>JAEEGJ010026107.1_pt1 | contig 11882 bp, 8 predicted proteins | sample 8958761 | NCBI WGS metagenome assembly JAEEGJ01 (sample SAMN16246546, study PRJNA631951) | gut metagenome | biome: gut microbiome; feature: rumen; material: RS-attached | host: Bos | place: Iran: Karaj | collected 2018-10
AAAACTGTGTTTAAGAGAAACACTTTCATTAAATACCAGATGATCAGGCGATGAATCTTTGTTGTCAAGACAGAAATAACCCTGTCGCATAAACTGAAAGCCTTCACTGTCTCTTCCTTGCACAGGCATGGCAAGATGTGCCAGACAGGCTTCCAACTTGCATCCGGTCAAAACACTGAGACTGCTTGGGTTGAGACAATCAAGGAAATTTTTATCAGGGCCATCAGGATCGGGATCGGCAAATAAATAGGAATAAAGACGGACTTCCGCATCTACCGCGGTTTCACAGTCAACCCAGTGAATCGTCGCGCCTTTTACTTTATGACCGTCGGCAGGGTTGCCCCCTTTGCTGTCGGGCTGATATTCACAAAGTATTTCGGTTATTTTGCCGTCGTCATCTTTTACAAATCCGGTGCATGTAATAAGGTAAGCGCCTTTCAGCCGAACTTCATTTCCTGGATATAGCCTTTTGTATTTCGGGGGAGGCACTTCTTCAAAGTCTTCCCGCTCTATATACAAGTGGCGGGAGAAGGACACTTCTCTGGTTCCCATTGTATCATCTTTCGGATGATTTTCAATCAACAGCTTCTCGGTCAAACCTTCCGGATAGTTTGTAATGGTAAGACGGAGCGGATCTAATACAGCCATTACACGCTTGGCCGTATTATCCAGGTCTTTGCGAAGACAGCTCTCCAAAAGTGCCCAGTCTACAGTGGAGTCATTTTTGGCTACACCTATAGTTTCACAGAAGTTTCGTATGCTTCTGGAAGTAAAACCACGGCGGCGTAGGCCGCAGAGCGTAGGCATGCGGGGATCATCCCAACCGGAAACATATCCGTTTTCCACAAGCAGGCGAAGCTTGCGTTTGCTCATAACGGTGTAATTGATTCCTAAGCGGGCAAATTCAATTTGCCGCGGTTTGTGATAGGGAATGGAAACATTGCTTACAACCCAGTCATAAAGCGGACGGTGGGCTTCATACTCAAGTGAACAGAGAGAATGTGTAATTCCTTCAAGCGCGTCCTGAATCGGATGTGCGAAGTCATACATGGGATAGATACACCATTTTGTTCCCTGACGATGATGTTCAATGTAACGGATACGATACAAAACCGGATCACGCATATTGAAGTTTCCGCTTGCCAGATCTATTTTTGCACGAAGAGTATACTGACCTTCTTTAAACTCACCGTTTCTCATACGGCGGAATAAATCAAGGTTTTCTTCTATGGGCCTGTCTCTCCAGGGCGAAACAGCAGGATGAGATGTATCCCCGCGGTATTCACGGAACTGCTCAGGCGTGAGTTCACAAACATATGCAAGACCCTTTTTGATCAACTCAATTGCATACTCATAAGTTTTTTCGAAATAATCAGACCCGTAAAAAAGCCTGTCACCCCAGTCAAATCCGAGCCAGCGAATATCTTCCTGTATGGCATCTACAAACTCAGTGTCTTCTTTTGCGGGATTTGTGTCATCAAAGCGAAGATTGTACAGACCGTTAAACTTCTCAGCTGTACCAAAGTCGATAGTCAGTGCTTTGCAATGACCGATGTGAAGATAACCGTTGGGTTCAGGCGGAAAACGGGTATGCACCTGCATGCCTTCAAACTGCCCACCGACAGAAATATCTTCCTCGATAAACTGCTCAATAAAATTTTTTGATGTAATTTCGTCCATAGTTTACTCCGTGACCTAAAAATATGCTCTATTATATACGAAGAATAAAAGAATTACAATCAAAAATTATCCATTACAAAAATGACGAACAATACTTATTTTTGTTGTTGTCGAAATATGACGAATTTTAATATATTCAACCTGCTATTTTTTTTATTTTCAACAATTGACGTTTTCAGACAAATCCGCTAAAATGTATGCAAATTAAGAGAAAGGAGCGTACTGGCATGAAAAGGACAATGTATATGAACAAGTGCTTTGCGTCTGCATGTGCCGGCGCTTCTTTTGCTGCGCTTTCCAATCTTCCGGACGCCGTATTGGCGTCCGTTTTTGTTGTACCTGTTGTACTTGTACGCAGAATAATTATTGAGAATGACTGCATAATATAAACGGAGTTGTAAAGCAAGGCAGATTAAGCAAGAACATTCAAACGGCTCCGTAAATGCGAAGCCGTTTTTATGTTATATATTTTTATTGTCTATAATAATTAAAAAAGGAGACAAAACAATGAAGAAATTCTTAGCAATGGTGCTGGCACTGGCAATGGTGCTGGCAATCGGATCTGCGGCATTTGCCGATGATGCATTTAAGCTCGGCGGTACTGGGCCTCTCACAGGCGGTGCGGCAATTTACGGCAATGCAGCTAAAAACGGCGCTGAAATCGCAGCCGAAGAGATCAATGCTCTTGGTGGAATCCAGATCGAACTTAAGTACGAAGACGACACACATGATGCAGAGAAGGCAATCAATGCCTATAACACTTTGAAGGACTGGGGTATGCAGATTTCACTTGGCAGCGTTACATCCAAGCCTTGCGAGGCAACCTCTGCAGAGACGTTTGAAGATCGTATCTTTGCCCTCACACCGTCTGCCTCTTCTGTGGCTGTTGTTGAAGGTAAGGACAATATGTTCCAGATGTGCTTTACTGACCCAAACCAGGGATCTCTTTCAGCTCAGTATATTGTTGACAAGGGCCTTGCTTCAAAGGTAGCTGTTATCTGGAAGAATGACGATGTGTATTCCAAGGGAATCTATGAGACCTTTATGGCAAAAGCTGCTGAACTTGGGCTTGAGGTTGTCAGCGATACCACCTTTAATGACGGCAATGCAACAGATTTCTCCGTTCAGATTGCTGATGCACAGTCAAATAGTGCGGAACTTGTTTTCCTCCCGATGTATTATGATGCAGCTTCTCTGATTCTCACGCAGGCCGCGAAGATCGGCTACGCTCCGAAGTATTTCGGCGTTGACGGTATGGATGGTATTCTCTCTCTCGAAGGCTTTGATACCGCTCTTGCCGAGGGCGTTATTCTCCTGACGCCGTTCAATGCTGACTCTGCAGATGAAAAGACTGCTTCGTTTGTTGCAAAGTATCAGGAAAAGTTCGGCGAGATTCCCAACCAGTTTGCAGCGGACGGTTATGACTGTGTCTATGCTTACTATCAGGCTCTGACAAATGCCGGTTGCACCTATGATATGAGTGCAGAGGAAATCTGCGATGCAATGATCGAGCAGTTCACGACGATGACTTTCAGTGGCCTCACCGATGAAGGAATGACATGGTCAACGGATGGTACTGCTTCTAAGACGCCGAAAGGTATGGTTATTTCCAACGGTGCGTACGTCGGCCTCGACTGATTGTACTTGATACCCGCTCTTTTGCGGGTCAAAATATCCTAAACTGAACAGAAGGTCTTTGTTTTATGTCCTTTTTGAATTTTCTGATCAACGGTATCAGTTTGGGAAGCATATATGCGATAATCGCTCTTGGATATACCATAGTTTATGGTATATCCAAGATGCTTAATTTTGCTCATGGAGACGTGATCATGGTTGGCGCATATATCTGCTTCTTTGCACTGACGCGCACTTCACTTCATCCTGTGATCTGCCTTGTGCTTGCTATGATTACCTGCATGGCTCTCGGTATGATCATAGAAAAACTGGCGTATAAACCGTTGCGCCAGGCGACTTCTCTTGCTGTATTGATTACAGCGATCGGCGTAAGCTATCTTTTACAAAATGGAGCTTTGTTGTTATGGACTGCCAATCCTAAGGTTTTCCCGTCTATTGTCGGAGATGGGAAAATACAGCTTGGCAGTATTGTCATTTCTCATGTAACTTTGGTTACGATAGCAGCATGCCTGATTATTATGGTCGGTATGACACTTTTTACGGGACGCACCAAGATGGGGAAAGCCATGCGCGCCTGTTCGGAAGACAAAGCGGCAGCGCAGCTGATGGGTATTAATGTAGATGCTACGATATCCATGACGTTCGTTATTGGTTCCGGGTTGGCAGCTGTTGCCGGGGTCCTGCTTTGTTCTACTTATCCGACGCTTGTGCCTACTACAGGATCCATGCCGGGTATCAAAGCATTTACGGCAGCAGTATTTGGCGGGATCGGCTCCATACCTGGCGCATTCCTCGGCGGGTTGCTTCTTGGAATTATCGAAATATTTGCAAAAGCTTATATTTCGACACAGGTTTCGGATGCAATTGTGTTTGCTGTTCTGATTATAGTGCTTTTAGTGAAGCCTTCAGGGCTTCTCGGAAAAATGACCCGAGAAAAAGTCTGAGGAGGGCAAAAAGTAATATGAAAAGAATGAACAAACAGAAGTTAAAAAACCTGTTAACCTACGGATTGGTCATAATTGCTTATATCGTTCTGCAGACGATGCTGAAGACAGGAAATATAAAATCTGTAGTAAAAGGAATGCTGGTACCCATCTGCGCCTATATTGTGATGGCTGTTTCTTTGAATCTGACAGTCGGCGTTCTGGGTGAACTGAGTCTTGGACATGCCGGATTCATGTCCGTAGGTGCATTTACAGGTGTTACCGCAGCCATGGCTGTGTTTATCAGACATCCGGAAGCAGCATCTTGGCTTCGCCTCTTGATTGGTATGGGCACTGGAGCTGTGTTTGCAGCAGTTGCGGGACTTTTGATAGGAATCCCGGTCCTTCGTCTGAGAGGCGACTATCTTGCAATTGTTACACTTGCATTCGGAGAAATAATCAAATCGCTGATTAATAATCTCTATGTCGGTTTTGACGCGAAGGGCTTTCATTTCAGTATGCTCTCCGACAAAACAAAGCTTCTGGAAGGCGGAAAGTTGATAATAGCAGGACCTATGGGTATCGGAGGAATAAAAAAGATATCTACCCTTACAGCGGGCTTTATCCTGATCATGATCACGCTTGTCGTTGTATTTCATATTATGAACAGTCGCTCCGGCCGTGCAATCATGGCAATTCGTGACAACCGCATAGCCGCAGAAAGCGTCGGGATTAATGTCACGAAGTACAAACTTACGGTTTTTGCAATTTCTGCAGCGCTTGCAGGTGCTGCCGGTGCACTCTTCGCAATGAACTATTCGACTATCGTCGCCAATAAATTTGATTTTAATACTTCGATTTTGGTATTGGTTTTTGTGGTTTTGGGCGGATTGAGCAATATGCTTGGCTCGGTTATTGCAGCGGCTGCGCTGACGATTCTTCCGGAAATGCTCCGCCAGTTTTCAGAGTATCGCATGTTGGTCTATGCTATCGTCCTGATACTTGTTATGCTTGCCACAAATAATCCGGCTTTGAAGAACTTCTTTGCCGGCATCCGCACAGGAAAAAACGAGAAAGAGAAGGAGGGCAGTATCAATGGCTAAAAAAGAAACTGTACTTGTCCCGCTGCCTTCCTATAACATTATTCCCGAAAGGGATGCCGATAAAGCCCCTATATTACAATGCATTAATCTTGGAATTTCCTTTGGCGGACTAAAAGCCGTAGAGAATTTCAACTTTGCTCTTGGGCGTACGGAAATCGGCGGATTAATCGGGCCAAATGGGGCTGGCAAGACGACAGTATTCAATCTGCTGACAAAAGTCTACGAACCAACGGAAGGAACTATCCTGCTGGAGGGGAAAGACACAAAAGCGTTGAGTACTGCACAGATCAACCATGCTGGAATAGCCAGAACTTTTCAGAATATTAGGCTTTTCCAGAATCTTTCTGTAGAAGACAACGTCAAAGTAGCAATGGACTGGCAGATGAAGTATTCTCTTTTCAGCGGCATCCTTAGACTCCCGTCATACTGGAAAGAAGAAAAGACGGCACATAAACGAGCACTTGAACTACTGAGTATTTTCGGAATGGAAGATATGGCCGAAGAAAAAGCCGGATCGCTGCCTTACGGTGCGCAGAGAAGGCTGGAAATTGTACGTGCTATGGCTACAAATCCGTCGCTTCTGCTTCTTGATGAACCGGCTGCGGGTATGAATCCATCGGAGACAACGGAGTTGATGGAGAATATTTCTCGTATCCGCGATACCTTCCAGATAGCCATTCTACTTATTGAGCATGATATGAATCTTGTTATGAATATCTGTGAAGGTATTGCCGTAATGAATTTCGGAAGAATTATTGCCAAAGGAACGCCTTCCCAAATTCAGTCAAATCCGGATGTCATCGAGGCTTATCTCGGAAAAAAGAAGGGAGCATGAGATGAGCACGATTCTGAAGGTTGAAGATATTAATGTGTACTACGGCAGTATTCATGCAATCAAGGATATATCCTTTGAAGTCAACGAAGGAGAGATCGTTACTTTGATTGGAGCAAACGGAGCAGGGAAGTCGTCAACACTGAATACGATTGCCGGTCTGCTGCGCAGTAAAACCGGCTCTATAATGTTTAACGGAGAAAATATTTCCCATACACCGGCTTATAAAATTGTTGGAAAAGGCATTGCCATGGTTCCGGAAGGCAGACGGATCTTCCAACAGATGACTGTCCGGGAAAACCTTGACATGGGAGCTTATACCGGCAGTAGCGCGATCGATGCAAAACTTGAAGCTGTGTATTCACAGTTTCCGAGGCTTAAAGAGCGTGAGAAACAGGTTGCAGGTACTCTTAGCGGCGGTGAACAGCAGATGCTTGCCATGGGAAGAGCACTGATGAGCTCTCCGAAACTCCTGATGATGGACGAACCGTCGATGGGACTGGCACCGATCCTGGTTGAACAGATTTTTGAGATTATCGCGGCTTTTCACAAACAGGGCACGACAATCCTTCTTGTTGAACAAAATGCACAGGCGGCTTTGTCTATTGCAGATCGCGGATATGTTCTTGAAACCGGGAGAATTGTTACTTCCGGAACCGGTACAGAACTCCTGAACTCAACTGCTATAAAAAAAGCTTATTTAGGGGGATAATATCCCCCTTGACTTTTTATTGGATGCAACATATAATTTTTCTGTTAGACTTTTTTAGGAGGGGTTCCATATGAAAGAACTTCCGAAGGTGTATGACCCGAAAACGGTCGAAAAAAAGATTTATAAAATGTGGATGGACGGCGATTATTTCAGGGCGGAAATTGACCCGGAGAAAAAGCCGTTTTCTATAGTAATGCCGCCTCCCAATGTAACCGGTCAACTGCATCTGGGACATGCCTGTGACTCGACACTACAGGATATCCTTACACGCTATAAACGTATGCAGGGTTATTCTGCCCTGTGGCTGCCGGGAGTTGATCATGCCGGTATTGCCACACAGATTAAGGTGGAAGAAGAACTGCGTAAAAAAGAAGGACTTACCAGATATGATTTGGGGCGTGAGAGATTTCTGGAACGTGTATGGGCCTGGAAAGAGCAATACGGTAACCGTATTGTTGAGCAACAGAAGACCTTAGGTGTTTCTGCAGACTGGAGCCGTTCCCGTTTCACTATGGATGATGTCTGTGCAAAGGCTGTCCGGGAGGCGTTCTGTGACCTTTATGAAAAGGGACTCATATATAAAGGTAGAAGAATTATTAATTGGTGTCCCCACTGCCGCACAGCTCTGTCCGATGCGGAGGTGGAATACAAGGATATTCCCGGCAATTTCTGGTATATCCGCTATCCTATAGAGAACTCTGACGAAGAATTCATTATTGCTACTACGCGTCCTGAGACGATGCTTGGCGATACCGGTGTAGCTGTGAATCCAGCGGATGAAAAGTATCAGCATCTTGTAGGGAAAAATGCCATTCTGCCTCTTGTAGGCAGAAAACTACCTATAGTTGCCGACGATTATGTGGAACTTGGCTTTGGCACCGGCGCAGTTAAAATGACACCCTGCCATGACCCGAATGACTATGAGGTCGCTTTGCGGCATAACCTTGAAATGATCCAGGTAATTGATGAAGATGCAAAAATTATCAACGACGGCTGCGGCGGAAGATATGACGGCATGGACCGTTATGAATGCCGCAAGCAGATTGTGAAGGATCTGGAAGAGCAGGGGTATCTTGTCAAAGTAGAACCATACAGCCACAATGTCGGATGCTGCTATCGCTGCGGAACGACCGTAGAACCTATGACCAGCCCGCAGTGGTTTGTGAAAATGGCTCCTCTTGCCAAAGAGGCCATCGAAGTTGTGAAAGACGGGCGTATCCGTTTTGTACCGGAACGCTTTACAAAAACTTATCTGAACTGGATGGAAAATGTACACGACTGGTGTATTTCCAGACAGTTGTGGTGGGGTCATCAGATCCCGGCGTGGTACTGTGATGACTGCGGACATATCACTGTCAGCCGTGAAGATGCATGCAAGTGTGAAAAGTGCGGCAGTGAAAAGATTCATCGTGAAGAAGATGTGCTTGATACCTGGTTTTCCTCAGGCCTGTGGCCTTTCAGCACTATGGGATGGCCGGAGAAAACGCCTGAGCTGGATTACTGGTACCCGACTTCTGTAATGGTTACCGGTTATGACATTATCTTCTTCTGGGTAGCAAGAATGATTGTTTCCGGAATGGAACAGATGAAAAAAGAGCCGTTCAAGACAGTGTTTATACATGGTCTCGTACGTGACAGCCAGGGCAGAAAAATGTCCAAGTCACTTGGAAACGGCATTGATCCTATGGATATGATCGACCAGTTTGGAGCGGACGCACTGCGCTTTAACCTTATCACGGGCAATTCTCCCGGAAATGATATGCGTTTCTATGTTGAAAAATGCGAAGCTATGCGCAATTTCTGCAACAAGATCTGGAATGCATCGCGCTTTGTGATGATGAATCTCACCATCGAAAAAAATGAACTGCCTGAAAAACTGGAGACTGAGGACAAGTGGATTCTTTCAAAGCTGAATGATACGGTAAAAGAAGTCCTGACCAATATGGATGCATTCGAGCTTGGTGTTGCCTCAGGAAAGATCTACGACTTTATCTGGGACAGCTATTGTGACTGGTTTATTGAACTCACCAAACCCCGCCTGAATTCTGATGATGAGCGGGGAAGAGAAAATACCCAGAAGGTACTGCTGTATGTTCTGACAGAAATCCTTAAACTGCTGCATCCGTTTATGCCGTTTATAACAGAAGAAATCTGGCAGGCTCTTCCTCATGAAGACAATGCTCCTTCTGCACTGATGATATGCAAGTATCCGGAATATCATGAAGAACTGTCTTTCCCTGAAGACGAAGCGGATTTTGAACTTGTGATGGAAGCTATCAAGGCTGTTCGTGCCCGCAGAGCGGAAATGAATGTACCGCCTTCCAGAAAAGCCCATCTGTACATTGTAACTGATCAGGAAAAGGCATTTCTGAACGGACGCAGCTATATTTCCAAGCTTGCATATTCAGGCGATGTGACTGTTTCTTCTGAACTGCCGCAGGACAGCGACAAAATGGTTTCTGCTGTTACGGGGCATGCACGTCTGTTTATGCCGATGACTGATCTTATCGATTTCGAGGCTGAAAGAATCAGACTGACAAAAGAACTTGAGAAGACTGAAAAGCTGCTGGCAGGCCAGAATGCAAAGCTGGCAAACGAAAACTTTGTTTCCCGCGCACCGGAGTCTGTCGTAAACATTGAGCGTGAGAAGAAAGCCAGGCTGGAAGCATTGATTGCCAACCTGAAGCTAAGTCTGGACAGCCTTGGCTAAATGGCTGTATCCGAGAACATTCATGCCGGGCACAGGAAACGCCTGAGAGAGGAATTCCTGGATCATGGAGCGGAAGGGTTCAGTGATATCCGTGCGCTGGAGTTACTGCTTTTCTATGCACTTGCTCAGAAGGATACCAATCCGCTGGCGCACAGGCTGCTGGACCGCTTCGGCTCATTACACGGAGTTTTCTCCGCTTCTGTTGCAGAACTGTGTTCGGTAGACGGAATAGCTGAAAACACAGCAATTCTGATCAGGCTTGTTCCGGAACTGTCCCGCCTTTCGGAATACAGCAGAAGTAACAAAAAAAGAGAAAAAATTGACAGCAGTTTTGCAGCCGGAAATCTGATATCTGCCTGTTTTACTGGCGAAAGCAATGAAAAGTTTGTACTCTTCTGTCTGGATTCTCAAAAAAGAATCAAGAGGCAGGAAGAAATCAGCAGGGGAGTAATTAACAGCGTCGGTGTGGACGTACGCCGCGTTGCGGAGATTGCACTCAGCTATAAAGCAGCTGCCTGCATTGCTGCCCATAATCATCCGGACGGTGAAGCTTATCCCTCTCAGGAAGACCGGGAGGTGACTGTTCAGCTGCGTGAAGCGCTGAGCCTTCTTGGAATCCCGTTGCTGGATCATATTATTGTTGGTACAGACGGATATTTTTCCTTCGCTGATGCCCGCTTACTTTAAAGAAAAAACCTCACCGATGGGTGAGGCTTTTCTTTTTTATTAACTGTCTGAAGGCAGCTATTTCCATTTTTCAGTTAGGTTTCGGATTTGGGAAGTAAATTTGGCGAGGTCCTTATTGGCACGTCCGCGGCATGATTTGGCAAGTGCCAGCAGAGATTCCGCTGCGGCAACAAGCGTATTATAAGCCAATACCGCACGTGGGTCTCCGCCATATGATTTCTTTTCGATACGCTTTCCTTCAGCGTAGACTGTCATATGCCCGTCGGCCAGATCATACTGCGTGCCGCTGAATGGGGCCTCAATATGATAGCCGTAATCTTTCTTTAACAGTCCTGAGAAAGAAAGAACTACTTCATCATCACCGTGATTGATGAATACAATTTCCGGCTTCGGTGAAAATGCCTGAATCCATTTTATAAGGCCTTCCTGATCGGCATGTCCGCTTGTGCCGTGAAGGGTGGCAATTTCTGCATTCACAACTATTTTTTCATTGAATAGAGTAACGGATTTTGCTCCGTCCTGAATCGTGCGCCCAAGGGTTCCTTCAGCCTGATATCCGACAAACAGGATGGTGTTTGCCGCTTTCCAGAGATGATGTTTGAGATGATGCCGGATTCTGCCAGCATCACACATACCGCTTGCAGAAATGATTACCTTCGGTTCAGGATTATCATTGATTGCTTTAGAATCCTCAAGGGAGACTGTCAGCTGAATACCGTCAAACCAAATGGGATTAATACCGCGATTGAGAATGTTTCTGGTAGCGTCGTTAAAATACTCCCTGTCACACTGCAGGAAAATACCGGTAGCCTCTGTCGCAAGGGGACTGTCGACAAACACCTTAAAGCCGTCATGTCCATGAACCCAGTGCTTTTCCTTGATCTCCCTGATCGCGTACAGAATTTCCTGCGTACGGCCTACGGCAAAAGAGGGGATAACGACCGTACCGCCACGGTCCAGAGTTTTCTGTATGATCATCGCAAGTTCTGTAACAGTGTTCTCAGCGGTTGTTGAACGGTCATGAAGACGATCACCGTAGGTGGATTCCATAACTACGTAATCCGCTTCTGTAACAGGAGTAGGATCCCTGATGATCGGGTGACCGGTATTGCCGATATCACCGCTGAATACGATCTTGCGCTCTGTCTCACCCTCTCTGAGCCAAAGTTCGATACTCGCAGAACCGAGAAGATGACCTGCATCGATAAACCGGACATCAACACCGTCGTTAACTGTTTTTCTTTCACCATAGGAGAAACGCCGGAAAAGCGAAAGCGTCCCTTCTACATCCGCGGCTGTATAAAGAGGTTCAACAGTTTCTTCACCGGCACGGGCAGATTTTCTGCTTTTCCATTCAGCCTCCGTTTCCTGAATGCTGGCAGAGTCAGCCAGCATGATAGAACAGAGATCGCAGGTTGTGCCTGTTGCGTATATCGGGCCGCGATAACCGTCCTTATATAGTTTTGGAAGCATGCCGGAATGATCAATATGTGCATGGGTAAGGAAAACACCTTCGATTTCATCCATGGAGACGGGGATGGAGATGTTTTCAAAAACATTCCGGCCCTGTTCCATACCGCAATCTACCAGATAATATTTT
>JAEEGJ010026112.1_pt1 | contig 11881 bp, 6 predicted proteins | sample 8958761 | NCBI WGS metagenome assembly JAEEGJ01 (sample SAMN16246546, study PRJNA631951) | gut metagenome | biome: gut microbiome; feature: rumen; material: RS-attached | host: Bos | place: Iran: Karaj | collected 2018-10
AGAATGTGATGGTGTTACCGCCACTTATTGATATGTAGAAATATTCACCAATCAGGCTACCCATTGAGCCAATGCAAACAATACCAGGAGTACCTAGATTAAGCTGACCAGACTGTTCGGTGATTGTTTCACCAGCGGATCCGAATAAGTAGATAGCGGAGAAACGGATTGAATCGATAATTATCTTAAGAAACATACCTATTTACTCCCTTCTACCATTGTTTCAGACGGAGGATTATCATCCTCTTTTTTCTTACGATGGAAATTAAATTTAAGACGGAAATTGATGAAGAATTCGCTTGCTAAAATAATCAGGAAGAAGATACCTGAGAAAACAGTAGCAACGTCAGCGCTATATCCTAAATCGCCAGCAGCAGAACCACCACCGATGGTGATGATGGAATAAAGCAAAGCGTAAAGTGACATTTGAAGTGGATTAAAATGACCTAGCCAGCTAATCATAACGGCGGTAAACCCTCTTCCGTTAACAACATTGCCGCCAATCGTATGAGCACTACCAGAAACAATTAAGAAACCAGCGATACCGCATAATGCACCACCCATTAACATTGTTCTAATGGTGACCCATTTAACGTTGATACCAACATATTCAGCAGTTCTAACACTTCCGTTTAAGACAGCAATTTCATATCCTTTTTTACTGAACTTTAAGAAGAACCAAACACCAAAAACGAGAAAAATGATAATAATAATGCAAAGAATGTAATCCTTTCCAAATAAATTTGGAAGCCATCCTTCGTGTCCAGATATATTGATTGTGCCAATTTCTGTATTTCCTACCGCCTTGTTTGCTTTAGAGAAAGCGGCAGCAATAAAGGTTGCTATGTAGTTCATCATTAAAGTGAAGAGTGTTTCGTTTGTATTGAAAAACGCTTTGAATAGAGCAGGTATTGCCGCCCAGATGGAACCAAAAATAATAGCCAAAACAAGCATGAGAATAATGGCAACAGGATTTGGTACATGTGGTGCTAAGAACTTCATGAGCATAGCGGCACCTAAGCACCCCATTAATACCTGACCTTCAGCACCGATATTCCAGAATTTCATCTTAAAGACTGGTGTTAAAGCAACCGCAATTAAGAATAATAATGCTGCGTTCCATAAAACCACTAAGAACGCATCGCCACTAACGAATGGGCCTTCAAAGAATAATTGATAGAATTCAAAGAATGTACCAGGAGCCGCAATAGTGGATATCACACCACACATTAAGAAAGCCACTAAAATTGCCGAAGCAATAATAATTAATCTTTGCCACCATTTAATAGATGGACGGCGGGATATTCTAACGATTCTTTCTTTAATTACATTATTCGCCGCCATTTTCATTTACCTCTTCGTGTTTAGTCATTAATAAACCAACTTCTTCTTTTGTGACTTTTCTAGCGTCCACTAAACCAGTGACATGTCCATCACAAATAACTAAAATTCGATCGCAAAGCGCTAATAAAACGTCTAAATCTTCACCAACATAAATAACAGCGATACCACTGCGTTTTTGTTGATCTAGAAGGTTATAGATTAAATAAGATGAGTTAATATCTAAGCCTCTTACTGGATAAGCGGCCATAAAGACCTTAGGAATAAGAGCGATTTCTCTACCGACCAAGACTTTTTGAACGTTACCACCAGATAATTTAGAAACATTAATTGATGTTCCTGGAGTAACAACATTTAATTCCTTGATAATTTTATCAATTAATTTCTTTGGTCTATTTCTATCTAAGAAGATCCAATGACCATGACGATAACTACGTAACATTGTATTATCCACTAAGTTCATATTACTAACTAAGCCCATACCTAATCTATCTTCAGGAACAAAGCTTAATCTAATACCTAATTCTCTAATTTGAAGCGGGTTTTTACCTTTTAAGTTAACGATTTCGTCTTCATAGAATAAGACTTTTCCATCATTAACCATTTTTCTAATTTGTTTATTACTCATGCCATGGAAAGAAATCTTATTTCCTTCTGGGTCATGGAATTTACCTTGTGCGGCTAATGATTTAATTTTTCTTAATGTTTTATGGAAGAATGTGGCGGGTTTATCTTTTTTAGGATTATGGAAGATAACTTCGCCTGTTTCCATTGGTCTAAGACCTTGAATAGCTTCTAGTAATTCTTTTTGACCAGATCCTGAAATACCAGCGATACCTAATATTTCACCACTTCTAGCGACAAAAGAAACATCTTTGACCGCTAAATTGCCGTCATTATTTCTCACGCTAATATGATTAACAAATAATCTATCAGCAACATTTTCCGGTTCGGTTCTATTGATTTCTAAATCGACTTTAGCGCCGACCATCATATCGGTTAATTCTTTAATGCTTGTTTCACTTGTTTTAACTGTAGCGATATGTTCACCTTTTCTAAAAATAGCGACCCTGTCACTTATTTCCATGACTTCATTAAGCTTATGAGTGATGATAACAATGGATTTGCCATTCTTTCTCATATTCTTAATTACTTCAAAAAGATGCCTAATTTCTTGAGGAGTTAAAACAGCAGTTGGTTCATCGAGAATTAAGATATCGACATTTCGATATAAAGCCTTAACAATTTCTAAAGTTTGTTTTTCACTAACGGTCATGTTATAGACCTTTTTATTTGGGTCTAAATCAAAACCATATAAGTCGCACATTTCTTTAACTTTTTGTTCGACGTTTTTGCTTGATTCCTTAAATGTTTTACCATCTAATCCTAAAAGGATATTTTCACTAGCGGTAAAAACATCCACTAATTTGAAGTGCTGGTGAACCATACCAACGCCAAGTCTTAAAGAATCTTCTGGAGATTTAATAACGACTTCCTCGCCATTTATATAAATACTGCCTTCTTCTGGTGCATAAATACCAGAGATGATATTCATCGCTGTGGTCTTTCCAGAACCATTTTCACCCAAGATTGAAAGGATCTCGCCTTTATATAAATCGAGATTTACGTTTTTGTTGGCAATAATGGAACCAAAGGTTTTGGTAATGTTTTTTAATTCGACAACCCTGATTTGTTCGTTTTGCATAATGGTGATAAAAATGCTTAAAGGGGGCAAACGTGTATTTATTTGCCCCCGTGATTTGTTTGCTTAAATATTAGAAAACAGTGTTGAGATTGGTGATACCATCAATGATAACATCGAATGATGGAGCACTTCTGAATTCAGATTCGTGATAGAAACCATTTGCTAAGAGCTTATCTGCTTCTGGAGCATTTGGATATGTGTTCTTTGGATCTGGCATCATATTAGCAGCGCTTGGAGCAGCACCACCAACGGTGAATTTGGAGAGATCAAAGACATGGAGTTTGCCATCTTCTAAATCTTTTCTAACTTCGTCTAATTTAGCTTGAGCGCCACTTGGGCAGTTCTTGGAAGCTTTATCAACTTCAACGGAACCAGCTTTGAGACCTTCTGACCAGTCATTTTCAACTTTTGGAGCTTCACCGGCTTTCTTACTTGCTAAGAAACCGTTGATAACGTGTTCATAATATGGAGCCCAGTTAATTCTGGAGTTGATTAAATATGTGCTTGGACCATCGGATAATGTGGAACCATTATAGGAAACGTTTGGAACTTTGGCATCTTCACAAGCTGTTGGAGCACCATGGCTATCAGCGTGTTGAGAGATTAATTTACAACCACCAGCGATTAATTCTTTAGCAATTGTCTTTTCGGCGTTTTCATCGTACCAAGAACCGGAATATTTAACATCCATTGTAGCTTCTGGGACAACACTTCTAACACCAAGATAGAAGGATGTGAAACCAGAGATGATTTCAGCATAGGTGAAAGCACCAACATAACCAACTTTAGCTTCGGCAGCGGTGTATTTACCAGCTTCGATATCGGCTTTCATTCTTAAACCACCAGCAACACCTGCTAAGTAACGGCCTTCATAGATGGAAGCAAAAGCGTTACCAAAGTTGTCTAAATTTTCACTAGCAGCGTTTGTGCCTGTAGCATGGCAGAACAAGACATCTTTGAATTCTTTAGCAGCTTTGATCATATGTTGTTCGTGACCAAAGGAGTCGGCGAAGATAATGTCACAGCCTTGTTGGGCGAGTTTCTTTGCTTCGTCATAGCATTCTGGGCCTTCTGGGATGTCTTCAGAAATAGCGAGTTTAAAACCTAATTTCTTTTGAGCATCTTTCATGGCGATAATGAAGTTGTTGTCATATGTGCTGTAAGAACCGTGTAAGCAGATTAAGCCAACGGTCACGTCAGCAGCGGCTTTCTTACCACAACCGACTAAGCCACCAAGTGAAGCAACACCTAACGCGACTAATGATAAAATACGTAATTTTTTCATTTTTGTTTTTCTCCTCCTTATACTTCTAAAAAATAAAAATGAGCTTCCTGTAATTGGAAGCCTCTACCAAAAATCAAATAGCAAAATACACAAACGGTTACTTTGCGAGTTAATTTTTTCGTAGTGCTAGATTATACGGTCTAGCGTAGAGACTTCTCACCAATTAGAGAATTATACGAAGCCAATGAAAAACAAATCTCATTGACACAAATATTATCGTTTATAAACATATAAAAGGCAACCACAAAAACTCGATTTTCGGGAAATTATTTTGCGCTAAAAATAAAAAAACTCGCACGTATTCTTTAATTAAAGATTTATCGTGCGAGAAAATAATTTTTTACAATTTTTAAGATTAGTAAGCTTCAACAGGAACAATTGATAAAACTTTGTAGTCTTTTAATAACTTTCTACCTTGAAGTGGTGTGAGTTCAATATAGAAGATAACGCCAGCGACAGAAGCGCCGCTTTTTTCGACAAGTGCGCTTAATGCTTTTGCTGATCCGCCAGTTGCTAATAAATCATCAACGATTAAAACCTTTTCTCCTGGATTAAGAGCGCCTTTACTAATTTCTAATGACTCTGTTCCATATTCTAATTGATAGTCAATTCGCATACCTGGTAAAGGTAATTTACCTGGTTTTCTGGCTAAAATGACTGGTTTTTGAATTTCGATTCCGATTGGGACACCAAATAAGAAACCTCTTGCTTCTGGACAGATGATTTTATCAAAATCACCAATGTTTTCTTTAATTTCATCAACCATCACTTCAATGGTCTTTTTGCAGTATTCTGGATTTTCAAATACAGGAGTGATGTCTTTAAAAATAATACCTGGTTTTGGAAAGCCTGGAACATCGCGAATGTATTTATCCGCGAGAGAAATAACTTCTTGTTTTTTATTCATATGAATGTGTCCTTTAAAACAAAAATAATTTTATAACAACTTACCATCGTTCTCAATAATGACAAGCTGGATTTTAATTTAACTTTTAATTGTTTTCTTATTTTATGTTTTTTATAGTGGCTATCTATATATTTTTACTTAAAAATTGTTATTATATTAACAATCAAATGTATCGTTTTTTGTCAATAATAGAATTGTACATTTGCATTTTGTACCCAATTTTCGACAGTTTGTACCTATTTTTTGACAGGATATACCTTTAAACACTTATCTTTATAAATACCTAGTATTATAAAAGACGGAACATCAAATGATTAAGAATATTGTTATAGTTGAAGATGACCGCGATTGTGCAAACAAGTTATCTAATCTTATTGAGCAGTTTTTTCATAACGCTGGATTACCTTTTTCTCTAAAAACGTATAACAGCAGTTTGGAAGCGTTAGAAAAACGCACAGGCTTTGAAGACCTCTATTTTTTAGATATTGATTTACCACACCTTAATGGTATGGAATTGGCCAAGAAGATAAGAGAAAAAGACGAAAAAGTTGTTATTATTTTTTGCTCTAATTTGGCTCAATTTGCGTTAAAAGGATATGAAGTAGGGGCGTTTGACTATATTGTTAAACCGTTTGACTATAGCAATATTGCTCACCGTTTATCCCGTGTCCTTAATGTCGATCTCCATCGTCAATCAAAGAAGATAGTTTTGAAAGTGGCGTCGTCTGAAAATGTTGTTATTAGTCACGATTCCATAATTTTTATTGAAAAAGAAAGAAACTACCTCGTTTTTCATACCGCTAAAGATGACTACTGGGTTAGAGGCTCTTTACACGAATACGAAAAAATACTTCCCAAGGATTTGTTTTCATATTCCAAAAAAGGTGTTTATGTCAATTTATCTTATGTTGAAAAAACAACGGGCGATACCGTTATAGTCGGCGGCAAAGAATTACCTCTAGCGAGACAAAGAAAAAAAGCTTTTATTGAAGAACTATTTGGATTCTTTGATAGAAAGGAAGGCAATTAATATGTTCCCACATCCCTTCGTTGAATCTTTGATGCGTGCTTTATATTTTGTTATTACTATAACTTTTATTTTGCTTTTGCTTAAACCGCAAAACAAATTACGTCGCTTTTTTGTTTTAAAAATTATCTTTTACCCGATTTTAGTTCTCTCTATTGCCGCTTTATCTAGATGGGGATTCCTAACAATTGTTGAATTATCTGGTAACAACGCTTTTCTTGGCAATATTTTTAATATCTTATTTTTCTTAATATGCGCAGCAGCTGCCTTTTTTGCTTTACTTTTATTCCACGAGATGTCTGTTCGTAAAGCTCTTTTCTTGGTGTCTGTAGCATGCTTAATTGAACATATATCAAGAAATATTATTACAATCGTAATATTCTTTATTCCACAGATAAGCACATTTATGTTTTCGCTTGGTTATTATTTCTTTATGCTATGCAATTTGCTTTTTACTCTCTCGTTATCTTTCTTGTTCTGGCTCCTTGTTATTAGGAAACAAATATCTAGGTTTAATTATGATGAAACTTTAAAAAACAATCGTTTTATTGCTGTGTCTATCATCAATTTATTTGTGTGCGTCGCCATTTCTTCCTTCACTAGCTTCACTCTCGAAGGAACCGCCAATAGTTTTACTGTGTTAGTCATTTGCCCAATTTACGCTATTTCATGTTGCTTCTTGGGTCTATATTTACAAATTAACATTGTTTCGGAAAGCAAGCTTGAAAGCGAAAAGAAGACACTCGACATTCTCATTGAAAGAGAAAGTCAAAAGAACATGTCTTTTTCTAAAAACTTAGACGCTCTTCAACTTGAAATACACGATCTAAAAAAGAGACTTCAAAGATTGGAACAAAGTGGTGGTTCAACAGAGGAAACGATGGACATCATTAAACAGTTCAATGAAGCGGTGGATAGGTATGATAATTTTGCCAAAACCGGCAATCCTGCCATCGATAGTTTACTTTCTAATTACAACATTATCGCTATTAAAGAGGAAATTGATTTCACCTATTTTGTGGATGGTTCGCTATTAAGTTTTATGGAACCGAATAATATTATTTCTTTGTTTGATAATTTACCTAGTAACGCTTTTGAAGCGGCTTTGTTAGAAGAAAAACAAAACCGTGTCATTCATTTCCAAATCGTTAGCGAGAAGCAAATGGTGATGATTGTTGTGAGAAATTATTCGTCTAATGCGCCACAATTTGAAGGTGAAACACCGATCACTTCTAAAAACAAAAAATATCATGGCTATGGTATAAAGAGTGTCAAACGCATTGTAAGAAAATATAATGGCGAGGCTAAATTTGGTTATAGTAACAACTTCTTTGTGTGTCGCATTATTTTCCCTCAAGCATCTAAAAAAGAATCTTAATCGCTCTAATCTTTCTTTTTCTTTCTTATAAAATATGTCAATAATGCGATTTGTTTATTGACTAATTTGCCGTTCGTACCATATTTCATGCTGTTCATACCTCTTTTTTCTTACTCGGTTTTTGCGCTTATATAATGAGGGCAATTCGAGTGCTGTTTTAATGCGGCACAATATAGGAGGAAAAAGAATAATGGTTACGAAAAAAAGTAACAAAAAAGGTTTAGGTAGCCCCAAGTTCTTAGCGGTCTCAGTTTTAGCTGTGGCAAGCGCGATGGTATTGGGTGCTGCTATGAAACCAAACGCATTACACGCCTATAACGAAAACCTTCAATATGGTGGTAAGTTCTTCACAGAATTCCAAACCGCCGAACAAGCATTCAATGCTGCTCATGAACAAGCAGGCCGCATTGTTGCTGAAGGTACAGTTTTATTCAAAAACGATGGCACATTACCTCTCAATCCAAGAGAAGATAAAGTCACTGTTTTAGGCGTTATGTCTGGTAGCCTTGCCGAAGGTGTCGATGGTACCCTCGTCCAACCAAATGCTCCAGATCCAATGGCAGCCGGTTTAAGAAATGCTGGTTTCCAAGTTAACCCAGTCATGGAAGACTTCTATGCTAGCTTATCCGACAAAGCTGAAAAGAAAGAAGTCGTCGAGTTCAACGAAGCCGTCAATCGTTCAGTGAAAACATATGGCGATGCAGCGGTTATTGTTCTCCAAAGAGTAGTTGGTAAGGAAAACATCTCACCAGAAGTTGCCTTAACAGGTAAGAAATATAATGCCAACTCCATCGAAGGTCATAGAGACCAAGACGGTGCTTTGAGGGAATTCCAAGACAAGAAGAGAGATGGTGCATCAGAAGATGACCCATACGGTTGGGAACATAAACATTCCGCATGGTCACCAAAAGAAGAAACCGATGATTTAACAGATGCTATTGTCCATGGTGATAATGTTGAAGTTAAACACGGTTTACAATTAAGCTCCTCAGAACAAGCTTTAATTGAATACGCAAAAGAAAACTTCGGAAAAGTTATCGTTACACTTAACTCTTCCCACGCCTTCGAGTTCTATAACTTAGAAAAAGATGAAGGAATCAACGCTATCGTGTGGTTTGGTCGTCCAGGTATCCATTCAGCCGGTATTACTGCTGTTGGCAAAATCCTCGCAGGTGAAATCAATCCATCTGGTTCTGCGCCAGCAGAATATGAAAGAGACTTCACAGCCGACCCAACATTTATGAACACAAGCACTGGTAGACAATTTAGATATGGTGCTTTAGGCGAAGATGTTCCAGGCGACTATGTTGGTCGTTTCCCAAATAATGAAGATCCAACAAAATGTTATTTAACAGGCCGTCCAGGTCAACAATTATCCGGTATCAGATTCATGGATTATGAAGAAGATATCTATTTCGGATATAAATATTATGAAACCTATTATGCTGAAGCATTAGAGGGTAATGTTGCCTTAACAGCCGGCAAATCCGCTGCTGAAGCAAAAGAATTAGCGGATGCATGGCATCATCATAATGTTGTTTATCCATTTGGTTTCGGTTTATCTTATACAAACTTCTCTTATCAAATGAAGGGTGTTTATAAAGATGCGAAAGCCACTCAAGCTTTCATCAATGGTGATGATTTAGCTGAAGGTGCAAACCAAGTTAAGAAACTCTATGCTCGCGTCGAAGTCAAGAATATTGGCGACGTGGCTGGTAAGAAATCAGTTCAAATCTACGCCACAGCTCCATATAGCGCGACAAGCAACATTGAAAAACCATTCGTAAAATTCGTTGGTTTCAAGAAAACAAAACTCTTAAAACCAGGTCAATCTGAAATCGTTACAGTGGAAATTGATGTCCAAGATATCGCTTCCTTCGATGCAAATGACATTAATAACAATAGTCATGCTGGTTATGAATTTGATGCTGGTCACTACGTCTTAAGAGCAATGGGTAACTCTTCCATTCTCCGCTCTCAAGAAGCAAATGAATATGCTGAATATGACTTTGATGTTTCAGCGACACTCAATTTAACCAAAGATACATTCTCTGGTAATGAAGTTGTCCCATTATTCTCTGATCCAACTCAATTAGACTACTCACTCCGTCCAGCGGATGGTTCTTGGTCTAAGAAAGTTGGTGTTGGTTCTGTCTTATTGAGCAGATCTGATTTAGACGGTACATTCCCAAAAGCCCCAACTTATGACGATTTAATCATGAGTGAAGAGGCTATTAAGAAAGCCGCTAAGACATATGCTATGAAAGCCACTAACAACCTCAATGGTTTCTTTGGCGATGAACTTGGTTCTTTAGATAAAGAAGGTTCTCCATGGATTAAGACTGTTCCAGAAAACTGGACACAAGCCGCTGATGGCAATGCTACCCCAGAATTAACATTAAAAGATATGGCCAATGTTCCATTCGATGATCCAAAATGGGATACATTCATGAATCAAATGACATGGGCTGAAATGAGATCAGTCTTTACACAAAATCAACCAGCTATGGCTAGATTTGGTAAATTAAAAGATGCCAACACCGATAGACCTCTTAACTTAGGTGGTACATTCACATGGCCAGATGCTCCATTACAAGCTGCTACAATGAACCCAGAATTACTCGAAAGAATGGGTGAATTAATTGGTGAAATGTGCTTACTTAAGAGCTCAATCACAACTGGTTGGTGGGGCCCAGGTGCCAACACTAACCGTTCTCACTTCGATGGTAGAAGTAAAGAATACTATTCACAAGATGCCGTTTTAGGCGGTTATATGGGTGCTGCTGCTTCTAGAGGTGCTTCCTCTAAAGGTATCATCGTTTACATCAAACACTTTGCTATCCATAACGAAGAAGATATCGGTAACTCCGTTAATACATTCATCTCTGAACAAGCTTTCAGAGAAAACTTCCTCGTCGCCTTCAAGAAAGTTATGCAAGATGGTCACGCTGGTGGCACAATGCCTAACGCTCAAAAAGAAGGTTGCTGGTTACAAGGTACACACAACTACGACTTCTTAGTTACAATGGCTAGAGAAGAATGGGGTTGGAATGGTGAACACGTCTCTGACATGGTTATGGGTCAAAACTCCCCAGCCTTCACAGATCCACGTGTTGATGCAGATGCCGCTGCTTTACCAGCCGATGAACAAGCTGCTTACAAAGCAAAATACAGATGGGCCGGTGGCAATAATAACAACATGGATTTATTCATCCGTTGTACAGTTTGCCCAATGAGCGGTTCCATGGGTAACGTTAAAGAAACATGGGATGCTACATTACGTGATGGTAAAGGTGGTGTCAGATATACATGGGGTCAAGGCGAGAACACAAAAGTAGTTGAAAACGATCAAACAACATACTACTGGGTTAGATATACCGCTAAATGTGCGATGTTCAAATCCGCCAACTCTTGCTTAGCTCAAAACGGTTTATCTGCTGCTCTTAGCGCTTTAGCCAATAAGACAATTGAAGGCAAACAAGGTACAGCCATTAATGAAGAAGCTCCAATTTCTGCCGCTATCTTAAATGGTAGTACAGCCAAATACAGCGTCTCTAGTGGTGAACTTCCAGCCGGTGTTTCCTTAAATGCAAATACAGGTGCTATCACAGGTACTCCATCTGGTCCTGGCTCATACAGAGTTACAATTCAAGCTGCCTTAGATGGTTGGATTAAGAAATCCTACAATGTGACATTCAACATTGCTTCTGCTTGGACATTAACTTTAGAAGCTCTTGAAGCAGATAAAGCCTTAACCGAAGATGGTTCCATCGTTTACGGTGTTAGTGGCGTTCCAGCTAATGCTACCTATTCCGTCAATAGTGGTGCTCTCCCAACCGGTTTAAGCATTGCTAATAACGGTACAATCTCTGGTACTCCAACAGCTGCTGGCGAATACAAGTTCACTATCAAAGTAACATGGTCCTCAGGTTCAGGTAGTAACGCTAGAACATATACCTACGTTTCTGAAGAATTCACAGTCAATGTTGCTGGTGATGTTGCTCCACAACCAGTCTCCCATGGTGGTATCGTCTCTTCCGTCATTAATGATGAAGGTCACTTAGTTATCACATATGAAGATGGCGAAATCGTTGATCTCGGCTTAGTCGTTGGTGCGGACGGTCAACCAGGTGCTCAAGGTGAACAAGGTCCTGCTGGCCCACAAGGTCCTGCCGGTCAAAACGGTCAAGATGGTCAACCAGGTGCTCAAGGTCCTCAAGGCCCACAAGGTGAAAAGG
>JAEEGJ010026114.1_pt1 | contig 11880 bp, 14 predicted proteins | sample 8958761 | NCBI WGS metagenome assembly JAEEGJ01 (sample SAMN16246546, study PRJNA631951) | gut metagenome | biome: gut microbiome; feature: rumen; material: RS-attached | host: Bos | place: Iran: Karaj | collected 2018-10
AAATAGAAAACGATGCAGTTGTCATCATTTTCATCATACATGCCTCTTAAGCTCTCATAAGCATCCAGCATGCTCTTCTTTGCCTCGACTCTTTCGTCCGGGATCAATTTGCCGGCCAGTCTCAGCCATGTGCCGTCTTTGAAGCAGCAAAGTTCTGCTTTTGGATTTGCGATCAGCTGTTTGTAAACCGGTTTCACCTTTCCTGTCTGAATATAAAGTTTTCCGTCAAAAATATGGATGGTGCCAAACGGACGTACACGCGCCTGATCTCCATCGATCGTTGCCAGATAATAAGTTCCGCATTCTTTAATGAAATCACATACTTCCTGCATATTAATTCCTCCTTGTACTACCTAAAACCTATTTGTTTTTTATGAGCAGATTATAGCATTATCTTTTCATATAGGCGAGCAGGTTTTTCCATCTGAATAAAAAACAGGAGCGGATGTCCGCTCCTGTTTTGACATTCTAACAGATTGAAATTATTTAGCTGTACCTTTAGCGCCTTCTTCTGCAAGTTTTGCAATAAGGTCATCAGCTTCTGCTTTTGTGATACCTTCTTTGATGATAGAAGGAGCTTTGTCAACGAGTTCTTTTGCTTCTTTCAGTCCGAGTCCTGTGTAGTCACGAACGATCTTGATGACTTTAACTTTGTTCGGGCCGATCTCTGTTAACTCAACATCGAATTCTGTCTTTTCTTCTTCTTCTACTGCTGCGCCTGCGCCAGCTGCTGCAACTACAACACCTGCTGCTGCGGAAACACCGAATTCTTCTTCACAAGCTTTAACTAAATCGTTTAACTCTAATACAGACAATTCCTTGATTGCTGCGATAAATTCTTCTGTGGTTAATTTTGCCATTTTGATTTCCTCCTCTAATTACTCGGCTGCAGGTGCTTCTGCTGCACCTTCCTCTGCCTTCACTTCTTCCTGCGGAGCTGCTTCTTCTACAGCTGCCTCCTGCGGAGCTTCTTCTGCTTTTGGTTCTTCTGCTGCGCCTGCGCCGCCCTTTTCAGCGATCTGATTCAGAACGCGGGCAAGATTTGCGATTGGTGACTGCATGCTGCCGAACAATCTTCCCAACAGAACGTCTCTTGACGGGATCTCTGCGATAGCATTGATTCCTGCTGCGTCATAGAAGGTTCCTTCCACAACGCCTGCTTTCATTTCCAGAAGCGGTGCTGTTTTAGCAAACTGAGCAATGATTCTTGCCGGTGCTGTTGCATCATCTTTGGAAATAGCAATAGCAGTTGGGCCTTCCAAAAGCGGTGCCAGATCAGCAAATTCTGTGTCTTTGACTGCGAAGTTGATCATGGTGTTCTTGTAAACTTTGTAGATGATCCCGCTTTCTCTTAACTGTTTACGAAGGACGGTATCCTGCTCAACAGTAAGGCCGCGGTAGTTTACCAGAACAGCTGCACTTGCGCCATTCAAATAATCACTGATTTCTTTGATGATCGGCTGTTTCTGTTCAACTTTTGCCATTTTTCTTCCTCCTTGTTAGAATATCTGCCGATTAAGAGGATATAGAAAATCCCTCTTTGCACAAAGACAAAGAGGGAGTAAGAATATCACTTAAAATCCTCGGTAGGTAGATCACTCGTTACGGTCCACGGAAAGATCCGCTTCCCACCTACTGTCTTCGGCAATTTATATGTTTACCACATGGCAGACGTACTGTCAATGGTAAAACAACGTATTTGGTTTCCGGGAACAGCCCGGTCTGTTTTGAACGATCGGATTACTGGTTCAGAAGTTTTGCAACATTCACTTTGACACCAGGGCCCATTGTGGAAGCAACGGTAATGCTCTTCAGATAAGTACCTTTAAGAGCTGCCGGGCGGGCTTTGATGATGGCATCGGTCAGTGCTCTGAAGTTCTCCTGCAGCTGATCGGTTGTAAAGGAAACCTTTCCGATCGGGCAGTGAACGATGTTTGCCTTGTCCAGTCTGTATTCGATCTTACCAGCTTTGATGTCTGCGATTGCTTTTGCAACATCCATGGTAACAGTTCCTGCTTTCGGGTTTGGCATAAGGCCTTTAGGTCCGAGGATCTTACCAAGACGTCCGACAACACCCATCATATCCGGGGTTGCAACAACAACATCATACTCAAACCAGTTTTCATTCTGAATTCTCGGAATCAGTTCTTCTGCGCCGACAAAATCTGCGCCTGCTTCCAGAGCTTCTTTTTCTTTTTCACCTTTTGCAAAAACGAGGACACGGACCTGTTTGCCGGTGCCGTTTGGAAGAACGACTGCGCCACGGATCTGCTGATCTGCATGACGTCCATCACATCCGGTACGGATATGAACTTCCACTGTCTCATCGAATTTTGCTGTAGAACTCTTCTTTACAAGGTCAAAAGCATCTGCGCTGTCATATAAAGACATACGGTCGATCGCTTTTGCTGCTTCCTGATATTTCTTTCCGTGTTTCATCTTTTCCGGCCCTCCTTACTCTTCTACTAACACGCCCATAGAACGGCATGTTCCTGCGATCATGCTCATTGCAGCCTCTAAAGAAGCGGCATTGAGATCCGGCATCTTGGTTTCTGCGATCTGCTGAAGGTCTGCTTTTGTGATCGTAGCAACTTTCTTTCTGTTCGGTTCGCCGGAACCAGACTGAATCTTGCATGCCTTCTTGATCAGAACCGGTGCAGGAGGGGTCTTGGTGATAAATGTGAAACTTCTGTCTGCGTAAACAGTGATAACAACAGGAATGATCATTCCCATCTGATCAGCTGTTCTAGCATTGAATTCCTTGGTGAACTGCACAATGTTCACGCCATACTGACCGAGAGCCGGTCCAACTGGCGGTGCAGGAGAAGCTTTTCCAGCTTCGATCTGTAACTTAATGTAGCCGTCGATTTTTTTTGCCATAATAAAATCTCCCTTTCTTCTGAATTTTCCGGAGTCAAGGTCATCTCCGGAATCTGTATGTTAAGAACTCTTTTGTTCTAAACATCAATTACATTTTCTTGATATCCATGAAACTGATATCAACCGGGGTCTCTCTGCCGAACATATCAACATTGATCGTAACTGTCTGTCTGCTTTCATTCACAGCAATGACTTTTCCGACCGTGCCTTCCCATACGCCGGCAATAGCGGTAACCAGATCGCCAACCTCGAAGGAAACAATGATCTTTTCGCCGGTTGCGATCAGCGGTTTGATCTCTTCCTCCGAAAGCGGAACCGGTTTGCTTCCAGGTCCGACAAAACCGGTCACACCTCTGGTGTTTCTGACAACATACCACGTGCTGTCATTCATGATCATATTAATAAGAACATATCCAGGGAACTGTTTCTTCTGAACCTGTTTTCTGGCACCATTCTTGATCTCGATCACGTCCTGCATAGGAACGGTAACTTCAAAGATCTGGTCCTGAAGTTTTCTATTCTCTATGGTTTTCTCAATGTTAGCCTTTACCTTATTCTCGTAACCAGAATAGGTATGCACAACATACCAATTTGCTCCATCTGCCATAGTTAACTCCTTTAAGCAATCAGCGAAAGAAGCGCCTGAATGCCTGTATCTAAAAGTTTAATTAACACGCCTAAGATAATGGTTACGACAATGATCAAAAGGGTTTTCTTTGCGACATCTTTTGTGTCAGGCCAAATGATTTTCTTAAACTCAAGTTTAAGATTCTTAAAGAAACTGCCCTTTTCTTTTTTTGCAGAAGTATTATCTGTCATGGAATTACTTCGTCTCCTTATGCATTGTATGCTTCTTGCAGAATTTGCAATACTTCATTGTTTCCATTCTGTCCGGATGGTTCTTTTTTTCTTTGGTCGTATTGTAGTTTCTCTGTTTGCACTCTGTGCATGCTAATGTGATTCTTGTTCTCATTTTGTTCTCCTCCACAAAATATGCGATTTTACCTGTATTTACGCGATCATTTGATTTGTGGGACCCCGCGTCCGGGGCTGAAAAAATAACAACGTAAAAAAAAGAGCCTTTTTGCTCGCCTGCATAATATAGCATAGGCAAGATGGCGGCGTCAACTGTTTTTTCCGCTTTTTCCAGGCATCTTTTACAGATGCCGGTTTTCCTTTAGCCTTTTGGCAGGGCTGTTGTCTGATCCTGGTCAATACCTTCCGTATTTTCTTTTTCGAACAGGATCTTGATCGTCTGCACCATGCACTTGATGTCCAGCCACAAACTATAATTCTGAATATAGGTCAGATCCAGCCGCAGTTTGTTGTAAGGCGTTGTATTATATTTACCATAAACCTGGGCATACCCGGTCAGGCCGCCTTTCACCTTCAGCCGGTAATAGAACTCCGGCACATTTTCTTTATACTGCTGCATGATCTCCGGGCGCTCCGGCCTAGGGCCGACCAGTGACATGGAACCGCCAAACACATTAAAGACCTGCGGCAATTCATCCAGATGCAATGCCCGGATCACGCGTCCGACACGTGTTACACGATCATCTTCTTTTTTAGAAAGCTGCGGGCCTTCTTTTTCCGCATCCATCTTCATACTGCGGAATTTGATGATCCGAAAGACTTTTCCATCCCGTGTCAATCGTTTCTGCCGATAAAAAACAGGGCCTTTGTCATCCAGCTTGATCGCGATCGCGATCAGGACCATCAGCCAGCTGCTTAAAATGATCATCAGGCAGGAAACAACGATATCCATGGTCCGTTTGATCAGACGCTGATCAAATGTCAGACCAAAGTTCTTATTTAAAAGGACTGGTGAATCAAAAACATGCAGTTCTTCGGAACTGCGGATGATGATGTCTGTCAGTTTCGGAAGCATATATAACTGCTTGCCGGAAGCATAACAATATTTAACCACATCGTTGCGCTCGGTAGCAGGAAGGTCGGAGATCACGACTGCTTCATGCTCTTCAATGGCCGCCATGACCTTATTCATTCCTTCATTAATATTCACCTTTTCCTTGATATGATAACGGTCATTTCTCTGGTTCATGCTGCGGACGATGTCATCAGCCGGATAATCACCGTGGATAAGAACCATATCATGCGGCGGATAAACATGATTATTCAGGATCCGTACGATAATAAACCATACAGCCGTGATCCCGCATTCGATCAGGAACAGGATCAAAAGCGGAACAATAGAAGGATAAGCGGAACGGATGAGCAAAAGTAACTCAAAGTACATCAACAGATTAACAAAGAAAAGAGTGGCAAGAAAAGAAAGGATCAGATCCGCAACTCTGGCCATCGCCAGGCGGAAGATCCCAAACACTTTTCCCAATGCTAACATGAGGATTGGATAGATAGCGATCATGGCCCAGTTACCACGCCTGAAGAACGGCAGTTCGATGGACTCTTTATACTGGCTGTTCCAAAGGATCGCAAACAAAATGGAATGCGCTGCCACCAGTATGATCACTTCTGTGAATACGATTAATCTTTTATAAGGCTCTCTGCCTTCGTTACCTGTCATATATTAGTTTTATCTGCCGTATCCATCCGGGTTCTGGCTCTGCCATCTCCAGGTGTCTGCGCACATTTTCTGCAGATCATATTCTGCTTTCCACCCCAGCTCTTTTGCTGCAAGCGCCGGGTCTGCATAAACGGTGTCTACATCGCCATCCCGTCTGCCGGTTATCACATAAGGGATCTCTTTGCCGCATGCTTCTCCAAATGCCTTGATAATATCCAGGACACTGTAGCCGGTACCTGTACCCAGATTATATGTCTTACATCCGACCTGTCCTTCTTTCTCGATTTTCTCGATTGCTTTGATATGGCCCTTTGCCAGGTCAACTACATGGATGTAATCCCGCACACCGGTTCCGTCTGGTGTATCATAATCGTTGCCGAAAACACTGACCTTTTCCAGCTTTCCGACAGCCACTTTTGCAACATATGGCAAAAGATTATTTGGAATACCCGAAGGATCTTCTCCGATCAGTCCGCTCTCGTGTGCACCGATCGGATTGAAATACCGAAGCAGGATCACATTCCAGGAAGAATCCGAGCGATAGAGGTCTTTCAAGATATCTTCGATCATCAGCTTTGTCCGGCCGTACGGGTTGGTGGCCCCGGTTGGAAAATCTTCCCGGATCGGTACGCTTTCCGGTTTTCCGTAAACCGTCGCGGAAGATGAAAAGACCATGTTTTTGCATCCGGTTTTTTTCATTACATGAAGGAGTGTTAATGTCCCTCCGATATTGTTGTCAAAATATTTCAGTGGAATCTCTACGGATTCTCCAACTGCCTTCAACCCAGCAAAATGGATGACCGCATCTGGTTTTTCCTTTAAAAAGATCTCTTCCAGTTTGATATCATCGCGAATATCAGCTTCGTAAAAGGCAACTTTTTTTCCAGTAATCTGTTCCACTCTCTCCAGAGAACGGGAAGAAGCATTGGACAGATTATCAACCACTGCGACTTCATGTCCTGCTTCCAGCAATTCCACTACGGTATGGCTTCCGATATAGCCGGCTCCTCCGGTCACTAAAATTTTCATGTCGAATCCTTTCTAGATGGTTGGATCAGTTTCTTCCTCGCCGTTTGTTACTCCGTTTTCTTTTTCCTTAGTGATCGATGCTGTGATCGTAACACTTCCGGTATCCTTATATAGGGTCACTCCCTCCGGCAGATAAGCTGACAGATCGATCGTGATCTTCACATCCTCTTTCGCGCCTTCTATATTCAACAGCTCTCCCGGGATCTGCAGGGCATCTATTCCTTCCAGTACTTCTGCATCTCCCTTCAGGGTCACGCCGCTCTTTGAATAACTGATGCCGCTCAGAGTATATTTTGCTTCCGGAGTTCCGACAGGTGTAATGGCAAGCGGAACCAGCTTGGTCGCCTTTGTCATAATGTTCACTGTCACCACCGGATAATCCAGGTATACATCATCATTTTGTGCAATGACTCTTCCATCAAAGCCATAGATGACCGGTTCGCACTCCAGCTGCGCATCTCCCTGCACCTGTGCTGCATCCACCTCAACTGCGATATGGGAGACTCGTGCAATCACTGATTCCGGTGCAGTCAGGGTCACCAGCGCCGGTGAAGTATCTGCATCTTCAATGACCAGACCTTCTTTTGGCTCTCCTCTTAAAGTAACTTGCACATCAAAAGTCTGCTCTACCACATCTTCCAGGTTGATGACCATGCTCATGGTTTTCTGGTTGATCGTTACAGAATTTGCATACCTGGCTTTTTCACCTGTCAGTTCAATATGAATCGGAACTGCATTCGTCAAGGACAGTTCCGCGAAGTTTACTGTCGCGGAGAAATCTGAAGGTGTCAGAGTATTGATCACGCTTCTCTTTCCGGAAACGACGACCGTTGCCGTCTCTCCCATCTCCACGGTATATACATGTGTGCCATCCAGGATCACCGATTCATTTTCAATCGTGACCGGGATATTGGAAATGGTACGTGTCATATCCTGATCCGTTGTGTTTAAGATTACCAGCCAAAGGACAAAAGCAAAGACAATGGCCAAAATCTTATAACCAATATTATTGACGATCCACTTCTTCAGGAACGCTTTGACTTTGGTCATGGTCTTTCTCTCCTTTCTTAATTTTAGATATCAGGCTTTCTTCCATCGTTCCAGCCTGTGCGTCCAGGAGCCTCTTCTTGAGTTCTCCTGTATCCAGATCCTCGTACAGATGTCCGCCAAGTGCCAGGGAAATGGCGCCGGTCTCTTCTGATACCACGATCGTAAAAGCATCCGTCACTTCGCTTAAGCCTAATGCCGCACGATGACGGGTTCCATATTTTTTATTTAAAGTTCTACTCGCAGACATCGGAAGATAACAGGTTGCTGCTACGATCCGCTCATCCCGAATGATGACGGCTCCATCATGCAGAGGTGTTTTATCTTCAAAAATATTTTCCAACAGCTGGCTGGAAACCACACTGTCCAGTTCAATGCCTGTATGTTCATATTCGCCCAACCCGACATTCATCTCCAGGCAGATCAGTGCTCCGGTTTTATCCCTGGAAAGATCGGTAACTGCTTTCAGGATCTCCTCTACCATTCTGTCGGAAAAGCGCAGTTTCTTAGCCCCGGAAGAGAAGAAAATGCCACGGAAAATACTCCGCCGTCCCAGCTGCTCCAAAGCTCTTCTTAGTTCAGGCTGGAAAATAATGATCAGAGCGATAATGCCCACGCTCAATGTCTTGGATGCGATCCAGAGGATCGTATTGAAATTAAAGATTGCTGCTAACAGTACAATAACCAGGATCACAACAATACCTTTAAACAGCGTCCATGCTCTGGTCCTTCTAAACCAGATCAGCAGGTAGTAAAAAAGAATTGCAATGATAATGATCTCGATCACATCGATAACAGTGATCGAAGTCAATGAAAAGTATTTATGAAAATATGAAATGATATTTTGTAAAAAGCTCAAAGGATCTTCCTCTTGTTAATACGTTTGACCTGTACGCGCTCCTTTTCAAAAGTCGCTTTCGGTACTGCTTTTACATAATAGTTATATTCATCATCTTCAAATTCCACGGATTCTGTACGGGAGTAATCCAGAGGACGATAGATGCTGTTGATCAAAAGTGCCAGAGCGCCGGAGACAAGGCCTCCAATCACGAAAGTTAATAACCGCTGTGTCGTTAATGTATGTAAGGCCAGCTCTGCTGCCAGCGACAATACAATATATGCACCCGTTCCAACCGCGATGGCGATCTCCACAGAATAGTTATAGTTGATGCGTTTCAAAAAATGCACGATCATAAAGACCGCAAATAAAACTGCAAGGATCAAAATATATTCTTTATTCCGGAAAACACCCTCAACCAGGATCTCCACTTTTGTAAATTCCAGTGTTCCGGTAGAGCTGGCAAATGTAGCTGCATTCATATCCAGGAAAAAGATCAGATAATAGAAGATCGTTCCGAATATGACGACGATCACGGAAACCGCTGGCCCCATGACGGCCAGGAGGATCGGGATCAGCACCGGAATGCGGAGCAGAAACATAATTGGAAGCAGCATCAGCGCCGGTCCGTAAGTCGGTGCGTACCGGAAAAACAGCAGGTACATGATTGCCAGGATGATCAGAAAAACGATTCCCAGTGCTGTGGATAAGGTAAACACCTGTGCCACCGTGTATGCCAGCACGATCACCATCAGAAACCGCAGCGGCACAAATCCACAGATGACCGATAAAAGGATCACTGCCCACAGGCTGGATAAAATACTGTTAAAATCCACACTGCTGCGCAGGATCATTAAGCAGGCAAAGGTGATAAGCATTCTTCCGACAAAACCCAGCACACGGCTGTGCTTCAGGTAAATGCTCTCTATTCTATTTCGAAAACTTATCAGTTTGTTCATTCTGTTCTTCGGAATAGATCGTTTCCAGTCTTTTAAGATCTAATCCATATCTTCTCAGGTTTCCGCGGTGTCTGTCATATTTCAGCTTAAACATGTAAGCCGAGAAAAAGCAGTACAGCACAACAAAAACCACAAATGCCCCGACATAAATAATTACCGCTAAAGTTCCCCCTATGCTGCTGTATAATTTCAGCGGCCAATCCGTATCCAGGCAAAATGCCAGGGCTGTGATCAATAAAGCCGTTAATATACCAAGCGGCAGGGAACTCAATAACTTTACGGATGTATAATCGTCTTTGAGATATTTGTTCAGTTTTAATGTCTCTTTGCCTTCTCCATGTTCATAGAGGGCAATCTTAGACATGATCTGAACTTTTTTATTATTTAGCATAGATCATTCCAACCAGTTTATTCGAAAGACCGATCGGCAAAAGCTTCATGATCAGACAAAACAGTTTGTTCTTGAAACCAACTGCATAATATGGTTTCACATTCTTTTTCAATGCGATTTTTGCAATGTAGTCACCAGTAATGCGCGGGTCTGTCCCGTTCATTTCATCATGCTCCATCACTTTCACGCTGCGGGAGATCCTGCCCCCGTAAACATCGTCGCCTTCTACGGATTTTTTTCTGGCTTTCGTAAAGCCAGTGGAAGTATCTCCCGGAAGGATCGCACATACTGAGATACCAAAAGGAGCCACTTCATTAGCTAACGCACAGGTATAAGAACTGATGGCAGCTTTGCTTGCCGAATAATAGGTCTGGAACGGAATCGGGATCGGTGCTGCTACGCTGCTGATGTTAATGATCCGGCCGCCCTCGTGCTCGCGCATGATCGGAAGTACCGTTTTGTTCATATGCACCATGCCAAAAAAGTTGACTTCCATTTGCCGCTTAGCATCTTCTGTTTCCGTAAACTCCGTAGCCCCGCTGATGCCAAAACCTGCACAGTTGACCACCAGATCAATGCGGCCTTCTTTTTCCATCACCTGTGCAATAGCACTGGCAACTTGTGCCTCATCTGTAACATCGGCTGTAATATGCAGGAATTCTCCTGTCCCGTCGTGACGGCTCAGTTCATATACCGTACAGCCTTTTTCTTTCAGGCTCCTTGCGGTACATAATCCGATGCCGGAAGATCCGCCGGTAACAACTGCTACTTTTCCCATTTTAATCTGATCCTTTTATCGTTCAAATTTCAGCTGTGCAAGGATCTCTGAATCATCATGATGCATCACCTTTGCGATGATATCCGATGCTTCATCAATCAGTTCATCTGTATGACTTGCCATCAAGCTTGTCCGAAGGAGGCACTCTCCAGGCGCACATGCCGGAGGCAGAACGGAATTAACATAGACTCCTTCTTCATACATATTTTTCTGTTTCAACAAAGTATTCTCTGCTGAGTAGGTATAAATCGGAACAATCGGCGTAGGCGCTTCAATAATCGCCACATCTCTGTCAATCAGATTTTTACGGAAGCGGGCAGCATTATTCTGCAGTTTTTCCGGCAATTCCGGATGTGCTTCCAGATAACGCAGAGAAGCCAATGCAACTGCCGTCTGTGCCGGCGGAATAGATGCAGCAAACATATATGGGCGAGCCGAATGACGTACATAGTCAACGACCTTTGCATCTGCTGCCATATAGCCGCCCAGGCTGGCCAGAGATTTGGAGAATGTGCCCATATAAATATCCACATCATCTTCCAGATCGAAGTAATTAGCAGTTCCTCTGCCGCCTTCACCTAAGATGCCCAGTCCGTGTGCGTCATCAACCATCACGCGTGCACCGTATTTCTTTGCCAGCGCTACGATCTCTGGAAGTTTTGCAATATCACCGCCCATGCTGAACACACCGTCTGTAACGATCAGCGCACCGCTTTCATCCGGAACTGTCTGAAGGACGCGCTCCAGATCTTCCATATCTGCGTGTTTATAACGCACCATCTTGCCATAGCTCAGCCGGCATGCATCGTAGATGGATGCATGATCTTCTCTGTCGACAATAACATAGTCATGACGTCCAACTACTGACGCAATAATTCCAAGATTGCTCATGAATCCTGTTGGAAATGTGATGCAGTCCTCCTTGCGGAGAAATGTCCTCAACTCGTTTTCCAATTCATAATGCATTTGCAGTGTTCCATTTAAAAACCTGGATCCGGAACAGCCGGTACCGTATTTTTCAATTGTTTTCATACCGACTTCTATAATTTCCGGCTGCACGGTCAGTCCAAGATAATTATTGGACCCCAGCATGATCCGGCGTTTGCCTTCCATAATAACTTCCACATCCTGACGACTTTCCAATGCACGAAAATATGGATAGATACCCGCTTCTCTCAGCAGATCCTGCATTTGCGGTTCATAGCATTTCTCAAAAATATCTCTCATTTCAGTTCTCCCTTTTCTAGTTATCCGACAGCGCCCGGACATGCAAAAAAGCTGTTGCAAGGTTACAACAATCAAACGTCAGGGCATAATGACGCAATTTTGATTCAATTTATTATACAGGTAAACACTTTTTACGTCAACAAAGCAGAGCGGTAAATTGGCTGATAAATAAAGAAAAAAGAC
>JAEEGJ010026116.1_pt1 | contig 11879 bp, 7 predicted proteins | sample 8958761 | NCBI WGS metagenome assembly JAEEGJ01 (sample SAMN16246546, study PRJNA631951) | gut metagenome | biome: gut microbiome; feature: rumen; material: RS-attached | host: Bos | place: Iran: Karaj | collected 2018-10
ACTCGGCAGGCTCCTGGGCGCCCTCGTTGTAGCCCACCTCCTGACCGTTGACCCATAAGAACGAGGCCGACGCCACCTTCTCGAAGCGCAGGAAGACCTCCTCGCCGTTCCAGTCAGACGGGATGGTGAACGTGGTGCGATAGGCTCCCGTAGGGTTGTAGTCACGCGGGGTCTTTGGCGGGTCGGCATGGAATGGAGCGGCCACGTTGCGGAACAGCGGGTCGCCGTAGCCTCTCATCTCCCAGTTCGACGGCACGTCGATGGTCGCCCACTTCGCGTCGGAGAACTTCTCCTCGAAGAAGTTGGCAGGTATCTCCTGCGGCGTGTCACCGTAGAAGAACTTCCACCTTCCGTTGAGCAGGATGTGATGTCCCGGAATGTAGTACGCGCGGGCTTCCTCCTGACCGTATTCAAACACGTCGAGGTTCTCGATGTAATGATAGAGGTCGTCAAACCCAGTTTTCTTCTCTGTCTGTGCCGATGCAGTCACCACTGCAATGCCCAGCATCATTGTAATCAAAGTCTTTTTCATCGATATTTCTTATAATTCTTTTTAATTGGATTTGCAAAGATAGTCAAAATTCTCATATTTTTCGTACCTTTGCACCAATTATTAGGACAATTCAGGAAAGAAAAGTTATGAAAAGAACAATTTTTGCAGCTATTACGCTGTTGTTGAGCATCACTTTGCAAGCGCAAAATATCTGTTCTATCACGACGGCATCCCCTCAGGTGGCAACGGTTTCCGTCGCACCACCGCCTTCCGCGAGTTCCAGCGTATACAACCAAGGCGGCATCAAGTAATCTATTCCTGAGACCGTCTCCAGGCGAAGTATTCGTCAAGCACCTTCATGGCTGCTTCTGAAGGCACGGGTGCCGGATGTGGACCTTCGCCAGTCAGCACCATCACCTGTGAGTTTTCGTTCTTGAACAAAGGCCAAGCAGGCAGCGAGGGGTCGCTCTTCTCTCCGTTGGGGTTGCAGCATTTGGCAAAGTTCGTCCAATACTTCAGTATATACTTGGACAATGCCTGATCAGTCGGGTTGTTGCCAGGACGTACACTCTGGAAGACAAAGTCCACATCCTGCCCGTGTGGTGAACGGTGACCATATCTGCGGTCTCCCTCACGATACATGGGGTCTTGGTCAAAATAGTACATATATACAGGCTGCTTACCCGTTTTGTTCTGAAGCCTTCCCCATGACCATGTGCCCCAACCAAAAGCGGAGTCACGACATAGGTCACGTGTCACTTTGACAACCTTCCCATCCACCAGCGGATAGACAGCCAGCAGTTTGTCGGCATAATCCTCATAACGCTCACGTACGGAGGCGATGTGTTGAGTGGGGTCTTCCGTGAATCCAAAACTGTCGCCCTCGTCAGAGTTATAACCGATGAGAAGTGCCACATCGTTATACTTACCAGCCTCGTACATCTTGAACTGATCATCTGGAATCACATATCCATCCACGATAGGCCATGCGCCACCCGTCACCGTCATCTGACGACTCAAATCTTCAGGCTTTAGGGCACGAAGAGCTTCAGCTGTTGTCGCGCCCTTCGATTCGCCGAATTCGACACCCTCTTTCTCTGATTGGGCCAGCGACTTCATGTTCTCACCAGGATACGACTTAGGTCTGACTGGACCAAACGAACTGCCACTTTGGGAGATGGCTGCACGGAAAAGCCCCTTTGCCAATGGAGATGCACAAAGCATGCTGACTGATATGCCACCAGCAGATTCGCCAAAGATAGTCACCTTCTTGGGATCACCACCGAACTGGGCGATGTTATCCTGCACCCATCGGAGCGCAGCAATCTGATCCAGAATGCCGTAATTACCCGACACATGTTCAGGGTTCTCGGCACTCAGTGCTGGATGGGCAAAGTAACCCAGTTTGCCCACACGATAGTTGATGGTGACCAGCACCACACCTTCACGTGCAATGGGAGCGCCATCATAATATGAGGATGTACCCATCGAGAAGCCACCTCCATAAATCCACACCATCACCGGCAACTTCTCTTTTTGAGATTTGGCAGGCGTCCATACATTCAGGTAGAGACAATCTTCGCTGGCATCACGTTGTCCGCCCATGCTCGAAATCGGGCTGGGACCAAACTTGTCCGCATTGCGCACACCCTCCCACGGTATGACAGGTTGCGATGCCTTCCAGCGCAGTTCGCCCACAGGAGGAGCAGCAAAAGGAATTCCCTTGAAGATCATCATGCCGTCTTCAACTACACCTTGAATAACGCCACCGGTCACTTTCACTTGACCTGCGGTCTTGGGTTGAGCGTTGCAAACCATTGCAACCAGTACAACCATGCAAAATAATAACTTTCTCATCATTGTATTTTCTATCATAAAGTTTACTTCATATCATGTTTTGGTTCAACTTCACCTTCCACTCGCGGTATAGCGGCGTCCATCTCTCTACTTGCTTTTCTCATTATTTTTCAAGATACGATTATGTTATCGGTGCAAAGGTAGTGAAGAATGAGAAAAAATAACTATCTTTGCAACGAAAATTGTTTACTTACCATCAAAAAGTTATCACATCACATCACAAAGTACTTCATTATGAAAAAATTATTCGTTTTCTTGATGCTGGCTATCGCTACGGTGGCAGTATCTGCACAGACCAAGAAAGTGTCCATACTCGGAGACTCGTATTCAACTTTCCAAGGGATGATTCCCGAGGGTTACGCCGTATATTACCCCAACAACGGCAATGACGTGAAGGAGGTGTCCCAGACATGGTGGGATCTCTACATCAAGGCAAAGGGGTATCAGCTGGAAACGAATGACTCATGGAGCGGATCCACCATCTGCGGCACAGGATACGGCAGAATGGATTCCTCTGGCAACAATTTCATCTCACGTGTGGACAAGCTGGGCAATCCCGACATCATCCTGATTTTTGGTGGAACCAACGACGCATGGGCAAACTCACCCATAGGCGAATACCAATATGCCGACTGGACAAAGGAAGACTGCAAGAACTTCCGCCCTGCCCTAGCCTGCCTGCTGGACATGCTCCAAAAGCGCTACCCCAAGGCTCAGATATACTCCCTGCTGAACTCAGAACTCAGAGAGCCCATCAATGAGTCCATGCGTGAAATCTGCAAGCATTACAACATCCAGTTGATTGAATTGCACGACATCGACAAGCAGAACGGGCACCCATCCATCAGTGGCATGAAGAGCATCTGCAACCAACTACTTGAGGCCATCAAGTAATTGGTTGCAGCACACGAATAAGGGGTTTTTCTTTATTCGTCCGTATCAATTGTTATTTCTATAGAAGCAATCATCACTTCTTAAATGTCAGGTAGTCTGCAAATCGGATGCCAATGGCCTGGTAAAGCGGAATGAATCTCAACAAGCGTCCGTCGTGGGTAGCCGTCGTGGTGAATTCCAGCTTCCCCTCCGTCTTGTGCATCCAATGGAGATCATCCATCGAGCCTGTGAGGGTTGGTACAGGTGTGTCGGGGTGCATATATTGGGGCACACCGTTGAAGTAGTTGTCCGTCACGTTGACACGATCATCCGTCACGCCCTCTGTACCCAAATCTGCAGCGAGAACAAAGGGACCATAACAAAGCGCGACTGTATGGGGCTGGTCTGCCAACGGTTCGAGACGCAGGCGCATGGGCAGGCTTATGTTGATCACATCACCCTGCTTCCAACGACCGCTGAGGACACAGAAGCCATCCTTCTGTTCGCAACGTATTCCCTTATTCGTGCTGGTCACTTCAAAGCCTTCACACCATGAGGGAATGCGGATTTTCAGTACGGCACGACTGCCACCTTTGGTGATGCGGATTTGCGCAGATTCCTCACTAGGAAAACCAGTGGTCTGCTCCATCGTCATCTTCTTGTCTGTCCAGTTGAGCCGAGCTGGGAAGAACTGGCAAACGTAGAGCGTGTCAGCATCAGAGAAAAACACAGACTGCCCATAACGTACATGATTCTCCATGCCTGTACCCGTGCAGCACCAGAACACATCCGTATTGCGTCCATAGGTTTTGAACGAACCAGGCAGTTGTGTGTGAAAGTACATGAAGTTGGCGTTCTCAGGATTCATGCTGCCCATGATATGATTGAGGGTGGCACGTTCCACATACTCAGCATATTGAGGTTGTCGGAAGAAACGGAACAAGTCGTTGGAAAGCTTGATGAGGTTGTTGGTGCAGCAAGTCTCTCCTGCCTGTCCATCCAATTCCTGTCCCAGCAGGTCGGGTCGCAAATTCCAATGCTCGTGGTATCCTGTCGAGCCATTGCAGTAGGCACGATGCTGCGTCACATTCTTCCAAAAGTTCACAGCACTTTGCAGCATCGTCCTGTCACCCGTGAGTTCATATTCACGTTCAGCGGCAATGAACTGCGGAATGGTGGTGTTGGCATGATAAAAGTTCTGCGTACGTTTGTCATCCAAAATGTCCTGTCCTTCTGCCGATGGCAGGAGTTTGTCCATCTGCTGGAAAAACTGACCGGCTTTCAGATGTTCTTCCCGTCCCGTTATCTGGTAGAGATTGAGCAAGGCTTCGGCTATTCCACCTACCTCCTGAATGTCGAGATTGCGCACCCACAAATCCTTGTCTGTCAGTTTTGTGGTGCGTCCATAGATGTAATTACCCATCTCGCTGGCAGCCGTCAGCGCAGTCTTATTTCCTGCATAGCGATAGGCATCCACCAAGCCTTGCAGAATCTTGTGCAGCGTGTAATACGGCGCCCATCCACTGCCATCCTTCTCTACCCTATTCAACAGTTCCTCGCTAAAGGCACTTATGTACCCGCTGCCACTTTTCGTTTGCGTCTCCCTAAGTGTGTTCACCACGTGGTCAATGCGTGTCTTAGCCTCCTGATCACCACTTTGCAGATAGTAAAGGCTGAGCGTCGTTAAGTAATGTCCCAAAGTATGTCCCTTCAGGTCAGTCGATTCCCATCCCCCATAAGGCTTACAACCATTGGGCTGCGGCGTTCCCACACGTTCACGGAAGAAATAAAGCAGTCGGTCAGCATCCAGAGAGCGCACAAACTGCATGTCCCTCTGTTCCAGCTGCTTCCAGTCACCTCCTAAGATTTGCGTCGTGTTCCATTGCTTCAATGGATGGATGGTCTGTGCTGTAGCAGCAGAAATCCCGCAGCTGATGATACACAAAGAAACTATTAACTTTTTCATAATTTCACTTTGATTTCCTTACCAATATACTGTACCATCTTACCCTCTGGATTATCTACGTTCAAGGGCTTGTGAGTATTCTTTGTAATGAGCACCACGTTGAAGCGACGTTCCTTCAGCATACCAGGGAATTGACCCTTGCGGACAGAGAAGGTGACTTCGCGGTCATCGTCATTGTACTCGATATCGATGGTGGCATACTTGCCCTTCTCGTAATTGTAGTTAGTTCCCTCGTCCTCATACAGTTGGAATTTACCATCTTTTCCTGCATAGATATAGAGATTGATGAGTTCTGCTTGTTTCTCGTCACTCCACTCCATCTCAGGACCGAAGGGGATAATGGCACCCTCGCGGACGAAGACGGGAATCTGCTCGTAAGGGGCATCCACAACGAGACGCTGACCTCCTTCGATATACTCATTAGTATAGAGGTTATACCAACCGCTCTGTTTGGGGAAATAGACGCTACGATTGCGTGCCTTGTAGTATCCTACAGGACAAGCCATCAGCGCTGGACCAAGCATCCACTGGTTGCCGATGTTCTCTACCTCATGGTCGCCATTAAAGTCCATAACTAAGGCACGCATCAGCGTGTAGTCCTTGAAGTGAGCCCAGCCTGCCAACGAATAGAGGTATGGCATCAGGCGATAGCGCAGACGGTCGTAATAGACAAACGACTGATAAGCAGGATGCTCATCTGGAGCAATGTTCCAAATCTCGCGCAGCGGCCACTGACCGTGACTGCGGAACAGTGGTATAAAGGCACCAAACTGGTTCCAGCGAGTCTGCAACTCACGCCATTCCTTCAGGTCTGCATTTTCTTCACCAGTTTGGTCAAACAGCTGCTGGGCCTTGACATAGCGGTCTTCCACACAGAAGCCGCCCTGATCCATGCCCCAGAATGGAATGCCAGAGATAGAGTAGTTGAGTCCGGCCGTCATCTGTGCACGCATATCCTCCCAACGGGTACCGATATCACCGCTCCAAGTAGCAGTAGAGAAGCGCTGTTCACCAGCGAAGCCACTTCGTGTAAGCAGGAATACGCGAGGTTCATCTTTCTTACCTTTCCACACTGAGCGCTGACCATTGTAGATGGCATCGGCATTCACGATGCTGTAGGCATTGAAGTATTCCGTCGATGTGCCTAAAGCCGTAGGACCGCTCAGCGCCTTACGATACCACATCGGTGTGCAATCACGTACATTCGGCTCTGAGGCATCCATCCACCAGGCATCGACACCGGCGACGCCATTCTTATTATATTTCGAATACAAGTTCTCGTCCATCTGTTGCCAGAACATTTTTCTTGCTCCCGCATCATAGGCATCATAAAAGCCATTCTTGTAGCCAGGGCCTACCCAGTCGTGGATATCATCCGTTGGACTCTGCACATACATCCACCCCTTTGCATCCAACTCCTTATAATGATCAGTATTGCAATAGAACTTGGGCCAGACGCTAATCATGAAGCGACCGTGCATCTGGTGCACAGCGTCGAGCATCGCCTGGGGATTGGGATAGCGCGAAGCCTCAAACTGGTGACTGCCCCACTGATCCTCGGGCCAGTAGTTCCAGTCCTGCACGATATTGTCGATGGGGATATGACGCTTGCGAAACTCAGCCAACGTGCTTGTCAGTTCATCCTGAGTCTTATAGCGCTCGCGACTCTGCCAGAACCCCAGCACCCACTTAGGATAGAGCGAGGCTTTACCCGTCAGCGTGCGATAGCCGCTGATGACTTCGTCGAAGTTCTTGCCAGCGATGAAATAGTAGTCCATATCTTTGGCCATCTCGCTCCACACGGACAGTTGTTCGCGCTCCACCTTGCTACGAGGCTCAGCCACACGCAAACCGCAGTAAGCTTCGCCGCCATTGGGTTGCCACTCAATACGCAACTGAACCCTCCTACCCTTTTGCAACTCAGTGGTAAACTTATAGCTGTTGGGATTCCAGGCTGTACGCCAACGTTCTGGCACCACCTCACATCCGTCAATATACACCTTCACGTAGCCGCTGTAATAAAGAATGAACTGGTAGAGTTCCGTCTGCGGAGCCTCGATAAAACCCTCGTAGGTCACGCTGGCACCCATTAGTCTGAAACCTTTCGGAAAGTTCCTGATGCCGCCTTTCTCTGTACGGTTGGCAATCTCTGACTTCTCCGGCGTTGCGTATTCGTAATAAAGCGAGTCTTCATCGCGTACTAACTTTTTTCCTTGGGCATCCATGTAGGTTCCTGTGAGATGTCCCGCCTTACCCGTGCGATCATAGAGTTTGAAGGCTCGATTTAATTGCAGGTAGTCATGAGGATTGCCAAATCGACAATAACTGTAGGAATCCCACAGCAGACCGTAGCCCTTGTTGGAGAGCACAAAGGGAATGCTGACCTTCGTGTTATACTGAAACAAGTCCTCATTCTTTCCCTTCATATTCAGTTCCTCACTCTGGTGCTGTCCCAGTCCGTAAAACGCCTCGTCCTCGGGCGAGTCGAACTTCATCTGCCACGAGAGACCATGTTTATGTTCCTCTGGTACCGTATAGCCCGTCTTCATGCCCAATTCGCGTTCAGGCACGGTGAGGTCCCAGAACTGCTTACCATCCTTCGACTCCTGCAACAGTTGCTTGCCGTCGGCATCGAAAAACGTCACCCTGCCATCAGCCTTCTGCACCACAGCCTTCACTTCATTGGTCTTCACCACCACACGCGTATCTTCATCCGTCACCGTGTAACTACCCTTGTCTGGAGCAGTTTGCGGCACAATCATCAGTGATGCCGGTTTCTGCGGCAACTCATCCTTCGATGTTGCACGCACACGGATAATATTGTTGTTCATCACCTCAAGTCGGATCACTCTGGCTTGTCCACCGTTCGGTCTAATCGTCACTTCATTTCCTTTAGTCTCTATGTCGGTAGCTTGAATCGTGACAGCAGAAGCCAACAGGAAGAAAGAGAATAATGCTATTTTTTTCATATTTGAAACTATTTGATTTCTATGTCTCCATATCCCATGCGCTCACCCTCTGCCAAGCGGTCGGCGTCGAATTTTATGATGCGAGCTTTGGTGGCTGGGAAGGTGATGGTCTGCCAGATGGGGTTGTTCACAATGTTCGAGAACTCACCCGAGGCCAGTTTCGTCCAGTTCGTCCAGTCGGAAGAAGCCCAGAGGGTGTAGTGCGTGATAAGACCGTCCTTGGTGTCCTGCGGAGGCAGATAGCGGAACGTCGTGAAAGTCTGCTCGGCGTCCCAGTCAATCATCATCTGCTTGGGGCTGCTGAAAAAGATGTGCAGACCAGAGGATTTCTTCTCGCCGCTGTCGGGGATGTCAGCCGTCAGTTCAGGTGCGAGGTAAACGCCGAGTTTCTTGATAACAGGTCTGGCCTTACTGTCAGTAATGGTAAAACGGAGCTTTGTGGCCTTAATGGTAGGGAAACAAATAATGCGCCGGTGACCGATGGTGGTCAGTCCGTCCTTGCCGTCCTCAACGAGCATGTCGCGCAATGGCATCCATTTTCCGTCAACCTCAGCCTCTAAAGCAAATTTCTTTACTCGCTGCCCCTGCGCAATGTCTTCCTCAGCAACGAAACGGTTTATCTCAACAGGCTTTTTGAATGTGAGGGTGTAGGAACTGTTATTGAGTCTAGGCGATTGCACTTCTTTGACCACTCCTTTCTTAAACACCTCGTCTATCATCTTCTTAAACGCGATGCCGCGCAAGCTGTCTGTCGGATGTATCCGTCCGTTGGGTGCGATGGGAAAGTTAAGCAGCAGCGTAGAGTTGCGACCTACAGATTTATAATAGGTGTCCATCAACTTCGACAGACTCTTTACGTGCTCGTTCTCCGTCTCATGATAGAACCAGCCTGGACGGATGCTCGTGTTCGTCTCACCCGGGCACCACACATCGCCGTCTTCCACGCCGTAGTGCAGCATGTGGTAGGGGGTGTCGCCCTTCGACGGCATCAGGCTCCAGTTCGTCTCGCCCACGTTACCTGCCTCGGTACCCACCCAGCGCAGGTCGCCGCGGTCACCACCATCGTTCCAGATAACGGCATGGGGTTGCAACTCACGGATCATCTTGAACGTCTCTGCCCAACCGTAGTAGGTCTTGCCGTCGATGCGGCGCGTCTCGTTGGCTCCGCCATACCAGCCGTCACCGCCGTTGGCGCCATCAAACCACACCTCAAAGATGTCACCATAGTTGGTAAGCAACTCACGCAGTTGGTTGCGGAAATACTCCACATAAGCAGGGCGACCGTACTCAGGATGATTACGATCCCAAGGCGAGAGATAGACAGCAAACTTCAATCCCTCCTCACGGCATGCATCAGCGAGTTCCCTTACCACATCACCCTTACCATCCTTCCACGGCGAGTTCTTTATGCTATACTTTGTATACTTTGACGGCCACATACAGAAACCGCAATGGTGTTTAGCGGTAAAGATAATGCCACGCATACCAGCCTGCTTACATACGCGAGCCCATTGGCGACAATCGAGCTGTGAAGGATTGAATAGCTTTGGATCTTCATTACCAAAGCCCCACTCCTGGTCGGTATAGGTATTGAGCGAGTAATGGATAAACGCATACATCTCCATATCCTGCCATCGCAACTGATTAGCACTGGGTCGCGGTCCAGCCGTAGACTTTGAACCCGTCTTTTGGGCGTTAGCACTTATTGCCAACAGGCACACTACCATCCATGCAAAGAGTTTCTTGCTGTGTAAACTCATATGTTGTTTCTACTATTTATTTTGGTTGCAAATATACAACTTTTCTGTCGATAATGTACAATCCACGCGAACATTTTTAGTTCTTTCTCCCGCATGAAGGGCTTCTAGCCGAAAGAATTCCGAAAAGGGTTACATATTATTTCGGTGCATGATACCAATCGTTTCCTAGGCTCTTGGGTAGAGGCGGGTTATTTGGTAATAAGACGGGGTATTTGATGAGAGAAAAAGAGAAATATTGCAATTGCAATATGGAAAACCTTGGAAGACAGAAAAGAAATACTTACCTTTGCAGTCGAATTTGTATAAGCATTTGTCCAGTTGTTGTCCAGTTGTTGTTCAGTTGTTGTTCAGTGGATAACTGTACAACAAACGAAGAACAATAGAGGAACAATCGAACAACAATGGAAGGTGAATATGATGGGAGGCAAAGTAAAGACGAAGTTAATATAAACCAAAAGAAAGGAGACACTCAACATGAAAAAGAAAAGTGCAGGAAAGGGATTGATGATGATTGGCAGCCTACGATCGGCTGGCATAACCACTTACCTGAAACAAGGAAAGATGATTACCAGATCCTCAAATTCGAACGAGAGGCGAAGCAACACCTTGGCACAATTTGTTCAGCGGCAGAAGATGCGGCACACCATTGCATTGTGGAAGATGCTGAGGCTCAATTGTGAAGTTACGTTCACCGAACGTCAGACGGCTTATCTGAATTTTGCATCGCTGACGAATAGGATGCCTGCTGTGTATGTGCCTAAGCACATGAAGGATGCCTCGTTTCTGATGCCTGGAATACCAGTGAGTGATGGCACACTGCCTGCAATCAAGCAGGAACTGGGTGAGGTTGATGGCGCTCCCGCCTTGATAACCAACCTAAGAGCTGCTGAATGGCTTCGCAACGAGAAGTTTTTGTTTTATACAGCAGAACAGCACATCGAACATAACATGCCAAGGGTGCGCTTCAGCATGCGTGAAGTGGCACGACTTGACATGTCTGTGGTGGATGATCATTTGACACTTGTGAATGAGGAGTTTGCTGACGAAATGAAGGGATGGGCGCTGGTGCAGGTGATTGGTGAACGTTGCTCACCACAGACGATAGTTTCCCGCTGCACCCTGTATCAACAATACACCACGGAAGAGGCACTTCAAATAGCAGCTAAAAGCTATGGAGGACTTACCAAGACGGTGTGATGCCAGTGAGTTTCTTGAACAGGCACCCTAGGCCTGTCGCCCAACGACTACAGCCAGAGCCTCCAGCCGAAGAGGGAATGAAACTACTTTCAAACTTGTCGGCAGGTTTCTCGTTCTCAACTTCGTATGCCGACAGCATCAATACTGGCATTGGCATAATGTAGGGCTTTGCCCCGATGTTCTTTCTTGCCATAGTTATCGTGTTTTTATTTCATTCTCTTTTCAAACCTGAACAGCCAGTCCATGGCTCCGCCCACCCGCTGATACTGTTCATATTCCACCTAATAGTTGTAGATTTATGTCGTCGCTGTTGATAAGTAGCTGCGGTTGTGCCTTCTGGCTTTCCCATGTGGCAGGAATATCGCCTTTCATCTGTCCAAGTACCGATGCAGCTCGCTTCCCCAACACGAGTTTCAATGTCTGCTGAGCTTTATGAAACTGTTCGTTGGTGTAAAAAGCATTGGCTTCTGTGCCTGCAACCTTCCCTATCTCACCATTGATTTTGCTCAAGGTTTTGCTGAAACCACCGCCAAGGATGTATTGGTTGCAGAGGACTTTCAGGTAATGATAATAACGTGCCTTGTATTGTTCGTTGGCAAGCAGTTTCATGAAGAACTGGCGCTTTGAGAGGTCGCCAGAGAACGGCGTGTCGATGGGGAAATTCACAATCTTGCTGACTTCTTCCTTGCTCCGCATCCCTGGATTCTCTGGCAGTCCGAAGAAGGGGAACTCACCATCCATGGGAAACTGATCAAAACTGGGCG
>JAEEGJ010026119.1_pt1 | contig 11878 bp, 12 predicted proteins | sample 8958761 | NCBI WGS metagenome assembly JAEEGJ01 (sample SAMN16246546, study PRJNA631951) | gut metagenome | biome: gut microbiome; feature: rumen; material: RS-attached | host: Bos | place: Iran: Karaj | collected 2018-10
GTCTGTCATTGAGGGCTTCAAATATGCCACATTATGCACTGGCTATTTCTCATGGGAAACACGGGCTTACAGTCTCGTCTTCATGTGCGTACTCTTAGCCATTGGTGTTGTCATGTTCAACAAAGTGCAACGCTCATTTATGGATACGGTGTAACTGGGACGGGAACGGGAACGGGAACGGGAACGATAACGGGAACGGGAACGATAACGGGAACGATAACGATAACGGGAATGATAGCGATGGAGAAAAAAGCGAGAAATTTCAGAAATTACACGGTGTGGCAAGATGCTGTAAACTATGCCACCTTAGTTTATCAAGTAACCTCAAAATTACCTTGGTTTGAAAAGAAAGGACTTTGTGACCAACTGCAACGAGCTGCGGTAAGTATTCCCTCAAATATTGCTGAAGGGGCAGGACGTCCAACAGATGCCGATTTTGCTCATTTTCTTGACCAGGCATTAGGATCAGCCAACGAAGTGGAAACACAACTGCTCATATCCAAGAACCTAAATTATATAACAGAAGAAAATTATCAGACACTTATTATAAAACTTACGAGCATACAGAAACAGTTAACAGGACTTATAGCCAATATCAGACAGCAATCTGGTTCCCGTTAACGTTAACGTTCCCGTTAAAAATCCTGAATCTTGCTTTTATGAACGCAATAGAATTTGAAAACGTCAGCAAGCAATATCGGTTAGGACTGGTTTCCACCAGGACCATTTCTCATGACCTGAACCGTTGGTGGGCCATGAACGTGAGGGGGAAGGAAGACCCTTACTTGAAGATTGGCGAGACAAACGACCGTAGTACGAAAGGTAACAGCGAATATGTCTGGGCACTGAAAGACATCAATTTCAGTATTGAACAGGGAGATGTCGTTGGCATCATCGGCAAGAATGGAGCAGGCAAGAGTACATTGTTGAAACTCCTGTCCAGAGTAACTGTTCCAACTACTGGCGAGATTAGGGCTAACGGACGTATCGCCTCCTTATTGGAAGTCGGAACGGGGTTTCACCCTGAGATGACCGGCCGTGAGAATATCTATCTGAATGGTGCCATCATGGGCATGACCAAGGCAGAAATATCCCGAAAGCTCGATGAAATCGTTGATTTTAGCGGATGCGAGCGCTATATTGATACGCCCGTGAAACGTTATTCCAGCGGAATGAAGGTCCGCTTGGGTTTCGCTGTGGCTGCCCATCTCGATCCCGAGATTCTGGTTGTCGATGAAGTTCTTGCCGTCGGCGACGCTGAATTCCAGAAAAAAGCCATCGGCAAGATGCAGGATGTGGCTAGCGGAAAGGGACGAACCGTTCTTTTCGTCAGTCACAATATGGCAGCAGTCCGCAAACTATGTAAGAGTGGAATCATTCTGCAGAATGGCATGGTTCATTTTAGTGGGACAGCCAATGAGGCTATTGACGAGTATTTGAAGGTTTATGCTGACAAATATGAAGATTTGCCACTTGCAGACATACCCAGAACAGATGCCACCAGTGGCCTTATGAGATTCACAGGATATAATTATACGAATTTTAATAATGAACCCATCACACCTCATTGTGGCAAGCCGCTGCGCATCCGCCTTAAAGCAGATGTTATGGAAGACTTGGAAAATGTTGTTGTTTCCATAGATATTTGCAATAGTTTTGGTGAGCCAATGATGAATTTTGCCACTCACTATACCATGAATAGTTTTTCATTGTCGAAAGGAGAACATTGGTTTAACCTGGACATCCCCAAACTGCCACTTACAAGAGGAACATATCGCTTAGGATTATGGTGTGCCACAAAACGATTTGATTCAAAAAACGGCTGTGCGGATTATATTAATAATATCGTAAAGCTTAATGTAGAAGAAGACGATTTCTTCAGCAACGGCAAACGCCCCGCAATACACCTCACAGGTAAGATTGTCCTTTGTGATCACAAATGGGAGATAGAATAAACTTGGCGACAATTTCCATTATCATCCCAATATATAATGTTGAGCCATACATCATTCGATGTGTGGACTCTGTGCTTCGACAGACGTACCGTCAACTTGAGATCATACTCGTCGACGACTGTTCACCCGACCATAGTATGGAGATTGCACGCAAACACATAGAAGCATCTTCATCAAGCAAGGACCTTAAGTTCAAATATATAAAACACAAAAAGAACCGAGGGCTTTCTGCAGCCCGTAACAGTGGTTTAGATGCCGCCACCGGTGAATACATCTATTTCCTTGACAGTGATGATGAAATAACAGAGGATTGCATAGAAATACTCACAAATGAGATTAAGAAGCACCCAGGGGTTGACATCGTGTGTGGAAACTGCATAGAGCCTTATGAGGGTAGACGAAGAGTATATCAAATTGAAGATTACAGATATTATGACAAGAACGAACAGATTCGTTATTGTCTTTTCTGTCCTCAACAGAGCATGCCAATCATTGCATGTAACAAACTGGTAAGCCTCCAATTTATCAAGAACAACGACTTGTATTTTGGAGAAGGATTAGTTCACGAGGATATCTTGTGGACCTTCAAGGTGGTAATCAAAATGAAGCATTTTACCATGTTGCCACATCAAACGTATGTTTACCATCTGAATAATGATTCCATCAATTTCACAACAAGCGAAATCAGGACAAGCCGTTCCATGTCCTATAGCCTTGGCGTAATCGCAGATTCCATTGACGAGCCTTATTGCCTTCTAGGTTTATACAAATACCTGTTGCGTTGGTTTAATATTTACAAACATCTTCCTACGAGCGAGAATCAGCCCACATCCATGAAATTCTGTCGGACTTTATGGCGTCATGGAGAAAGAAAGACAGCTATAATCACTTGGCTCTATTTCAGGCTGTATAAGATGTTACATTTAGGACGGATAGAATGGCGGCTGGTAAACTATACAAGGCGGAAATATTTGTATCAGGACAGTTTAGTAAAAAGAAATAAATGACAATGCCAAAACTATCAATTGTAATACCCATTTATAATTCTGAAACGTGGCTGAAAGATTGCATAGACAGTATTTTGACCCAGGATTATCAGGATTACGAATTAATACTTGTTGACGATGGCAGTACTGATAACTCTGGAGAGATTTGTGATTCTTATGCAGCAGAAGACAACAGGATAAAAGTCCTTCACATAGAGAATGGCGGACTTGGCAATGCCAGGAACGTTGGCATTAAAAATGCCAGAGGCGAATATATCCTGTTTGTAGATGCAGATGACGAAATATCCAAGACGTGTATTCCTTCTCTTTTAAGCCATGAGGCCGACCTCGTGGTTGGTGCGACGTTACGCACTTATAAGACAAGAACTGAAAGATTCGGGCCCGAGTGCAAGAAATACTATACTTATGCAGAAAAAACCGCATTTTTAGACGAATATCTTCCTCGCTTTGTCTATTTGGATTGGTCTCACTCTAAGTTGTTCAAACTATCTGTCATCAACGATAACGGCATTCGTTATAACACCAAACGGTACATACCAGAAGACAAGCTGTTTATGAATGATTATCTCATGTATGCAAAAACATTCTATGTCACAGATGATATCGTATATTACTATAAGCAGCATGACGGCTCTTTGAGCGTTGGTGTCAATCCTGATACCGTGGCGTGGCGATGGATAGGAGCACTTCCTTTGTACATTCAGACGCTGAACAACATGCAGAAGACGATACCCTGCCAAGGTGTTAACAGTCGCTACCATGACGAGGTGGTGGGCAGGTATGCTATAAGGATATTTAGAATTTTCAAAAATCATTCGTGTTCCTCGCTGAATTACAAGAATCTTCAATACTTGTCACTGCTGATATATAATGATAAGGTTGACAGGAATGATATCTTCAATGGAAAATACTTTGAAACCTGTTATAAACTTTCGAAAAACAGAATGCCCCTGTTGCTCTTTTTGTTTATCAAAGGATATAGAAGTTTCTGTAGCATCAAGAAAATATTAAACAGAATAAAGTCTAAAATTATTAAAACGATTAAGCACATATGAAGAATCCATTCAAACAACGTTTCATGCGCTACTTCCAACATCTCAGTAACGAAAATGCAGAAAAAACATATAAGAAACTTTATGAAAGACTGTCTATAGAACAGCGAATCATGCACATTGAGTTGTTTACAAAGAACAGCACAGAAAAGGGGATAACGGATAAAACCTATTTCCCAAACAAGCAAGTCATCGTCACTCTGACAACGCATAGTAAACGTATATATGAGGTCTTTTTGGCCATCGAGTCGATCATGCAACAAACAGTAAAGCCAAACCGCATTATCCTGTGGCTGGACGAAACCAGACAAAACGAGCCGTTACCCATTACGTTGCAGAGGCAAATGGAAAGAGGCCTTGAAGTAAGATTCTGTAAAGATGTCGGGCCACACACAAAACTTGTTCCCTCCCTCAGAATATTCCCTGACGATATCCTAGTAACCATAGATGATGACACCATCTATGCATTTGACATGTTGGAAAATCTGTTGAACTCTTACAGGCAATTCCCACAATATATTCATGCAAATCGCGCTCATGTCATTAAATTCACAGATAAGGGCAGTATAGAAAAATATAATGTCTGGGAACACCATACTGTTAAGATTGGCACTTCTCCCTTGCTTTTTCCTACTGGCGTCGGAGGTGTTCTTTATCCGCCCCAAAGCCTATGTGAAGAGGTTTTGAACGAAGAGGCCTTTTTACGGCTATGCCCAACGGCCGATGACATTTGGTTCAAAGCCATGTCTCTGCTTAACAACAAGCAATGTTATAAAACTCCGTCACATAATCCATGTTATTTCTCAATACCAACCATGCAAGACATCGGCCTATATAAAAATAATGTTTTTGGAGGCGAGAACGACATCCAGATAAAAAAAGTATTTGAAGCTTATCGTTTGTACGACAAGTTGAGATTCTTCAAATAAACGTTGTCGTTAAGTCCTGCTTTAACCCTTAACCAAAAAACTTTAACCTAAAATTTGCCTTTATCCCAAATTTTTCGTAACTTTGAATAAGTTACTTCCGCTCGAGAAAATAAAATAAAACGAGTTTTATTTGCTTTTCTGCTCGCTTATTCGTACCTTTGCACCGAAAAATGTCCATTTTTGGCGTTTTTACATCTCTGGATTTTGTAATAACCTTTGCCTCAACGTTTTACATGAGGTGAGGGGAATTTAGGTTGTGTGCTTTTACTTGTTTGAGATACTCATCAAGCCCTTTTATCAATACCCCTAAGACATGTCTCTCCTATATAAAATCACATCCAACAAGGCGAAAATAGTCAAAGCCTTCAAAGACCCGTTGTTTGGTCTTAGCTTGATTCTGAATCAAATAGCACCGCTTATCAAGAATGATGAGACATTTTTGAAGTGGAAATACTATGCGGTCTTCCATCGTTTCCCAAATCTGAAAAAACCGCAAACATACAACGAAAAATTACAGTGGCTGAAACTTCACGACAAGCATCCGGAATACACCCAGATGGTGGATAAAGCCGAGGCAAAGAAATATGTTGCCAACATTATTGGAGAAGAATATATCATTCCTACACTTGGTGTTTATAACTCTTTTGATGAAATTGATTTCGATAAACTACCTAACCAGTTTGTTATAAAGTGCACACACGATTCTGGTGGAGTTGTTGTCTGTAAGAATAAGAACACACTTGATAAACAAGCCGCCCGCAAAAAGATAGAATACGGACTTAGTAAAAGTGCCTATTGGGGTACTCGAGAATATCCATATAAAAACGTCCCCCCAAGAATCATCGTGGAAGAATATATGGAGGATGAAAGTGGCTACGAGCTCAAAGACTACAAAATTTTCTGCTTCGGTGGCAAACCAGAGTTCCTCTTTGTAGCCACAGATCGTGGTATCAAAGGGGAAGAAACCAAATTTGACTTCTTTGACTTAGAGTGGAACCATCTCCCTTTTACAAATGGGCATCCAAATAGTACCAAAACTATTAAGAAGCCTGAGAGTTTTGAAAAAATGGTGGAACTTTCTGCGCAGCTTTCTCAGGCCATCCCCCATGTCCGAGTTGATCTATATAATATCAACGGAAAGATATATTTCGGGGAACTAACCTTTTTCCACTGGAGTGGCATGACCCCTTTTGTTCCAGAAGAATGGGATTACAAGTTCGGTAAAATGATTCATCTACCAAGCAAAAACTGATTGTATGAAAATCTTTATCGTTTGTAACTCCTTGGGGGCTGGTGGTGCCGAACGCGTCGGTGTAAATCTTGCAAACGGTTTTGCCCGTCATGGCCATCAGTCTTACATCATCACAGATATCTATCAGAAGGCTAGTTATCCTGTGGACGATGCTGTAAAAGTGCTTCCGCTTTGCCCTAAAGACAAAGGGAAAATACAGCGTTGGACAGAAGCCATTATAAATCTTCGCCGATATATAAAACAAGAACGGCCTGATGTCATCATTGGTATCATGCACCTCTGTTCTGCTGTAGCCCGTATAGCCACTATTGGTACAAAGGTTCCAGTAGTGATGACCATTCACCACGCATTGGAAAGTGACACCTATAAATTTAGCAAGGTAGAACAGTTTTTAGACCGCCACACACCTTGTTTCTACAAAGCAACGACCGTCCTTACCCATCCTGACAAAGATTGTCTTGGAGACCGTAAGAATATTTATGTCATGCCCAACCCTGTGACTTTTACGGCTGCTAAGGAACTGCCTCAAAAAGAAAAAGTCATTTTAGCTGCTGGTCGTCTGACAGACTGGCAATACAAAGGATGGGACATCCTCATCAAAGCCTGGGGACAAATAAAACATAAGAATGGGTGGAAACTTCAAGTTGCAGGAAAAGGCACAGACGAAGCGATAGTACATCTGAAGCTGTTAATGAAAGAAAATCATGCAGAAGATATAGAGCTTTTAGGTTATCGCACTGACATGGAGCAGTTGTTCCAACAGGCATCTATATTTGTATTGAGCAGTCGCAGCGAAGGACTTCCAATGGTGTTGATTGAGGCTATGAGCCAGGGATGCGCCCCTATTGCCACCGACTTTAAAGGCCGTACCAAGGAAATCATCACATCAGAAAAAGAAGGTCTGACCTGTGAGCCTGAAGACATTGAGGCATTGGCCGAGGGTATCCAGAAACTGATGAATGATGAAGAACAGCGTAAGACCATTCAACAAAATGCGATTGAGCGCTCAAAGTTCTATTCATTAGATTACATCATAGAGATGTGGGAAAGACTATTTAGAACACTTTTATGAAGTTCTTCAAGATAACACTTTTCATGCTTTTTTTTCTCCTTGCAATCTTGTGGGGGGGAAGATGATGATTACTATATCAAGATTGATATTGAAAAACATGATGCCAGCTCCAATGACAATGACGATGGAAATGAAGGTGATGATGGTAGCAATAATAATTCTAATCCATCTACTCCAATAGGAATTCAAACTTCCTCAATGGCCTACCTTTATATAGATCGGATTTCGAACGAAGGTATTTTTCATCAAAGCGCAGCATGTTATGGTGATTATGTTTTTCTAATTTCTGCCCGGATGATAAATGTTGCAGTGTTGAACATGCGAACCAACAAAAAGATCTTCACCTTAGATCAAGAAGAACTTGGCCCAAATACCATCTTTCACTGCAATCAAGCCTGTTTCGGAACACTGAAATACAGTGAGGAAGACCCGTTTCCACTTCTATATATCTCACAGCGCCAAGATAAGAGTAAACGCTGCTTCATAAATGTATTTAGGGTTCTCCCGACTTATAGCGGAATCGATCAAGAATATACCGCCTTTGCATTTGAACTTATTCAAACCATTTATTTTCCTGTAGCAACAGATGACAATTGTCTCAATAATGTAAATGCCGTCATTGATACCGACAATCATTTCATATATACATATTCCCGCAACAACAACTCTTCAGCTGAAAACGCTTACCAATGTAAGATTTCCAAATTCAGTATTCCCAATACTTTAGAAACAGGCACTATATATCTCTCAGATAGCGATATACTCGACAGTTTCTTTATTCCAACAAAGGCTGTAGATATGCAGGGAGGTGCTTATCACAATGGGTACCTCTATATCGGAAGGGGCTTTGCTTCTGCAGGATATATTAACCTATACGTGGTTGACTTGGTTAACAGACAACTTTGGTTCATGGTTGATTTACTAAACAATGGCTTCAAATATGAGCCAGAAGGCGCTTTCATTTATAAAGACGAATTATACATCGGTGCAAGCACAGGAATTTTCAGGTTTTCTTTCAAATATGAGAACAGTTCGGCCAAAGCCATAGCTGTTCCTTTTGAAATGCCAATATCAATAAATTGAGCATATAAAGACGAAGAATAGGCTACATATGCCAGAAGAATCATTAAGATATAAAACAAAAAAAGGACTTTATTGGAAGTTCTTTGATATGTTTGCCAACTATGGAATGCAGTTCATTGTTGGTATATTTATGGCTCGTATGCTATCGCCTGAGGACTATGGCATCACAGCGCTTCCTGCTGTTTTTTTTGCCATTGCAGGTATATTCATTGGCGGTGGTTTTGGTACTGCCCTAATAAGGAAGCCAGATGTAACCGAGAAAGACTTATCAACAGCATTCTATTACAGTATTGCCGTAGGAGTTTTCTGCTATATAGTTTTATTCTTTTCGTCTCCTTACATCGCCAAGTTTTATAATGCGCCTGTTCTAAAATCGCTTATTAGGGTTACTGCTCTAAGCTTACTTTGGGGACCTCTTATTACACCTCAAAGTGTTATTTTAAATCGGCGAATGGACTTCAAGAATCCAGCTCGTATTTCTATCATCAATAAAATTGTCGGTTCCATCGTCGGTATAACCATGGCATACACGGGATATGGAGTATGGGCGCTCGTCGGTTCTGGATTAGTTTCCAGCTTAATGGGGTTAATCCAGACATGGTGGGTAGTTAAATGGTTGCCCAAGGCACCTTTCTCTAAAGAATCTTTCCGTTATCTTTGGAACTATGGCAATAAAATGATGGGAATAGGTTTACTCAACACTTTATATGCCAATATTGTTACTGTACTAGTTGGAAAATTTGGAGGAACCAGGAATTTAGGTTATTACAACAGAGCTAAAAGTTATGCAGCCATGCCTTCATCTCATATTGGAAGTGTACTAATTAGTGTTTCGTTTCCAGCACTTAGCAAGATGCAAGACGATGACGAAAGGTTAGCGTACAACTACCGCAAAATGATTAGAGTATCATCATTTCTTGTATTTCCTATCATGCTCATGCTCTCTGCTTTAGCACATCCTTTGGTAATTACCATGGTAACAGCAAAATGGGAACCTTGTGTAATCCTATTACAGATTATGTGTTTTACATATATGTTTCAGCCAATGCAAGGTCTTAATGTAAATCTGCTTCTGGTTAAAGGAAGACCTGATTTAACATTACGAATTGAAATATTAAAAAAAATAGTCGGAGCTATTGTTTTTATCTATGCAGCCATCAATTTAAGCCTTGTAGAACTGTGTATTACCGATTTTTGCTATACCATGTTTGCACTAGTTGTCAACACCTATTATACAGGAAAATTAATTAATGTTGGATATTTTCGCCAGATCAAAGATATTATGCCCTCATTAATACTCTCTCTGGCTATGTTTGGAGCTATTTTATTTACAAACACATTAACAGATAATATGATTGCTCAGATTTTAATTGGTGGAACTATTGGGACCATTATTTATATAGGTGGAAGTTACATATTAAAATTTCCTGAGTTGGAAGAGACTAAATATCTATTAAGTAGAAAAAAATAAATTTATGCAACAACCCAAACTCATAGACCTGCCCAAGTTCACTGACCCTCGCGGCAATCTCTCGTTTCTCGAAAACGAGAACCAGATTCCCTTTAAGATAGCCCGTAGTTATTGGATTTATGATGTACCCGGTGGTGAAACCAGAGGCGGACATGCATTTAAAGAAAATGACGAATTCATTATAGCCCTCTCTGGAGCCTTTGATGTGGTTCTCGATAACGGAAAAGATAAACAGAAATTTCAATTGAACCGTTCCTACTACGGACTATATGTCCCTAAAGGTTGGTGGCGCGAAATGGAGAACTTTTCTACAAACTCTGTGGCCTTCATTCTCTCTTCTATCCCTTATGATGAGAATGATTATATCCGCTATTATGACGATTTCAAATCATTGGCAAGATGAAGAAGAGTAGCGTTTACGACTGCACGATGATAGAACTCTCCAAGCATCATCGTCCACAAGGTAATATTTCAGTTGTTGAGAATAACAAGGATGTTCCCTTTGAGGTAAAACGTGCCTATTATCTATATGACGTTCCAGGAGGTGAGAGCCGTGGTGGCCATGCACATAAAGCATTAAGCCAGCTAATTATTGCTGTAAGTGGCAGTTTCACCGTAACTTTAGATGACGGAAAAGTAAAGCGAACATTTATGCTTAACCGACCCTATCAAGCACTATACGTAGTTCCTGGCATCTGGCGTACACTTGACGATTTTTCTTCAGGAAGTGTTTGCCTAGTTTTAGCAAGTGAGAAATACGACGCTGAAGACTATATTAGAAATTACGAAGAATATTTGAATTACAAGACATTATGATACATCCGCTGTCTGACGTCCAGTGCAAGAACATCCCTGAATCAACACGTATTTGGCAATACTGTGTCGTAATGCCTGATGCTAAAATAGGTGAGAACTGTAATATATGTTCTCATTGCTTCATTGAGAATGATGTAATAATCGGCAATCGATGCACAATCAAATGCGGTGTTCAGATATGGGATGGTATAGAATTAGAAGATGATGTCTTCATTGGTTCAAACGTTACTTTCACTAATGACAAGTATCCCCGTTCACAAAACCCTAACTGGCAACTTCTTGGCATTAAAGTATGCAGAGGAGCCACCATCGGTGCAGGCTCCACCTTACTTCCCGGTATTACCATTGGGGAGGATGCAATGGTTGGTGCTGGTAGTGTCGTAACAAAAGACATTCCTGCAGGTGAACTTTGGATTGGTAATCCCGCAAAATTTATAAAGAAAATAAACGAATAAAATGAACATACCTTTTTTATCACTTAAAGACGTAACAGCCCTGCATGGAGCAGAGATTAACGAAGCTGTCAACCGCGTAGTCAATGGAGGCTGGTACCTCCAAGGACAGGAAAACGAACGCTTCGAAGAAAACTTCGCCAAGTATATTGGTACAAAACACTGCATCGGCTGTGCCAATGGACTAGATGCCCTCATCTGGATATTCCGCGCTTATATTGAACTCGGTGTAATGCAGCCCGGCGATGAAGTAATCGTCCCAGCAAATACCTATATAGCCACCATACTCGCTATAACAGAGAACGACCTTAAGCCCATTCTTGTAGAACCGAAGTTGAACACCCTTGAAATAGACGACGATAGAATAGAAGAAGTCATCACACCGAAAACCAAGGCTATCTGCATTGTCCACCTCTACGGCCGCAATGCATATACAGATAAAATAGGCCTGCTGTGCAAGAAATACAACTTGAAACTTATTGAGGACAATGCCCAGGCCCACGGATGCCAAGTACCTATAGATTCCACGCAAAAAGATGATTCTTCACTCTTCACTCTTAACTCTTCATTTAAGAGAACAGGTTCTCTCGGCGATGCTGCAGGTCATTCATTCTATCCTGGAAAGAACTTAGGTGCATTAGGAGACGGTGGTGCTGTAACTACCAATGATGAGGAACTGGCAAAGGCAATCCGCGCATTGGCAAATTATGGTTCCCAGAAAAAATATGGTTTTAAATATACTGGTCGCAATAGCCGCCTTGATGAAATTCAGGCAGCTGTATTGGATGT
>JAEEGJ010026120.1_pt1 | contig 11878 bp, 13 predicted proteins | sample 8958761 | NCBI WGS metagenome assembly JAEEGJ01 (sample SAMN16246546, study PRJNA631951) | gut metagenome | biome: gut microbiome; feature: rumen; material: RS-attached | host: Bos | place: Iran: Karaj | collected 2018-10
ACCTCTTCCAATTTGTTAAATGGGGATAATATGAGTGTTATAGAGATTAAAAATTTAACAAAAAGATTTAAGGTTGATGGAAATACAGTGGTTGCCCTCGATGGTATAGATCTTTCTATAGAAAAAGGAGATATCTATGGAATAATCGGTATGTCTGGGGCAGGAAAAAGTACTCTGGTCAGAACTATTAACTATCTTGAAAAACCTACCGAAGGAAGTGTCCATATTGACGGAGTAGACCTGTCAGGGCTGAAGGAGAGACAGCTTAGAAAGATGCGTAGCCAGATAGGGATGATTTTTCAGGGATTTAATCTATTAGAACAAAGAAATGTTATCGGTAATATTTGTTTTCCACTTGAAATATCAGGCTGGAGCAGGAAGAAAGCAAAGGAAAGAGCCAGAGAGCTTCTTTCACTTGTAAATCTTGAGGATAAGGAGCAAGCTTATCCTTCACAGCTTTCAGGAGGGCAGAAACAAAGAGTGGCAATAGCAAGAGCTCTGGCTACTAATCCCAGAATACTTCTGTGTGATGAGGCTACCAGTGCACTTGATCCACAAACTACAACTTCGATTATTAATCTTCTTAAGGAAATCAATGAGAAACTTGGAATTACCATTGTTATCATAACTCATCAGATGTCGGTGATAACTGATGTATGCCGTAAGGTTGCCATTATTGATAACGGTAAGCTGGTTGAATCAGGTGATGTTGATGAGATATTTGCAAGGCCTCATTCAGACGCAGCAAAAGAACTTATTTCCGGAAAAGATATCAGATATACACCAGTAAAATCGCTGGATGCAGACAAGACTATACGCATCGTCTTCAAGGATATATCCGCAGACGAACCTGTTCTTGCCAATGCCATACTTAAGCTTGGACAGCCTATTAATATATTGAAGGCTGATACCAAAAATGTAGGCGGTAGGGCAGTAGGAGAGATGATTCTTGGACTTCCAGAAGATGAAAAGTCAGCTGCAGATTTTATAGCATATTTCAAAGAAACAGGACTCGTTGTTACTGAGGATGAGGAAGGAGGCAATCAGGCATGAATGAAAGAACTATACAGATGCTTATAGATGGCATACATGACACACTTTATATGACCTTAGGTTCTGTTGTAATCGGATATATCATAGGACTGCCGATTGGTATTCTTTTGTATGTAACAGGTAAGAACGGACTTAAGAAAAATGTAGTGATATATAGAATATTTGACGTAATATGTAATGTTATTCGAAGCGTACCTTTTCTAATATTACTTATTCTCCTTATACCTTTTACCAGGATGCTGGTAGGAAAAAGCTATGGATCGGATGCCACAATCGTTCCGTTGGTTATATGTGCGGCGCCTTATATAGCAAGAGTAGTTGAAGCCGCACTCAATGAAGTGGATCTGGGGGTTATAGAGGCAGCTAAATCCATGGGAGCAAGCAATTTTCAGATTATAGTCAAGGTACTTCTTGTAGAAGCCAGAACATCACTTATCTCCGGATTTACTATAACAACAGGTATTCTTCTTGGATATTCAGCTATGTCAGGAACTGTTGGAGGAGGCGGACTTGGTGATATAGCCGTAAGATATGGTTACTACAGATGGCAGACAGACATCATGTTTATAACTGTTGCCCTCCTTATCATCATCTTCCAGATAATACAGATGATAGGAACACTTGTGGCAAACAGTTTGGATCATAGAAAGCGTAAATAATGAACACAGAGATACTTATATCCTACCTTCCAAGATACGTGGAAGCCTTTTTCCTTACAGTTCGAATAGGAGCTATAGGTGTAGGGCTAGCATTTCTTATCGGACTGGTAGTAGCATTTTTAATACATTTTAAGGTGCCGGTTTTGGCGCAGATATCAGCAGTATACGTGGAATTGTTCCGCAATACTCCTCTTCTGGTACAGCTTTTCTTTATATATTTTGGACTTCCAAAGCTGGGATTTATGGTTCCGGCTGAAACTTGCGGAGCTATAGGACTAGGACTTCTTGGGGGAAGTTATATGGCAGAAGGTTTCAGAAGCGGACTTGGAGCTGTTTCCTCTTCGCAGGCAGAAGGGGCACTTGCTCTTGGTATGACCAGAGGTCAGATGTTTTTTCATGTTATATTTCCGGAGGCATTTGCCCTCAGCGTACCGGCAATAGTTGCCAATGTGATCTTTTTACTTAAGGAAACCAGCGTATTTTCAGCAATCAGTCTGATGGACCTTATGTTTACAGCAAAAGATCTTATAGGTCTTTACTACAATACTACAGAAGCATTTTTCCTCCTGATTGTATTTTATATTATTATGCTGCTTCCTGTATCGATTATTGGAAGTATCCTGGAGAAAAAAGTTCGTTATAAGATGTTTGGAGCGTAGATATGGGATTTGAAGTTTTATTAAAAGGTACCAATATGCAAAGGCTCTTAGAGGGACTTTGGGTGGCACTTAGGATAAGTTTAATATCGGTGGTTATCAGTATCGTTCTGGGTATTATACTTGGAAGTCTGATGACTCTTAAGAAACCGGTTATCAGTGTAGTCAGCAAGATATATCTGGAATTTATACGTATCATGCCTCAGATGGTCCTGCTCTTTGTAGTATATTTTGGCTCTACCAAAGCACTTGGATTAAGCATTTCTGCAGAATCTGCTTCCATCATTGTATTCTCGCTTTGGGGAACTGCGGAGATGTCAGATTTGGTTAGAGGTTCACTTAAGAGTATTCCTAAGATACAGTACGAAAGCAGTTATTCACTTGGACTAAACACAATCCAGACATATGTATATATTATCATTCCACAGATTATCAGAAGGATGTTGCCTCTTTCCATCAATCTTATTACCAGGATGATTAAGACTACCAGCCTTATCATGATGATAGGTATAGTGGAAGTACTGAAAGTAGGGCAGCAGATTATAGAAGCCAACAGACGAAGCGCACCGAATGCAGCATTTGGAATATATGCAACCATATTTTTGTTGTATTTTCTTGTGTGCTGGCCGATAAGTCTGTTATCAAAATATCTTGAAAAGAAATGGGTTAATTAGTATGAGTGAAATAGTAAAGATTAAAAATCTGACCAAGACTTATGATGACCTTGTAGTTTTGGATCATGTTGATCTTAGTGTTAATCAGGGAGAAGTAGTCGTTATAGTAGGACCTTCAGGATGTGGTAAAAGTACACTGCTGCGTTGTATTAATGCATTTGAACAGATACAGGAAGGTGAAGTGACTCTTCACGGGGAAAGAATCAATCCATGCAGGGGAAAGCTTAATATAGTTAGAGAAAAGATTGGCATGGTATTTCAAAGCTACGAGCTTTTTCCTCATAAGACTGTTCTTCAGAATATGACTCTTGCACCGGTTAAGGTTAAGAAGATTAATAAAAAGGATGCAGAGAAGGAAGCAGAGGCTCTTCTTGACAGAGTAGGACTTCTTTCAAAGAAGAATAACTATCCTCACCAGCTTTCAGGAGGCCAGAAGCAAAGGGTTGCCATAGTAAGAGCACTTATGATGCATCCGGAAGTATTGCTTCTGGATGAGATAACAGCTGCCCTTGATCCTGAGATGGTAAGAGAAGTACTTGATGTAGTTATTAAGCTTGCCAAGGAAGGGAGAACCATGGTAATAGTAACCCACGAGCTTTCATTTGCCAGAGCAGTTGCTGACCGTATGGTATTTATTGATGGAGGAAAGATTGTGGAAGAAGGCAGCCCTGAGGAATTTTTTGAGCGACCAAAGACTGAGAGACTTAAAAAATTCCTGGATTCATTCTCATATAGTGCAAAGTAGATATATTAAGTGTAAAAGAGATTATTATCAGTGAGTAATGGTCTCTTTTTTCGTTTCATGTTAAATTATCATTATGGATAATAAAAATAGTTACGACATAAAGAAATTTATAAAGATAGCGGGACCAATTTCGTTTCAGAATCTGATGAGTTCACTTGTAAGTGCATCAGATGCTTTTATGCTTGGATTCCTTGATCAGACATCACTTTCGGCTGTATCACTTGCAACGCAGGTATCCTTTGTTTACAGCCTGTTTTTTGGAGCCTTCGTATTTGGTTTCAATGTCCTAGGCGCTCAGTACTGGGGCAAGGAAGACGAGAAGTCAGTTAAGAAGGTTACAACTATGGCACTTAGATATGCCGTGCTGGTAGGCCTTGTCTTCTCGGCAGTTACACTTATCTGCCCAAGACTTGTTATGCGCATATTTACTTCCGATAAGGAGCTGATTGTAGCAGGAGCTAAGTATCTTAGAGTAGTTTCGGCATCTTTCTTCCTAACTGGTATATCACAGGTTTACCTTGGTGTTCTTAAGGTCTGCGACAGGGCTGGTATCAGTTCACTTATTGGCTCCCTATCCGTAATCCTAAATATCGGGTTAAATGCTCTGTTTATCTTTGGAATAGGAAACTTTAAAGGTATGGGCATAGCTGGTGCTGCCCTTGCAACAGTATGTGCAAGAGTCTTTGAAGTGGGGTTAGCCCTTATACTTATGACTAAGTACAAGTGCCCACGCTCAAGCATCAGATACCTTCTTGGCAAAGATGATGATCTTCTAAAAAAAGACTATTGGAAATATACATTGCCACTTCTTATTAATCAGCTTGGCTGGGGCGGCGGTGTAACTATATACTCGGTTATCATGGGACATCTTGGAACAGATGCTGTTGCCGCCAACTCCATCGCAAGTATAGTAAGAAGCATGATTGCCAGCTTCTGCTGGGGCTTTAGTTCTGCAGTTGGAATCGTCATCGGAGGACTTCTTGGCAGCGGTAGGCTTGATGAAGCTAAGAAACTGGGCGGAAAATATGTAAGGCTTTCTATAGCTATAGGAATCGTGTCAGGCTTTGTGATTATAGGGCTTATACCTCTGGTTCTCAGAGTTATTACCCTTTCGTCTATGGCAAGGTATTACCTGAAAGGCATGCTCTTTATGGCGGCCTACTATATCATCGGAAACTCCCTTAATTCAACAATCATTACAGGAGTATTTCCGGCCGGCGGCGATACCCGCTTTGGTATGAAGTGCGATTTGATTACTCTTTGGCTTGTAGTAGTTCCTATGGGTATGATTTTTGCATTTGTTATTAAAGCACCCGTTCTTGTAGTGGCATTTATACTTACACTGGATGAATTTGTGAAGATACCATGGGTGTATAAGCATTATATGAAATATAAGTGGGTTAAAAATATAACCCGTGAAAATGCTTAAAGATAAACCGTTTTGTATTTTTTATATCTGAATATTGTTATATATTAATACTTTGACGCCGTCTGATAACTACAACTTGTTGTCAGGCGGCTTTTTTGACCATATCTAGTAATTGGCAAAAATAAGCCTGGAGGCTATAATTTTATTGTATGCTCAGGTATACATAATGCCCATTTTTGTGGGTAAGGGGAAGGGAAAAAGTAATGTTTGAAAAGGTAAAAGGATTTCAGGTATCTATTATAATTCCAACTGCTCTCTATGCGGTTTTAATATATGCAACCAGAATAATCTCAAATTCTAAAAATACATACTTCTTTAATGGAAGCCCTATTGCTATGACTTCTTTAACAGGAGTTTTCTCAGGTCTGTCAAGTATATGTCTTATATACATGGTTCTAAAATATAAGAAACTTGGTTTTATAGTTTCTCTTATCTCTGTATTATCTCAATTTCCTGTATTAATAATTGGAATATTTTTTAAACATATGTATACAGGTATGCCTGGTTTATTTAATAATGTACTGGCTTTTGTTATGATTATTGTTATATACCTGTATCAGGCCAAGGCTTCGAGGGAGCATGAGAAGCTCCAAAACTTATTTAAACAGACAGCAACAGCACTTGCTAACTCAATCGATGCCAAGGATACTTATACACACGGACATTCTGCTAGAGTTGCTGAGTATTCTAAGAAGCTAGCTCAGATGAATCATAAGAGCGAGGAAGAATGCGAGGAAATCTACTACGCAGCACTTCTTCATGATGTTGGTAAGATTGGGATATCAGAAAGCATCATCACTAAGAAGGGTAAGCTTACTCCAGAAGAGTATGAAGAGATAAAGAAGCATCCAATATATGGATCTCAGATTCTTGAGAGCATCAGTGAATTTCCATATCTTTGTATAGGAGCCAATGGACACCATGAAAGATATGATGGAAAGGGTTATCCTGATGGAATCAAGGGAGAAGAGATACCTGAACTTGCAAGAATAATCTCTGTTGCAGATGCCTATGACGCCATGACTTCTAAGCGTAGCTATCGTGACCCTATCCCTCAGAATGTAGTAAGAGAAGAGATGGTTAAGGGAACAGGTTCACAGTTTGACCCTGAGTATGCCAAGCTTATGATTAAGCTTATTGATATGGACAAGGATTATAAGATGAGGGAATGCGAAAAATCAGAATTCTCTTTTAAGGGCTAAATGCCCGCGAACCTATCATGCTCATATTTCAACTTTATATAAAGTAACGTGGACTCTTTTGGGGGCCACGTTTTTTATTAATAAATTATAATTAAGATGACATTAAAAAGAACATTGTCGAAAGGGGACAGAATTATGAAAAAAATATCTTTAATTAGTGCAGTTCTTGCATCAGTGCTTTTACTTGGAGCATGTGGTGATAAGAAGGAGGCTAAGCCAGAAGTAACTCCAACTCCTACACCAGTAACAACTGAGTCTGTAGCTACTGAAGAGTCAGAGCCAGAGGAAGAAGTAGAAATGCCAGAATACGACGGCGAGCTTACAGTTGAAAACTACTTTTATGTAGATCCTTCTGAAACAGAGTGGGGCCAGACTTCTGAAGCTAGCTATCTTATCAATTTAGTAGACCTTGATTATATTAAGGAATCTATGGATGACGTCTTTAAGGTTGATAGCATAGAAGACTTAGCTTCACTTACATACTTTGTTAATACTTATCCAGCACCAAGAACAGGTGATGACAAGATGTTTATTAAGGTTGATCTTCTTTGTGATATTGATATTAACGGAGAAGACTGGGCACCGCTTGGTATATATGATGAAGATCACAGCAAGGCATTCTGCGGATTATTCTCTGCTAATGGACATACAATAAAGAATATATATATATCTTCAGATGATAAACAAATTGGATTCTTTGGAGATATTGTAGGTTCAACAGTTTGCGGTCTTAGGTTAGAGGAGGCTTATGTATATGGCAAGAATTCGTCTATGATGGCAGGTCATATGTATGATGCAAGATTCTTCGACTGCCACGTTGTAGGCTGCCTTCCAGATAGCTCGGATTTCGAAACAGTCTTCCTCTTCCCAGCTAATGTGGATCCTGGTAACAACAGATTCCTTGACTGCTCTATGGATGTAACTAATGGTGATAACTTTAACTACAAAGAAGAGATTGATGTGAATCCATACGATGAAGGTATGGATAATGCCTTTATAAATCTCTACGACCCAGACAAAGATGGAGTTTATGAATATAATGTAAGCTACTATGAACAGTAATTAGTAAAATTAAGAGCCCTATACTTTGGTATAGGGCTCTTTTATATTGGTGGAAATTAATCGATGTATTCTGCTGTTTTATGGATTACGTCCTGCAAGAATTCAAGATTCTTTTCTACATCTGCAGATTCAAGTGAGTGGTTGCAGGCTGGGTAGATAGTAAGGTTGATTCCGGTATAAGCGGCGGCAGTCTTAACTTTAGATAAATCAGACCATGGATCATCATCTCCGATAAATGCCACAGCATCCTTAGCTCCGAAAGTAAATGTTGCTTCCACTGGTGTATACCACACTTGCTTAGCCTTAATATTATGATCACTAACATACTTAGCTACTACAACAGTACCGATACTCTTTCCTATAAAAACAACCTTTTCATATGCCTCAAAATCAACATCAGCAAGCTGCTGGCAGGTCTGAGCTATAGCGACTTCCGCAGCCTTCTTCATCATAGCCGCATCACCCTTTATCTTCTGTGGAAGGTCATGGTATTCAACATCTATCGTTTCATATCCCTTGCTTTGAGCAAGCTTTCTTGCAAAGTAAAGTAACGGTTTGTCTTTATGATATCCAATTCCCGGTAGTAATATAGCTAGTTTCATACGTATTCCTTTCAAAATATTTTATTTGCTAACCCTGTGGGCTCTATACTCTAAAAAGACGAATCTCTCCAAAGGATGCTGAGCCGACGATTGTACAAGTAACGTCTGCGCTATCTGGGTTGCTGTTAATTGCCTTATCATCGCAGCCACCGAATGAAGCCGATACATTATTAATTACTTTCCAGTTCCTTGGAAGGTATAAATATATAGTGCCGAATGAAGCGTCGCAGGAAACATCAATCTGCTTACTAGGAACTTCTGCTCCTTCAAATGATACATTAAGTGCTCCAAAGCGTGCTGAAAGATCAGCCTCTACAAGATTCTTACTTCTAACATACTTAGTAGCAGAAGCAAATGTCACCCCGTGTCTTATATATCCATCCACATCTTCACTTATAGTTGAACTGTACTTATCGAAGTTATGGTCTCCGTGGTGATGTTTGTAGTGTTTCTTGTGATATGGAAACATCATGTCAAATGCTACTGTAAATAAGAATGCTGCAACAAGTATTACCCAAGGTGTAATTGCTGTTATACCAAGTGGTTCATCGAAGATGATACCGATAATTGCAAGCGGGAAGAAGATTCCGCTAAGTTTTCCTTTTAGCACTTCCTTGATGATAATGTAAACCATAATTGCTGAGATGATTAGGCCCCACGTGCCTACCCCAGCCCATTCCAAAGGAAGGTTAAATACATTAAGTTTCCAAAGTATTAAACATACAGCGATTGCGATTAAAAATAAGCCATTTAATTCTTTTTTCATGTGATTCTCCTTATATCTCTATTATGGCGATAAAATTTCCTTAAGCGTTTTATAATAATTTCGCGAACAATAAACTGTCTTGTAGGTTCCCTGGAACTCTATCTTACTAGCACCTGTCAGGTTCTTAGTAATGGAATAAAGCTTCCTGGTGTTAACTATGGTGGATTTTGAAATCCTAAAGAAGTAAGAAGGAAGTAACTCCGTAAGCTCATATAGCTTGTATTTTGTCTCGAAAGCATCATCTGCAGTATGAGCTCTGATTTGGCCATTCTCAGTCTCGAAAAACAAAATCTTGCTAAATGGAAGGAAGTATTCCACATCTTCTTTAAAGAGACTTATCTGGGATGAACCTGCGCTTGTCTCAGATAGCATCTTCTGGATCCTTACAACATCTTCATTGACCTCAGGGCATTTGATTGTAATTTCTAAGTCACTAGCCTCTGGATCAATCTCAATTTTGACTTTAATATCGTTCCTCATGTTTGTATTATAACGCAAGCACACTACATTAAAAGGCTTAAAAGCTAAGAGGTAAGAAATCGGAGGTAAGAGGTAAAAATATACATACTAGCATCAGACTTAGCAGAAATATATGGTTACTCGACTAAGTGCTCCCCCCAAGAGTCAAAAATCCCCCTTGACATATATCGAACCTCGATATACTATATAGACATCCGATATATCGACGGTCGATATAAACCAAAACCACTCAAAAAAGGAGACCAACCATGACCACAAAACCAAACATAGACAAAACCCTACTAGCTGGCAGCATGGGGACTATGCTCCTCAAGCTACTTTCTGAAAAAGATATGTATGGCTATGAGATGATAGAGGCCCTGAGGGCCCGCTCGGAGAATGTCTTCGAACTTAAGGCAGGAACCCTCTACCCACTTCTCCATGCACTTGAATCCAAAAATTACCTAACCTCATACGAAGAGAGCGCAGGGGCTGGAAAGCCACGCAAATACTACTCAATCACAAAAGGCGGTCGCAAGTATCTAACTACAAAACTTGATGAATGGAAAGCCTACAGTACAGCTGTGGAAAGCGTCCTTTCATATAGCGTCTAGGAGGTGAACTGATGAATACTGAAGAATACATTACATCACTGAAAAATCAGATTCGCGACAAAGGCGCTAAGGAACTAGTTGCAAGGGAGATGCTTAGCCATATCGAAGACCAGACCGAAGACTACGAAAGCCAAGGAATAGCCCACGACGAAGCCGTGGCTAAGGCTGTAAAGGAAATGGGCGACCCAGTAAGCGTAGGAACGGATTTAAATCGTATTCACCGCCCACATATGGAATGGAATCTATTCATTCTTGTAGTATTTATAAGCATAACTAGCCTATTTGTTCAAGCATGGGTCAATGCCAGCCTATCATCACATCAAAGCTCAGGAATCTTAGAAAATCTGGGCCGAAGACCTGTGGCAATGGTAGTAGTTGGACTGGCAGCTATGCTGCTTGTTTATAGACTTGATTACACAATACTATCTGGAAAAAGCAAGATAATAGGTCTTATATATCTGATGCTTATAGCATCGCTTGCATTAAACTTTGGTTGTCAGATTAACGGTGTAAGCAGATGGGTTAGCCTTGGAGGCATAACTCTGTCAGTTCATAGTCTTATCCTTTTCTATCTGCCAATTTTTGCTGGAATACTTTATGACTATCGTGGCAGAGGCTATGGGGCAATGGCAAAGATAGTAGCATGGATGTTTGCACCAATAGTATGTTTAATGTTGTGCGGCAACGCCTCGCTTCCTGTGATAGCTATGCTTCTCATTTCCGAAGCTATCCTGCTTACGCTAGCTCTTTGCAGGGATTGGTATCAGGTGAAGAAACTGCCGCTTATACTTGGCGGACTTGGGGCAAGCACAGGGGCAATAGTTCTTGGCTTAGTCTATATCGTAAGCCGAAACGGATATCAGACAATGAGGCTTGGTAGCTGGCTTAGTAGAATAGGCATTGGGGCAAGCCACGCAGGGGATCCTAGTGGCATGGACTATATTAATAACATGCTAAGTCAGGCACTGGGCTCATGCAATATGTTCACAGGTAGCGATATGGCAGTTAATTATATGAAATCTGTTCCAGGCTCCCAGTCAGATTTTATCCTTGGCTCAGTTGGAGCAAGTTGCGGTATGATTGCTGTGATTGGAATAGTTGCTCTTTTAGGGGTGCTTTCCTGGTACATACTTAGAATTTCCCTTAGACAGAACAATGCCCTTGGCTTTATCGTGGGCTCAGCCAGCGCTGTGGCTATAGGAATCCAGGCACTTTCCAACGTGCTTATAGTATTTGGGGTACTTCCACTAACTGAATCTGTGCTACCTATGTTTAACATAGGTATGTCCTCAATACTTGCCGACTATGCATTACTTGGCCTCATCCTATCAATATACAGGTACAAAGACATAAGAAGCGAAGCTAAACCAACTTCATGTGAAGCATAAAACAAAAAATACACCCCAGCCTATTAATCCTAGGCCCGGGTGTATTTTTTAATTCCGCTTAGATGCTTCCCAGATGACACTATAGGCCGCAAATGGGATAAGCCTATAATTAACACAGGTACCATTTATTTTGAATAGAAAGGTTCATAAAAAGGACTACCATGGCAGTATCATCAAAGCACAAACGCAAATTTGAATTTCAGGGACAAACATACTACTGGTTTGTTAGAATAGAATCTGACGGCAGTCACAGAATTCATATTCTATCTGATGACAAGAAGTTTAATCAGGCATTTTCTATGCCAGATACTGAACTGTCTATTACGCCTTCCTACATCCGAAGGCTACTTGAACAAAGTGGAGTACCAAATAAACTATGAGGAAATAAATATGGGATTATTAGACGGATTAAAAAAAGACTCACATGAAAAATTTCAATGTAAGATGGACAAATATCTTAAAGAAGCAGGATGGAATACAATTATAGACTATTTATATTCGCCTTTTATTACAGTAGATATTGTTCTTTTTGATAACGAAAATCGAAGTGTAGGAGCAGTTGCTGCAGA
>JAEEGJ010026122.1_pt1 | contig 11877 bp, 8 predicted proteins | sample 8958761 | NCBI WGS metagenome assembly JAEEGJ01 (sample SAMN16246546, study PRJNA631951) | gut metagenome | biome: gut microbiome; feature: rumen; material: RS-attached | host: Bos | place: Iran: Karaj | collected 2018-10
CGAATGCAGGTGGATCGAGGATAATATAATCGAATTTCGAATTTTGAATTTTGAATTCTGAAAGGTATTGCAGGACGTCGGCGACGGTGCCCTGGTGGTTGCTGCAGCCTGGGAAGTTCAGTTCCACATTTCTTTTGCATAGGTCGATGGCCTTACGCGAGATATCGACAGTCTCTACATATTCGGCTCCACCACGTAAAGCTGCGAGAGAAAAACCGCCCGTGTATCCGAAACAGTTGAGGACCCGATGTCCTCGAGTCAGCTCCTGCACCAGTTTTCTGTTTTCACGTTGGTCGATGAAGAAACCCGTTTTCTGCCCTTCAAAGAAGTTGATGAGCATGCGGACGCCATTTTCGCATATTTCCCACTCCAGAGGCTCCTTTCCCCATAGATAGCCATCGGATGTTTCGAGAGACAGTGTCGATGAACTTTTGTCGAAGATTGACACCAAGCGTTCGCCAAGCAACTCTTGAAATAGCTTGACAAAAAGAGGAAACAAGTTGTGCATGCCGACAGAATGAGCCTGCATGACCAAAACGCCGTTGTACCAATCGCATACAAGGCCAGGGAGATAGTCGCCTTCGGCATGGACAAGTCGGAAAACGTTGGTTCCGCCATCCTGGGGGTTGAAAAAGCCAAGTCGCTCACGGTAGGCAATGGCAGAGGCGAGGCGTTGACGGAAAAAATTCTCGTCCACTTCGGGAGTGTCAAAGCTGAGCACCTTGCAGGTGATTGTGTCGTTCTGGAAATGCCCTGTGGCAAGCCAATTGCCATGAAAGTCTACCACATCCACCAAGTCACCCTCCTGTGCATTGCCATCCACACACTTCACCGCTCCCGAAAAGATCCACGGGTGACGGCGCAGGACAGCCTTGTCCTTGCCTGGAGCAAGTATCAACCTCGTCCTTTTCATTGCTTCATCTGGTGGATGGTCTGTGCGGGATTGTCACTCTTGAAGACAGCATTGCCGGCCACAAGGACATCGGCTCCAGCCTCAAAGAGCAAGGGGGCGTTCTGAAGGTTCACACCGCCGTCTACTTCAATAAGGCAACGAGGATTCTTTCGGTTAATGAGATCCTTTAGTTGACGTACTTTATTATACGTATTTTCAATGAATTTCTGTCCTCCAAAACCCGGGTTGACACTCATAAGCAACACCAGGTCGCACTCCTGGACAATGTCCTCCAAAAGGCTTACTGGCGACGAGGGGTTGAGCACTACCCCACCTTGCATGCCAGCATCATGGATGGCATGGAGAGTACGGTCGAGATGTGTGCATGCCTCGTAATGGACAGTAAGAATGTCGGCACCCGACTCACGGAAACTCTGTACATAGCGCCCTGGATCCATAATCATCAGGTGTACGTCGAGGGGCTTTTTTGAGTGTTTCTTGATGTGCTTTACGATAGGTTGTCCGAAACTGATGTTGGGGACGAAGAGACCGTCCATGACGTCAACATGGAGCCAGTCGCATTCGCTGGCGTTCAGCATCTCGATGTCGCGCTGGAGATTACCGAAGTCGGCCGATAATAATGACGGGGATATGAGTTTCATAATTTCAGTTTTTCAAAGTTTTTGCCATAGACCCCCTGCGCCTTGTTGACGGAAACAAAGGCGTTCTCGTCGATACGATGGATGATTTGCATGACACGGGATTTGTCGGTGCGGTGCACCATCATCAGGAGCACTTTCTGTTGCTGCTTGGAGAAGCATCCCTCGGCATCGAGCAACGTGGCTCCACGTCCCACCTCGCTGGTGACTGCTTCCGCTATTTCAGGGTTTTTGAGTGAGAATACCATAATCTGATAACTCTGCTTGTTACCGTCGAGGACCATGTCGAGCACATAGGTCATTACCATCATGACTATGTAACCATAGATGACATTGGTGATCAAGTGCGACACAAAGAAGGAACTGCCAATGATGAAGATATCAAGGTACATGATGACCTTGCCAGGCGATACATTATAGAACTTGCTGACTATAAGTGCTATAATATCCGTGCCACCACTGTTGCCACCACGGGTGAATGTCAGTCCGATACCGGCACCACAGAGGGCACCGCCGATGATGGCACACATGAACGGGTCGAATTCAATCTTGCCATCGATAAGGAATAGGTTTTCCACATGGAGCACCTGTTGCCAAAGGATGAAACTGAGCGAACTCATCACGATGCCGTAGATGGTATTGGCTCCGAACTTGGACCCCAACACCTTAAATCCAATAGCCAAAAGAATGGCGTTGATGATGAAGTTGAGTACACCGATGGGAAGCGGGATGCCGGCGGCGATATTGAGCACCGACGAGATACCACTCACGCCACCACCGACAATGTTGGCAGGCAGCATGAAGGCCGACCAAGCGAAGGTGTAGACCAGAATGCCCACGGTGATGAGTACATAGGAGACGATTTCGTGTTGTAGATTCTTAGGTTTCATATCTTTGTTTTATTGTAATCTCTTGGTCCGAAGATAGAGGTGCCGAGACGGATGAGGGTGGAGCCTTCCTCGACGGCTATCTGCCAGTCATGGCTCATACCCATGGACAACTCGACAAAAGCGTCATTGTCTTTAAAGACCCCCACCTTAAGGGAATCAAAAATACGCTTGGCTTCACGGAAGTCGGCACGCACACGGCTTCTGTCGGTAGTGTTGCTGGCCATGGCCATGAGGCCGCAGATGCGAACGAATTGAAAATTGGAAATTGAAAATTGGAATTTTTCAAGTTCTTCCGGGGAGAAGCCGAATTTGGTCTCTTCCTGTGCCACGTGCACCTGAAGCAGCACGTCCACGGTGCGGTTCACCTTGGCGGCAGCTTTCTCCACTTCCTCGAGGTGTTCGATGCTGTCCACACCATGAATCATGCTCACAAAGGGAATGTAATATTTCAGCTGCTTGCCTTGGAGGTGGCCGATGAAATGCCACTCGATGTCCTTGGGAAGAACGGCGGCTTTGTCACGCAATTCGGTGGCGTAGTTTTCTCCAAAGAGTCGCTGGCCGGCAGCATAGGCTTCTTGAATATCCTCCACAGGCTTCAGCTTGCTCACGGCAATAAGTCTCACTCCATCAGGAATTTCCGACCGTATCTTTTCTATATTCTCAGCAATCATATTTTACTAACGAGTGAAAGATGGTTTTATTGTATAAATCTTTTAACTCTTATCGAAATCCATTCTTCGAGTGCCGTCAGCCATCACCTGTTGCACAATCTGTGTCACCATTTCCTTGAGTTCATCGATGATGTGATGCGAGTCATATTTATGAGATTCTATATCGCGAAGCTTTTTTTCCCACTGTCCTGTGAGTTCTGCACTTTTGAGCAATTCTTCCTGGATAACGCCGATGAGGGCTATTCCCGTAGGCGTAGGCTCGAGGCTTTTACGCACCTTGGTGATATAGTTGCGCTTATATAGAGTTTCTATGATGGCTGCCCGCGTAGAGGGACGACCGATACCGTTGGCTTTCAAGGCATCACGCAATTCCTCGTCTTCCACCATCTTGCCTGCAGTCTCCATGGCACGTAGCAGCGTGGCTTCAGTGTAGGGTTTTGGGGGCGTGGTCTGCTTCTCGGTGAGCGAAGGCTCGTGGGGGCCATGTTCACCTTGTTCGAATGCAGGAAGGGTCTGTTCTTCACCCTCAGACTTGTCAGACTCATCGGATTTTCCTCCGAAAACCACTCGCCACCCCTCCTCGAGAATCTGTTTGCCGGTAGCTTTGAACTCCACTTTCTCCACATCGCCCATCACTGTTGTGGTAGAGAATTTGCAGTCAGGATAGAAGACAGCAATGAAACGACGGGCCACCATATCATAGACCCGTTTTTCGTCAAGCGAAATGTTTACCGTCGAAGGGTCTGTACCTGTAGGGATGATGGCATGGTGGTCGGTAACTTTCGAACTGTCGAAGACCTTCTTGCTTTTCTTCAACTTCTTCCCCATAAGAGGCTGTATAAGCGGAGCATAAGGACGTATACCTTGCAGGATTGTCGGACACTTGGCATAAATATCTTCGGAGAGGAAAGTGGTGTCGACACGGGGATAGGTGGTAAGCTTTTTTTCGTAGAGACTTTGGATGTGCTTCAAAGTGTCGTCGGCCGAGAAGGAGTATTTCTTGTTGCACTCCACCTGCAAGCTCGTGAGGTCGAATAGTCTTGGTGGGGCTTCGGTGCCAGTCTTCTGTTCTATGGAAGTAACAGTGAAGTCTTTCCCTTTGATGGATTCCATGGCTTTCTGCCCTTCCTCGAGGTTCTTCATCTTGCCCTTTGTGGAATTGAAAGTCACCCCTCGATAAAGAGTGCTAAGTATCCAGTATTTCTCCGGTTTGAAATCTCTTATCTCAAACTGACGCTTCACTATCATGGCCAGCGTGGGGGTCTGCACACGGCCAATGCTGAGCACCTGCCCTTTAGCTTGGGAAAAGCGAATGGTGTACAGTCGTGTGGCATTCATACCGAGGAGCCAGTCGCCGATGGCACGACAAAGGCCTGCTTCGTAGAGGCTCTGGTATTCATCCTGAGGCTTTAACTGTGCAAATGCTTCACGGATAGCTTCTTCCGTGAGCGACGACACCCATAGGCGCTGTACCGGGCATTTGGCCTTGGCTTTCTGCATCACCCAACGTTGGATGAGCTCACCTTCCTGTCCGGCATCGCCACAGTTAATGATGCCCTCAGCTGCCTGCATCAGTCGCTCAATGGTTTTAAACTGCTTCTCGTAACCTTGGTTTTCAATGAGTTTAATTCCAAAGCGCGGAGGAATCATTGGCAGTGCTCCAAGGCTCCATCGTTTCCACTGATCACAGTAGTCCTGAGGCTCTTTAAGGGTGCAGAGATGGCCGAAAGTCCACGTCACCTGATAGCCGTTGCCTTCCATATAGCCGTCATGCGAGGTGTTGGCCCCCAACACCTTGGCTATTTCTTTAGCCACACTTGGTTTCTCTGCTATACAAACGATCATAACTCTTAACTCAAAACTCTTAACTCCAAAGCGCTCCAACCGTCGCGGTTCTTTTTGCTTTTCAATGTCATGCCTAGTTCGTTGGCTCGAGCGATGAGAACCCCCTCATCGGCTTCGTAAAAGCCACTGAGCAGTAGCGTTCCACCACTTTTCAGCACACGGGCATAGGCTTCCATATCGCGGAGAAGAATATTGCGGTTGATGTTGGCTATAATGATGTCGAATTGCCCCTGCAAGGTATTGGCATCACCCAGTTTGAGTGCTATTTCCACGTCGTTGGTGGCGGCATTTTCACGGGCGTTGTTGAATGCCCACTCGTCGATATCCACGCCTTCAACATAGCTGGCTCCACGCATCTTGGCCAGGATAGCCAGCACGGCAGTGCCACATCCCATATCGAGTACACGACGACCATTCATATCAAGTTCCGCCACATAGCTGAGCATCATATAAGTCGTAGGATGATGGGCTGTACCGAAGCTCATCTTAGGTTCGATAATCAGCTCATAGCTCACGTCGTCGCGATGGGGATGGAACGGTGCACGAACCCAGACACTCCCCCCTTCATATTCCACCAGCACAGCCTGATGGCCCTTCTCCCACTCCTCGTTCCAGTTTTTGTCCTCCATCTCTTCGACCTTGTATCTCAATGGTACCGGGAAGGAGGCTCCCGTCACTTCAAGAAAATGCCGGTCGTATTTGTCGGCCGGGACGTATGCCTTCAGTCCATCATTGGTTTCCACAAAGCTTTCATAGGGGCCTTCGTTGCCGAGGGTGTCCACCAGCAGGTCGCGGAACAGGCCGGTATCGTCCATTGTAAAAGTCACTTCGATGTATTTCATATTTTAGTAGTTAAGTAGACAGTAGTTAAGTAGTCAAGCCAAATGTTTTTCATACTCGACTTTGGTGAGAAACAGTCCACAGGCCGGCATGCTCACGCCGGCGGCGCAGCGGTCCTTCTTCTCGATGATCTCACGAAGGCCTTCAATGGAGAGTTTGCCTCGTCCTACGTCGAGCAAGGTGCCGGTCACCGAGCGCACCATATTGCGCAGGAAACGGTTGCTGCGGATGGTGAAGACCCACTCCTCCCCCACCTCGTCCCAATGGGCTTCGGATAGATGGCAAATATTGGTCTTCACCTGCGTGTGGAGTTTGGCGAAAGAGGTGAAGTCGTCATACTCCATCAGCACGCGAGCTGCCTCGTTCATCTTGTCGAGGTCGGGCTTGAAATAGATGCGGCAGTACTGCCCCTGGCGGAACGGCAGGCGACGGTCGCTCACATGATATTGGTAGGTGCGTGCCGTGGCGTCGAAGCGCGCATGGGCGTTGTCGGCCACGGGGAAGATGTCGAAGATGACGATGTCGGGTGGCAGGAAGGAGTTGAGTTTGAAGACTAACTCTTGACTCTTCAGTCTTAATTCTCCATCTACAGAGAAGTGCGCATAGAAATCCGAGGCATGCACCCCGGTGTCGGTGCGGCCGCAGCCCACCACGGCGATGGGTTGCCGCAGCAGCGTGGAGAGGGCCTTCTCGAGGGTCTCCTGCACCGTAGGCAGTCCAGATCCTATAGGCTCCATTCGCTCCACTTCGGTCGTGATCCGCTGGGTCTGCCAGCCATGATAGTTCGCTCCGTTATATGCTAAATGTATGAAGTATCGTCCCAATTTCAATTTTCAGTTTTCAATTTTTCTTTTTTCCATTCCTCCAATTCCATAATCGCCCGGTGATGTCCGCCGAAATGGATGACGTAGGGCCAGTCGTACTCCTTCTGCTGGTATTTAAGGAATTTCTCCACTTCGCGCACCAGCATCAGAAGGACGCCCAGCTTGTTCTTGTAGAGCCACTTCAGCGAGTCGATATCGTGCTGGCAGGCCAGGGCGAAGCGCAGGTTGACGGGCGTCAGTCCGTTGCGCACCCAGTCAATGGCTTTCTCGTCACCGTCGCAGGCATTGCTGAGGATGGCCAGCCAGGCGAAGTTGTGCTTGAAGAGCCACACCATCGCGTCGTCGTCGCCGCGGATGGCGTTGCTGAAGGCCGCCAGCTCGGGGTGCGGCCCATTGACCAGCACCTTAAAGAAATCGATGCGCCCGCTGACGCTTTTCACCAGTGCCAGCAGCAGCTTCACATCATATTGCTCCAAGCCTTTCATGTGTTTTTATTAACGTAAATCCTCTCCTATTATTGCCTAATTATCACCCTCTGCGGAAAATAAATTTTGCCACCTCGCAGAATTGTCGTATCTTTGCAGTCGATTAACAAACGGAATTATTGACAAATATTAATGCCAATGAAGCATAGAGCATAGTTTAGTATGCACATCATAGAATAGGAAAAAGCGAAGTAGCTAAACTCTGGATGCTTTGAAACTTGGACACTTTCAAACAATCTCCCAGAATGAAGCAGCGGAGCACCCGTCAATAGGCGTGGGCTTATACGTTGTAATTGGGAGATTAAGGTAGTCCAAGACCTCAAAGCATCCGATGAAGACGAAGGTTCCACGCTCTTTTTATGTGCATTCTTCATCGGAACTACAAAAATAACATGTTATTAAATCAAAACCGACGAGCCGATGGGATATAACTGGCAAGATTTATATGAAAAAATTAGCTTTAATCATTACTGTTACAATAAGTGTATTGTGCATGAGTTTTGTATTGGTTGATAGCAATTCGATGTCAAGCAACAATCAATCAGCGACAATCAATAGTACTGACGATGCACGGGCTTATATCGAAAATGTGAGATATGACCTTGACAAAGGAAATATTGATGTTGTGGTTAGTGTAAAAGGTGGTGAATTCAAAAATTCATATCATGTAAAAGTAACGCCTAAGGATCAAATTACCGGTGTGGTTGTTGAAGGTGCGCTATATTGTTATGTTAACAGAAGTCATAGCGGAAACAGCACCGTGACTTTCCATTGTTATTCAGGGAAAGAAGGAGATGCACCAATGTGTAGAGCATATACTTTTATTGCAGAAATTGTGGACTAATCATCAGTATTATTCCCATAATTTGTAGAGCATCTCTATAATACGAGATGCTCTTTTTATTGCGGTGGTGCCTCATCGATTGCATAAAAGGGACGATTTTGCCCTGAGACATACAAATCTGACGGTGTTCGATATTGGAATGGCTGTCACTGGATAGAAAAGAAAACGATAATGTGTTGAAATAAGCTGGATTATTCTCCGATTATCTGTAGGAAGTATTTTAATGTAATAAAATATTCTCCCTTTAAATATAGAAAGAATATTGCAGATGAAAACAAGGCCTTCGAAGATTTTTTCATGCCCACCTGGCTATCGCAAGCTCCAATCAGTTTTGAAAACGGCTAAAATGAGTGTCGCAAACGCCAAACAATTTTGAAAATGGCAAAAATGAGTCATTACAACGCCATGCAGTTTTGTAAACGGCCGAAATGGGCCATTACGACCCCGAGCAATTTTTGAAACGAAGAAGAGGCAAAAAAGAAGAGGGCCCGCGACGAATGTCGCGGGCCTCATTCATATTGTATTGGCTTGTTATCCGCGGATCTTCGCGCCCAGCTGGGTCTCGAGGGTCTTCTGGATCTTAGCCATGGTGGTCTCGATCTGCTTGTCGTTGAGGGTCTTGTCCTTGTCCTGCAGGATGAAGCTGACGGCATACGACTTAAAGCCGTCGGCGATGCCCTTGCCCTCATAGACGTCGAAGAGGCTGACACTCTTGAGCAGCTTCTTCTCACACTGCAGGGCGGCCTGCTCGACCTGGGCGAAGGTGACGTCCTTGCGCAGGATGAGGGCCAGGTCTCGGCGCACCTCGGGGAACTTGGCCACCTCCTGGTAGAGCACCTCCTTGGTGGGGTACTGCTTGAGGAGGAGCGTCCAGTTGAGGTCGGCATAGAAGACGGGCTGCTTGATGTCCATCTTCTTCAGCGTCTCGCGGCCGATGCGGCCGAGGGTACCGAGCAGCTTCTTGCTGTCGCGCTGGATGATGTCGAGGCCCTCGGCGAAGAATTTTTCTCCAGTGGGCACCATCTCCACGCGGCCCATATTGACGCGCATGCGGTGCAGGATGTCCATGACATAGGCCTTGAGGTAGAAGAAGTCGGTCTCGGCGGGCTTCATCTTCCAGCTCTCGGGCGTCATGTTGCCGGTCATGAAGATGCTGACGTGCTCAGTCTCAGTGAACCTTTTGGTCACAGGTAAATCGGAATACTCAGAGTTATCAGAATATTCAGAATTTTTCTGGTAGCAGTGGCCAAATTCATAGAGCTTCTGGTCGAGGATGCGGAAGTTGATATTGCGGGCGATGCACTCGAGTCCGCTGTAGAGCAGCGTCTGGCGCATGACGTTGAGCTCCTTCGAGAGCGGGTTGATGATGGGGATGCAACGGTCGGCCGGGAAGTCGGCATTATCCTCATAATACTCGCTCTTGGTCAGCGAGTTGTTCATAATCTCGCTGAAGCCGTTGTCGGTGAGGTAGTCGCTCACGGCGTTCTTGAGCTTGCGCGGGTCGGGCTTCTTGCCATAGGAGAGGCAGCTGTTGACGGTCTCGCCGATGTGGATGTTGTTGTAGCCGTAGATGCGCATGATTTCCTCCACGATGTCGCACTCGCGGGTGACGTCGGCCTTGCAGGTGGGCACCTTCAGGGTCATGCCCTCGGCGGTCTCGTTGACTATCTCGATGTCGAGCGAGGTGAGGGCGGTGCGGACAGCCTCCAGCGGGATGTCCTGTCCCACGAGGTCGAACATGCGGCGGAAGTTCACCTCCACCGTCGGGCGTTCGATGAGCTTCGGGTAGAGGTCCACCATCTGGCCGCATATCTCGCCGCCGGCGAGTTCCTGGATGAGCTTCACGGCGCGGCGCAGGGCCCATTCGGTGATGTTGGGGTCGCAGGTGCGCTCGTAGCGGTAGCTGGCATCGGTCTTCAGCGTGTGGCGCTGGCTGGTCTTGCGGATGCTCACGGGGTTGAAGAAGGCGCTCTCAAGGAAGACGTTCTTTGTTTCCATGGTGGTGCCGCTCTTCAGGCCGCCGAAAACACCGGCGATGCACATGCCTTCGTTCTCGTTACATATCATCAGGTCGCGGGCGTCGAGGGTGCGCTCCACGCCGTCGAGGGTGACGAACTTGGTGCCCTGCGGCAGGCGCTTCACGATGACATGACCGCCCTCAATCTTGTCGGCATCGAAGGCGTGCAACGGCTGGCCCACCTCCATCATGACGAAGTTGGTGACATCAACCACATTGTTGATGGGACGCAGTCCCACGGTGCGCAGACGGTTCTGCAGCCATTCGGGGCTTTCGGCCACCTTCACGCCACGCAGCGTGATGCCGGTATAGCGCGGGCAGAGGTCGGGATCCTCAACGGTAACCTTTATGGCTTCACCAGCGGCTGTGGGTTGCATCTCAGTTGCAACTTCAGGCCACTTAATCTTCAGCTTTTTTCCTTCGCGGGTATTGCGGACAGCCACCACGTCGCGGGCCACGCCGATATGCGATATGGCGTCCATGCGGTTGGCGGTGATGGCCACCTCGAAGAGGTAGTCGTCCTTCACGTTGAAGTATTCCTTGGCGGGCATTCCCACGGGGGCGTCGTCGGGCAGCACCATGATGCCGGCGTGGTCGGTGCCCAGCTGCAGCTCGTCGGCAGCGCAGAGCATGCCCTCACTGACGGCGCCGCGCAGCTTGCCTTTCTTAATCTCGTAGTATTCGGTGTCCGAGGTGTAGATCTTGGTGCCAATCTGGGCGCACACCACCTTCTGGCCGGCGGCCACATTGGGGGCGCCGCAGACGATGTTCAGCGGACGCTCGCCGCCCACATCGACGGTCGTCAGGTGCAGGTGGTCGCTGTCGGGGTGCGGCTCGCAGGTCAGCACCTGCGCTATCACCACATGCTCCAGACCACCCTTGATGGTCTCCACTTTTTCCATGCTGTCCACCTCCAAACCGGAGAAAGTCAGCAGGTCGTCCAGTTCCTGAGGATTCATATCCTCAATATCTACATACTCTTTAAGCCAATCAAAAGAAATATTCATATATGTATCAGTTTATTATCAATAAAATATACTCTTTGCAATAATCTGCAAAGATACAGAAAATCTTCAATTCTATCAAAAAAAATCTCCAATTCTTAGTCAGAAAATCTTCAAATCTCCAACAAAAAATCTTCAAATCTTCTGTAGAAAATCTTCAAATCTTCCGAGAAAAATCTCCGATTTTTATTGCAACAACCATATATTAACTACTACCAAACAACAAACTCTCGACAAACCCTCGGCGGTGTGTCGACAGTCTTCGCTCAGTCTATAATGTCGGGGCGCTGACGCCTTCGCGGGCACGAGCTTGGAGTTCCATCTTGCCGATGCGCCAAGTGAGGCCGAAAGTGACGGCACGGCTGCCCCAAGTGTAGCTGTAGTTGGTTTGGTAGTAGGGGTTGAGACCGACATCGCCGCTCTTTGCGGTGGCGAGGATGTCCTGCCAGTTGAGGAAAAGCGAGAGTCGCCCTTTGAGGAGGTCGGCACTCGCCCCGAGGTCGAGCTGGAACGAGGGCTGGCTCTTGCTCATCAGCGACAGGGCAGCGGTAGAATAGCGAGCGTTGGCATAGATTTGCAGCACCTTCCACAGCTTGCCCGTCATGTTGAGCCGTCCGCTGAAGGTGGGCAGATGCCGCTCGTCCCATTCGCCGGGGCGGAATTCCATATTGTAGTAATAGTCCCAGACATTGGCGTAGAAGCGGATGTTCATAAAGGGTTTGGGCCGCCACGTGACGTTGGCCTCGGCACCGAGGGTGCGGCTGTCGCCGATGTTGGCCCACTGGCTGAAGCTGACGATGCGTCCGTAGTAGGGATGATAGGCCACGTCGCCGATCTGCTGTATCTCGTCGGTATTGGCGCGGAGGTAGCCCGTCAATCCCACGCTGCCCCAATTCTTGTACATCG
>JAEEGJ010026123.1_pt1 | contig 11876 bp, 5 predicted proteins | sample 8958761 | NCBI WGS metagenome assembly JAEEGJ01 (sample SAMN16246546, study PRJNA631951) | gut metagenome | biome: gut microbiome; feature: rumen; material: RS-attached | host: Bos | place: Iran: Karaj | collected 2018-10
ATATACGGCATGCTATACACACCATTTTCTCTACGACTAGAGAAAACAAACCAGTGACTGTTCAAACTCCAATTATGGAAACTCTCAGTATCATCACTATTCGCACCTGACAAAGGATGTGTCTCGCCTGTCTGTAGGTTCATCAACCAAAGATCCGCCTCAGGATGGTTCACAGGGAAGTTACCGCAGTTGGTAACATTAAACATCAACCACTTGCCATCGTACGATGCACGTGGATAAGTAAAGCTCTTATCCCATTCACGGGCATTCAACAACGTATCCACATGGTCGCCATAGGTGCCTGTTTTAGCATCGAACGCGATTTTACACAAACTGTATTTCACCTTATCCCATTCTGCTGGTACACGGTATGGCTTGGCTGTACAATAGAACAAGGTCTTTCCATCAGCCGAGAAAGCAGGATAGGTTTCCCAATCGTCGGTCTGCAACAATGGGCAAAGCACTAATTCGTTAGTACGGGTATCAAGCACCAGTACATTGCTAAAGGTGTCGTATACCTCAATACGCTGTCCAGTTCCGACAAAGAAGCTCTGGTGGATAGAGTTAGTTGAGAAAGCACAATAGTCTCCATCGGGATGCCAATAAGAATAACTGGTATTGGCCACGGTACTATCGGTTTTGGTTGTCAGATATGATTGTTTACCATCTTTGTATATCAAGGTTCCGCCATGTTCACCTCGAATCTGCATATTAAAGGTGTTTGGATTAGCACGGTTAGCCACATGGCAGTTCATACACTGACCAGGTAGCACACTCTCGGCCAAAATAGCCGACTCTTCAAAACTATGTATGTCACGTTGATAGATTCCTATATCGCCACCCACCTCATAACCTGGTGCGATACGGCGATAGGTAACACCATACTCATCAAGACGATACTTGCTGACATACATCTTAAAGTCCTGATACTGCAGCCACTGGCCGTTCTTCTTCACACACACCGTAAACAACAGTTCGCCACCGGCGTTCTGTTCTGTCAGTTCATGCCAGTCGTCCATATCAAAATCAGCCCACTCGCCGTTGGCATGCAGTTCACCACCCTTCGAGCCCTTCACCACCACATCCATGCAGTCGATATCCTCATCTGCAAAGTTAAAATCCATCGGAGCGATGTTCGCAGGAATCGTTACCCCGATATAGTCAGGATATATAGCAGGTTGCTTATTCACCATCGTCGCATTCGAGGGCAATTCGCTACACGACGAACCAACCATTGCTAATAGCCAGCAACAAACGGCCAGCAGCTTGTATCTAAAATTAATGAGCTTCATCATTATTCTCGTTTTTACTCTTTATGGCCATCATCCTTTTCACATATTCGGCATAAGGCGAGCCAGGCACATTACCTTGCTTTTGAATACACATCATAGCGTCTTGATAGCCGATAGGCATCTCGCGATAACCGCTGTATTTCTCTGCCATAGGCATATACTGCTGGAATCCCTGCATCTGACCTTCCAATAGCATCTGCCCCATAAAGTATTCAAGCGCCATAGTGTTCTGCGTATTATTCATAAACAGTAAACCGAACATCTTATACAGCTCCAGATGACTATACAGGAAATCGTTCTTATAGCGCAACTGGCGCAGTTTACCGTACACGGGGTGTGCATTAATGGCAGCCTCATCACCTAACAAAGCTTCGGCATTAACAGCCCATTCACGATAGAACAGACTCTTCTTTAGCAAGTCGAGATGCTTCCTGGCTGTTTGATAATGCCCGTTCACAATCATACACTCCGCTATTCGCTTGGTACAACGGCCACTCATGCTACCATCCAGAATCGATTCCTGTGTATCAAAGAAATAACGCAGAGCCGAATTGACCATACCCAGTCGCCAAAAGGTCTCTGCCGATGGCAGCATCGAGGTTAAGTCACGAATACGGGGCATGATGAGCGCATTCTCATCACTCTGATAGAAATCGAACATTCTATCTGCCAACTGATGCTTCTGCGACAAAGCCAAGTTCACGCAAACAGAACTGAAAGCCGTCTTCACTTGATATTCTTTGGCACGCGTCACTATCTCATCCCAGTGTTCATGGCGCACCAGGTAATCCTGACGAATCAGTTCGTACATCTCTTTATCATAGCCTTTGCTGATGCCTAAGAAACACAAAGCGATAAAGACAGCCGCTTGCACGGGCAACAGCCACTTAGCCGCACGACATCGATGCTGCACCACCATCGTAAATACAGTTACCAGCGGAGTCAACCACATCATCACAGGCATCATCATCGGCGTGCGATAATATTGGGCAGGCATCATGGTCATCTCTAAAGTCCACTGTGTGAGGCAGAAACGATAAGCCAGCAACTGCAAAGCCAACAGATATAAAGGCATTGGCCAACTCTTCCATCCATAACGGTACATACGCAACAACACATATACCCAAACTAATGGTCCCGTCAACCAATATATAATAGGTACGAAAGCCACTTCGCACCATGCAAGCCGACTCCACTTGATAGTATTCAGTCTATGAGCGCCAACAGCAATCAGCAGCGCTACCACATAGCCCAACTTTACACTGGGATCTCCCAAAAGCCACAGTACGAGCACTGCCGGTATCCACCCAGCAGTACGTCCAAAAAACACTAAGAGCAATGAGAGCAACAAAGCTCCCAGCCATTCTATATAGTAGAACTGCACAATAAACTCGCCAATCCAACTGGCAAAGCCACCAGGCACGCTAAACCGATCAAAGAAATAATCACTCGTCCACAGAAACAGTTGGTACTGCTCCTGATACGACATGGCGTGCGGGTATGCTATATACCAAAACAAGAATGCGCCGATGCTTATTAGCACTGACAAGGCTATAGTTCCGTATTTAGTTATCGTTTTATTCATAAACGCTGCAAAAGTACCACAAAAATCTGACTTAACAAAGTTTTTATCTAAATTATACCTACAAAAAGAGTTTTTTACTATCTTTGTACCCGAATTAAGCAATAAAGTATTACCAACCAGAAAACAAAGAAATGAAGAAAACATTGTATGCATCACTGGCAGCAATCATGCTTGCCATGCCAGCTAATTGTTTGGCAACCAAATTCCTTGGAGTTAAAGTTATCGACAAAGATTATCTGATGTTGCACTTCCGCGATGGCGAGGTGCATTATCGCGACAACGGCACGGGTCCCAGCGCCTATTTAGGTCACTCGTTTTCCGAGGGCGACGACACCCTATTGGTATTCGGCGAGCGTTTGAAAGCGGCCCAAGCACAGAACGCCGGTTTGTGGAAGATCAGCTCGCCCGACGACAAGACCTTTGCCACAGCACAACCCTTAGCCGTCTGGCGTAAATCCAAGCCAATGAACACCGACAACACACTGACAAGCGAGTTAGACCATTGGCTGTTTTTGCAGATGCCTAGGGCCATGAAACAGGGCTGCACATACAAAGTTGCCATCCCCGCAGGCATAGGCAGCGATAAAACCGAGGCCACTATCCGCTTCGATGTATGGAACAACCAATCCGAAGCCGTACACATTAATATAATAGGTTATTCGCCTTTTGAGTCCGTTCATGCTGCCGACCTTTACCAATGGTTGGGCGATGGCGGTCAGCGCGATTACAAGCAACTGGAGGGTAAAGGCGTATGGCTTTACAATGTGAACACCAAGAAAAAACAGAAGGTGGGCACCGTAAAGTTCTGGCAACCAGCCTCAGCTGCCAAGAAAGAAGCCGGCGGTAAGAGTTTGATAGGTACCGATGTATGGAATATCGACTTTAGCGCCAACAAACCTGGTTGTTACCGATTGGTAGTAGAGGATGTGGGCTGCAGTATGGACTTCGAGGTAAAGAACGACATTTACTACGAGCCCTACCGCTACTCGGTTCGCGGTTATTACTACATGCGTTTGGGCGAACCTATCGATACCGCCAAGGTGTTTCCTGCCCCACGCCAGCCACAGTTCATTCCCGAGACCGATCCCAAGGGCTTTACCGTTTATAAAACCGATTTCCATCCTTGGAGCCCAGGTTGGCGCGAACTGCGTACCGATGTGTGGGACGAGCCCCACTTTAAGCAGCTTAAGCAATCCATCTTCTGGCAGCATCGTCTGCCTGGCAATCCTGTGAATACCGAGGTGAAAGGCGGGCACTCTGATGCCTTCGACTGGGATCGCCACCTGGCACACGTCAGCAACATCTACGACATGCTGTTGCCTTATATTCTCTCGGGTGGACGTTTGAACGAAGATCAGTTAGGTATCCGCGAGAGCGGTAATGGTATCCCCGACCTGATCGACGAGGCCCGCAACGAGGTAGATTTCTTCCTCTCTATACGCGATGGCGAGGCTTACTCACAGGGTGTCACCAACCCTTGTGCCGACTGGAGCGTAATGTTCCAGGCAGGCTGCACCACCATGGCCGCTTGGGCCAATGCTGCCAACTGCGCCATCCTGGGCGAGGCCTTCCGTTTGAACGGAAACGACAGCCTGCGCCAATACTATACTGCCGAGGCCATCAAAGCATTTAGCTTTGCATCAAAGCAGGTCAATCAGCAGCTCGACGACCTGCAGGATGTAGGTTCTATGCAGATGCGTGGTCGTGACTTTCGTCAGATGGCAGCCGCCTTCCTATACAACCTGACTGGCAAAGAAGAGTGGGAAAAGATATTTGCTGATGAGAGTATGATTAAGAGTCCTAACTCACAGGTATTCAGCAAGGGTAAGCACGGTTTCTTTGGCGTAGGTGTAATGCACGAGGAGAGTAAGCAGTTAGTTCCCTTCTGCCAGTACTGGGCAGCAGCAGCCTATCTTACCTGTCCACATACACGCCACTATGGCGAGCTTTACCAAAACCTGAAAGCCAGCATCAAGGGCCAGGCCGAGGCTTACAATTTTGGGCACATGCCCCAACGCCCTAGTCGCCGTTCAGCCAACGACGACCGTTGGCAGACCTCTCAGAACCTGCAGTTAGTGATGCTGGCCCACTACATAGCCAACAAGGCAGAGCGCAAACAACTGGAGCACGCCATGTACACCGAGGCCAGTTGGGCTTTAGGTCGCAATCCTGGTAATATTGTTGAGATGACAGGCCTTGGTCAGCGTCACATCACCGATGTCTATACCACCGGTCGCAACGATGGTGCACCTGGCACCCACCCAGGTCAGACACCTTTCAACGGCACCGAGACCTGGTCGCCAGGTCATAATGGTGGCGATGCCCGTGTTATCTTGGCCTATTGCTATCCCGACTGGAACAATGGCGGTTGGCCCCGTCAGGAGTCGTACTTCAACCAGCGTTACTTCTGGGTAAACGGTGAGTTCACTCCCCGCGAAACCATGCGTGGCAAGATGGCCCTCCTGGCCTACCTCTATGCGATTAGGTAGAACGGGACACTCATTCTGATATAGATTACCGATAATAATAACTCAAAAAACAATCAGACAATGAAAAGAAACGAAAAATTTGTCATCACCATTAATCGCGAAGTCGGTTCGGGTGGTCGCACCGTAGGCCGGATACTGGCCGAGAAATTAGGCGTGAAGTACTGCGACAAAGCTGTGATAGAAGGACTGACCCATAAGTTTGGTCTATCACCAGAGCGCATCGAGGAAATCAAGGCACAGAAAAAATCGTGGTGGAACGATATTAACAACTACTACCAGACGCTTGTGAACAGCACCAGTCTACCTATGGACGCTGAGGTGAGGCTCGACAATGCCACCATGTTCGAGACCGAGAAGCGTATCCTGCAGGAGCTGGCTACGCAGTCATCGTGCGTAGTAGCTGGTCGCACGGGTTTCATGGTGTTCCGCGAATGGCCCAACCATCTGAACGTTTTCATCCAGGCCTCGCTGGAGCATCGCATCAAGCGCATTATGAACCGTAAGAATGTAACGATGGAGCAAGCCCGCGACATTATCGCCAAGGTGGATGCCACCCGTGAGGCCTACATCAAGAAGTATGAGGATACCACACGCTACGACACCCGCAACTACCAGCTCGTTATCTCGATGGACGACCTGACCGAGAATGATGCCGCAGAGATTATCATCGATTACGTCAATCGCACAAGCAAATAACGATAAAAGAAAACATCCGAATTTATACAATAAAATACCGCCCCGCAAACTGATTAGCAGTTGCGGGGCGGTTGATTGATTTATTGAGTTTTTTAGTCCTTACGTTTGAAGTTCCAGAACCATGCTGTTCCCCAGTCGCCAGCGCCAGGCTCTGGAGCACAAAGACGCAGATTCTTGTCATCAGCCTTTAGAATGTGATAATCATACTGATTGCCACCGACATTTGGCTGAATACCCATCAGTGGAGTCGTACCAGAAAATACCATTCTACCAATGTCCCATCCTGCCTTAACTGTCTCTTCAGAAACCTTAACCTGGCCAGACTCGCCACGGCTTGTCTTTACACCAGTAAGAGCTAATGACATCCAACCATTAAGGCCATCATCGGGTAAATCCTTACCTTCCGCTTGCGCATCAATATCAGCAGCAGAAACTACCCACCAACCTGGGCCAGTATTCTCAAGATAGGCACCATTACCCCAAACACCATCGCTGGCTTCGGTATCCCACACCCAAGTGTGAGAAGTGTAACCACCGTTGCCATCACCGAAAATAGTGCTATAAATTGCAGGGAGATCAGTATACTCGCTAATAGAGATCGACTTTACTCCCGACTTTACGGAAGTCGTGCCATCCATAGCTGCTGTTGTTACATAATATGATGCCTCTGTCTGTGGAGGAGCAATCTGAATCTTTACCAAAGTACCAGAACCCATCATGGCGCCAGTAGTAGAATCATATACTTTTATGTAACGAGTAGGCGAAGTAAATACTGTTAAATTATTATTACCTTCACTTTTTGCAGTAATCTGTAACTCATTAGTCAATTGCTCTGAAGACACTGCACTGATAGGACTTTCATTGTCATGCGATGGATCGCATGATGTAAGCATCAGGAATCCCAAAGCCATCAGCGGAGCTGTAAAAAATATTCTTTTATTCATAATACTTTCTTAATTAATTGTTGACTTTTGCATTAATTACCAACCTGTATACTCGGCTTCGGCAGTCGTCCAACCTTCATTCTGGTTTACACTACCTATAGCCACCTGGCTTTCAGGCATTTTTTGGAATCCTGCAGTAGCATTGTAACGTGCTGCATAACCACCATTATGCGCCTGATTGGTAGTTGGATTTCCACAATAGTAAATTGGCTGATTCTGCTGTCTAGCAAGCGCCTCTGCAGCTATATGCCAACGACGGATATCATTCCAACGAACGCCCTCACAAGCCAGCTCCCAACGACGCTCATTTTGCAAAGCAGTAAGTGAATAGCTGCTTATTGGATCCAAGCCAGCACGTGCACGGACCTTATTGATACCGGCCACATCTTCCTTCAGCTCACTCTGCATCAACAGAACATCGGCAAAGCGGATAAGCACCAGATCGTGAATGTTGTCGAGTTGCATGTTATTACCATAACCTCCAGAGAGGCCACCTGTATTACCATACATAATATCTTCGAAACAGCAGATATACTCATCGGTAAGACTGGTAGAGCCATCATTCTTACAAGAAATAGGCGACCACTTTTTGCCATAGTAGTCTGTCTCCTGCACAAAGTCCGACCAACCACCATAAGTATAAGAAGGCTGTGTAGTCCAATCCTGTACAGTAGCATTGATACGGATATCGTTAGGCTCAGCCGACTTCCAGTCAGCAACCAAGTTTGGCGCAACAGGGCCAGCACCCCATCCCTGACCAAATGGGAAAGTATTAGCATATTGCTGTCCACCACGAACGCCAAAGTGCAAAGCTATACCATTAGAGTAACCAATAGTAGTACTCCAAGATGCCAACTTATTAAATTTAATAGAGAACAATGCCTCTGGATTGACTGCATTGTCATCCTCGACCCATTTCAGATCCTGGCCTTTGGTGTAGTCATAGTCCTCAACGGTACAACGATTGGTGTAAGCCCAAAGATTGCGGAAATCAGATACCAGTTTATAACCTGAGTTATTTACACAATCATCGATATAACTGATAACATCCTGCTTACTCAAAGTTGTTCCATCAGGCAGACTAACAGATGTCAGAGGATTGTAGTTAGAACTTGTAAGCGAAGCGATGTCCGATCCGTTGCAATAGAATCCTGTATAGAACAGCCATGCACGTCCCAACATAGCCTCAGCTGTATACTTATCCACATGTCCATCAGTTTTACGAACAGCAGGCATCATATTAGCAGCATCACGCAAATCCTGTAAGATCTGACCCCACAGCACATTCACGTCGCCTTGAGTTACCATTTCTCCGCTAGGCTCTGTGAGCAATGGCACATTTCCATAGAATGAAGCCAACTCATAATAGTAATAAGCACGCAAGAATAGCGCCTCACCAAGATACTGGGTCTTCAGTGCATCCGACATGGCTGTATTTGGCAAAGCCTGAATAAGTGTATTAGCTCTGTTCAGCCCCTCATATCGCTGCGCCCAGAAATTATTGGTCATATCTGCATTATAGTTACACAGCAAATCTTCTGCCTGCATTAGTTTATCGTTTGTTCCGCCACCTCCAAGTTGGTCATCACTGGCCAAACATGCATAGTATAAGAACGACTCTTGAGGATTTGCATGAGTGGCATTCAGATTCTCATAAATTCCGGCAAGAACTGCAGTACCGTCTTCCTCTGATACAGGAAAGTTCTCTGTTGAAAGTTCTGCCATATTCTCCACACTATTGATGTCGCATGAGGCTAATCCAAATGTGATTATGGCTGCCGCCAATAAATATATTTTTTTCATACAATTTGTTCTGTTTTAGAATTTAACATTGACACCTACTAAGTATGTACGAGGCTGAGGATAGTTACCTACATCAACACCTGTTACCCATGGTTCTCCGCTTCTAAGAGCGCGTCCATTCTCAGGATCCATACCCTTGTATTTGGTAATAGTCAACAGATTTTGTGCAGTAACATAGAAACGAAGCTGCTGGAATGGGCAATTTTTCCAAATATGCTTGAAGTCATAGCCCAATGTCACATTCTGCAAGCGGAAGTAACCAGCATCCTCAATATAGATGTCAGAGATTGACTGCCAGTTCACACCTTCATTCATACGAGCAAGCAGAGGATACTTATTTGATGTGCCCTCTCCATTCCAATAGCTGAACACCTCTGTAGTGTAGTTTTCCTGCTCACCATCAGTGAACTTACGATAAGAACGAGCCACCTGCTGTCCAAGAGCTGTAAAACCTGTGATATTGAGATCAAAGCCTTTATAGTCTGCACTCAGAGTAAGACCCATCGTCACATCTGGATGAGGATTACCAAGGTCTGTTTTGTCGTCAGCATTGATAACACCATCGCCATTTACATCCACAAACTTCAAATCACCAGGTTTCAAAGACGAGCCCTGAAGCGAGTTTGCAGCATCACCACCACAGTTGGCTTTAACATAATCCTGCATATCTTCAGCATTCTGTACTACACCATCAGTCTTATAGCCCCAGAAGTAGCCAATAGGATGTCCCTCTTGGAATCGAGCCATGTAACCTGTACCCTGAGCCAAAAGGTCGTTACCACCATTATTGTAATTCTGAGAGCTGTTAACCTTAGTTACCTCATTCTTATTAACTGCCATATTCCAGCTAATGCCATAATTGAAATCCTTGCCAATCTGGTCACGCCAATTCAAAGCAACTTCAATACCAGTATTCTCAACTGTACCAGCATTCTGCAACTGGGTAGAGAAACCTGTAGTAGGAGTTACAGGCACATAAAGGAGAAGATCCTTTGTTGTCTTTTTGTACCAGTCGAAAGCTAATCCCAGACGTCCCCCGAGGAAGCGAGCATCAAAACCTAAGTCGAGCTGTTCAGATGTTTCCCATGTGATATTCTCATTAGCCAAACGTGATGGATATGCACCATTGGTTGAAGTATCCTTTGTATTATTGAATGAATAATTACCGAACGAACCATATTGGAACGTAGCCTGATATGAGAAAGCGTCAGCATTCTTATTACCATTCTGTCCCCAACCAGCACGAATCTTAAGGAAATCAAGCCAAGAAGCAGTATTTTTCATAAATTTCTCATTGCTAACAACCCAACCTGCAGAGAACGATGGGAAATAGCCCCAACGATGTCCTGGTGCAAATACCGATGAGCCATCAGCACGGAAAATAGCGGTGAACATATAAGTCTCGTTGAAGTCGTAGTTAACACGACCAAAGTATGACATTCCTCGAGAATCTCCATAAGGCGTACCACTTACGGTTGCATCGCCTTCACGAGTCTTCATAAATTCCATATAGGCGTGCTTCATATCTCCGAAATAAGAGTTATTTGCCGTGGCATTAAGTTGGAATCCATAGTCGGGTTTTGACATGCCATATTCTGTACCTACCAACAAATCGAAGTGATGTTTTGTAGCCAAATCAAACTTATAGTTCAGCGTATTTGTCGTACTCCATCCCCAACCTGTACCAATCTGGTTAGTTGCCGAATCCACAGCACGGCTAGCACCTTGGTCGTTCAGTTTATAAGCTGGCAGATAATTACGCCAAGTCCAAGTGCTCTGGTTGTAACTGAGTTGTCCACGATATACCAAATTCTTAATAGGTTGGATTTCAATATATCCAACAGCATTGAGTCCGTGGCTAACACTCTTATTGTTTGCACTCTGATTATACATCATCGATGCAATTGGGTTGGTGCTATATGAGTTATAGTCAAACCATCCGTTAGCAGATGAGCCTGAAGATTTAAGATCCTCATAGCCAAAGAAATCACCGTTGGCATTATAAATAGGTATGCAAGGATTAGCACGCAGCATGTTCGACAATTCGTTGCTGTACTGGTCACCCTGCTGAAGTCCCTGACTCTGACGATGCTGGTAGTAAACATTCTCACCCACCTTCACAACGTCCATACCTTTTGAGTTACGGTAGATGACGTGCTCTGAATTCAAACGTAGAGTAAAACGACGGAAGTCTGACTTAACGAGATTACCCAGAATACCATCCTGATACTGGTAACCAATACCAGTAGAGAACTTTGAGTACTCCGAACCACCTGCAATATTGACAGAATGGCTAGTAGTTACCGCATTCTTATTCCTGATAGCCTCCAGATAATTAGACCCTTCATAGCCATTCTTATAGCGTGCCAGTAAATCAGCATCGATATACTGTGACCAATCGCGTGGCTCTACGCCACTATTAAAGCGAACCAGATCCTGCACATCCATATACTGCTGCGCTGTAAGCATTTGTGGCAGACGATAGATATTTGACCATCCAATGTTACCATCATAAGTAACGGTAACCTTGCCCTGCTTACCCTGCTTGGTAGTTATGAGGATTACACCATTAGCTGCAGCAGAACCGTAGATAGCACATGATGCAGCATCCTTCAGCACGTCGATACGCTCGATATCTGCGGGGTTCAAATTATTAATATCACCACCACTTACACCGTCGATAACGTAAAGAGGTTTGGTATCACCATTAGTACCTGCACCACGAATAGCTACCTTAAATCCTTCACCAGGCTGACCCGATACGGCCTGAATCATCACACCTGGGCTCTGGCTCTGCAGTGCACCAAGAACCTGAGTGGTATTCATCTTAGCGATGTCCTCACCCTTCACCTCTACTGTTGCACCAGTTACCAACTTTTTCTTCTGGACACCGTAACCAATAACTACCACTTCATCAAGCTGAGCATTGTCTTCCTTCAGGGTGATGCTGAGGGTTGACTGGTTGCCCACCTTGATTTCCTGTGTCTCATAACCGATGTACGAGATAACAAGTGTTGCACCAGGCGACACTGAGAGAGAGAAGTTTCCGTCGAAATCGGTAATAACG
>JAEEGJ010026127.1_pt1 | contig 11875 bp, 10 predicted proteins | sample 8958761 | NCBI WGS metagenome assembly JAEEGJ01 (sample SAMN16246546, study PRJNA631951) | gut metagenome | biome: gut microbiome; feature: rumen; material: RS-attached | host: Bos | place: Iran: Karaj | collected 2018-10
TTGGTACCCGTATCGTAGTTATGAAGGACGGTGTTATCCAGCAGGTTGATACACCTCAGAACCTTTATGATGCTCCTAACAACCTCTTCGTTGCAGGTTTCATGGGATCACCTCAGATGAACTTCATTAACTCCATCGTTGGACGTGAAGGCAATAAGGTTACACTTACATTTGGTTCAACAACCATTACCATTCCCGAGATCAAGGCTAAGAAGCTTATTGATGCAGGTTATGAAGGAAAGACCGTTGTTCTCGGTATCCGTCCCGAGGATATCAAGGACGAGGAAATGTTCATCAGCAATTCTCCTGAAAGCATTGTTGAAGTTACCGTTCGTGTATACGAGCTTCTCGGTGCCGAAGTATTCCTTTATCTTGATGTTGACAACTACGAGATCACAGCGCGTGTTAATCCTCGTACAACAGCTCGTCCCGGCGACCAGATCAGAGTTGCTATGGATCTTAGCAAGCTTCACATCTTCGATAAGGAGACCGAGCAGGTTATCACTCACTAATAGATATTTTAAGATTTTTACCCGGTCAGGTGCTTATACCCGACCGGGTTTTTTTGTGCGATAAGCGAATGCCAACAACTGAAGCCTGCTTGCAAACTTAATAAAAAAGTGTTTTACATAAGCGGATAAAAGTGATAAAATTATATTGGTGTGTTTTAATCCGGGGTAAGCAGCGGGATAAAAAGCATTCCGTTGCAAGCATATAAGTAGCAGAGAAAAGGGGTAGACAGATGATTTCAAATCAGATTTTGCAAAATGTTATCGAAGGTATAAAGGCGATATCGAGAGTGGATATCTGTATTATGGATACCGAGGGCAAGGCTTTGGCCCAGACCATGAACAAGACGGATGAATATGAGAGCGCCGTACTTGCCTTTGTAGGTTCGCCCGCAGAGAGCCAGTCGCTGCAGAGCACACATTTCTTTAAGGTATTCGATGACACGCAGATGGAATACATCCTTGTGGTAAAGGGTGAATCCGAGGACGTTTATATGGTCGGAAAGATGGTGGCTTTCCAGATACAGAGTCTGATAGTTGCATACAAGGAAAGATATGATAAGGATAATTTCATAAAGAACCTGCTTTTGGACAACCTGCTGCTGATAGACATATACAACCGTGCAAAGAAGCTTCACATTGATGCTGAGGCAAGAAGAGTTGTATTTATCGTTGAGACCAGCATAGAGAAGGACAATATGGCGCTTGAGACCGTAAGGACGATGTTTGTCTCAACGAAATCAAAGGATTTCATCACCGCCGTTGATGAAAAGAACATTATAATCGTTAAAGAATTACGTCCCACCGACGGCTATGACGAGCTTGACAAGATAGGAAAGGTTGTTCTCGACATGCTGAATACCGAGGCTATGGCAAAGGTCAGAGTTTCTTACGGTACCATCGTTACAGAGCTTAAGGATGTATCACGTTCTTATAAGGAAGCAAAGATGGCACTTGATGTAGGAAGGATCTTCTATACCGAGAGGAATATCATTGCTTACAGCAATCTGGGGATAGGACGTCTTATCTATCAGCTTCCCATGCCTCTCTGCAAGATGTTCATCAGGGAGATCTTTGAAGGACAGCTTCCGAGCGACTTTGACGAGGAGACCATCACGACCATAAACAAGTTCTTTGAGAACAACCTTAACGTTTCCGAGACCTCGAGACAGCTTTACATACACAGGAATACGCTTGTTTACAGGCTTGACAAGATACAGAAGATGACGAACCTGGATTTAAGGACCTTTGAAGATGCTATAACCTTCAAGATGGCACTCATGGTAGTCAAGTACATGGAGTATGTCGAGCATAACGGATTCTGATCAAGATTTTAGAAATCAAAATTTTTGAATGGGGAAACCTGATTATGAGAAATTACGATATTGAGAGGGCGCTTTACGGAGATGTCGAACCTCCGGTTATAAGGCTTGATGATGTTTGCAAGGATTACGCAGATGATGTGCATGCCTTGAAGCATCTTAATCTTGTGGTGAACAAGGGCGAGTTCGTTTTCGTTATAGGAAGCAGCGGCTCAGGTAAGTCTACGTTCATAAAGCTCCTTTTAAAAGAGATACCCGCCACCTCAGGCAAGATATATGTCATGGGAAGGGATATCTCCCGTCTTAAGAAGAACGACATTGCAAGGCACAGGAGGAACATAGGCATAGTGTTCCAGGATTTCCGTCTGCTTCCGGAGATGACTGTCTTTGAGAATGTGGCATTTGCAATGAGGGTCGTCGAAACACCGATGCAGAAGATAAGAACGGAGGTACCTAAGATACTTTCGATAATGGGATTGTCCGAAAGGCTTTCGGCATATCCGAAGGAGCTGTCCGGAGGCGAACAGCAGAGAGTGGCGCTTGCAAGGGCACTGGTAAACAATCCGATGCTGCTCCTTGCGGACGAGCCTACAGGAAACCTCGATCCGAGGAACTCGTGGGAGATCATGAGGCTTCTGGATGACATAAATAAAAAAGGGACTACAGTCATTGTTGTTACCCACAACAAGGAAATCGTCGATATGATGCAGAAGCGCGTTGTTCATCTGAACAGGGGCGTGCTTACAAATGATTACGAAAAGGGCGGATATCTGAATGCGAAAATTTAGTACCTTTTTTTACGGAATGGGACAGGGCATAAAGAATATTTTCAGGAACAGGGTTTTTTCCCTGGCATCCATAGCCACCATGGCAGCCTGCCTGTTTTTATGCGGTGTTTTTTATGCTGTCATAGCCAATTTCAGGAGCATGATCTCAAAGGCCGAAACAAGGGTCGGCATAACAGTGTTTTTTGATGAAGGCATAACAGATGAACAGATAACCGAGATTGGCGAAAAGATAAAGAAGAGAGCTGAGGTCTCGGAAGTGATACTTACCACGGCCGAGGAGGCGTGGGAACAGTACAAGAAAGAAAAGCTCTCTCCGGAGCTGATAGAGACCTTCGGTTCGGACAATCCTCTGGAGAATTCAGCCTCGTACACTATTTATATGAACGATATATCCATGCAGGAATCCCTTTCAAGGTTCTTAAGGGATATGGAAGGGATCCGTAAGGTCAACAACAAGAAGGATGTTTCCGAAAGCCTTACCGGTATAAACAGCGTGCTTTCGGTACTTGCGATCTCGATCATCATCATCCTCTTGGGAGTAACCATTTTCCTTATCGGGATAACGATATCCACCGGCGTATCGGTCAGGAAGCAGGAAATCTCGATCATGAAGCTGATAGGAGCAACCAATTTCTTCATTAGGATCCCTTATCTGGTTGAAGGTATACTGATAGGTCTTATCGGAGCGATCATCCCTCTGGTGATCCTTAATTTCAGCTACGGTGCGATAATAAATGCACTTAAGGAGAACTTTAACATTCTTCTTTCGGAGACAGAATTCGTAAATGTAAATGAGATCATGAAGGTTCTCATACCTGTATTGCTGCTGTTGGGCATAGGCATAGGCTTCATCGGAAGCAATGTAACTCTCGGCAGACAGCTTAAGAAGATAGAGGTTCAGTAACGGGAGAATTCAGATTTATCATAAAAGGAAGGTTTTATAATGCGCGGAAAGAAAAAACTGGCATTCTTCATATGTATAATAGGTATTATCGTTACCGTTATGTCCGGAACCATGAGTGCGATCCCCTTCGTTCCGGCAGGTGCGGTCAATTCTGACCCGAAAAAAGAATATGAGGAAAAGCTTAAAGCCGCAAAGGAACAGAAACAGGCATTAGAGGAAAAGAAAAAGGAACAGGAGGCTCTGATCAAGGAGTTTTCCGAGGAAAAGGACAATATACAGACATATATCCAGGAGCTTGACCTTAACTTAAACGAGATCTCCTTGAGAATCTTTGAATTACAGAAGGAGATCGAGAAGACGGAGCAGGAGCTTGAGCAGACAAAGCTGGATCTGGAGGAAGCCAAAAAGACCGAGGCAGACCAGTACGAGACTATGAAGAAAAGGATCGCGTACATGTATGAAAACGGTGAGACCTCGTATGTGGAGATATTGCTTAACTCCGGAAGTATATCCGATTTCCTTAATCAGGTCGAGTATGTTCAGGATATAGCAAATTACGATAACAGTCTTCTTGACAGATACAAGGAATCAAAGAAGAACGTAGAGGAACATGAGGTACTGCTTGAAGCCACTCTTGAGGAGCTTAAGGTTATGCGTGAATCGGAGGAGACCGAACAGACCACCGTTGCCGACCTCATGGCACTTAAGGCAGCAGAGATAGAAATGCTTACCGAGAAGCTCGGTATCGCCGATGAATATCTGTTCAATTACATGTCTGAGATAAGCAGCAAGGAAGTCGAGATAGAGGAGATCATCGAGGCAGAGCAGAAGAGGATAGAAGAGGAAGAACGTAAGCGTAAAGAGGAAGAGGAAAGACGTAAGCGTGAGGAGGAAGAGGCAAGGCGCAAGGCCCAGCAGGAGTCCGGAAACATAACAAGGCCTTCTTCAACGGACGGATATGACGCAACGGCCATAAACCGCGTAAAGCTTACGGATGAGACAAATATCTACAAGATGACATGGCCGCTTCCGGGAGATCACAGGACTTACTCAAAGTTCGGACCGAGAATTGCTCCCCTGCCCGGAGCATCAACCTATCATAAGGGCTGGGATATCGGCGGAGAATTCGGAGCGCCGATGGTTTCGGTACTTGCGGGAACGGTTGTTGCGGTAAGCTATAATGAGTCCGCAGGCAATTTCGTAAAGGTTGAGCATCAGCCCGGATTTGTCAGCGTTTACTGCCATTGTTCAAAGACGCTTGTGAGCGAAGGTCAGTATGTACAGCAGGGGCAGCAGATAGCCCTTGTCGGATCTACGGGAACATCAACATCACCGCACCTGCATTTTGCGATTCAAAAGAACGGTGAATTCATAGATCCCGATCCTTATATAGGTTATTTGGAGTGATAATCAATGAAATCCGAAGGTTTTTTAAAAGGCGTGCTGGTCGGAGTTTGCCTTATGTTCGGCTCGGTAATGATCGCCATGCTGATATTTTTCCTGTTTTTTAAAAAACCCCGCTATGAAAACTTTGAGAACGGGGCGCTTTCGGGCTCCGGCTCAAGCACGGAAACATTTGAAGCATTTGCGGATAAGGAAAAATATATCCTGAATACCATAAATCAATATTTTTACAAGGACAAGGATGTCAGTGAGATATATGATGATGTATATCGTAAGCTTGTTGATTCACTTGACGATCCCTACAGCTATTATTTTTCCGAGGAAGAGCTTAAAAGCACGATGACCAGATATGACGGTGAATATGTCGGTATTGGATGTATCATCGGACAGCTGGATGACTCCTTAGAGCTTATCTGCACGGCTGTTTATGAAGATTCGCCGGCAAAAAAGTCGGGGCTGCAGCCGGGAGATATCTTTATATCGGTAAACGGTACGGATATAACCGGGATGGATAGGCAAACAGCTCTGGCTATGCTTAAAGGGGAAGAGGGAGAGACTCTTAAGGTCATAGTAAAAAGAGACGGTGAAAACATCGAGCTAAATATAACATTAGATACGATTGAGCTTAAGACCATCACCTCCCAAATGGTGGATGAAACCGAGAAAATCGGGTATATATACTGCATTTCATTTAATGCACATACCACAGATCAGTTTAAAGCCGCTATAGATGACCTTGAAAAACAGGGCATGGAAAAGCTGATAATAGACTTAAGGGAAAATCATGGCGGAGTATATGATGCAGCGGTTACCATGCTTGACCGTATGATAGAGAAGGATAAGCTCCTTGTGTATACGGAGGATCGAAACGGGAATAAGGAGTCTTCGTATTCGGAGGATGATCTTAAGTTTGACAAGCCTGTCGTCATTCTGATAAACGGGAATACAGCCAGTGCGTCAGAGCTGTTTACCCAGACCATGCGGGATTATGAAAAAGCGACGGTCGTAGGTACCCGTTCATTCGGGAAAGGCATATATCAGGGTTTATACAGACTTGGTGACGGATCCGGCTTGAGGCTTACGAACGGAAGATATTTCTCACCCAAGGGCATATGCATACACGGAGAGGGTATAAAGCCTGACATAGAGCTTGAACTTGACGAAGGGCTTGAAAAAATAGCGGTCTGGAAGCGTACAGAGGACAACCAGTTACAGGCGGCAATCGACTATCTGAAAAAAAATACCTGAAAAAAAGAAAATGCGCTTGCATTTTCTTTTTTTCTGTGATATAGTATCCACGTTAAACGGACAAATGTAGTTTTGAGAAAAACAGAAAGGCCGGATATGAGTGAGAAGGATAAGTATTATCTGGTAAAGGAAAAGGCTGTACCTGAGGTTCTGTTGAAAGTCATAGAAGCAAAAAGACTTCTGGACTCGGGAAAGGCCGTTACCGTACAGGAAGCTGCGGAACAGCTTGGGATTAGCAGAAGTTCCTTTTATAAATATAAGGATGATATATTCCCGTTCCATGAGAACAGCCGCGGAAAGACTATAAACATCATGTTTTTGCTGGACGATGAGCCGGGACTGCTTTCAAATGTATTGAACGAGATTGCCAAGTGCAGGGCAAACATCCTTACCATACACCAGAGCATACCCATCGGCGGTATCGCTTCCATTACCATGGGTATGGAAATGCGCCCGGACACAAGAGAAATAAATGACATAATCACCGCGATCGAGGGGATACGCGGTATCAACTCCTTGAAAATTCTTGGCAGGGAGTAAATTTTAAAGCAGCATCCTCTTTTGGCTAAGGGTGATGCAAAGTACAGGATAAGGGATAGACGCCAGTTACAGGAGGAAAAATGAAGATAGCAATTTTTGGTTTCGGAACGGTAGGTTCCGGAGTATATGACGTAATAAACATGAACAGCGCGCTCATCGAAAAGAGAGCCGGCAAGCCTATAGAGATAAAGTATGTGCTGGACTTAAGGGATTTCCCCGGAAACCCGGTTGAGAAAGTTCTTGTGCATGATGTGGATATCATACTTAACGATCCCGAGGTAAAGATTATTGCCGAGGTCATGGGCGGTATGAAACCTGCTTATGAATATACAAAGAGGGCGCTTTTAGCCGGTAAGTCGGTCTGCACCTCCAATAAGGAGCTGGTTGCTGCGCATGGTGCAGAGCTTATTGAGATTGCAAAACAGAATAAGTGTGACTATTACTTCGAAGCCAGTGTAGGCGGCGGCATACCGATCATAAGATCTTTGTGTGACGCGCTTGTCGGCGATGACATTGTAGAGATAAAGGGTATCGTGAACGGTACGACAAACTATATATTAAGCCGTATGGGCGAGGACGGCCTTGCATTTGACACAGCCTTAAAGGAGGCGCAGGATAACGGCTTTGCGGAGAGAAATCCCGCTGCCGATATCGAGGGAATCGATGCTCAGAGAAAGACGGCAATACTGGCTTCTCTTGCCGCAGGATACCAGGTTGACTGTGATGATATACCTACCGAAGGCATCTGTGCCGTAACTGCAGCCGATATAGCCTGTGCAAAGGAGTTCGGAGCAAAGATCAAGCTTTTGGCGAGCATCCGCAGGGAGGATGAGAAGGTTTCCGCCATGGTAGCTCCGTTCCTTGTTTTTGAAAGCTGTCAGCTCTATCATGTAAACGGCGTATTCAACGGCATACTTGTTACGGGAAATGCTACCGGCGAGGTTATGTTCTACGGAAAGGGAGCAGGCAAGCTTCCGACTGCAGGTGCAGTTGTAGGAGATATCATTGAAGCCGCAAAATACTACGGTCTTCCTTCGGATATCATCTGGAGTCCCGAAAAAGCAAAAATGGCCGATAAGGGTAGCATGACGGGCAGGTATTATGTGCGTATCAACGGTGGTTCTGCTGTGAAAGCAAAGGAAGTATTCGGAGCATGCGTTGAAAATGCTGTAAAATATGAAGAAAATATCGCATTTATCACTGAGAAAATAAGTGAAGCCGATTTTGAAGCTAAGATAAAAGACCTTGATGTGTTAAGCAGGATCCGGGTTTATGATTAAGGAAATGCATCCGACTGCAGGATGGCCCGTTAACCGTTTTGTGACCGGATCGATCAAGTATATAAAGGAGTTTTTAAAATGTTAGTAGTAAAGAAGTTCGGCGGAACATCCGTCGCAAACAAGGAAAGGATTTACAATGTAGCAAACCGCTGTATCGAGGATTATAAAGCGGGAAATGATGTAGTCGTTGTTCTTTCTGCCATGGGCAAGACCACGAACGAACTCATCGCAAAGGCAAAGGACATAAGCCCAAAGCCTCCCAAGCGCGAGCTTGACATGCTGGTTAGCGTAGGTGAGCAGATTTCCGTATCTCTCATGTGTATGGCAATGGCAGAGCTCGGGGTACCGGCAGTATCTCTTAACGCGTTCCAGGTTGCAATGCATACCACTGCCGATTATACCAACGCACGTTTAACAAACATTGACGCCGAGAGGATTAGGAACGAGCTTGATTCCAGAAAGATAGTTGTCATCACCGGTTTCCAGGGTGTGGATAACAACAATAACGTAACGACACTCGGACGCGGCGGCTCGGATACAACCGCAGTTGCACTTGCAGCAGCGCTCAATGCTGACAAATGTGAGATATACACAGATGTAGACGGAGTATTTACCGCAGATCCCAGGATCGTTCCCGATGCAAAGAAGCTGGAGGAGATCACATACGACGAGATGTTAGAGCTTGCAACACTCGGTGCAGGCGTGCTTCATAACAGGTCGGTTGAACTCGGAAAGAAATACGGAGTACAGATAGTTGTCCGTTCAAGTTTAAATACAAATGAAGGTACAGTAGTAAAGGAGAATGCTAAAATGGAAAAAATGCTTATAAGTGGAGTTGCCTGCGACAAGAAGCCGGCACGTATCGCCGTTATCGGATTACAGGATCAGCCCGGTGTTGCTTTTAAATTGTTTAATCATCTTGCACATCATGGTATCAATGTTGATATCATCCTTCAGTCCATCGGACGTGACGGTACAAAGGATATAAGCTTTACCGTTGACGAGGACAAGGTTGACGACGCTATCGAGGTTATGGAGAACCATAGAAAGACCAGTCTTATCTGCGACAAGATCGATGTTGACCGCAATGTGGCAAAGGTGAGCGTAGTAGGTGCAGGTATGGTTACCAACGCAGGCGTAGCAGCTAAAATGTTCGAGGCTCTCTATGATGCGGGCATCAATATCAAGATGATCTCTACCTCGGAGATAAAGATAAGTGTTCTTATTGATCAGGATTACGCTGATCAGGCTACAAAGGCTATCCATGACAAGTTCATCAAGTCAAATTAAAGATTGTATTACGAAAACGCACATCCGTTTAGGGTGTGCGTTTTTTTCAATGAGAGGGATGTCTTTGTGTATTACGGGAGGGGCATGGTAATTGTCTCCCATGCATACGGAGGCGGATTTTGCGAGGACTCTTACTTCTTTAGGCATGCGACATCAGCTTCTGTGTATGTAAAGTACGCAAAATCCTTATCGACATTTTTGCAAAAAGACTGAGCCTGCAAAGCAGACCCAGTCTTTTTAAGATCGCAAAAACGTCGCGCGGAGCGAAAGTATGCAGGGGGAGACTAATTATCATGCCCCTCCCTGTACATCAAAGATTTCAAATCCATGGAATTGTTCTTGTGAATAAACGTCGGTTTGTCATCCTGAGCATAGCGAAGGATCTTATGATGTCATACTTGTGCCAAATCACCGAATGAAAATCCGCCAAAACACCGAATTAAAATCCGCCAAATCACCGAATGAAAACTTGACAAATCACCGAATGGATGCTATGCTATATTTGAAAGATGTACCCAATAACGTATATGGCATAAGAACATGTATGAATATACAATATATTGAAGTGAGAGACGAGGAGATGTAATATGATGAAATATAGACCCAGGATAATAGACCATATACTAAAAAGAAAACTTGCCGGTATAGGAGCTGTACTGATAGAAGGTCCAAAGCTTTGTGGAAAAACAACTTCTGCGGAGCATATAGCCGAAAGTATTCTTTATATGGCAAAGCCGGATGAAATGGAACAAAATATTAAGATAGCTGATTTAAAGCCGAGTTTGCTTCTTGACGGAAATACTCCGAGATTGATAGATGAATGGCAGGCAGCGCCTAAATTATGGGATGCGGTAAGATTTGAGGTTGACCATAGAGGAAAAGTGGGACAGTTTATTTTGACCGGATCGGCAGTGCCGGCAAACCGCGATCAGATATTTCATTCGGGTACCGGAAGAGTGGCTTGGCTAAAAATGAGAACAATGAGCCTTTTTGAATCCGGTGAGTCTGATGGTTCGGTCAGTATGACAGATTTGTTTTCGGGAGACAAAGATATAGCTGCAAAGAATCCGATAGATGATATAGAAACCATAGCTTATCTTGCCGCAAGGGGTGGATGGCCTACTACACTTGATGTTGAGAAAGATCTGGCATTGGAGCATGTTTATGATTATATAAAAGCAGTCGAGGAAATAGATATATCAAGAGTTGACAATGTAAAAAGAGATAGCGAAAGAGCAAAGGCTTTACTAAGAGTATATGCAAGATGTCAGGGAAATCAAGTAACAGCAGAAGCCATAAAACAGGATATGCTGGCCAATGATTCCGACAGACTTGACACAGATACTGTTTTTTCTTATGTAAATGCATTAAAAAAGATATTTGTTATAGAAGACATGCCGGCATGGAATCCAAACATAAGATCGAAAACGGCAATCCGTACATCTGATACAAGGTATTTTACTGATCCTTCCATAGCGGTAGCAGCGCTTGGCTTAGGTCCTAAAGACCTTGTAAATGATCTGAAAACTTTTGGGTTCATATTTGAGACACTGTGTGTACGTGATTTGAGAGTTTATGCCGATTCTTTAAATGGCCAAATATATCATTACAGGGATAAGTCCGGCCTGGAATGTGATGCGGTTATTCACCTTCGGGACGGAAAGTATGGACTCATAGAGATAAAACTGGGCGGTGAAGATAGTATAGAGCATGGAGCAATTACCCTTAAGACATTGCAGGAAAAAATCGATACTGATAAGATGAATCCTCCTTCGTTCTTAATGGTACTTGTAGGCAAAGGAACATATGCTTACAGGAGAGAAGACGGAGTATATGTAGTGCCGGTAGGTTGTTTGAGAGACTGATCTACAAAGACATAAAGCATCTAAGTAGAGATTTGAAACTTAGATGCTTTATTTTTATTCTGAGATCATATTGTCTAGCGCATATTCGCATGCTTGAATAACGAAACTTGAGAAGCTTACATCTTTTGTTTTTATTGTTTCCTCTATTTTCTCTATAAGAGGCAGAGGAAAGCGAATTGTTTTGTTCTCGGATTCTTTCTTGTCCGCTTTTAACTGAAATGACATTGTTTAAACTCCTTTATATGAATGTGTAATACAAATTATATGTAATAGTATACAGAATTTTTATTATTAAATATGCATTGCATATACAATGCTAAATGCAAGTTAAAATATATTGCAATTATAATTGCATTATGCTATATTATTAATGAAAAGGAGGTATGAATAGTGTTTTGTATAAAATGCGGTAGCGAACTAGCACCGGATGCTGTGTTTTGCAGCAAATGCGGAGCAAATCAGAATGGCGGAATGCAACTGGCTAGCAAGGATTTTAACGGAACTATGTATGACGAATCTGAAAGGCTTCGTCTTATTGAGTTAGCAGATAATAGTCTTAAAGTTATGGATTTGATTGCAAAGAAACAGATTAAGTTAAATGAAGATAAAGCTAAGTTTGATAAAACTAATAAAAAATACAAAAGAAATATCATCTTGGCTGTTATATTTTTTATTTACTTATTATGTGTTATATCAGGATTACTAAGTGCTATTCAAAAAAAGAC
>JAEEGJ010026130.1_pt1 | contig 11875 bp, 16 predicted proteins | sample 8958761 | NCBI WGS metagenome assembly JAEEGJ01 (sample SAMN16246546, study PRJNA631951) | gut metagenome | biome: gut microbiome; feature: rumen; material: RS-attached | host: Bos | place: Iran: Karaj | collected 2018-10
GAGCCGCATTTGATTTGAGTTTTGCAAGTTTTGTGGGTTTTGTGATACATGATTATCAAAACTCCTTCCTGACCTCAAACGGGTCCAAGTAGTTGATTTCCTTGATGTCGATGTTCGGCATGAACTCTCCGATTTTACGAATGTCATCCAAGAGTTCACGAGAAGCGTTGCGCTCGATATGCGCCATCACGCATTGTTGGTGCGAGGGCGTGTTGAGGTCCCAAGTCAGCTTGCGGTTGAGCCAGAGGCAGCGGCGACATTGATAGGCATCGCAGTTGCTACATAAGGGCGCATGGTCGAGTTGGAGCAGTTGCGGATTGGGGATGTCCAAGCCTTTTTCCAAGTCACCAACGGCATTGTCCGAAGTCGGTTGGTGATGGTTCAGTTGGTTGTCAACCTTTGTTTGCTCATCGTAATAGAAAGCAGGGCAGAGGTAGAATTTCCCGTTTGGCGCAAGGGTGATGTTGCTCACGCCCACCTCGCAATTGTGCATCTTGTCGAGCATCATCCTGTCCGTCAAGAGGTTGAATTGTGGGGATTGGCCTTGCTTGTAAAGGTCGAGCAATATGGAGTTCCACTCGTTCAAGACTTGCTTGTAGGCTTCAATCTGCTCATCTGTGAACTTTTCCACATCTGACAAGCAAAGGTTGATTCTTGCACCCGAGGCAAAGAGTTTGGCGATTTCGTCCTTTTGTTTCAGCATTTCGCTGAAAGTGAGGCGAAGCACCAAGTTCTTGGTTCCCACTTTTTCAGGAACTTCACTCGCCACTTCCACATCGGCATCGTTGCCGTCTTCAATGCCTGTAACAGGCTTGCAACCAACAGGATAAATCTTCACGTTGTCGATGCTCTCGATAACCTCAGCATACTCCTTCGGAAGTTCGTAATTGGGGAAGACATATTGAATCATCAGGTTTTGCTTCATCCCGAAAAGGATGCCTTTTTTGAGGGTTTCGAGAGGCATCAAGTTTCGCTCTTTCAGAGGATTGTCGGCATGGCAATAGGCCACGCTGGTGTTGTCTAATAATATAACAAGGTATTGCAGCATGGCTTAACAGATTTCGGGTTTCATTTCGCGTTTGTTGGCTTCGTATTGCTCGCGCAAATCTTCAAGTTCGAGCTTGCGATAGAGTTTGTTCCAATAATAGTTGTTGGCTCTCACTCTTGCCTTGTGCATGAGGCAGATGGCTGTGGCACGTTCAAACACGGTGTGTGTTTTTGCCGCATCGTAGTTCTCGCCTTGACACCAAGCGCAGCCACTGGCCACCTCACATTCGATGCACTTCTGCGGACTTTGCGTCGTGCGGTCGAGGGTGAGGAAGGGGCGGAGTTTGTTCTTGTCGATGCCGTCCTTGATGTTGCCGATGACCCATGCTTCTTTGTCACGGAGGGAATATTGCGCAAAGCGGGTGCAGGGGTAGAGATTGCCTGCTGCGTCCACACTGAGCATCTTGCCAGCGCCGCACCAGTTATGGTTGTCTCGCTCGAGGTTCATGGGCTTGCCGATGTGTTCCGAGAAGAACGAGCAGGCGTAGTCTTGGTAGTAGCCACCATCGATGATGGCATCGGCCAGTTGCATAAGTTGTTCCTCAAACTTCAAGTCATCACCTTCTTGCCACACATCCTCAAACACCACGTTGATGTTCACCTCGTGGATGCCGAGGCTGTAGAGATGTAGCACGCTTTCAGTGATATAGGGTATGTCCACTGAGGAGATAGTGACCTTGGTGCCGCTGCCCGGAAACTGCTCCAACCAAAGAGGAATGTTCTTCACTACATCTTGGTACGAGCCTTTTTCAGTAATCTTGTACACGCGGTTCAAGTCGTGCTTCTTCTCTGTTCCATCGATGGTGATACCGATGGAAAGATGGTCGCGGTTGTTCTTAATGAAGTCTTGAATAGCCTTCTCATGGTAATTGATGCCGTTGGTGGAGAAGGAGAAACGGTAACTGTTGAACCAATGGTGATTCCGACGATATAGTTCCGTCTTGATGTAATCGCAAATCTTGTCGATAAGCTCTATCTCGAGGAACGGCTCTCCGCCGATGAAGTCCCACACCACCGACTCGTAGGCGAAATCGGGGTCATTCTCATGGTCGAGCACATAGTCGACGAAAGTCTTGGCTACTTCCCAAGGCATCCGTTCCTTCACGTTCTTGCCCACGAGGTAGCAATATTTGCAGGCCAATTGGCAATCCTTGGTAACAATGAAGGTGATGCTTTTCGCTAAGCCGGACTGCCAACCAGAATCCTGCTTCTTGATATTGATAGGATTGGACATAATCAATAAATGTGGTGATTAGTTGGATGATGAAACACAAGCAGAACTACATGTATAGTAACAAAGTAAGCTGCAAGATCCATAGCAATACATACGGCAACCATCACAATTATAGCTGTTCCCACCTACGCAACCACCTTTACAAGTGGCATTGCATGAAGAGCTGCATGAATTTGGGCATGTGGCCGAACAAGATGCCCTACATGCCATGGAACAACTGCTGCAACTTCCCGTCGGAGTATTCTTACAAGTGTTGTTGCAGCTGGTTGTACATTCTCCTGTACAATTGGAACCGCAGCTTCCAGAGCAAGTACTTACACATCCAGTACCACAGCTTCCACTGCAACCGCTACTGCATCCGCCGCTACAAGTACCAGTGCACAATGAAGAACAACTCCCACTGCAAGTGCCCGAGCAGCCGCTACCGCAGCCAGTTGCGCAGGCTAAGGCACATTCAGTGGAACAGCTGCTACTGCAACCGCCTGTGCAGGCACTGGAGCAACTGGCGCATCCACTGATTTCAGAAGTGCCTGTGCAGGAAGTCATGCAACTTGATGAACACTCGCTTGTGCAGTCGGTGCAGTCGTAATTCTCCTTACTGCAACCTGATAGCATCGGGAAAGCACTTGACAAAGCGACAAAACCCAGTATGGGCAAAGTCTTTCTTGCTGCCTCTTTGAAAAAGTCTCTTCTGTTTTGTAGGTCTTTATTTTGCATATTTTCTTAATTTTTCAATAGTATCAACGTGGCTTTTTACAATGAAGAGGATTGTTTTTTGCCTTTATTGTATTGTAAGGATGAACTATATTTGATGGCTGGGGAAGCAAAACTTCCACCTCTTCACCATCTTTTCCAGTGCCAAAAGAAAGGTATGCTTGAATCATCCAACAAATATCTGTACCGTCATTGCTGTATATTTCGTCAGACCATTCTCCATCATAACAACGCCATCTGGCATTTGGATTGTTTATTCCTACTGATGATCCGGCAGGATATTCTCCTGCTTCGTGTGTGTTGGTTACTGCAATCCAAAGGTTTTCCGAAGTGTCCAATGTAATTGCGGGTGAGATGGCCAATGTGTTTATTCCTGTTGATGTAATAGAATAGTCATTGGATATTAGTAATGTGGCCGGTGAGTCGGTGCCACCTTGATAAATACTAATAGTATATGTGTCTCTTTCACCGACATTTATTCTTACCTTATTGATTATTGCACCATTGTAGGAGGTCAACATTGAAGCTGGGAACATGACAGCCCATGTTAAAGTCCCGCCTTCGATTAATCCCCAATCGTATTCCAACTCATTATCACCATAATAAAGCCATGTGTCGCTTGGCCTTGTGGTAAAACTCTCTTGCTCACCGTAGATTATTCCAGAACTTGTTCTTGCGTATGCCCTGGCATAATAGGTAGTATTGCTTTTGAGATTCTTGAGGTTGGAATTGAAACTACCTGTTCCATATTGGTCTTCGGTGAAAAAATCGCTGATGGTTGGGAGTGCGTAGTCAGAGCAACACACACCACAATCTCCGATGTCAAAAACACCAGTAAAGTAAACTCTCCCTCCGCATTTTGCACTGTTGTCAGTGATTTCGGAGACGGGAGCTGTCAAAACCGTGATTTCTCCTTCGGGTTTCTTTTTGCAAGCCGCTAGTGCGCACAAAAGCATAATAGCGGTTACGACCATTTTGTTGCCGATTTTTGTTGCCATAATTCTGTTAAGCAAGTGTTCAATATTAAAGTGCATACTCAATTGATACGGGACATGAGGCGAAGTCGTGACTTTCGTCTCGAAGTATCGCGTCTTAATTAGGAAAACTATTTCTTCAATTCTATTTGTTATTAGTTAGGTACCAACATGTATTGGTGCATCCGCTTCCGCATTGTGTCTTACAATTGCCAAAACATGTTGTGTTACATGTGCCAGTACATGATCCAGTACAACGTCCATGACATGAAGTGTCACAAGATCCCTTACAACTTCCTAAACATGTAGAACAAGAGCCACCTCCAGAACCTCCACCAGAACCTGTGCTGGAACCTGAGCAACTGCCGCTACAAGAACCTGAACAGCTATTAGAGCAAGCACTGCATCCTGAAGATTTGGAACATGAATTTAGCAATGGGGTTGAGGCAAATAAAGCTAAACCTAATATTGGCAAAGCTTTCTTTGCCGCTTCCTTGAAGAATTCTCTTCTGTTTTGGGTTTCGTTGTTATTTTCCATCGTTTGTTTTGCCATAGTTTTTACCCATTATGGCTCATCGGGAATTAAATTTAACACTAATAATATTTGCGCAAATATATACACAATTTATTCCATTTCAGTCGTTTATCCGTATAAACAATTTACAATTTCGTTAAAATGATTTACACAAATGAGCCCTCGCTTAATTCATTCACAAAGTTAAGAATCCTTTCCGCCTTCTCCGCCGAAAACGCCTCAAGGTTGAACTGCACATTCACTTGCTGTGTAGGAAGTTGCGATTTGAGGCCGCTTTTCAGTTGGACATCGTCCAAAAAGTTGTGTTCCAAAGCTTCAGAGATGTCGATGAGTTGCTCCACGCCTATGTCGTACCGTTCGAAGATGGAATACACGTTAGGTCTCGCACAGTTGATGCGGCGGGCAAACTCGGTGACGCTTATTCCTTTTTCGTCAAATACCTCCTTGATAAGGTGTCCGATGTGCATTCTGTGTGGTTTGGCCATGAACTGTTGTTTTATTTTGTATTAAAGCGGCAAATGTATTGATATAGATGCGATTTTGTTTTAAGACAAAAGTCGTTATTATTTACGGTTTTGTCAAAATTATTTACAGTATTTGTCTGCCATTACGAAAACAACATAAAAAAGCGTGGAAATGTCACTTGCCTGAACTCCGGGTTACCACGCCCACCAACTCTGACAAGTTTTCCACGCCAAAATATTGGCGTATAGAAACTTCTTCTTGAGTTGGTGTCCCCGAAAGGGCGAGTGGTAAATTGGAGTTCAAGAACAGCTTCAAATCGCAATTATGTGTTTGTCAATATGATGCTTTCAGTTTTTTTTACATAGATTGGGGTTTGTTGTTGATTGACAAAAATAGACAAATTTTCTTTTGGGCAAGGAAAATTGAAGAAAAATGATTATTTTTGTACAGAATTTGTTGGGAATTAGACAAAAAGAAGGAGGAAAAATTATGGCAAAACCCATCAAAGAAACATCCATCCTTTTCGGTGAAGACGCTCGCCGCTTTGAAGCACGGATGAAAGAGAAGCGAACGGAATCGCCTGAGGAATGAGAAAAACGGTTAAAAGTTTATTATCTAATAATGAGCATCATGGAATCATGATAACATGGATTTCGAAATAATCAAAAAAACTGCGACAATCTGCCGCAGTTTTTTGTTTGAATAAAAGTGTACGGAAACTGTTTATTTCAGTTTCTTATAACCATACACAGCAAGGTCGCCCAGCTCTTCCTCGATTCGGAGCAACTGGTTGTACTTGGCCATACGGTCGGAGCGGCTCAACGAACCGGTCTTGATTTGGCCGCTGTTGGTGGCCACAGCGATGTCGGCAATGGTGGCGTCCTCGGTCTCGCCCGAGCGGTGGCTGGTGACAGTGGTGTAGCCGTGACGGTGGGCCATGTCGATGGCGTCCAAAGTCTCGCTCAACGAGCCAATTTGGTTCACCTTAATTAATATGGAGTTGGCGCAGCCCAGTTGGATACCCTTCGAGAGGAAGTCGACATTGGTGACGAAGAGGTCGTCGCCGACGAGTTGGCAGCGGTCGCCAATGCGGTCGGTGAGTTTCTTCCAGCCATCCCAATCTTCTTCTCCCATACCGTCTTCGATGGAGTCGATGGGGTACTTTTTGATAAGTTCCTCAAGGAAATCGACCTGCTCGTCAGAGCTGAAACGTTTGCCGTTGGGGTCTTTCTTTGTGCCATTCTTGAGCTCACGATAGTCATAGAACCACTTGCCGTCGACGTTGTAAGCAAATTCGGAGGCAGCGCAGTCCAAGGCGATTTTCACATCCTTGCCAGGCTCGTAGCCAGCTTCCTTGATGGCATCGCAAATGATGGTGAGCGCATCTTCGGTGTCGTTGAGGGCAGGGGCAAAGCCACCTTCATCGCCAACGGCAGTGGAGAGGCCACGTTTCTTCAAGAGCTTGGCCAGGGTGTGGAACACTTCGGCACCCATGCGCAGGCCTTCGCGGAAGCAGCATGCGCCCACGGGACGGATCATAAACTCTTGGAAAGCGATAGGGGCATCACTATGCGAGCCGCCATTGATGATGTTCATCATTGGGACGGGCAGGGTATAGGTGTTGGTGCCACCGATGTAGCGGTAGAGCGGGATGTCCAAGTAGTTGGCGGCAGCTTTTGCCACAGCTAACGAGACACCGAGGATGGCATTGGCGCCGAGTTTCGACTTGGTTTTGGTGCCGTCAAGGGCGAGCATCTTGTGGTCAATGGCGCGTTGGTCGAGAGCCGACATGCCGATGATTTCGGGGGCAATGATTTTGTTGACGTTGTCAACGGCTTTCAGCGTACCCTTGCCACCGTAGCGTTTCTTGTCGCCGTCGCGCAGTTCGAGGGCTTCGTGTTCGCCGGTCGAGGCACCCGAGGGTACCGAGGCGCGACCCATCACGCCACATTCCAAAGTCACATCCACTTCAACCGTGGGATTTCCGCGAGAATCCAGGATTTCGCGGGCAATAATTTTTTCTATTAACATGAGTTTAAGGATTTAAGATTTAAAGATTCAAAATTTGAGATTCAATAATTTAGTCTGCAAAATTAATAAAAAAGAAGTTATCCCATCTTTCCGGTTTTCATTTCGTTGTCCAAGATGGAATATACATATTTTGGACTTTGGAAAAACAAACCGCTTTCTGGACGGTTCAATGCTGCGTATGTGTCTGAATTATAGACTATATCAAAGGCTGACTTCATGTCAATTTGTTGGCGCTCCATCAATAGGGTAATGAGGTCGCGGGTCAAGATGTCGACCATAAATTCAAAGTCTTTTTTTTCTACATTCATAGCTTCTTTAGTTTGCTGATGGCTAATTCTGTACAAAAGGCGTATTGGAAAGTGATGCCTTTCATGTAGTTCAGTCTGCGCATGAACTCGTTGAGGTCTATGTAACCTTCACGAAAATTGAACATTTGCCTGCCTACTTTGTCATTGGCAATTGGCCCGTAAACAATGTCGTAATTGTGAATGTTGGTTTCAAAATTTGTATCCCTGTTGGAAAAGACGAACTCTGCCCATTCATGTGAATACCCTTCAAAAATTTTCACTTGTAGTTGTCCATTATGCAACATGGTTTCGTCAAATTCAAAAGCGGTGACGATTGGCTCACCACCGAATCGGTCAACCGTGAAAGAAGCCATTTCTTCGGCTTGTTGTCGTTGCTCGGAAAGGTAAAATGCCTTACCAAAATCTTTGTTGGGCTTTGATTTATTGAGGTCGATGGCTTCGATTGTAATATTTGAACCGTGATACAGAATCATGACAGTTGCCCTCCTTTTCTGTGGCAGTAATCTGACAAACCTTGTACCATGTCTTGAAACGAAAGGGTATGCATAACGTTGTAGTTCCGTTCAATGAAAGAGACACCATCAAAGCGGCTGATATACCGATATGCTTGAACTGGTGTCAGATGATAATGCGCGGCAAACAACTTCACCAGCATTATTGTGTATTCTATTTTATCAATGACTAATTGCGACATTTCAATTATTTTCACTCTGCAAAAATAGTAAATTCTTTGAATACGATGTTATTTGAAGCTTTTATGTTTCTGCCTACATCAGAGTTATCGAAACCTCGTGTGCGCAATCGCAGTTTTATGTTGGGAATCAAAAGGCATTTCAGTTGGGGCATTGAGCAAGCCAAAAGAACTCCTTCTTTGCCACAATGGGCTTGAAATACTCATCAATAATCCCTTGGTCTACAAGTTCTTTCGGTGTGCCTTGTCGCAAAGGCTGCTGTGGCGCCATTACCCACATTTGGTCAGTGTGGCGGAGCAAAAGGTCAAGGTCGTGTGAACTGAATAGGATGGTCTTGTGTTTCTCTCGCGAGAGTTTGTGCATGATGTTGACTAACTCTATCTTGCTCGGATAGTCGAGGAAAGCAGCAGGCTCGTCCATGAAGATGAGAGGGGTATCCTGTACCAAAGCCTTGGCAATCATTACTTTCTGTTGTTCGCCGTCACTCAAGGAGACGAAGTTGCGGTTGACCAAATGGCTGATGCCCACAGTTTCGAGGCTGTCGTGAATGATTTGCTCGTCGTCTGCCTTCAGTCGGGCCAAAAGGCCGAGATGGGGATAGCGTCCGGCGGCAACGATGTCGAAAACCTTCAGGAAAAGGTCGTCGGGCTTTTCGGTGAGTACGAGGCTAAAGAGAGAGCTGCGCTCGGTGGGCGAGTAGTCGCGCAAGTCCTTCCCGAACAGGCTCACTTCACCGCCAACGGGTTTGATGCTGGCCGAGAGTGTCTTGAACAGTGTCGTCTTGCCCGAGCCGTTGGGGCCTGCCAAGGCTACAATGTCGCCTTCGTTGAGGCTCACATTGATCTCGGGCATCAGTGCCTGGCCTTTGTAGCCAATGAGCAGGTTCGATGTTGTTAAGACCTCTTGCATACCCAAGGATTTATAATAATTAGAAGTTTCCCCGAAGGGGAATGGAGTGTTTTCTGTGTTTGTAATGCGGCGGCATAAGTCTGTTGCAAGTCGGTGACATCCCAAGCCGCCGCTGTTAATAAAACAACACTACCGCCATTCCCCGAAGGGGAAACCAATTTAGTCAAATTCATTATTCTTTTCATAATTCATTATGTTTGACTAAAACGTTGTCGGTGGAAAATGACCCACAACACAATAGGGGCACCGATGAGTGCCGTGACCGAATTGATGGGCAGGTTGCCTTCGAAAGAGGGCAAACGGGCGATAAGGTTACAGAACAAAGCCAAATCCATGCCGATGAAGGCCGTGGCGGGAATGAGCAACTTGTGGTCGCTGCTTTTGAAAAGGAAACGAGCGATGTGCGGCACAGCCAAACCCAAAAAGGCGATGGGACCGCAAAACGCCGTGATGAGTGCCGTGAGGAAACCTGAAGCCAAGATGATGAGCATACTGCTCCGTCTGATGTTGACGCCGAGATTTTCAGCATATCGCTCGCCCAACAGCAAAAGGTTCAGGGTCTTGAATAATAGGAATGAGCCGATGCTGCCGACTGCCACCGCGATGGCGAAGAACGGCAGTTGAGCCTTGCTCACGTTGGAGAAGCTGCCCAGACCCCAGATGACGAAGGAGTGCAGGCCTTCTTTCTGGCTGAAGAACTTCAGGATGTCGGTGACCGAGCCGGCGATGTAGGCGATCATGATGCCCACCAGCACCAGGCTGACCATGCTGCGGAGCCTCGAGCTGAGCGCGAGGATGAGCAGCAGCACTGCGAAGGCACCCAGGAAAGCCGCTATGGTTACGCCGAAGGTCGACCACAGCGACAGCGTGCTGACCGCGATGCCCCCGAAGCTCCCTGCCACCAGAACGACCAAGGCCACACCAAGGCTCGCACCGCTACTGATACCCAAAAGGGATGGATCGGCGAGAGGGTTGCGAAACAAGGTCTGCATCAAAAGGCCTGAAACAGAAAGCCCTATGCCCGCCAGTAAGGCAGTGATGGCTTGTGGCAGACGGTAGTCTAGGATGATGGCTTGGTAGGTAGAAGTATCGCCACGGAACAGCGCAATCCAGAATTCATTCCACGGAATTGGCACCGAGCCATAGCGCAGGTTCAAGACGAACAACATAAAACCAACGGCCACTATCCCTATGGATGTCAAAAGGATTGGACCGGTATGAACGTGTTCTCTATTGGGGCTGTTGGATGTCATTCAGCGTATGAAGCTTGCGGGCAAACTTTCATTAAAATATTGATTCAATGATTATTTCAGTGCCTTTTGTATGGCCTCCAGCACTAACTCCTCCATGGTGTAATAAGTATCAGGGTTAGGGTGGCAACCATCCTCACTCAGCGAGAAGGGGAAGCCCAGATGTTCGTCGGCGAGTGCAGAATGATAGTCGACATAAACGATGTTGTTAGCTTCGGCATAGGCTTTTAGGTTTTGGTTGATCTCAACGATGGTCTGACCGGCGTTCTTGATTTCGGGTCTCCACACAAACGATGTGCAGGGTGTTATAGAGCTGATGATGGGAATGATGCCATTGGCGCGGGCCAAGGTGCACATCGAGATCACGTTGTTGACCACCTGGTCGGGAGCAACCCAAAAATCGTTGTGCGCCACGTCGTTGGTGCCTGCCATGATGACCACTGCCTTGGGGTGTAGGTCGATGACGTCGGTTTTGAAGCGCACCAGCATGTGGGCAGAGGTTTGTCCTCCGATACCCCTGCCAAGGAAATTATGGTCGGTAAAGAAATCGGGATGGAAATACGCCCAGTTTTCGGTGATGGAGTTGCCCATGAACACCACTTCAGGGTATTCTTTGTTAGCGATAATTCGTTCGTTGTCGGCTTTGTAATCGTTAAAACGGAACCAGTCTTGTGAATAGCTTGAAAACCACATAGTTAAAAAGATGATGATAAGTGTTGTTTTTTTCATGGTTTGAAAATTTGGGGGCAAATTTAGGAAATAATCAATTATGATTTGGCAATTCAAGTTCAAAAGATAAAATACAATCAATGACTGTTTTGATAAGGAGAATAATAATTATGGTATGAAAAGCTTTAAAGTTGGACAAAAAAACGAGGCGACCGAAGTCGCCCCGTTCTAAATGTTTTCACAACGGAATAATCCTTATTGTGAATTGCTGCATATCTTGTGCCGCAAAAGTACAACTTTTTTGGATTATGCAATTGCTTTTTGAAAGTTTTTGTATTTTTGACGAATATTTTTCAATTCCGAAATTAATACAATTATGAAGAAGATATTAGGACTCGATTTGGGCACCAACAGCATCGGCTGGGCAGTGGTGAATGCGGATGAGAATGGAAATCCGCAAAGCATTGAAGGCATGGGCAGTCGCATAATTCCTATGGGGTGTGACAAAATTGACTATGAAAAAGGTGCTACCATTACAAAAAATGCTGATAGAAGGGCAAAACGTTCTGCCCGTCGTATGGGTAAACGTTATAAGATGAGGCGAAATAAACTGCTCTTCATTTTGTATAAATTAGGGATGTTACCAGATCAATTCCAATTTAAGAATGGGTTTCCCGAAGCAAAAAAATTGCAAGAATTGGAATTATTGCCGATACCTCGAAACACACTTCAGTTGGACTCATTGCAACATTATGAGTTGAGAGCAAGAGCACTTCATGAGCGAATTGAATTAAAGGAGCTTGGAAGTATTTTATATCAGTATAATCGTTTAAGGGGATATGCGGGAGGTGGAGATGATGATAATACTGAGAAAGGTAAAAACAATTTAGAGGAAGGTCAGGACGATATAAAGAAATATGAAACTCGTATCCAAAAATTCATCATAAAAGAAGTCACTAAATCGGAGCAAACCTTTAAGGCAAGAAGTGGTAAGGATAAGGGGAAGGAGTTTCCATTATATGAAATTGTTGTCAGTGATGATGAAGG
>JAEEGJ010026131.1_pt1 | contig 11875 bp, 13 predicted proteins | sample 8958761 | NCBI WGS metagenome assembly JAEEGJ01 (sample SAMN16246546, study PRJNA631951) | gut metagenome | biome: gut microbiome; feature: rumen; material: RS-attached | host: Bos | place: Iran: Karaj | collected 2018-10
AGCAATATAAAAGAGGAAAAACACAACAAATATCAAGATATGCATCATCATTCGTGATGGCAAGGAGTTTGATGTAAAAGGTGCACGCAAATAAGGTGAATGTGAAATAACATTCATCACCACATGATACAGACACCCACAAGGCTCACCAGCTTTGGGGGTGTTTTTTCATCAGAAACTTCTTTCTCCCTCCTGTATGTCCTCCTCCTCACTACTACGTTCCCACGACTTCAATATTTCCTGTGTGGAATCAGGAAGAAAAACTAAATGATGTTATATATTGTTAATATTGAGGATAATAGAAGAAATAACATTATCTTTGCAGCAGAATTCTAATTGATAAGTGATATGAGGAACAAAAGAATGTTGTTGTCGTGGCTGATGGCTGTGACGGTTTTGGGCGTTCAGGCACAGCAAACGGCAGTGAAAGCGGTGGCAGATGGTCACTACTATGGCGCAAGGCAGCAATTTGAGCGTTTCTTGGATGAGACGAAAGAAGATGCGAAGGGCAGAGAGGAAGCTCAAGCGCTCTCATTGGTGTGCGATTATGTGTTGGGCAACCCCGGCACAGCTGATAGGATGGGAGAGTGGGTGAAGAAGCATCCACTGTCGCAGTATGCAGAGGTCTTGTCGGTGTTCAGACGTAACTTGCTGGTGAAGGAACTTCGTGTGGATGAAGCGTTAGAGGCATTCTTTGCAGATGAGGCGAAGGGGTATTCCATCGACACGCCACTTCCTTACCCCTTGACAGGACTGAGTGATGAGGCATACGCCTACCAGAATGTGATTTACCGTCTGGCAGGTGAGAAACTATATGACGAGGGACAATTTGAACGTGCTTTGGGCTATTTGGAAGCAGGTGAGAAGACACGCACCTCGCAGTATAAGCAAGGCATGTGCTATTACAATTTGGGCAAGTTCGAATCAGCCTACAACACGTTGGCAGAGTCGGCAAGTATAGATCAGGATGAGATGGCGCAGAATGCTTGGTTGCATGCAGGTATAGCCGCCTTGCAGCTGAGTCAGAAGGACAAGGCACAGCAGTCCTTCCTGAATGCATCAAAGATGTCATCCAATTCACAACTCCGTGAACAGGCACTTTATAACTATGCCTTGACCTTGCATGAGCAGAATGCACCTACTACGGTGACAGTGATGGAGCAGTTCCTGAATGACTTCCCGACTTCGCAGTATGCCACTCCTGTGTCGCAATGCCTGACGGAGGTCTATATGAAGAAGGGCAATTATTCGAAAGCACTCAATGCCATCAACAGGGTGCAGGCACCTGATGCCACCACGCAGGCTGACAAACAGAAGGTGCTGTATAACTTGGCATTCCGTGAATTGAGCCAGAACAAGGTGCAGGACGCCCTCACTTATGCCACTCAAGCCATTGCATTGGGCAAGCAGGATGCGGAAGCATATGCAGAATCTTACTACGTGAAGGGTGATTGCAATTATAGGTTGGGCAACTATGCACAGGCTGCCAGCGACTTGAACACTGCCATCAATTTAGGTCAGCAGACACCAAGCGGAAAACTGAAGAACAGTGGGTATGCCTTGTACAGTCTTGGTTATGCACACTTCAAACAACAGCAGTACAATACCGCCATCACAGAGTTCAGGAAAATCACCGAACTGACCACAGCAACCAATCAAGTGAAAGCAGATGCGTTCAACCGCATAGGTGACTGTTACCTGAATATGCGCAACTATGACGAGGCAGACGCCAACTATGTACGCGCCAAGGCAACAGACCATACAATGGGTGACTATTCCATGTTGCAACAGGCATATATCGAGGGTTTGCGCGGCAACTATGACAAGAAGGTGGACATCATCAACCAAATGAACGCAGAATATCCAGCCTCTTCACAGGCAGCCAAGGCTCTATATGAACAAGGGCGTGCCTATGTGCTTTCGGGCAAGGAAGATGAGGCTGCTGCCGTGTTCTCTTCCATTGCTGTCCGCTATCCGGGCAGTGAGTACACGAAGAAGGCAAGAGAGGAATTGGCAAACATGGCTGCCAACATCGCCATTCAGGACTCTATTGCGGCAGCACAGGATTCCATTGCCACAGAAGCAGCCAAGGCACCTGTGGTTGCAGCACAGAAATTGTACAACGCTGGGCAGTATCAGCAGGCAGAACAGCAGTTGAACAAGGCGATAGACGAGGGTATCGGCAAACCTTACTGGCTGGCACGTGCCTTCATCTTGTTGAGCGACATCTACAAGGCAGAAGGTCGTGAAGTGGAAGCGAAGCAGACCTTAGAGTCGCTGAAAGCGAACTACAAGGAAGAAGATGACATACAGACGATGATACGGGAGAGGATGAAAGAATGAATAATGAAAGAATAAAAGCAATGAAAGATATGAAACTGAGAATTTTCACTTTTCAAGCACACTTGAAGAAAGCGTTTCTTACTTCTTGTTCACTGCTCATTTGCCTTGCTGCAATGGCGCAGTTGGACAACACCGTGGAAGTGACCAACGAGGCAAAGCCAGTGGTGACAGACGTAAAGAAGATGCCTGTCAAGACCAAGCCTGCCGAGACACAGGTGACACACTATACGATGCAGTATGCCGTGAACGGGCAGCCTCTCAATAACTATGTGGCTGAGCCATTGGGCGACTATGAGAGTGAAGCTGTGTGGAAGGGCAACAAGAAAGGCTATGTGCATCTGAGTGGAGGTGTTCCGAACAATCTGGACGGCATGGCGGCTTATCAGTTCGACTTGACCAAGAATGATGCCTTGAGGGTGGACTTCTCCCTGAAGGGTTTCAATGGAAAGACGAAAGAGAATAAATATTTTGGTTTGAAAGATTGGAAAAGTCGTGATTACCGCAACCGCACAGGCTTGAAGTATAACCATCGCTTTGACAATGGGGTGGATCTCTTTGTGAAGGGCGATTACGAGAACCAGCTGTTTAACTATATGACTGCTAATGCAACTGGAACGGACAAGCAGCACAATGTGTTGGGCAGTGTGATGGTTGGTCTTACGCCCTATCAGTTTGAGAACTTCACTTTCGATGCAACAGCAGGGGTGAAGTTCTTCAGCCAAAACCATCGCACTAACTTGCAGAAAAAGTTGGGAGAAACTTTGCTTCAATTGGATGGAACGGCATCCTACCGTATTTCAGACGAACATGGTGTTGGGCTTGGAGTTGGGGCTTTCTATTCAGCATACGGTAATGTGGAACTGGATGGCATCACCCGTTTGCGCTTCACTCCGCATTATAAGTATAGCAGTGAACAGATGGATTTGAAGTTAGGTGTGTTTGTCAGCACGAAGGGAAATGTGGCTCCAGATGCCTCGCTCACCTACCACATCAGTCCAAAGAGCGATTTCTATGCGAAGGCACGGGGATATGAGGAGAACAATGATTTCCGTCATCTCACAGACATTCATCCTTACTTTGTATTGGATGGCTACATCAGCACCACAAATGATGGCATCATCAAGATGCAGGATGCATTCCACTATATTGATGCGCAGGTGGGCTATCGTTTCAAGAGTGACTACGGACTCATTGGTGACCTCAATGTGGGTTTTGACCAGTCGAAGAACCACTTGGACATCATGTGGAGAGCCAACACAAGGTATGGCGCTGAAAATCCTTGGGCAGAATTCGCGAAGAACAAGAGCTTCTACCTGAATGCTGATTTTGTGTATAACTATCAGGACATCGTGAAGGTGGATGCCCGCCATCGCTTGAATATCGAGAGCAACAAGAGACCAGGTGACGAATGGCTAGAAGGGTCGTACATCAACCCTGCTTTTGAGATGAATTGGAAAGCAGACTTCAAACTGATGAAGAATCTGTATGCAGGAGTGGATTGGCGATTGGCTTGTTTCAGCAACCCGAACATCAAGGTGGAAACAGGGTCTGCCTATGAGCGTCCCAACACGGTGAATCTGGGTGCCAGCATCCGTTATACATTGCCAATTGAAATGCCATTGACTGTGTTTGTGAAGGGTGACAACTTGCTCAATCAGAACTATGACCGCTACTTTGGCTACCGTAACATCGGAACAAGTTTCTTGGGCGGTTTTGCCTTCAGTTTTTAGATTTCAGGCAAAAAATTTGGTGGAATAAAGGAAAAGCCGTACCTTTGCAGCGGAAAAAGATTGGAAGGGTTCCGACATGCAGCGTGTCGGGATTCTTTTTCTTTTCATTCCTTAAATAAAGAGATTCTAATAACGACTTAACCAAAACAGAATATTACTATGGCTTATATGTCACAAGAGGGCTACGACAAACTTCGTGCCCAAATCAAGCAGTTGGAAGAGGTGGAACGCCCTGAGGTGATTCGCCAGATTGCGGAGGCTCGCGAAAAGGGAGACCTTTCAGAGAATGCAGAGTATGATGCAGCCAAAGAGGCGCAGGGAAAACTGGAGACAAAGATTGCCGAGTTGAAGGCAGTGCTGGCTGACACGAAGATTCTTGACCCTTCCAAACTGACGAAGAAGGATGAGGTGCAGATTCTTTCGAAAGTGGAGCTGAAGAATGTGGAGAACGGCATGAAACTGACTTACACCATCGTAAGTGAAGGTGAGGCAAATCTGCGTGAGAACAAGATTTCCATCAAGACTCCTATTGCACAGGGTTTGCTGGGCAAGAAGGTGGGCGATGTGGCTGAAGTCACTGTGCCACGTGGTGTGATGAAGTTCGAAATCATGAGCATCAGCTTCGGATAATGCATAATTCATAATTAATCATTCGTAATTCATTGTTATGGGTATTTTTGCTAAGATTGCAGCAGGGGAGATTCCTTCCTACAAGTGTGCTGAGAACGAGGAGTTCTATGCATTCCTCGACATCAATCCTTTAGTAAAAGGTCACACCTTGGTCATTCCACGTCGTGAAGTGGACTACATTTTCGACATGGAAGATGATGAACTGGCTCGTTTCGAGGTGTTTGCCAAGAAGGTGGCAGTTGCCATCAAGAAGGCATTCCCTTGTGTGAAAGTGGGTCAGGCAGTGCTGGGTCTTGAAGTTCCTCATGCACACATTCATCTCATTCCCATGCAAAGTGAGAAGGACATGAACTTAGCCAATCCCAAACTCAGTCTTTCTGCTGAAGAGATGCAAGAGATTGCCAGCAAGATTTATCAGGAGTTCTCTAAGTAAGAAGGGCATTGTCAGATGTTGACACAGCAAGAATGTGATTTTCTCCACTCGCGCATGCAAGGCACCATCATTGAGGCCTTGGGCATTCGTTTTGTGCCTACTGATGATGATGTGGCTGTGGCAGAGATGCCTATTTCACCTTCTACACGCCAATATTTAGGCATTTTGCATGGAGGTGCTTCGCTGACACTTGCTGAGACCATTGCAGGTGTGGGTTCACTCCATCTGACCAACTATGACGAATCCCTCGCTGTGTGTGGCACAGAAGTCAATGCCAGTCATGTGGCGATGTCTGCCACCGAAGGGAAAGTGTATGGCAAGGCACGTCTTGTCCATGCTGGCAAGAGCACTCATGTTTGGAATGTTGACATTGTGGGAGAGGATGGCACTGTCATCTCTGCAGAACGGGTGACCAACCGCATCATTCAGCGAAAGCAGGTGTAGAGAACACGTATAAAGAAAAAAGAAAAAGACCTGGGAGAGCATTTCTTCCAGGTCTTTTTTCGTGCCAGTAGCACGAAGTTGGTTTTTTGTTAGAGAATTGGAACCTTTTCCAATCTTTTGCCTCCAGAGCCATTGCTCTTTCAGCGGAAGGTGGTGGGCTTCACAGCTTCACCTTCAATAGGTTTGGTTTAGTTAAGCATTAATTGTTTATTATAAGTAAAAGCAAAAGTTCTTTTCAGGTACATCAGAGAGTTGACTCTTACTGAATCTCATCCTTCGTGGCGATGCTGATGATGGAGTCGTTTGTTGCCTTTGTCTCAGCTTGGCTCACATCCTTCACGCGGATGGTTTGGCGAACATCGCTTGATTTGATGTAGGGGTCAACAGCCACCACATTGCTGTTCTCTTCAGCTTCCTGCTCTCCAATGGCATGCTCTGCTGCACGTCCGATGGTGAGTGCCATTGCCACCACTGCTGCCGCTTTGAAGAAAGGTGCCATGTGGTGTGTGGTCAGCTTGACGATGTGTGCCTTGGTCACGCTGGGCTTAGTTGCCTCAATACGTGCCATCATGCGCTCATCGAAGTCCTCACTCAGCTTTTCTGCCTGTGCCCCTGTCTCGTAGTTGAAGAGGTCGGCATACTGTGCCAGATGTCCAGGTACATCCTCTTGTGAGAAGAACGAACGAAGAATCTGCTCCTCCTGCAAGGTAGTGGTGCAGGCGAAGTAGCTTTCCAACAGTTGTTCTATGTACTTGTAGTCCATTTGAGTGATTTTTTTGTACTCTCTAATAACACGACGGGTGAGAAACAGAAAAGTTACAAGAAAAGTGATTTTTTTTGCAAAATTTTTTCTCTCAACTCATTCCGTGCCCTGAATAGTGTTACCTTTACGTCTGATTCTGAAATGCTTAACACGTTCGCAATCTCTTTATAACTTTTTCCTTCAATATCTCTCAATTGAATGATGGTGCGTTGTTTTTCAGGCAGTGAATTGATGATGTTGGCGATGAATCCAGATGTTTCCTGGTGCATCAAATGACTGTCCGTACCTCCCAATCCTTCATCGGGTCGGTCATGCTCCTCATCATCGAAAGACACATGCTGATTGTCCATCTTCTCCTTCCTGTCAAGAGCAAGGTTGCGCGCCATGGTGAGGGCAAAAGCCTCCAGATTCTCCACCTTTTCCAGTTCGTTGCGCCTTTCCCACAACTTGACGAGGGTGTCCTGCACGATATCCTCCGCCTCCTCCCTGTTCAGGACGATGCGTAATGCAGTTCTGAAGATGATGTTCTTCAGTGGTAGGATGTCGTGCTTGAAGTCCATATTTCTTAGTGTGGAGTGTGGAATTAGGAATGAGGAATTGCCATGCGGCTTGTAAGAATGAGGGAACTAACTGGATAGTCAATTCCTAATTCCTAACTTATAATAGTTCCTTTCGTTCCGTCAATGGCATCTGCTTTGGTGATGATGACTCTTTTCACACCAGCCTTGACAGCCGCCAATGCATTCTCAATCTTGGGAATCATGCCGCCACTGACAGTTCCGTCAGCTTTCAGTTGCTCAAAACTCTCTGCTGTGATGTGAGGAATGACCGAAGCCTCATCCTCGGGGTCGGTCAGCACACCGGCATGTTCAAAGCTGTACATCAGTGTCACCTCGTAGTAAGGTGCCAGTGCCTTGGCTGTCTCACCCGCAATGGTGTCAGCATTCGTGTTCAGGAGGTTGCCCTGCTTGTCATGTGTCAGTGGAGCCATCACAGGCACCACACCCTCACCAATCAGTGTGGCAAGCATCTTACCGTCACATTGGTCCACATCGCCCACATAACCGAAATCCACCATCTGTTCTGTGCCATCATCCATCTTCACTTTTTTCAGAGGACGCTTGTGCGACAGCATCACATTCATGTCAGCACCTGTCAGTCCCAGAGCATTGATGCCGCAAGCCTGCAGACGTGCCACAATGTTCTTGTTCACCAAGCCACCATACACCATTGTCACCACTTTCAACATCTCTGCATCTGTCACTCTTCGACCACCAATCATGGTGCTCTCAATGCCCAGTTCTGCAGCAATTTTCGTAGCAGACCTGCCACCTCCATGCACCAGCACTTTGGCACTTTCGATGGCGCTGAAATCTCGGAGCAACTGCTGGAGGCTCTCCTCGTCCTCCACAATCTTGCCCCCCACTTTCACTACTGTCAATTTTTCCATATTTAACCCTAACCTAAATGTTCAATTCCCAACTTTCAACTCTCAAAGTCCAAGCAGCTTCTCTGCACTGTGTAAGGGCGTACCTTTCCGTTAGCCACAGCCACATGTTCGGGGTGCTGTGCATATCCCTTCAAGGCTTCTTCCGACTCCAGTGTGCTGTCAAGCATCACATCAGCATTTGATGAAGCCAGACGTCCATCAATATGTACCTTCACGTCAAGGAGTCCGGGCACCTTGCCCACCAGTCCTTCAAGACCTTCCTTGATACCGCGCTTCACTTCTTGCTTCTTTTCCTCCGAAAGTTCTGGATTCAAAGTCCAGAGAATAATGTGTTTAACCATTGCTTTCTAATTTTAATCCGGTTTTATTTCGCCCACAAAGTTACGCATAAGTGAGCACAATACAAAGGAAAAAACTGTTTTTTACTTTTATTGTCGAACGAAAGAAACTTTTACGCATGTGATTTGGTTGATTCGTAAATTGTGTGTAACTTTGTCGCCCAGACTTATTGAAAGAAATGAGATACGGAGTTATTGGAACAGGTGCCATTGGTGGCTATTATGGGGCGAAGCTGGCAAAGACGGGGAAGGAAGTGCATTTCCTTTTCCATCGGGATTATGATTATGTGAAGGAGCACGGATTGCTGGTGGAATCATGCGATGGGAGTTTCCATCTGGAGGATGTGAATGCCTATCGTAGCACACAGGATATGCCTAAGTGTGATGTGGTGCTGGTGGGATTGAAGTCGGTGAACAATCACCTGCTCCCAGAATTGTTGCCACCTTTGTTGAAAGAGGATACGTTGGTGGTGCTGATTCAGAACGGCATTGGCATTGAAGAAGATGTGCAAAAAATGTTTCCAGAGGTGCAGTTGGCTGCTGGATTGGCATTTATCTGTAGTGCGAAAACAGAACCCGGAAAGGTGAATCATCAGTGCTATGGTTATATCAACATCGGCAACTATTCGTGTCAGCAGCAGGAGAAGATTGATGAGGTGGTGGACGACTTCCGCAAGGCAGGTGTGGATGCCAATGAGGTGGAGTATTTGGAAGCCCGATGGAAGAAGGCTGTGTGGAATATGCCGTTCAATGGGATGACGGTGGCACTGAACACGCAGACGGACATCCTCTTGCAGAATCCCAGCACTCTGCAACTCATCAAAGACCAGATGATGGAAGTGATTGAGGCAGCTCAGGCATGTGGGGTGAAAAACATTGATGAGACTTTTGCTGAAAAGATGATCTACAACACTGTCCACATGACGCCCTACTCACCCAGCATGAAACTGGACTTCGAGTTCAAGCGCCCGATGGAAACGTATTATCTTTATACACGTCCCATCGAGGAGGCAAAGAAGGCTGGATATCAGATGAGGAAGCTGGAGATGCTGGAACAAGAATTGAGGTTCTTGGAAGAGACACGCAAATGAAGAAGACGCTCATATTTGACTTGGACGGCACCCTGATGAACACGCTGGATGACTTGCATGCCAGTATCTCCTATGCCTTGCGTGAGGCAGGGTTGGAGCCTAACCAGAAGCAAGACACAAGGCGTTATCTGGGCAATGGTATCCGAAGATTAGTGGAACGTAGTGTGGAGCAGAGCAAGCCCGATGCTGATGATGCCATCAAGGGGCGTGTGTTTGAAACCTTCCGTGCCCATTATGTGGAACATTCGATGGACAGGACAGCACCCTACGCAGGGGTGAAGGAGATGCTGAAAGAATGTAAGCGGAGAGGCTTTTTCACAGCCATTGTGAGCAACAAGCTTGCTCCTGCTGTGAAAGACTTGCACAAGGCGTTCTTTGCCGACACCATTGATGTGGCAATAGGAGAGACCCCAGCAGTGAAGCGGAAACCTGCTCCCGACATGGTGGATGAGGCTATTCGCCAACTCTCCCAGTTGCATGGGCAGCCCATTGAGAAGTCAGCATGTGTCTATGTGGGTGACAGTGAGGTGGATTTGCTGACAGCTAAGAACTCAGCCCTTCCATGCATCGCAGTGAGTTGGGGATTCCGTGACCGCGATTTCCTGGTGGAACAAGGAGCTAAGGTGATCATCGACCATCCTGAAGAACTATTTGAAAATTTGTAGGATATCCTACTACTATATCTATTTATTATTATCTAAAAACAACACAAAAATGAAAAGATTGACATCTATTCTCACCGTTGCATTCATGGCAATCAGCATGACGGTGTGTGCACAGACAGCCAAAGGTGGCAAGGTTCTCGTGGCTTATTTCTCAGCTTCGGGTAACACCAAGGTGGCTGCAGAGAAAATTCAGAAGGCAGCAGGTGCTGACATCTATGAGATTCAGCCCTCCAAACCCTACACAAAGGAGGACCTTGATTTCCGCAATCGCCAGTCCCGTTCAGTAGTGGAGATGGGCAATCCAAACTTCAGGGAAAAGTTGGGTGGAAAGCCTGTTGACGTCAAGAAGTATGATGTCATCTATCTGGGCTTCCCCATCTGGGCAAACAAGGCACCCAGCATCATCTATTCTTTCCTCGAGTCACAGGACTTCAAGGGCAAGACCATCATCCCATTTGCCACATCAGGCAGCAGCCCTATCGACAACTCTGTCAACCAGCTCAAGTCTGCTTATCCCGATTTCACTTTCAAGGCAGGTAAGCGCATGAACAATGCGACAGACGAGGAAATCAAGGCTTTTGTAGGCAAATGATAAAAGAATGAAAGTATGAGACAATGAGAGAATGAAAGTCTTTCCAACGTGTCGTTTGGTCTTTTTCATTCTCTCATTTTTTTATTCTTCCAATTTCCATTCCCTCTTCCCTTTGAGCCTTTTTCCCTAAGAAAAGAGAAAAAGTAGAGAAATAATTTGGAAAAGAGCGGGCATTTTACATATATTTGCAAATGAAAAGTTCAAATCCTCTTTTGAACGTGAACCAGAGAGAGAAACTAAACAAAAATAACAACCTTAAAACAAGCAACTTATGAGAAGAATCTTCCAATTGTTGGGACTTGTTGCCGCCATGTTGCTGGCAACGAATGCTCATGCCCAAGACAAGAAACTGTTCAACCACCTGGCAATAGGTGCCGAAGTGGGAACGACAGGTTGGGGTTTTGAAGCAGCCATGCCTCTGACTCACTATGTCACCTTCCGTACAGGTTTCACCACACTGCCCCGTTTCAATGTCAACTTCGACATTGACTACACCACCAAGGGAGTGGAAAAGAATGTGGATGTGAAAGGAAGAGTTCACATGTCCGACTACAAGTTGTTGGCAGACATCTATCCCTTCAAGCACAGCTCTTTCCATGTGACAGGTGGTTTCTATGCAGGTTTGCCCGACCTTGGCACCGTTCACAACACAGGTTCGCTGGAGGTGGATGAAGGCGAAGGTCTTGAAATCGGTGATGTGTTTGTTCGCCCAGATGAGACAGGCACCGTGCATCTGAAGCTCCAGACCAAGAGTTTCAAACCCTATGTGGGATTGGGTTTTGGACGTCCCATCTCCTCCAAGCACAAGACGAGTGTGGCATTCGATCTTGGTGTCATGTTCTGGGGAAAACCCGCGCTGAAGGTTTACTCACCCGATGAGAATGGCTGGATCAAGATGCGCAAGGATGACATTGACAACAAGGACTTCCACGATGCTGTGAAGATTATTGAGCGGGTGAAAGTGTATCCTGTGCTCAATCTCCGAATCTACCACAACATCTTCTAATCAAGGGAGGTTCTCCCCAATACCCCCAAACTCTAAATCCCAAACCCTAAACTCTAAACCCTAAACTCTAAACCCTAAATAACCTATATGAAAAAGAATTTTCTCTATCTGACCATGTTCGCTGTTGCCCTCGCATTCACAGCTTGTAGCACTGATGGCGAGGATGTCTCTGTGTCAAATCAGTCAGCCACATCCTCTGCGGCACCAGCATTGAGCCAAAACACTGCTGAGTCATCCACCTACATCATCAGTGACAGTGATGCTCCCTTCAGTGAGATGTCCATCCTCGATGACCACAAAGTCATCCTGACCTTGAACACCCCAGCCCCTGCTGCCAAAAGACGTGCCTTGGGCAAGAATGCAAACTATATGGTGGGCACCTACACCTTC
>JAEEGJ010026135.1_pt1 | contig 11873 bp, 12 predicted proteins | sample 8958761 | NCBI WGS metagenome assembly JAEEGJ01 (sample SAMN16246546, study PRJNA631951) | gut metagenome | biome: gut microbiome; feature: rumen; material: RS-attached | host: Bos | place: Iran: Karaj | collected 2018-10
ATCGTGCTCGAGTTCGCGAACAGGAGAATCGTGCACCCGGTGAACCGCATGGCATCGGCCGCGATTCACTTCGCCTACAACATGGAACAGGACCGTGCAAACGACATGCACGAAATCAAGAGTCTCAACATCCACACCTCCGACGAAATCGAACACCTCTACAAGGCGTTCACCAAGACGTGCATGGATTCCATCGGGTTCATCAACAGGCTCGAGGCCGCCGCCGAACGCATCCAGCACATGCAGGACGAAATTATTATCAACTTCGCCGAAATGGTGGAGGCGCGCGACACGAGCACCGGCAACCACATCAAAAAAACCGCGTTCTACGTGGAAGCCATCGCGCGCGAACTCCTCAAGGAAGGCAAGTACAGCGACGTGCTCGACGAGAAATACATCGAGAAGCTCAAGCGTTCCGCGCCTCTGCACGACATCGGCAAGATTGCCGTTTCCGACCTGATTCTGAACAAGCCTGGCAAGCTTACCGACGACGAATTCGCCATCATGAAGAGCCACACCACCGAGGGTACAAACATCCTCGCGAAAATCGAGGCGAACACCAACGACACGATGGACTACAACTACCTGAAGGAATCCATGGAGATGGCGCACTACCACCACGAAAAGTGGGACGGCACCGGATACCCCACGGGAATCAAAGGCGAGGAAATCCCGCTGTCGGCGCGCATCATGGCGGTCGCGGACGTGTTCGACGCCCTCGTGGCCGAGCGTGTGTACAAGAAGCCGTTCACCTACGAGAAGGCGATGGCAATCATCACGGAAGGCGCAGGCAAGCACTTCGACCCCACGGTGGTGGAAGCGTTCTGCCACATATCCGAAAAGCTCTACGCCGAACGCACTACGCTGAACAACAAGGTGTAGCGCCAAGGCCCGGTAACAGCCCTCCGAAAGAACAATGCAGTAATCCTGCAGGACTACGCGAAGGCTAGTAGTTCACTGCCGCGTAGAAGTTGAACGCACCGAACACCTGGTCGTTGAAGAACCCGTCCTCGACAGCATCGTACGATGCGCCCAGTTCAACCTGATACTTGCAGTAACGGCAAATCACGAGGCCCGCATCGACGTCCCCCGCGATGTTTATCGCGAACTTGTCCGCAAACTTGTTGTAATGGTCGTCGTACTGCATGCCAAGCCCTACATGGGCGCCAATGAACGGAGACACGAACGCGCTGAACATGTAGATGCGGAAACCGAACATGGTCATGTAGCGCCAGCCCCAGTTGTGCCAGGCGTCACCGTAGTTGAATCCTAATAGATTCGAGTAGTTGAAAGCGAGCCTTCCGCCAAAGTCGATGATACCACCCCGACGGATGAGCAGCGCCTTGCTAAAATCGCGGTCAGGATTCGCATCCTCGTCCTCCCAGTTGTACCAGATGGACATGCCCACGCCGTAGCTCTTCAGCACGCGGGTCGCATGCTTCTCGTAATCGCTCAGTTCCGCGTTGTCTATCATGGAAAGCGTCCGCGTACCGAGTTCCTCGGCGTTCACGTCCTTAGGGGCAACCACACCCGAAATCACCCAGTTGCCTTTTTCGGTCACGATAACGAAGGTGCACTTGTTCTTGATGCTGTCGCTCATGCAAACGTGCCCGCGGTTCGCGGTGCGCACGACGCCCCCAATCGTAGCTGCCGCAGACGAATCGCCCGCAGGGGCCTTGAAATCCAGCATTTCCTTTTCGAGCATCTTCCAGAGTTTCATGGAATCCGGGTCGGCAGGGTCGTAGTCCTTTACGCCATCGGTCCTGAGTTTCTGCGGGGTAGTCGCCGAAACCGAGACGCTCACGCGGCCCGAGTCGCGGTAGAAAGTCACCACCTTCGAATCGGCGTCCTCGTACAGTTCAAGCGCGCTCCATCCGGTATCGGCAAGCGCAATCTTCATGGGCTCGGGCGAACGGATCATGTAGTTGCCGAACACGCGCGTGAACGTCATGTTCATGGCAGGCGCCGCATCTTCTTTAGGCGTGAACCGGAATAAACCCGCACAGCCTTCGAGCACAGTCGAAAGCACAAGTAAAAATGCAAGCAAGAGCATGGTCAGTCTATTCATCGAATTTCGCCTCCTGAATTTCGCGCGCCGCCTTCTCGATTTCGCGCTCGCGCAAGACCTCGTCCACCTTCGCGCGCAGGACATCTTCCTCGTGAAGTTTGTAGAGCATGTTTCCCTGCTCCACGCAGGGGCGCAACACGCGCAAGTAGCTCACCATAAGCCCGACCATCGCGGCACATGCCGCAAAACAGCCAGACCAGGAATCTGCAATCTCGGCGAATGCCACCACGATGCCGACAAGAATAAAGGCAAGGAAAATAACGAGGTCGCGCCCGGTCACGGGCGTGTATTGAATACCGCGCCCGTCAAGCAGCTTCTGTTGCCGCCGTGCGATATCGCGCAAGATAAACACGTCAAAAATATGCCCGATGTAGGGGAGGAGCACCGAACAAACAACCGCAACGTTCGGAGAGAAGGTCGTCGTCGTGAGGCAGCGCAAGTTCCTTATGGCACGGTAAAGCCACAATATCCAGTAGACGAAAAAAAGCCAGAACACGACAAAGCATACGGCCATGGTTCCAATCATCGGAACCAAGGCTGCCAAAAACAGATAGTAGAGATGCCGGGCGGTATCCGCATCCGTCACGGCCCCGCTCGCCATATAGCCCGTAACCTGGATGACGGTATTGCACAGCACCAGGAATACGACGATAATGATATACAAGAATTTCAGGAAGAACATGGCGCGTGCGCCGCGCCGGGAATTATCTTCCAGACGCACGCTACCTGAACTCATACACCTTGGTCGCGAGCACGGTCTCGCCGCTAAGCATGCTGACCTTGATCTTCACCGTGGTCATCTTGCCGCGCGGAATCTGCACCGTGGCGCTGTAGCCGATACCCGTTTCGGAGGGCACGTACTTCGTCTCGTACGTCTTGCCACCAACACTGACCTCGACCGACTTTATCTGCGAGGGGTCATTGTCCACGATGTGTTCCACGTCGAACAGGAGCTCGGGGTAGAGCGCGGCACCCTGCGAAACCTTCTTCTTGAAGACTTCCTTCGCGCCACCGCGCACCTTCACCTTCACGCCCGTCTTGGGGAAGCAGGCGAACTCGCGCTCGATGCTGGCTTCGACACCTTCCACGTTCTCGGGCACGAACCTGTACTTGAACGTACCCGGCAACAGCTTGAATGTAGCCGCGTAGTCCCTATCCAGCGTGACTTCCTTGAGGAGGCTGTCGTGCGCGAAGATAGAGAGCTTGCCCTCGTTGTCCCTGAACCCGGACGTGGTGTAGAGCACCTCGCACTTGGTCATGTCGGACTTGATAACCTTCACGCTGCGGTCGAACCTGTAGACAAACGAAATGTTGCCACATACAAACGAATTGTGTTCGGCAGTGCATATCGCCTCGAACTTCTTCGGGCCAAGCGCGGCACGGCTCCAGGTGGGCACAAAGCGCATGCGCTTGCCGTCGGAGGTGTAGCGTTCGGGGCCAATCGCCACCTGCATGCCTTCGGTACAGGTCGCAAAGATCTCGATGCTGTCGGCGTTCACCAGCGTGGGAACGGGCTCGAACCGGCATTCGTACTTGGACCGCAGGTCCTCATTGCGCTTCTCGATAGTCTCGTCGATTTCCTTCGCCTGCTTCTGGATATCCTCGACGGACTTCGTCGTATCGTCCACGGCCTCGCTTATCTTCTTCGCGAAGTCCGGATCGCCCGCGTTCTTCGCCTCGACAACCACGGGCGGCTTGCCCTTGCGGAAGGCGACAAACTGCTGCGCGTGAACCGCGACTTCCTGGCCGTCCTGTTCCATCACCATCTCGCCCGAGTTGAGCGAACCGAACGACTGCCCGCCGTTGGTCACGCCGATGGTGCCGTCCGTACCGCGGATCGATGCGGTCATGGTCCCGGTCTTGAACTTGAACTGGCTCTTCTTGCCGGTCTGCTTCTGCGCGTTGAAGCGCAACAGGCCCTTCTTGATATTGACTTCAGAAATCTGCGAATCCTTGATGAACAGCACCTGCGTAAACTCGACAAGCGCGTTCTCCTCGATGGAAATCGTGCTGCCCTCGGGCATCGAGATGAGCACGCCGGATTCCACATCCGTCTGGATGAGGTCCTTGTCCTGGACCTTTGCGCCTACGCGCAAGCTAGCCCAGTCGCCATTACCCTTCTTCTTGAACGAGACGTCGCCAAGAACAGAACGTACCTTGGCGCTCTGCGGGGCAGCCATCGTGAAGGTGACCGCCAAAACCACCCAAACCGTTAAGCTCCTGAATATAGACATAGGACCTCTCGGAAACAAAAAACACTACGCCACAGGGCGCAACACAAACATAAATATAGACTATAATTTTCAAAAAAGCACGCGCCGCTTTATTCCAAAGCGGTATAATCAAGCCTATCACGGCGATAATGCAATTCCGCGTGACGCGAACGACAACTTTTTTCCAGCAGTCGATTGCGGAATTGTCAAGTCATCCTGGCTCCGGGAAGGTCATATTTTCAACATGGCATCCGTATACGTAACGTTAATTCAATGTTAATACTATGTTGATTTATGATTTGCGATAGTAATTCGTAATTTCCAAACCGCACAAGTTATCCACATGAGCAACCCGCGTTTCACGTGAAACATCCCAAAAATTGGAATCAATCCAAAATTTATTCACGAATATAAAAGTCAACTTTTGTGCTACCACACATTTTGTTAATAGAATGTTTACAATATAATTAACAGAGCAAGGGCTTCTTACATTATAAAATGCCCCGACGATGAGGTCGTCGAGGCAAATTTTTCTGCCAGCCGCGCCGTCCAAAAGATTCCGGGTCAAACCCGGAAGACGCGTGGAAGGTCTTTCTTGTGAAACAGGCGCCTAGAACTTCACAGTGCGAGGAGCCGCCGTAAAGCTGTAGAACGTGGCGGTCGCGTCCTTGAAGTAGAGCGTCTCGGTGTTGTCGTCGTCGGGCGAGTACATCGACTTGAGCTCGGGGTAGTGCTCCAGCATGTCGACCTTCGGTTCGCGGCGGTCGTCGCGGACGAGCGTACCGGCAACGCGGACCCACTCGTTACCGGCCTTGTTCATGGCACAGATTTCGACCTTGCCGTTCTTCTGGATCTGCTTGGAGCAGTCCTTCGACTTGCCGGTCTGGATATAGAGCTTGCCCTCGAAAATGTTGGCGGTACCGAACGGGCGGACGCGCGGCTGGTCGCCGTCGGCCGTCGCGAGGAAATACGCACCGCATGCCTTGAGAAATTTTACGACTTCTTCCATCTTGTTATTCCTTAATAATAATGATTAAAGGTTCGCTGTTGCAGTCAACTATATATAATATACAAAAAATAGATTTTCGACTCCGTGCTACGCGCTGCGCTCAAAACGACACATTCACCTATTTCCGGTACGCGTCCCGATAAACTTTCAACATCTGTTCACCGAAACAGCAGAAGACCACCTTCTTGAGGCATTTTGCAGGGTACTTATCAACAGTTCGGATTGCAATCTCGGTAGCGGCCTCCCAGGGGTAGCCGTAAACCCCGCAGGAGATAGCGGGGAAGGCGACCGTCTCGCAGCCGTTCTCCTCGGCCAAATCGAGGCTGCTTTTGTAGCAGGATTCCAGCAGTTCGGGTTCGCCGTGCAGGCCATCCCGGTAGATGGGACCCGGAGTATGGATGACGAACTTTGCCGGAAGCCTGAACCCGGGGGTAATTTTCGCCTTGCCCGTCTCGCAACCGTTCAGGGGAATGCACGCCTGCAACAGTTCCGGGCCCGCCGCCCGGTGGATTGCGCCGTCCACGCCTCCGCCGCCCAGCAGGGAACAGTTCGCCGCATTCACGATGGCATCGACTTGAAGCTTGGTGATGTCGCCCTGGATAATCTCGATTTCTACCATATAGGCCTCCGGCATAAATATACTATTTATACCACATGATAATCAGCACCGTTATGAAAATTGCCGCAATGAGGGAACACACGGGAACCTCCCTGGAATGGTCCTGCCGGCAATATATAAACATTTGATGACAAAGAATGTCAATAATAAAAAAAATATCTCAAATAAACGAATTTTTCACAAAAAAGAGTATATATTTGGGTATCAGGGATTAAGCCCTCCTTACAAGGAGAAAATATGGATAGGAGATTGATTTTCATGGCGCTCGCCTGCGCCGCTACCGCAGCACTTGCAGCAAATACCGCCAGCCCGACATTTTTGTGGCTCGCCTCGACCGACACCATAGGCCGAGTCGAAACCGGGTCACCCGACTCTACGTCCGGCTGGTGGTACAGTTATGACGATAGTGATGATGGGGGCTCTTCCTACATCCAGTTTCCGGCAGATATAGAACTTTATCAAGACGGACTGGAATTCAGCCATATGGCCGAAGTATACGGTGTAATCAAGGCCACCGTCAAGCTGAATGATGGCTACGAGTACCCCTATGCCGGAATCGGTTTCAATGTCTGGAACGAGCAAAAGGAAGGCGCAGACATTTCCGCCTGGGGAGGCTTTTGCCTCGAGTACCAGTCCACAATCGGTTTCAGCATCGAACTCGTTCCCGAAAATGAAGAGGACGTGACCGCATTCAACAACTACAAGGCAACTGTCGCGAAGGCGGCATCCATGACTACCGTGAATTTTCGATGGGATAGATTCAGGCAAGACTCCGGATGGGGCAAGGAAGCCGAACAGGATTCCGTCCTTGCAAAGACGGCCTCCGTCAAGCTGGCTTTCAGAAACAGTGCGGGAACTGAGGGGGATTTCCTGATTTATATGGTCGGTTCCTTCGGTATGTGTTCATGTTGCGGTCCAATGCCCGACAGAATCGGGAGCGACCCCACCACGATTCCCGTCAAGGCGACCCTTTCGGGCCACATGCTGCAACTTACCGGAGCGGCAGCCCTCGGGAAGGCAACCATCGTCGATCTCCAGGGGAATGTCGTGATGTCGGCACCAGCTACCGGCATAATGGATCTGTCCGCGCTCAGGGCAGGCATGTACATGCTCCGCATCGAGGGTCCGGGAGTCAACCACACGCAGAAGATTCTCCTGAAGTAAGACAACAGGGGAGAGAACGATGAAATACAAGTTCATCATATTGCTCGTAATGATTGCCGGCGGGATATCGTTCGCCCAGCTACTGCCACAAAAGCAGGCAGAGCACTTGCCGAAAATCGACCGCGCCATGATATTCAAGGTGGACTACAGTGACGAGGTGGAGATGCCCGCCGATACTTCCAGGACCATCAATCAGCCGGTCCGGAGCGCAGAAAAGAGCGAACTTGCAAACAATACGCTGTTTATAAATACGCTCTGCGCGACAGGGGCGGTACTCGGGGCAGTCCTTGGCGGGAACGGAACCGCCGGTTGCTTCGTGATACCACCCAGCAGCAAACTGAAGTTCTGATGTTCCACGTGAAACATTCTGTATTGATTTACATATATTAGCGATATGAGGAGAACATTAGCCATACTCGCATTTTTTGCCCTGAACGTACATGCGGTCGACTGCATCCGCGCCAAGTTCGATATCTTTGTCGCGCAATACGAGGCACTCAACGACAATTACACAGGACTGATTATCGACAGCACGAGCTCTGACAATACCCAGGAAAAATTCACCTTTTCAAACGACCATACCTACCTATGGACATCGTACGCGCGCTTGAGTCCGAATAGCGAATTCAAGAAAAATGAACCTCAACAGATGAGTTACAAAGCGGAAATCTCCCAAGAAGGAGACTTCAAGATATATGACCGTGGTCCCCTAGTATACAGGGTATTCCACACGGAAGATTCCATTTATGTCGAGAAGTTATCAAACGAACACTCCGATACGACTATAATAATTTGGCACATCCGGAACGACACCCTTTACGAAAAGACCTCAAGCACCCTCATTGTTACGTACGATCCCGGATTCGAAAACAGGTGCTTCGAGACCCGGACGAATAACAGTTCTTACGAGGTACTGTACGAGTACGAAACCAAGGGGGATACCCTCATTGAATACTATGGTGCACTCCTAGGGAATGTGGGCTATCCTTCGGCAAACAGCAAGGCTACCGACAGCATTTGGACCAAAACCTTCTACGTACCATTCAACACCGAGCAGTCTCTGGGGATTTTCCAGACACCACGCCCGACTAACATCTCTAAAAAGGCAAGACACTTCGACCTCCTCGGACGCCCCGCGAGGGGAAAGTACACCGTGAAGTTTTCAAGGTAAGTTCACACTATTTCAACATTTATCAAAAAGTTATTAACGGATATTTTTAAAATCTTTTATGGCGGCACTTGTGCCGCCCTCTTTTTTTCATAAGATATACTAAATTATGTTTCACGTGAAACGCCTGATGGCGAGTGTCGCGACGAGGTGCTTGCACACCGGCATGACCGAGCATGAAGGCGTAGGACTATGGCGCAGCCATAGTCCCAACAAGCACCAGCTTGTTGGTTCCACGTGAAACACCAACATAAAAGATCCCCGCCTGCGCGGGGATGACGTTAGGAAAAATTGAGTTACAGAACAAACATAGAGCAGCAGAATCTCCTGAACCAGTTCCTGAAGGAACATATTCTCTCTGAGTTGTCCAATGAGCAAATGGACAAGCTCTATGACTTTGCCGATCTGGTGGTAGAGACCAAGCAATTCGGCAACTTGATTTCAGCGAAGGATTCCGAGAAGTTCCTCAGCAGGCACATCGCCGACTCGCTCGTTCCCTATATATATATAGTGAAGGAATTGGACATTGCGATAGAATCTATGGATCCTATCGCTTCGCTCCAGGATGACACTATGGATGCCCTTGCTCCTACGGAGCTGCGGCATGACGTACTCCGCTGGGCTGATATGGGTGCAGGTGCAGGCTGTCCGGTTTTCCCGCTCGCCATCGCGATGCCCAAGGTGCAGTTCTATGCGGTGGAACCCCGCCACATGCGCGTGGAGTTCATGAACTACGCGAAGGAAAAATTGCAGCTCAAGAACCTGACCGTGGTGGGCAAGCGCTTCGAAACCTCGGGCCTTGCCGACCTGGACTTCATCAGCTGCCGCGCCCTCTCGACTTTCGAAAACGACTGGGAACGTGCGCAGCCCGCCCTCAAGAAGGGTGGACTCTTCCTTACATTAAAAAGTTTCAATAGCATTTCACACCTGGAAAACGACCCGGCAGTCAACATCTGGAAATACAAGCTGCCGAACGAAGAACAGGATTACGCCTTAGTCACTCGAGGTAATAAATGAGTAAAGTGATAGCAGTATGCAACCAGAAGGGTGGCGTGGGCAAGACCACGACGGCCGTGAACCTGGCTGCAAGTTTTGCCGCTCTCGAAAAGAAGACTCTCCTTATCGACATGGACCCGCAGGGCAACGCCTCGCAGGGTCTCGGATTCAACGAGTCGCAGGAACTGGATATCCACGAGGTTTTGGACCTGGCGGAAAACCCGGACAACATGACGCTCGAAAACATCGCGCCCGCCGTCATGGACACGAGCCTCGACTACCTGAAGGTCATTACCTCCGGCCCGGACCTCGCCGTCATGGAAATCGAACTGGTGAACGCGATGAGCCGCGAACACAGGCTCGAACGAATCATCAACGTGCTCAAGAACGAATACGAGTTCATCATCATCGACGCACCCCCGAGCCTGAACCTGCTCACACTGAACGTGCTCACCGCCGCGACGAGCGTGCTTATCCCTATCCAGTGCGAATATTACGCCCTGCAGGGTATGACCGAACTTTTCAAGACCATCCGTGAAGTGCAGAAGAACCTGAACGCGAACCTCAAGATCGAGGGTGCGCTCCTCACGATGTACTCCGCAAACCTGAGCCTCTCGAAGCAGGTCGCCGCCGAAGTCCGCGAGAACCTCTCCGACACGGTATTCCAGACGATGATTCCGAGAAACGTCCGCCTGAGCGAAGCGCCCAGCCACGGCAAGCCGGTCATCCTGTACGACGTGCAGAGCACCGGCTCGCAGGCATACATGAAACTCGCCGAGGAAATTCTGAACAAGGGTAAGTAATGGGAAAGAAATCTTTTGCACTGGGTCGCGGCCTCGCCGCCATCATGAAGGACCACGACATCAATTTTAAAGGTGAACAGGCGAACACTATCAACAATTCTGCCGAAACTGCCGAAAAGTTCGAGAAGATTGTTGAAATCTCGATTGACCTTATCGACCCGAACCCCTTCCAGCCGCGCAAGGCGTTCGACGACGAGGAACTTTCCGAACTCGCCGACTCCATCAAGCAGCAGGGTCTTATCCAGCCGATCGCTCTGCGCAAGGTGGGCGACCGTTACCAGATTATCAGCGGCGAACGCCGTACCCGCGCCACCAGGATTGCAGGTCTCCCGACAATCAAGGCGCAAGTCTTCGAGAACCTCGACGACAAGGCGATGGCGGAATGGGCGCTCATCGAGAATATCCAGCGCGTCGACCTGAACCCGGTCGAAATTGCACGTTCTTATCAACAATTGATCGATAAGCACGGCTACAAGCACGAAGACCTGGCCAAGATTGTGAGTAAGTCGCGCTCCGCGATTACCAACAGCCTGCGCCTCCTCAAGCTCCCGGAACAGGTGCTCTTGTGGATAGAGGAAGGAAAGTTGAACAGCGGCGCCGCCCGCGCACTCTGCAGCGACAAGATTGGCGACCCCGAATCGCTCGCGGAACGCATCATCGAGGAAGGCCTGAACGTGCGCCAGATCGAGGCGATCATCCGCGGCGACGACAACAATGACGAAGACGATGGTTCGACAGGCTCACCAACCGAAAACGACAAGGTCCCTGAGCCTGCCGAAGGGCCCGAGACGCCCGCAAAGCCCAGGCCGGAACTGAGCGCCGACATGAAACAGTTCGAGACCAGGCTCGAGACGTTCTTCGGCACGAAGGTGCAGCTCAACCCGAGCAGCTCCGGCAAGCCGGAAGGCACCATCGTCATCAAGTACTACAGCATGGACGACCTGACCCGCATCCAGGAAATCATGGAAAACCGCTAGGCAGCTCATGAAAAAGAAGTACTACACAGTACAGATTATCCCGGAAGACTCGCACGAAATCAAAAAGTTCAAGGTTTCGACGCGTTGGTTCCTCTTCGGGAAGATTTTTCTGGTAATTTTCATAATTGTTCTCGGTGCTTTCTGCTACAATCTGGCAAAAATCAACCGGATTGTCGCAAGTTACGAGAAAATCCGCGTGGTCAATGCCCAACTTATCAAGAAAGACAAGAACTACGAGGAAATGTTTGAGCGCCTTGACTCTCTCTGGATACTGGAACAGCGTATCCAGAACATATTCGAGACGTTTATCGAGAACGACTCCAACAAAATCAACAGTATTATAGACAGGAACAGGTTCGCTCACTCGCCTTCCGAGAAAAACGAAATCGATTTCGAAGGACACGGGTGGAAAACCCTCGAGGAAAAGTTAAAAATCGAGAAAATTCCGGATATCGTACCTGTCGTGGGTATCGTGAGCAAGAAATTCAGCGGGGAAAGCGGCCATCTCGGTACGGACTTCTCGGCTAACCCGGGTAACCCGGTCTTCGCTACCGGAACGGGAACCGTGGAATTCGCAGGCAAGAAGGGCGAACTCGGGAACACCATCGAAATCAACCACGGGAACGGCTACGTCACTACCTACTCGCACTTGATGAACATCAAGACGAGAAAGGGGAGCCCCGTTCACAAGGGCGACATCATCGGATCGGTGGGTGCCACGGGTACCACGAACGGACCGCACCTGCATTATACTATTATTAAAGACGGGGTCCCGCAGGACCCGGAAACCTATATCAACTACTAAGAGGTTAAAAATGGCTACAAAAGGCGAACAGGAAATTACCCAGATTGGCGG
>JAEEGJ010026138.1_pt1 | contig 11873 bp, 9 predicted proteins | sample 8958761 | NCBI WGS metagenome assembly JAEEGJ01 (sample SAMN16246546, study PRJNA631951) | gut metagenome | biome: gut microbiome; feature: rumen; material: RS-attached | host: Bos | place: Iran: Karaj | collected 2018-10
GGCAGCGAGGAGTTGCGCATCTACAACAACGACATCAAGGAACGGGCCGAAAAGGTGATGATGGAGTTTGACCGCAATTTCGACCAGCAGGAAATCAAGTATGTGAACCTCATCGAAGAGTTTAAGCGCTTCTTCCGCGAAAAGGGATTCATGCCTCAGGATGTGGCAGATGCCAAACTCAAGATTGAGTATATGGACGATGTGATGAAGAAGATCCGCGAGATTAACCGCGCCAACGAGGTGCTGAAAGGAAAATACAAACAAGATGAACGCTTCGTAAGAATCCACAAGCGCATCGTGGAGGAAAACGAGAAGCGGGCGAAAAAGGCGGAGAAACCAGTGATTTCGGACAAGGAGTATGAAATTGCCGACGGGCTCAACCGCCTGAAGGACTGGATTGACCAGATGATTTTCTTCAACCAAGGCATCCTCGACAATGAAGCCGCCTTCGACCGCGACGTGCTGGCATTAGTGAGCGCGAAGATGCTCGAAATGGAAATTGCTGCCAGCCTTGCCGACCGCAAGTTCATCCAGCGCGAGATTGCCGATGAGTATTACGCCCAATATACTCAGGCGGGCAGTCAGTCATCATTAAGAAACTAAAGCAAAATATGGATATTAAGCAAAGAACCATCAATCTGATAGATTCGCTCAAAGCAGTATGTGCTATTGCTGGCTTGGGTGGTGATGGTAACGAGTATAAAATTATTGTTGAGATTTTCCTTTACAAGTTCCTAAACGACAAGTTTGCGCATGAGGCCAAGCTGAACCGCGCCTACGGCCTGCGCCTGTCGCAAGCCGAGAAATGGGATGCCGAATACGACACCTTCACCGAAGATGAGGTGGAAGACCTTTGGTCGTATATGGGCCACAACATCCCGCGCCTGAAACCCGAACATACCTTGGGCCATCTCTACAACGCCTCCACGCAGAGCGGATTTGGCGACCTCTTGGACGGTACCTTGCTCGACATCGCCAATGCCAATGCCGAGATTTTCTCGATGGCCAGCGTGGGCGAGACTAAAATCACCATCTTCGAGCGCATTACCACCCTCATCCAGGAGGTGGAGCAACGCGACAGCTTTGCCCGTGCCTTGGTCTCGAAATTGGCCGATTTCAACTTCGAGGATGTCTTCAACGAGAAATACGACTTCTTCTCCGACATCTTCGAATACCTCATCAAGGACTACAACACGGCGGGGGGTGGCAAGTATGCCGAATACTTCACGCCCAAGGCCATCGCCACCATCATCGCCCGTCTTTTGGTGGGCGACGATGCCCAGCTCACTAGCAAGACCTGCTACGACCCCACGGCAGGCTCGGGCACGCTGCTTATGGCTTTGGCGCACCAAATCGGAACCGACCGTTGCAGCATCTATAGCCAGGACATCTCGCAGAAGTCGTCGCAGATGCTCCGACTCAACCTGATTCTCAACGATTTGGTCGACAGCATCCAAAACATCGTGAAAGGCAACACCCTGACCAATCCCGCCCACAAGAACGATGACGGCACGCTGCGCAAGTTTGATTTCGTGGTCTCCAATCCGCCTTTCAAACTCGATTTCTCCGACTATCGCGAGACTATCGCCGCCGACAAGTTCCGCTTTTGGGCAGGTGTGCCAAAAATAATCCCTAAGAAAGATAAAATGGCCATCTATACCTGCTTCATCCAGCATGTCATCAACTCCATAGCGGCCAACGGCAAGGGTGCTATTGTCATCCCCACAGGTTTCATCACGGCCAAGAGCGGGGTGGAGAACAAGATTTTGACCCGCATCGTCGACGACCATGTGGTGCGTGGCGTGGTGAGCATGCCTTCCAATGTGTTTGCCAACACGGGCACCAATGTGTCGGTGCTGTTTTTCGACAAGAGTGCCGACAAGACCGACGACGACACCGTGATTTTGGTGGATGCCTCGAAGCTCGGCGAGGAATACAAGGACGCCAATGGCTTGAAGAAGGTGCGCCTCAATGCGGATGAGATCGACAAGATAGTGACCACCTTCCGCGACAAGAAGGCGGTCGACGACTTCAGCGTGTGCGTCAGCTATGCCGACATCAAGGCCAAGGGCTACAGCCTCTCGGCAGGGCAGTATTTCGACATCAAGATTGAATATGTCGACATCACCGAGGAGGAATTCAACGCCCGCATGGCGCATTATAAGGAGGAGTTGAGCCGCCAGTTCGCCGAAAGCCGTGAGTTGGAGGCAGAGATTATGAAGCAGTTGGATTTGTTGAAGTTTAACGGATGAGTATGGAACTGAAGAAATATAAGCTGTCCGAAATAATAGAAACCTTTATGCCTGGTGATTGGGGAGAAGAATCTTTCTCGTCGGAATATCCTAATGCAGTTAGATGTGTCCGAGGGGCTGATATCGTTCCTATTTGGAATAGCGATTATGATCATATTCCAGTACGCTATATTTCGAACCGTTCTTTTGTTAACAAACAATTGACGGTTGGAGATATTATTATTGAAAAATCAGGAGGAAGTCCTACCCAATCCACAGGAAGAACTGCTTTCGTCTCAGAAGAACTAATTCGCAATGCCACACATTTAGTTTGTACAAACTTTTGTACAGCATTTAGGATAAAACCAGGATGGAATCCAAAATATGTGTATTACTACTTGCAACATCTTTACAATAATGATGTGTTTTTCAATTTTGAGGGGAAAACTTCGGGATTGAAAAATTTGCAAATTGAAAATGCATTTGATAAAGCAACCATTACACAGATTCCAATAGAAAAACAGAATCAAATTGTTGAGGTATTAGACACCCTCGACCGCAAAATTGCCCTCAATCGAGCGATAAATCGGAATTTAGAAGCCCTCGCCAAGCAGCTTTACGACTATTGGTTTGTGCAGTTTGATTTCCCGAATGAAAATGGCAGGCCATACAAGTCTAGTGGCGGGAAGATGGTGTGGAATGAGATGCTGAAAAGGGAGATACCTATTGCATTGAAAAGTGGTGCTTTTTCAGATATTGCCAACATAACAATGGGACAATCTCCCGATGGCTCTAGTTATAATGAAAAAGGTGAAGGAATTGTCTTTTATCAAGGTAGTACAGACTTTGGAATACGATTTCCTTCGGTTAGAATGTATACTACTTCTCCTTCAAGATATGCAAAACAAGGGGATATATTAATGAGCGTCCGTGCTCCAGTCGGAGCCGTTAATATTGCAAACTCTGATTGTTGTATTGGCCGTGGCTTATCCGCAATCAATTCAAAAAAGGGATCTGTCACATACATTTACTATGTCATACACTATTTGAAAGTTCGTTTTGACAGTCTTAATACAGCTGGAACAACATTCGGATCTATAACAAAAGATGAACTGTTTAGTTTACCTGTCGTCATACCATCCGAAAAGATACTAGAACGATTTGAAGCCATTTGCAAACCAATCTTTAACAAGCAAATGGAAATTGGGTTTGAAATAGAGAGTTTAACTAGGCAGCGCGACGAACTTCTTCCTCTTTTAATGAACGGCCAAATAACTGTAAATTCCGATTTATCTGCTCGTTAAGGCGGATTTTCTTACTGAGATTCAAGAAAAAAGAGCCGATGCTTTTTTCTGTGGTTTTTGGTGTCGGCACCTCGTATCTCATAATTTGGCTTTTATCGCCTCGAGGCATCTTACTGCCTTTTGTTCCTTGCATAACATAGTCAAAGAATGAGTCTTGTAAGAGCAAGGCATAAAGATATTCTGGTGAATGTCCTTCTTTCGCTCTAAACACAAGCACGTCGGAAGAAGCACCACCTTCCATGTCAGCATACCAAATTTTCTTTAGGTAGGGTCGTATGTTGGCCACAAGTACATCATTGGGTTTGTAATGTGTCAAACTACATGGTTGAGGAGGAAGGTTTGTTGCACATTCCCGCCCTTTTTTGTTTTGTAACAAGCAATCTGTGGTAACATATTCTTTCAAAGAGATATTGTTACTGCTTGTTTTATCAGTTACATAATGTGCTATTGATGACAGTTTTTCCATGGTGTCCTCTTACTTTTCGTTCTGCAACCTGAAAAACTCTTTCTGCTGTTCAATCTCGCGGCGGAGTTCCTCTTGCGTGGGCATATAGGTGAGGTATTTTGCGGCAAAGAGTTGGTCATTACCGTTCAGCACGCTATAGTGAGCCACGTCCTCGTCGGTGTCGGCGCAGAGCAATAGTCCTATGGTGGGATTGTGACCTTGCGGGATCATCATTTCATCGTACATCCTCACATACATGTCCATTTGCCCCACATCCTGATGACGCAGTTTTGTGGTTTTCAGGTCGATTAATACGAAGCAGCGCAGGTTGTAATTGTAGAACACCAAATCGATATAGTAATCCTCTTTCTCGGTGTGGATGCGCTTTTGACGGTCGGCCAGCGTGAAACCCTTGCCCAATTCCATGAGGAAGGGAATCAGGTGGTCGATGATGCGCTGCTCCAGGTCGCTCTCGGTGTAGGCCGTATTGTTCTTGAAGCCCAAAAACTCGGCCACCACAGGATTTTTCAGGTATTCAAGCCTGTCTTGTAAGGGTGTTGTCAGTTTCACCATCTCATCATGGACAACAGCCTTGTCCTGCGACTTCAGCATGCGATGGTAATATTGCGACGACACGTTGCGCTGCAAGGTGCGGGTGCTCCACATTTCGTTGGCAGCTTCGTTCTCATACCATGTGCGGGCCTCGGCGTTTTGCTCTTGTAAGATGACGCGATAGTGGGTCCAAGATAGCCGAATGGGGGATTTTGTGGTTATCGCCTGCCAAATGTTGGTTATGGAGAATTGTGAACTCTCTGCGTTCACAATGTTGTTTTCGGCAGTTGCATATTGTGAACTCACTGCGTTCACAATCTCATTCGCGCTGGATAAGGTCTGGAAAAAGTCGGGATGTTTGGCATAAAAATCAATGAAATGCCATAGATTCCTCTTGATGAACCCGTTGCCATATCGCTCTGTAAGTCTTTTGGCCAGTTCCGCAATAATCCTTTCTCCATACGTTGCCCGAGTATCCTTTAGTACCTCGTGCTGAATACGCATACCAAGCAGCCAGTTGCGCTTGATGAGCGTTTCGTTTACGGCACGATAGGCTACAACTTGGGCTTGTTCGATAATGTTGCACGCATCATTGAACAATTCCGCTTGTGATGGAGTCGCTTCAAAGTTGTCGTCTTGCTTGATGATTTCGTCGTCTGCCATACTTGCACCAATTTGGCGCAAAGTTACTCAAAAAATCATTCAATAAGTACAGAGGCGGTTATCCCAAATACTTTTTGTGTGCAAGTTTAACGTTGTTTTGGTTGACGATGGCATAATGGAGCGTGGTGTCGATGCGTACATGGCCGAGCAAACGCTGAACTTGTTCGATGGGCATTCCCTTGTCGATGGCCATGGTTGCCAGCGTGCGACGGAATTTATGGGGATGCACTTTCGGGATGTCGAGTTGTTGCCCCAATTTCCTTATACAGACTTCGACTCCACTGATGGTCAACCGATTGTGTGGTGAATACAGGGAGACAAACAATGCTGGATTCTTGTCTGTCCGCTCATTGAGGTATTGTTGCAAATGCAGTTTCGTCCTCGCGTTGAAATAGACTAGGCGCTCTTTGTTGCCTTTGCCAAATACGATACATTGTCTTTCGTGGAAGTCGATGTCGTTGCGGTTGAGTTTCACCAATTCGCCCACGCGGATGCCTGTCGATGCCAACACATCGATGATGGCGAGGTTGCGCATGTTGGTGCAGTTGTCGCGCAGTTGCTCCAATTGCTCGTCGCTCAGCACTTCTTTTACAAGCGAATCTGTCTTTACTTTGTGAATCCTACGGACTGGGCTCTTTGTAATATAGTCTTCGTCTTCGAGCCAAGAAAAGAAGCTGGAAAAAATGCGACGCATGTTGTCGATGGTCACTTTGCTCGAATGGTGTTGCTCTTGATAATGGGATAGATATTGCCGTATGTCGCTTGTGGTGATGTGGTTGACTGCAACTTCAACGACATGCAGTAGCCTTTCGATGGTCTTACGATAATAGCAAAGTGTTTTTTCGGAACAGCCTTCTATCTTTTTTGCTGAGATGAAGGCGGTGAGAAGGTCAAAGTTTTCTTTTGTTCGTTTCTTCTCGTCGAAACCACATTCTTTCATTTCGATTCCTTGCAGTTCTTGAAGGAGCACAGCTTTCAGCCGAGCCGTTTGTCGGCAGTCCAAGTCGCGCTGCATCGCCGCGAGCACTGCCTGAATGATGTTTTCTTTCATGATTTTGAGATTTATCGTTACCTTAATACAATATAAGGATGTTTGATAAATCGGAATTTAGAGGCGTTGGCAAAACAACTATATGACTATTGGTTCGTGCAATTCGATTTCCCTGATGAAAACGCAAGGCCATACAAGTCGAGTGGCGGGAAGATGGTTTGGAATGAGAAATTAAATAGAATAATACCAGAGCGTTGGCATTGTGGAAATCTTTTTGAGATCGCATCATTTACAAATGGAATAGCCTGTCAAAAGTATAGACCTAAACAAGGTGAAACATCCTTGCCTGTTGTCAAAATCAAAGAGATGCACGATGGCATCACTGCTGATACTGAATCGGTAACGAGCCAAATACCTGAATCTGTTAAAGTCTACAATGGTGATGTGTTATTTTCATGGTCAGCCTCTTTGGAAGTCATGCTTTGGGCTTTTGGGGCAGGAGGACTTAATCAGCATATTTTCAAAGTGACATCAGCCAATGGATTTCCAAAATCATTCTACTATTTTCAATTATTGGACTATGTGGAAGTGTTCAAGAAAATGGCTGAAGCAAGGAAAACAACAATGGGACATATTACACAAGACCATTTGCAACAAAGTACTATTGCTATCCCTGATGATGTAAGTATTGCAAAGTCATTTGAAAATATGGTTTCACCTATCTTTGACCAAATAATCAAGCTGCAAGAGGAAATCGCACAGTTGAAAGAGCAACGTGATGAACTTCTACCTCTTTTAATGAATGGTCAAGTGTCGGTAAATTCCGATTTACACAATCGGAATGTATTGTATCTTACCGCTTATGGCGTCTTTCAAAATACCATCCACAAAGTCTTCCGCAGCTAAGGCAAAGGAGTTTTCTATGTTTTCACTTATAAACTCGTATTTCACCTCGAGGATTTTGATGGGTCCCCAATAGCGGGATTCTATCCAAGCATCTTCAAAAGGAAAAACGAATGAATCGTTAGGCTTATGATTATTGGGAAGTTGCTTTTCGAGTTCTTCCAAAGAGGTGATTATTTCATCGTGAGAGTTTCTAATTATGTCGTTTTTAGTCTCAAATGAGACATGTAGTCCTCCCCAATATTCTTTAGGGCTCTTATTCGCTATGAAAGCAAGCCTTTCACGATACTTTTGAAAGTCGAGGTCGTGTTGAATGGCCCAATCTTCATCAACCAGATAAAGGAAGCGACAACTCTTGACATTGGTTTTAATTACAATTTCACCAATTGATTCTTCGTTTTTGGGTTTTCTCAATTCTTTTAACGAAATGCCATAATACTGAGCGTATTCTATTGCCCCTTCTTGATACCCTTCACCGGTAACCATAATTCCTTGAACATTGTTCAAATCTAAAATGACGCCATAAAAATCGCGAACACGTCCTATGGGAATTGTTGAATTGTAGTTTTTGCACTCAATGGCAACACAATGCTTGTTTCCGGCAATCTCATACTCCCAATAAACATCAATTTGATGCTCACATCCAGATTTGCCTTTCAGTTTCACATTATGTTGTACTAGTATTGGCTTGAGAACATCATTGTTCACAAGTTTTTGGTATATGCGTTGGGCGAATTGCTCAAATTCAGTGTTGTGGTTCATTGATTATAGATTTAGTAATGCAAAAATAATAAGGAATATGAAAAATGGAGTGATGCCAAGAAAAAGATTATCTTTGCCACTCTGAATCAACACTATTTATGCCATGAAAGGAAATGCCTCATACCTGATGAAGTTTTTGGATGGGTCTCAGAAACGCTTCATCATCCCTGTATATCAAAGAAACTACGATTGGAAAAAGGAAAACTGCAAACAGTTGTTCGATGACCTAGTGAATGTTATAAAGGAAAGAAAAGAGTCACATTTCTTTGGCAGCATTGTTTCATACGCCCATAGTCGCGACGAGGTGGTCCTGATTGATGGACAACAAAGAATCACCACGGTGTCGCTAATTCTGATTGCCATGGTCAACGCTTTGAAAAAAGGCGTGGTCACCACAGATGACAACACCCTCCGCCTTCGACTGGAGGACTTCCTCGTCGACAAATATGATAAAACTGAGCGTAAAGTTCGACTGAAGCCGTTTCGTGACGACTGCGTCGCTTTTGACAGACTCATTTACAACGAGGAATCCGACTATATCGGTGATTCAAAAGTCACGGTCAACTACCTCTATTTTTATGATCGGATTGTCAACTTCAAGGAATTAACGGTAGATGAATTGTTTAGGGCCATCAATAGCCTCGAAATCATTGATATCGAATTGGAGCCTCAACACGGTGATAATCCGCAACTTATCTTCGAAAGTCTCAATTCCACTGGATTGGATTTGACAGAATCCGATAAGATTCGAAACTATGTGCTGATGAATCTTGCACCGGAGGTTCAGGAAGACTATTACGACAAATACTGGAATAAGATAGAGAAATGCAGCCGCGATGAATTGGATATGTTTGTTCGTAACTACTTGACCATCAAGCAAAGAACAATCCCTACATTAAAAGGCATTTACCCCGCTTTCAAGTCCTATACCAAAACCAATGGTGACATTGAATCCGTGCTTCAGGATATGTTGGTGTACGCTTACGCATATAAGGACATCGTTTCATTCAACGTGGGTGACGAAAGAGCAAATGAGGCGGCTAAACGGCTGGACCTTTTGGATATGACGGTTGCGTACCCGTTCTTGATGGCTTTTTTGGCTTATGCCAAGGAAACTGGGTTGGGTGGTTCGGAAATATACAATGTGTTTTCCTGTGTTGAGATTTTTATTTTCCGCCGTTTGATGTGTGAGCTACCTACAAATGCTCTCAACAAAATCTTTGCAACCCTACACGATTCCGTCCTAAAAAACAAGAGAGAAACAGACACTTACTCCTCGGTAATGATTTATCTCTTGGAAAATAGGAAGTTCTCAGGAGCATTTCCTAAAGACGATGAGTTCCTTAATGGCTTTACGACGAAGAATATCTATTCAATGCGAGCCAAAAACAAAGAATACATCTTTGAGCGTCTTGAAAATGGAAGCAGCAAGGAAATGAATGATGTTGTAGGTAATCTTGAGAAAGGCATACTCACTATTGAACACATTATGCCGCAAACGTTGAGTACGATGTGGAAAAAGTCGCTTGGAGATGATTGGGAGGCAATCCATGAAAGATGGTTGCATACTATCTCCAACCTAACGTTGACTGGCTACAATTCCAGTTACAGCAACAGGACCTTCGAAGAAAAGAAAACCATAAAGAACGGCTTTCTTGACAGCGGCATCCGCTTGAACCATTATGTTTCCCAGTTTGAGAAATGGGGTGAAGAAGAGCTTGAATTGCGGAAAGCCAAATTGTCTGAGATGGCTTTGGAAATCTGGAAATATCCGATGACATCGTTTATTCCTATGCAGCAAGAGGATGATGTGGTATTCCTTTCCGAAGACAATGGTGTCGCTACTTATAGGGATATTCAATACTTTGTTTTCAAAGAAGAGCGTCAAGATGTATCATTATGGTCAGATATGATGATGGAGATGACAAATAAGCTCTTCATGATAAATCCAGCCATTCTATATCAAGAAGCATTCAACAAAAAGAATGTTTGGTTCGATACCATGGCTGTCTCTAAGAACTATCGAAAGATTGCTGATGGCTTATACTTTTGCCCTTCCAGTAGTACTTGGACCAAGATGTCCATTTTGAAAAATTTATTCAAGCTTTATGGCATTGACGAAGATGAACTGTCGTTCGGTTTGCTTCCAAAGAAAGAGGACTCTGCTGGTTTTGATGAAAGTAGCGGTCCCGCTCGATACGAGAAGCGCAAAGCGTTTTGGACGGAGTTCATTGATTATTGCGAGAACAATGAAGGAGTGTTCGTGAAGATAGCTCCTGTAACGGCCAACTGGATTAACAAGAGTTTGAAGACACCCTATGCTATCAATATCAACGCTGTAATTGGTGTGGATTATGGCAGAGTAGAGATTTATATCGAAACGAAAGACGCGGAACTGAATAAACGAATTTTTGACTATCTATACGCCCATAAGGATGCCATCGAACAAGAGTATGGTGGTAAGTTGGTGTGGGAACGTTTGTCTGACAAAAAGGCTAGCCGCATCAAGGACGAGCGAGCATTTCGCACTTTTGATATGAATGACAAAACACCAGAGTTTAGGTTCATGAACGAGGCGGGAGTGAAGATGTTTAGGGTGTTTCAATGGTACATTTTGGAGATGCAGCTCTGAATTCAGTGAACTAATTGTTTTAAGTAGCCATCTTTGAGAGGTGGACTCGTGATGCTTTAGTCTTTTCACATTGTGGGGACAAAAGAGGATTTTTCTTATTTTTGCATGTCAAACCCACAAAAACAAACACATTATGGAAGAAAATGGGAGAAGGCCGCATCGATTTCTTAAAACTGTGTTGATTGTCGGCCTGGTGCTGCTAGCAGTATACCTGATTCGGAACAGGGACCTCATCAAATCCAAGTTCTCTTCTTGGACAAAGAATCGTGACCAAGAAATAGTGGCAGAACAACCCACCACCACGTCACCATCATACGAATGGGAAACGTTGCAAGGTCAAGTCAACGATTTGCGCAACGAGGTGGAACGGCTCAAACAAGAGGTTCAACAATTGAAAAACACCAAACCCACTGCAAGCCCTAAACAAATCCCAGCCGCCACATCGACTCCTGCTACTCCTGTGCCACAGCCTTCAACACCTGCAGCACAACAAACCACCTCGGCATCTCAGTCATCCACGCCCGTGGCACAGCAGTCATCGGCATCCTTTGATCCCAATGCCATTACCTTGGCGAATTATACCCATGATTGGGTGCAATCCAAGGCATCCGTCTCATTCAAAAACAATACAAGCCGTCGCATTACCCAGGTTTCGGGGCGCATGGTTTATTACGACATGAGCGGAAATATGCTCGATTATTATGATTTCACTAAGTCCATCGATATAGAATCTGGGATGGTGAAAAGTATTGAACTGCCGGGATATGGGCATAAAGATAATTATGCGTATTATAAAAGTGAGATTAGTGTAACGAAGCCCGACCGCAAGTATAAGGTGAGCTTTGAGTTGAAATCATACAAATGAGAGGTAGGGGGGGGCTTCACAGATTGCAGACGTATGCGAGCGTTTGTTTGGAAAGAAAGCAAGGGATGCCAGTTTCCCTGGATATTGGGATATTAGAAAACTGTAAAGCAAGCTCATGCCTCCAATTCTCCTCCTATACTATAGCCGAGCCGCAGCCATAGATCCCAAGCCCACGCACAGGCCAGCGCAGGGATGACATGGCTGCTGGTGTCTCGGTAAAAAGAGAAAAACCGTCCATCCCCTTGCGGGTTTGTGGAAAAGTTGTAATTTTGCAGCGTGAAACAAATCTGACCATGGACGGTCCAAACGAAAGCGAGGTACTGTGAAACTTGGTCGGTTTAATAAGCATCCTGTACAAGCGATTGCCCCAAAGCAATGACGACTTTATTATAGGATGTTTTTTTTATATCATTTCGATTTTGTTGACGCTATATTGAATGTGTCTTCCGTCATTTTTGATGCCCATTACTAATTTGATTGTAAAGTTCAGGTATTCGTAATCTGAAGAACGGAAATAGTAGTACA
>JAEEGJ010026139.1_pt1 | contig 11873 bp, 7 predicted proteins | sample 8958761 | NCBI WGS metagenome assembly JAEEGJ01 (sample SAMN16246546, study PRJNA631951) | gut metagenome | biome: gut microbiome; feature: rumen; material: RS-attached | host: Bos | place: Iran: Karaj | collected 2018-10
TTCCCTCATCTGTTTGATATTAGTTTCAAGATAATAGCGGGTCATAAGCCGCAGATGATTTATTTCATCAGGGTTAATATCAGCTTCATGTTCTTTACACCATTGTGAAATAATCGTAAACACACTGGCAGTAGAGCAAATCATTTTCCATCGATGCATGTCATCAATTTTACGACCACTAGACATTCCGCTGTTTACCCTATAGCGGTAAACCTTTGCCTCAATTCCTTTATAAGATTTTGCATATTGAGAAATAAAAAAGAAAATCAATAAATCATCAGCCATATTGCATTCTGTATAAGGTATATTGTCAAAAGCTGAATTTATAAGATTTCTGCGGATAAGTTTACCACATACATTGCCGGAAATATCCCCATTTAACCACTTGGAAAAAATATCATGACCTGTAAATTTATCATAATAAATACTGCCACATTTTGTATGCTCTAAGGGGATAAACTTCTCGGTTTCATCATAATAACCAGATACAAAGGTACTATGTACAATATCGAAAGGTTGTTCACCATTCTGGTTAGCACAATTCCATAAGATAGACAAAGCATTTGGTTCGAGTTCATCATCACTGTCCAGGAAAAAAATATATTCTCCAGAGGCATTGAATGCAAGAGTTCTTCTAACTTCGAGAATCCCCCTATTCTGATGATGTTCTTCAAAGATGAGTTTTACAGGAGCAAGCCCATTTGCTTTACGATTTTTATTTCCTTCTTTTTCAATTTGCCTGACTATCTTTTTTGAATTTCTTCCATCTAAGTCTTTTCCCTTACTGTCATCACTTACAATAACAATTTCAAAAGAAGAAAAATCCTGTGCAAAAACAGAGCGTAAACATTTTGCAAGAAACGGCTCTGTTTCATACACAGGAATACAAACTGAAATTAAAGGCTCAGCCCAAACTTTAGTCATCACCGTTAGTTATACCTGCATAGGCATAAGGAGTACCGGAATAGTAATAATATGAACCTGCACCATTAGAATTGTAGAACTGATCATGTCCTGATAATTCCATTCCAGCCTCATAGGCAGATGCCTGAAGATATAATGCAATTGTCTTTTTCTCATTAAAGTTTACAGGACTCTCTTTAGGATTGGCTTCTATACTAAATGATTCCAAATCTACTGTAACAATTCGATTAATATTTTTATACTTCCAGATGCCTTCTGAATCTGTATAAAATGCAATTCCACTATCTGCGATTACAAGTTTTTTAGGTTTAATTGCAACAAATTTTTGAGGTCCACAAAATTGTGATTCAATATTAGAAAGTAATGGTGTATTAAACTTAAAGGAAGCTACACCGGAAACTGGATATCCTGAAATACTAGTATAAGCACTAGCTGATTGGACTGGCAATTGTTTCTCTTCGCTAAGAGAGCCATTCCCTTGATCATCCCATATTGTGTCTGCATAATATACAGGGTAGCCACCATAAACTGGAAGAAATTTTTCGTTCTCTTCAGCAAGTTCTCCAAATTTAAACACAGTTCCGTTTGTCTCGTCTGTCCAGCCCAATGGTGCAGAAAAAGTTCTTGTAAATACACTATATCTGATTATTGCACCACGATTTGTCATTGCAAAATTATTTACACCAGACCCAAAGTTAAAAGCAGACTCCTTAATTAATAAATATACATAACCATCCTGATACATCATATCAGTAATACTTGCAGATTCTCCCAAATCAAAATCCGCCATTCCAAGCGCAACTGTAGTCGAACCGGAACAATTATAATATCCCTCAGATTCTCCCGGAGTAGCTTTACTTAAATCAAGTATTACCATGACATCATCATCTGCATTACCAAAATATACAATTCCATCATTTACAATAAAAGACGTTGCACCTCTTATAGCGTTTTCATTTTCATCAGAAGATAAAGATATTGTTTTTGCAGGTTTATACCGTTTGATATCTTCGTTATATGCATAAGAACCGTCATCTTGAGTAATTTGGGTTATATATGCAGATGAACTATCATATACATATATAAAAGCTGTTTTTTTATCTACAGTAATTACACCACCTAAATCACCATCAATTATGGAATTATTAACATCGGCAAGTGCCGGATTATTTGACCAAATTTTACAATGATCGTCATCTCGTTTTGTTAATGCATAAAAATATCCATTATCATCAAAACAAAATGAATTATCAGAAGAAACAGTTGCTACTGTCGGATTATCGATATCAACAGAATTTATATTGTCAACCAGATAATATTTATTTATATTTTCTGAGTTATCATAACTATGTAGAGCATATTGTGTATCTGGCAAAACTTCTGTTCCAAACTTTTCAATCAGCTCATCTGTAATTACAAATTCAGTAACATCATCTGTTTTTCTTAAATGTGCACCTTCTCCTATCCAGGTGTCGGTGGTAAAGCCGGCAAGAACAGTTATTATTTCTTTGCAGGAATACAGAGTGTTTCCTTTTATATCATTAAAGCAGAAGGTAACTTCGTATGAATTTGGGGCTACATTATCAAGTTGTAATCCAGCATCATGAAAGTCGTCTGCAAAATAAATTGTACCCCCATCTTTAAGAGAATTATCATTGCCTGTCTCAGAACCACGAAGAATTGCAGAATAAGTCATATTGAAAATTCTGCAAGTTTCGTCCTTAAAGGCTAGCCTGATACCACCATTATGAACTGTACTGTAATCAGACTGAATCACAAGAGGTTCTAAAACCGTTACATCCGTATCATCCTTTGAAACAGTTATATCCTTGTTGAAATTAACAACTACAGAGTTATTGTCTTCCTTATCTAAAGTTGTAATAGTCAAATTAATAGTCCAGGTACCATACGAAGTTAGCGTAAGTTTATATGTATTACCTGTGACTGTAGCAACCGCAGAAAGAGTTTCTCCAGCTGCGTTTTCTTGTGTGGCCCAAATATTTATGGAATGCGCCTCTGTAAGCGTAAAGGAGGTATTTGCTGAACGTCCAGTTTCCTGATATATTTTTCCAGTGACATTAATTTGTTTTTCACTCTTAGCAGCTTCAGTTATTTTTGATTCATTGACATTAATATTTGAACAGCCTGTAAAAACAAAAAACAGAAGTGACGATAAAATTAAAACTAAAATATTTGATTTCTTATTAATATATTTCATATTTTACCACCTTATTCACGGAAGAGTTTTGTAGTATTTGGATCAGTAAGTGTAGATAATGCATATTCGCTAGAAACATTAGCAGGATATGGATCATCATTCATAACATACTTCCAACCATCTGTTATCTCAAATACAGCAGAAGACAAATCACAATCATTAAATGCCCCCTCATCAATTAATGTTACGCTTTCAGGAATTGTAATTTCCTTCAAGCCAGTTGCAGCAAACGCATAACTACCAATTGTTGTAACACCTGTCAAATCAAGATTACTTAATGTAGAGACATTTCTGAAACATTCGTTACCGATAGAACTATGATCTGTAGTAAAAGTTATTGACTTTATATTACGTGCATTATAGAACAGATAATCTCCAACTTTAGCTGTACTATTAAATGTCAAAGATAATCGTTGTGAAAACTGAATTCCCTTAGCTGAATATGAATCATATAAAGGAGAATAAGAACTTCCTTCCATCAAATAATCCGGACTCTCAAACTTTCCATTGAAAGTCAACGATTCCAGTGTATTTTTATGATTTGAGAACAGCACCTGTAAAATATGATCAGAAGATTCATCATCCAAAGACCAGTTCCAGTCATCTTCCGTAACATCTCCAGTAATAACAACATTATGCAAAGAAGAAGCATATCTTATCTTGTCATAATCATCAGATATATCAAAAATATGTCTGTCTGGAATATTTATTTCAAAAGATTGAGAACTATCTACTGTTATAGAATCAGATGTATTTTCATCAACAGGTAATTTTGCCACTACATAAACCTGAAAGTCTCCGGCAGATGGTAATGGCATATGCTTTTCAAGAACAAGTTTATTATCTATAACTTCACAATACTGTTCACCAAAAGAATTAACACTCTTTCCTTTATATAGTAATTGTGCATCCCAAACTATGTTTTCAGTATCACTTTCAGAAAGCTTACTTCCATCCGGATATGTTGCAGAGAAGGTAAATGTTCCCTGATTTAAGTAAAGAGTATCAGAATCATAATCCATTGAAATTATTACAGAACGGTTATCTTTTGTTATACTTCCAGAGGCTAGAATATCAAGCGGCTCAACTTTTACATAATACAACGTAACAAACGGAACGCAATTTTGCATTCCACATACTGGTGTTAAATTGGAATCAAACTCATAGCCTTTCTCAGCAAGGGCATTTACGCTTGATTCAGCGGCGGCAAATAATTCATTCAGGACAGATTCTCTTACAGTTCCTTTTTCATCAAACATCATGATTTCAGACATAGCTGTTGTTACTGTATACTGTGAATCATAATCATCATCATGATAGAAATGGATTTTACAAGGAATGTCCATTGCACTTACGGTAAGTTCTACTTCATTTGAATCTGAAGAAAGTGTTAGACCATCTGCACAGCCAATAGCAAATTCATAATAGCCTGAGCTGAAATTCTGACTAAAATAAACCGTTGCTAAAACACCATAAATTGTTCCTTTGCTTAATGGAGTATAGCATGAGCCAGACCATTTGATTGTTCCGTCATCAAGAACTTCACTTACTGGAGCACCTTCATGGCTTGAATAATTAACACCAGGCTGGAAAGATGTAAGAGAATAATTTATTGAACGTTCTATTATAGGAACCAAAACCTCGGCTTTTTCATCATCTGTCAATTCATCACTTGCTAGAGTTGATTTTATAAACTGCATATCAGTTTGATCTGTAATGGCATACAAAGTTACATTACATTCGTTTCCATCTAAATCTGTAACATCATTTTTGTCAAACCCGTTTATCATAAAAGTAAACGGATAACCAGATGACTGTATATTTAAGGAAAACTCAAGTTCAATTCCAGTAGAACTATTATAACTGAAACTAGTCTTAGACAAATCAACTACAGTTACTTTGTTTCCGCCACTAACAAGTCCATCAGAATCAAAATCATAGTATTCGTTTTCTATAAGCTGTAAAGAAGGAGATGAACCTTCAGCTTCTAGTGATTGCCAGGTTCCTTTTGCAAAATATTTATTTCCTATGTACTGACCATTTTCATCATCATTGTTTCCATAAATAGAATATGTACCATCTGATAAAACACTAAAATACAGCCCGCCACCATTGAACTGAGTCCAATACCTCTCTGGAAGCTCAGCCTGGCCAGTATAGAGCTGTTTATTTTCGTGTCCGCTTTCATAAGAACCGAACATAATCATTAAACCGGAACCATAACCAGTTTTCATATAGAATCCGGATGTTATATCAGAATTCCCTGTAAATGATGAAGCTATAAACTTTTTAGAATCCTTATCCCAATAAGCCTTTTCAACATAATTTAATATAGACTTTTCACTTTTATCAACACTATATGAATATGAACCGAATGCAATTGTAGTTCCATAATTCAGCATTCTTGAAATTATTTCATTTTTCTCTTCTATAGTGGAATTGCTTGAGAAAGCAAATTCATTGCCAGCATTCTTTAAAAATTCGTCACTAAACTCATAAATCGAATATTCATTTGAATCATAAAGTGCAAGAATATAATTTACAGAAGTTCCATCTGTAGAACCAGGGAAGAATTCAGTTAAATTACCTTCCGGCGGAGTCAGGTTATCATCAGGATTTTCACTAGTACCATTATTGTAAAATCTCACCATTACTCCAGAACCGGTTGCAAAATCAATTGTTACGAAAGGCAATGTCCAGTCGCCACTTGCAGTTCCTTTCTTATAGGTTCGATTTGAAAAATCATAGCAGGCAGTTTCGGTATATTTAAATTTTTCAGTTGTTGAAGTATAAGTTCCGTATGAAATCAAAAGACCAGAATTCAAAACACTAAGAATTTCATTTGAATCTGTACTGTCTTCTATTTTTGGAATGCTGTCATATTCATAAACTGCATACATACCATTACGATAAAAAGCAAGAAGGTATTGTCTATTATTCGATCCACCGTGCTCATCGTATAAACCTTTTCCTTCGATTATTGCTTCTGGAACACCACTTGGAGGTTCATCCCCTCCGTAATATTCCCGTAATTTTATTTTTGCATAATTTGAACCAGGATTAATTACAAACTCATCACTTTCACCTTTTGCATAAGTCAGTCTACCTTCATCTGGATCATCAAAATAAACTAATGCAATAACTTTTGCGGTAACACCTACCGGTATATCTGTAAATTCTACATGAGCCTTTTTTGTATTAGAATATACTGTAAAAGTTTTTTCATAAGACATATTACCAGCAACAAGTTTAACTGAAAGCGTAGCAGAATCAGCCTGTTCATCTTCATATGGATCAACATCTGGAATATCAGTCCAGTCATCACCAAAATAATCTTCAGAAACAAAATAATAACGAATTCCAGAATTGCTTAATACAGTGAAGTACGTGTTGTTTGTTGGAACATCACCTATTCTGCTTGCAGATTCAAGTTTAATCCATTCTTTTGTACTTGAATCATAGTAAGCTTCTTCATTTATATAAATAGTACCTTCATTTTCTGTATATTTTCCTTTAGAAATAAAAAGCCCAGTGCTAAATCTCATCATAGAAGATATTTCTTCCAAATTGCCAGACTTAATTTCTGACATTGTCTCAGAAGCTTCACGAGATATTAATAAATAGTCTCCACTCTCATATATCATCAATGCACAAGTCTCATCTTCAGCTGAAAGTATGCTTGATTTTGTAGAACCAGCAAAAATTTCCATAGGCTCGTTTTGCATAATCTGATATAAAGCTATAAAATCCTTGTACTCTTCGCTGTCAGGAATCAAATCACTTAAATCAAAATCTTCCTGTTTCTCAGAAATGTCTGCTCCGCGTGCCATAATCTGGCGAAGAGTTGATTCTGAAAATGTAACGGTTACTTCGCCTTTTTCCTGAAATCCGGAAAAACAAGAAACATTAATTAAACACAAGGTGCTAATCAAAAAAAGTACTGGAATTAAAAACAGATTTTTTCTTTTCATATTCCACTCCAAAATAGATATAATTTCCCCACAATAATTATAAACTATAATGTCAAATTAGCAAGAAAGAAAAGAATCGCAGATTTATAGAAAAGAATTAAAACAAACCTTCAAATTTTAAGCCAAAACGCGCGCACAAAGTGTCATACTGCTTTTTTTCAGACTCGTCAGAAAATCCGGTTGTATATAGATTTGGATATATGTAGGGGGAAGACTCCCCCTCGCTCGCACTTCGTTGCTCACTACCCCTTCCAGCGGGTGGCTCGCCCCCCGCAACGCCCCCCACGTGGACTTCGAGAGCATGACGTACAACGCCATCAACTGAATCAACAACCTTAAGATCCGGTCCGCAGGCTTCTTCAAAAATATCAGTAAAATTCAAAAAGTGAGTACAGCCAAGAATTATAACGTCACAATCTTTTTCCTTAAAAAAATCAACAGCTGGCCTTACAGCTTTGAGGCACTGTTCGCGGCTGGCAGTAAAAGCATTGTGTTCTATAAAAGAAATAAGCTCCGGGTCCGGGCGGTTTATAAGAGTACAATCGCTGGCAAACTTATTTTTCAATTCAATGTTATAAGGGTTTTCGCAGGTAGCATGAGTTGCCAGAAGCCCAATACGACGTTTCTTAGAAACACTTGCCGCAAGTTTAATGGCAGGAACCGTTCCTATAAATTTTACATTTGGAAATTTGGCGCGCAGAACATCAAGCGCATTAACACTCATAGTGTTGCAGGCAACAACAATTACTGCAGGTTCAAGCTTATCGTAAATCCTTTGAACAAGAGCTGTGACACATTCTACAACTTCTTCGTGAGATTTTTCGCCATAAGGAAAATTTGCTGCATCAGCAATATAAACACAATTTGCTTCTGGTGCACGCTTTATGAGTGTAGTCATATATGGAATTCCGCCAATGCCGGAATCAATAAAAACAAAATCTGTCATAGTATCAGTCTAATTAAAAAGTGCGTTGAATGCGTCGCGAGCGGCGGCTGCTTTGTCATTGCCGGAAGAGATGTCCGGGTCAAGCCCGAACATGACAGGAGCTTTATATCGGAAATAATCACAAAAGTTGGCGCGTTCCTTTTCTGTTACCATGTCTGCAGAAGTCTCGCGGCAGTCGTTGTGAGCACCACTTTCGTAAAACTCACAAGCCTTACAAACATGCAAATCAGCATGACACAAAGGACACTCGTCCGAACGAGCCGGTTTTTCCAGAGGAATTTCTTTTTTACATTTCCAGCAAATCATAATTATATAGTATCATTTTTTGCAACTTTCTACTATAATAAAAGTATGTTCACGCAGAATAAATGCCTTGTTCATTATTGCCGCAACCTTGCACTCTCCACCTTTGATGATGACGGGAACATCAGCGACGATAAAAATTACTGCCTCGACCATATACCAGATCCAGGAAAATTCAAGGAACAGATTTATAAATACATTGCGGAACATGATAAAATTGTTGGATTGAACGTAAGCGGTCTTTTATTTTCAGACATTGATCTTTCAAATAAAAAATTTTACGGCTGCACTTTTACAAACTGCACTTTCAGCAACATCAGTTCAAGTAACATTGTTTTCAGAATGTGCATTTTTGATTTTGCAATTTTCAACGACTGCAGTTTTATCAAAAGTAATTCGCTGTTTACATCTTTTTCTGGTGCAACCTTTACACACACCCTTTTTACTTCCAGCGATATTATTCAAAGCAACTTCAACGGAATTAAAGCATTCCAGTCTTCTTTCGACGACTCAGACCTTTTCAGTTCACGCTTTATTGCGGCAACTTTAACCGACACATCATTCCGAAACTGCAACCTCAAAAAATCACTTTTCTACGATTCGAGACGTTCAAATGTTTCCTTCAAAATGTCAAATACCCGAGAAGCACTTTTTACACCAGAAGGAAAAGCAGTTTCAGAACAGGATCTTTCTTTTGGTAATTCTATTGTAGATGGAGACCGCGTATGAAAGTGTACTTTCACCTGAACCTCGGCGGTTTTTCAAACTGCTACATTGTCGTAAACGAAAAGACCTCAGAAGCAATCATCATAGATCCTGGAAAAATTACAGAAGAAATTATTTCACGCATAGAAGATAATCATCTTAAATTAGTTGCGGTTTTAATTACACATAACCACGGCTCTCACGCAGGCGGACTCCGAACTCTTCAGAAAATCTATTCACCAATGATTCTCGCAGCCGACTGGGAAGTTGCCGGAGAAGACACAACAGTTATTTCCGGTGACGGTAAAGTCCGCCTTGCAAAAATGATTGTGCGCTACATGAGTGTGCCGGACCATACTTCTGACTCAGTTGTTTATGCAATTGGAAACGTATTATTTACCGGAGACATTCTTTCTGCCGGTGAGATAGGCAGCACTAACTCAAGTTATTCTGAATATATCTTAAAATCAAATATTGAACAAAAGATTTTTTCACAGCAGGACAATGTGATTCTCATGCCGGGCCATGGGCCACCGACAACACTCGGTGCTGTTAAGGCATTTACTGCAGACTTTAAGAAAATGATCCAAAGCCCGCAGAATACACGTGCCCGTAATTAGCGATTAACAAGTGCAATGTTACCACAAACAATGCCGTATTTGTCGTAAACAAAATCATTGAGTGCATTTGCCGCATCTTCAAAACCACGGCCTTCTGTTTTACGAATGTAAGCAGCAAGGTCTGGAGTAAATTTTATTACTGTTCCACGATTAGCCAGATGCACAAAATAATTTGCAACTTCAGAAAGTTTCTGCTGCATTATGTATGCCATAAACTCGTTGTGCATAAGATATTCATCATTAATGTCATAACCAAGACTTGGCTGCGATTTAAAGTAATCAATTAAAAAGTCGCGAGATGTCGGATCAAAGGTATAATAAACTGCGGAAACATAATTGCGGAACTCAGCATCGCGGAAGAAGATTGTATGCCAGCCTTCATGTGCCAGAAGATTTGTGCGGCTCCAGCCAGGAGTTTCGCGGGAAATTGAAACAAGTCCCCCCTCGTTTGCTTTTACATAAAAACCATCATCTTCCAAAAGACCATTATGAATCAAAATGCGTTTAAGCAAAAGTTCTTCTTCGTTTAACTGGAAGTGCAATTCTGTAGCTTTGTTGAAAAAGTTTGCCATAGACTGTGCGCTATAATCGTGAGCGTTGTAGCCGTGCATGTCGCCAAGTTCATCGTTTGTAAGAAGACGGCCCTTATATCCCTGTTTTTCTACAAAGAATGCAAGACGGCGGAAGAGTCTGTCCTGAACTTCGTAATTTCTTGTATCAAAAAACAGAATCTGAGGGAATCGGTCCCACTCGTAAATTTCGTAATCTGCAGTACGCCACTGGCTTGTTTTATAATTTAAGATAAGGCCTGGGTCTGTACGGATTGGCTCTAGGATTTCGCCCTCTTCTGAAGCAATGGCTTTGGTACCTCGCATAATTAAGGATTCTACGCTGTCTGCATTTTCGGCAAGTTCGGTGCGCGAGAACGGGGCGTTAAGTGCGGCCGCTGAAATGATAATTTCGCGTGCGGCGTTTACATTGTTGATATAAAGCTTTTCACCGCCTACATTCATCTGTACACGAACAGAATGTTCGCGGGTAGATTTATTTTCCGGCTTTTCAGAAAGCATTACTCTGTATTCAGGCATAGTCTGTTTTGTATTACTCTGAACTGGGAATACCATTGAAGCTCCGGAAAAATCAAAGGCTCGTCTTTCAAAATCAACTAGGCCACCATTGCAGGCAAAACCATAGAATGGGATTTCTTTTGTTACATCAAAACCAACTTCAGCAGGAACAACGCAGGCTGCAATAATTCTGCATCGAATTGATGAATAAATGAAAAATCCTTCAGGTGCATATTTTTCGATATTATCATTTTTCTGAACAGCAAAAGAAATATCAAATAATTCAGGAGCTTTTTTTTCATCTCCCTGAATCTGAATACGTCTTGTATCAGGATATTTTTTCTTTAAGAATTTTCCTTCGATGGTAAAATCTTCATTACCTAAGAAACCATAGCGAAATAGTGTTTCTGCATCAGAAGAAAGAAGTTCCATCTGTTTTTTAGTCGGCATAAGCTGAAGACAGACAGTAAGCGCAACTGTTCCATTTTCGCGATAGGTTTTATAAAAATATTCTTTCTGAGCTTTTGTGAATTTGAAGTTTGCATAACCGTCTTCTTTGATCGTTCCCTTTGAAGCGGCAGAATCCAATGCAAAAAGACGTGTAGTGTTTTCACTGCCACAAACCAGGCGTACGGCAGATTTATCTTTATTTACTAAAAGAACTATTCCAGCAGTTATATCTAATAGAAGAAAAATTGCAATTGCAATAGAAAGAAGCTTTTGAGTTTTTGTCATTTGAGGCAAATGCGGCAATTTGATGTTTAACTTTGGTAATTTAAGATTCAACTTAGGCAACTTCATATTAAAAACTATACCAAATATATAAAAAAAGTTATACTCCCCTTATGACTGTATTAATTATGCATCCAAATGATGAGATTTTTTTCGCTGATTTTCAAAAGGAATTAATTGAAAAGCTTTTTGATAACGGAAGAACTATATACAGTCAGGTTCCACTTTGGATAGAGCTTGGAGATTTTGATATAAATGAAAAAACTCAGATAAAACAGATTGAAATCGGAGAACTTTGCCTTAGTGATGATTCAGTTTATTGTCCTGTTCTGATTGAAACTAATAAAAGAAAGATTACTTCCAAACTAACGTTGGTTTGTTTACATA
>JAEEGJ010026140.1_pt1 | contig 11873 bp, 9 predicted proteins | sample 8958761 | NCBI WGS metagenome assembly JAEEGJ01 (sample SAMN16246546, study PRJNA631951) | gut metagenome | biome: gut microbiome; feature: rumen; material: RS-attached | host: Bos | place: Iran: Karaj | collected 2018-10
GAAGTTCAGAAGGAACCCACCGCCGATAAGCGGAATTGCGAAGTTTGGAAGCGGGAAACGGTCAGCATCGACAACCATGTTAAGGACGAGCGTATACAAGCCCCAGAGCATACCGAGAGAACCAAGCTCTCCGATACACTTCAAGGATTTGATATAGCGGACGAATCCCTTAATGTGGGCTATCGTAAGCTGAGCAAGAGCAAGTGTAAAGCACAGAATCTGAAGGTTCTGGCTTACCCAATCGCTGTCTTCAGTAGCATTCGAGATAGCTGGAACCGAAAGATTCTTAAGCCAATCTGGAAGATACTGTGGCTCAATTCCGAACCAAGTACATGTGATTGTTCCCCAAGCCATTGTCGTAAGACCGAGCAACAGCAAGAGACATACACCAGCAGATGCTTTCTTTTTCTTTATTGCTCCACCAAGCAACGCGAAAACTGCAATTACGGTCATAAGAGCACCGTAACCGCCGTCTCCGAATATGATTCCGAAGAATATCGCGAAGAAAAGCAAGAACCAGCCTGAAATATCATACTCTTTATAGCCCGGAACAGTACCCAAGAAGTCCGTTACAGGATAAATAAGGCTTACAAGCTTGTTGTTCTTAAGCTTTGTTGGAACATTATCCTCGTCTGTCGGATCCATGGCGGCAAAGCCCCATTTTTCTTCGTCAGCGAGTTTTTTCACTTTATCAAGGTCGTTCGCAGGAACAAAGCCTGTTATCCAAGCAAGCGGAGTGTTTGTTTCAGAATCATGCTCCATACCGGAAAACACGTTCTCGAACTCAACTTTCTTTGCTTGTACTGCAGAAGCTTTCTTAAGCTCCGGAACATAGGAGACGGCGGAATAGAGAAGATTGTCTATTTTTGCAATCTCGGCTTTGTCACGGATAATAATCTCGGACATTTCATCCGTAGACTTCTGCGGCATTGTAACTGCAAAGGCTTCCGCCGGCATTGAAGCAGGCTTTACACCGTCTTTTGTAAAGAGAAGGAATCTTACATTCGATTTATCCTCATTTACGAAAACCGTGTTTACGTCGTCCGGGAGCATTCTGTATTTTGATGAAGGAATCTCGTACATAGCAAGAGAAATCTCCTTGCCGGCGAGATACTCAAAATCCGCAGGATTTACACCACCCCATTTCTGGAGGCGCTCCAACTCGACCGTGCACTGCGTAATCTCGGACAGACACGCTTTCTTGCGCTCAATAAGCTCAAGAACTTTGTCCGAAAGCTCGGACATATTAGCTGCTTCGATTTTTTCTTTTGCAGAAAAACCTTTCGGAACTTTTAAGTCTGAAAGCTGCATACAAACAGACTCAAGCTTTGAGTATTCTGTCTTAAGCGACGTAAGTTCCGCGCCTGCCCCCTGAATATCTTCAAGATGGACAAGACCTGCAGAACGAAGTTTCTTAAGAGCAGCTTTTTTCTCCGCGTCCAAAACAACGAGGAAGATTTTTTTCATAGGTACAATCATTCTTCAGCCTCCTCCTGTTTTGCTTTTTCAGCGGCAACCTCAAGATTTTTCTTAGAAATCTTTCCACGGACAACGGCGGCAACCTGCTGGTCACCAAGATAAACTGTTATCCGCTTTATGTTTGCTTTTGTGTCGGGAATCTTTACTTTCTCGAAAAGATTAACCCTTTGTGTCGTTGTTCTAAGCTCCTTGGACAGAAGTCTTACCTGCTCATCAAGAACATCGGCTTCAAGATCATATTCCAGTGCTTTTTCCATTCTGTCGGCAGCCAAATCAATCCAAAGCGGGGTTGAATACAAATCATAATCCCCTCTTGAAAAATCCGCGCCTTCGTAGACTGGAATGGTTACACCGGCAATGTTCCCTACACTTTTCCGTATGTTCTTGACAGTGACCATATCGGGCTTGAACGCATCTTCTTCACCAAAAACAGCGAGCCAACGTGAGAACTCTTTTTCAAGAGCCTCACGCTTTGCCCTAACTTCTTTGGCGCGTGCGTCAATAGTCCTTATTTCTGTCTGGAGCTGCTGTTTTTTGAGCGTAAGGGTCGGAAGATAACGCTTGTACATTTTAAGCGCGTCTTTTTGAGCCTTAAGTTCATTTTTAGTCAGCTTTAGTTTTGCCATTCAGATTACTCCGTTACTCGGAATCAGCACTCTTTGGCCAATACTGCGCAATAAGCTCAGACTTAATACCGGTCTCTTCTTTCTTGAAGCAGGTAGAAAGAATCTTCCAACCCATATCAAGAGCACCTTCAAGAGGAATGTTCACAGAAAGATCCATCATCTCTTTCTCGAACATCTCACCATATTTCAAAAGCTTCTCATCCCACTCTGACATCATGAAGCCCATAGACTTCTTTTCGAGTGTGTCTTTGTAGGAAGAGTAAAGACGAATCATACCGTCCATAAGAGCGCGGTGGTCGTTGCGTGTCTTGCCGTTTACGTTCTGTTTAAGACGTGAAAGGCTTCCGAACGGCTCAATGCGTCCACCCTTAAGGTAGAACTGACCTTCTGTGATGTATCCTGTGTTATCAGGAACTGGGTGAGTAACGTCGTCACCAGGCATTGTCGTAACGGCAAGAATCGTTACAGAACCTGCATCATCAAAGTCAACAGCCTTTTCGTAGCGAGCTGCAAGCTGGCTGTAAAGGTCACCAGGATAACCGCGGTTAGAAGGAACCTGCTCCTGTGTAATAGCGATTTCCTTCATTGAGTCAGCGAAGTTCGTCATATCTGTAAGAAGGACGAGAACGTCTTTGCCCTGAAGAGCAAACTGCTCGGCAACTGCAAGAGACATATCCGGAACTTCAAGACATTCAACGGTCGGGTCAGCAGCTGTATGAACGAACATAACTGTGTGGCTCAGAGCTCCGCCCTCTTCAAGAGTGCTCTTGAAGTAAAGGTAGTCATCGTATTTAAGACCCATACCGCCAAGGATGATTACGTCAACTTCAGCCTGCATAGCAATACGTGCAAGAAGCTGGTTGTATGGCTCACCAGAGATTGAGAAAATAGGCAGTTTCTGAGAAACGACCAATGTGTTGAACATATCAATCATCGGGATACCAGTACGGATCATGCGTTTCGCAACGATACGCTTTGACGGGTTAACAGAAGGGCCACCGATAGCAACAAGGTTGTCTTTAAGGGCTGGACCTTTGTCACGTGGGTTACCAGCACCGTCAAAAATACGTCCCATAAGATCGTCAGAAAAGCTTACCTGCATTTCGTGACCAAGGAAACGGATTTTATCACCAGTTGAAACACCACGACCTCCGGCGAAAACCTGAAGCGAAACAAGGTCGCCAGAGATACGGTTTACTTCAGCAAGAGAAGTACCAAAAGATGTCTCTATCTCTGCAAGTTCGCCATATTTAACATCATCTGCACGGACTGTGATAACACTACCGTTAATAGATTCTATTTTGCTGTAAATCTTCTTCATGATTATTCACCATCCTTAAGCAGAGCAACTGTTTCTGCAGTAAGCTTGCCTTCGCAGGAAGCATACAGCTTGTTAAGATCGTCCTCAATTTTCTTGAATTCAGAACTCTGCCATTCTGTGTAGTTCCAGTCAAGGAATGTCTGGCGGAGCTTGTTGAAGTAATCACGGGCATCGTCTTTGTTTGTAAGAGCGAAGTTTGTTCCAAGGATTTCAACAATTTTCTTGAAAATATATGCCTGACGCTCAACGACACAAGCTGAATCGACTGCATCGAATGAGTTCTGCTGGAAATAAACGGCATCAAGGAAATCGCTCTTAAGATAAGCGATATAATCTTCAGTACTCGTTCCTTCCTCACCGACAACTTTCATCATCTGGTTAACTTCTGTACCACGAGCGAGCGCGCGGCGTGCAAATGCAACCCAATCCTCACGGATAACGCTCTTGTACTTTGACCAAGAATCGAGCGGGTCAATAGCCGGGTATTTACGTGCATCGGAGCGTTCGCGGGAAAGACCGTGGAACGAGCCGACAACTTTAAGAGTTGCCTGAGTAACAGGCTCTTCAAAGTTACCACCGGCAGGAGAAACTGTACCACCGATTGTTACAGAACCGATTGAGCCGTCGTTCAGTTTTACAATACCAGCGCGCTCGTAGAACGCAGCGATATATGACTCAAGGTAAGCTGGGAACGCTTCCTCTCCAGGAATCTCTTCCAAGCGGCCTGACATTTCGCGAAGAGCCTGTGCCCAACGTGATGTAGAGTCAGCAAGAAGAAGAACGTGGAGTCCCATCTGTCTGTAGTATTCGGCGAGCGTAACACCTGTGTAAACTGAAGCTTCACGAGCTGCTACAGGCATTGACGACGTGTTACAAATAATGATTGTTCGTTCCATAAGCGAACGGCCTGTTCTTGGGTCAGTAAGCTCAGGGAACTCTTTAAGGATTTCAACGACCTCACCTGCACGCTCGCCGCAAGCCGCTACGATTACGACATCGACATCCGCGTTACGGCTTGTTGTGTGCTGAAGAACAGTCTTTCCAGCGCCGAACGGTCCAGGAATACAATATGTACCACCCTTTGCTACAGGGAAGAACGTATCGATAAGACGGATTTTTGTAACCATCGTCTCTTCAGGCTTAAGACGCTCTGCGTAGCAATTTACGGCGCGCTTTACAGGCCAGCGGAAACTCATCGTAATTTCTTTTTCGTTTCCTTTCTCGTCTTCAAGAACAGCGATTGCGTCATGAACGCGATATGAGCCGGCGGCTTTTACGGACTTAACCTTGTATGCTCCAAGGAAAGCGAAAGGAACCATTATCTTGTGAACGAATGGTCCTTCTGGAACGGATCCGATTACATCACCGTGCTTTACAGTGTCACCAGCTTTCGCAATAGGTGTAAAATCCCACTTTCTTTCCGTGTCGAGAGCATCAAGATAAATACCTCTTTCAAGGAAGTAGCCGGCTCTTTCAGCCAGCTGCGGGAGCGGGTTCTGGAGTCCGTCGAAAACCTGACCAAGAAGTCCCGGTCCTAACTCAACAGAAAGAAGGTCACCTGTAAACTCAACTTCATCACCAGTCTGGATGCCTTTAGTCATTTCGAAGACCTGCATCTGAGCCTGACCACCGCGGATACGGATAACCTCACTCTTCAGACTTTTTCCGGCTACTTTTACATAACCAACTTCATTAAGGGCAACATCACCGTCGAACGCAACACTTATCATGTTACCGTTAACAGCAACTACCTTTCCTTTTGTATCTTTCATGTGTTTCTCCAAAGAAACCAGTGCAACGGCAGCTACGCTGTCCTTACGCTGTTCTCCAATATTTTCTCGTAGATTTTCCTGTAGGAGGAAATTCCGGCTTCTTCATTGAATTTCCTGATGCGCATCAGAAGCTTCAATTTTAAGGCATAGGCAAATACTGCATCTGTCGAAAAGCCATCGGTCGGGCTAAGCCGAGATATCATTTCCATGCGAGCATTGTTTAAGAAAACTTCCGCTTCAAGCGGGCTGTCAAAACCGCAGGCAGTTCTTGCTGTCTGCTGGACATCCGCAGGGAATGACAAATTGTCTGTAGAAAAACTTTTATTCAGACGACCGGCACGAATTACTGCAAGAGAAAGCCTTAACTGCCTTTCCCAACTATACCAGGAGTCTATGAAGGCAGAACCCGTGCGTTTTTCGTCACGAGGCGGCTCCAAAGAAAGGCTTTTCAGTATTTTCAAGGATTTTCTATCCAGGAAACGCGCGCAGAGGTCGGAAAAGTATTCTTCCGTAACAGGCAGAGGAATTTCGGTATCAGAGGACAACGCAGGTAACTGTGCCATCAAATAATACCATCCACTCACTTTGCAGCCTCTTTAAGTATATTTGCTACGACAGGATTCAGATATGCCGCGAACAAGTCTGCAACAGCTTCGCTGGAGAAATCATAGAACGCAGCACCGTCTTTTGTTCCGATTCGGAAACCAGACTGGATTGATGAATCTGCCTTAACGACAAGACCTTTGTCGATTTCTGCTTTCAAAGCCGACTTAAAAGCAGACTCAAGCTCTGAAAGGCTCTTTGCCGGAACAAGAACAGCAATGTCGTCTGTACCTGCATTTGCAGCCCAAGCTTTTACAGTCTCTGGAACGAGCTTTTTAAGAAGAGCATCGTCATAGGTCTTTGTAACTTCAGTCTTTATAAGAGAATCAAGTTCTGCGACAACACCGTCGCGGAACGAAATAAGAAGATTTCTGCCTGCCTGTCCGATTGCGTCAATGCTGGCTTTTTCCATACGGGCGGTTTCTGCCTTTGCCTTGCTTATGATTCCAGCAGCTTTTTCTTCTGCTTCAGCAACGATAGCAGCAGCTTTCTTCTCGGCATCACTAACAATTGCGGCGGCAGCTGTTTCTGCCGAAGCAACACCATCTTTTTTGATCTTATCGATCAGTTCCTGTAATTGGACGTCCATAGAACCCCTCTAGTAGTGAGGCGGCTTCAATAAATGAAACCGCTTTGAATATATAATTTAAGGCAAAAGTAAAAAACTCCGCCCTTCGCTTTACCTGTTTACCTTACCAAGCAAAACTGTGTACTGTAATTGCCTCAAACTGCTCATTTGGATGCAGAATACTCTGCGGGAAATTCGGTTTGTTCGGGAAATCCGGGTACTGCTGAGTTTCAAGGCACAACGCACTGTGCTTGTTGTAGATGTCGCCGTTTTTACCGCAAACATTGTTCACGGAATTAGCTGCATAGAACTGTACACCTGGCTGGTTTGTAAGAATTGTCATGCTTCTGCCAGAATTCGGGTCACAAACCGTGGCACATTTTGTAAGCCTTCCGGCATCTTTGTTTAAGCAGAAACAGTGATCATATCCGCCAGGAACCTTTCCGATATCTTTTCCGATTGCTTTAGGCTCTGTGAAATCGAACGGAGTTCCTTTAACAGAGATAAGCTTTCCTGTAGGGATAAGCTGATTATCAACTTCCAGATATGAAGAAGCGTTTATTGAAAGTTCCTGATCAAGGATATCGCCGTTTCCGGCGCCTTTAAGATTAAAATATGAATGGTTTGTAAGATTTATTGGTGTGTCGGCATCGGTCTTAGCGCGATACCGCATTGTAAGCTCGTTGTTGTCATTAAGAAGATAAAGAACCTCAAGCGTAACATTGCCAGGGAACCCCTGCTCGCCGTCCGGGCTTGTGCGTGTGAAGCTTACTCCGGAACCGGACTGAGTCTCGACAATCTCTGCCTTCCACTTCATTCTGTTGTATCCATGGAAACCACCGTGAAGTGTGTTACCGCCGTCGTTGTTGTCGAGCGTATATTTTTTACCGTTCAGAGTGAAAGAAGTTCCGCCGATTCTATTAGCGAAGCGTCCTACAAATACGCCGAAAAAGCAGGTCCAGTTACGCATGTAGCTTTCTATTGACGGGAAGCCAAGGACGATATCATCTTTTTTTCCCGATTTTGAAGGAAGCACTATACTTGTGATTGTACAGCCGTAATCTGTTGCAGAAAATGACATTTCACCGTTGTTTATGGTGAAAAGATGGATTTTTTTGCCGTCTGGGAGAACAGCAATCTTCTGTTTTTTTATTTTCATTTTTGCCCCCGCTTTTAAAACAAAGAATTCGCGAATAGAACTATTGTACACAATTTTTCAAGTATTGAATAGTCAGACTTAACAATAAAAAGTAAAGTTTTACGAGATTACCGCAGTATCACTTTCGCCGGCAATTTCTCCGGTTTCATTCCATTCGTCAAGTTTGCGGTGCAACGTCTTACGCCCGATTCCCAAAATGTCGGCTGTCTTTGTTTTGTTGCCCTTGTTTACGGCAAGATTCTGCAGAATAATGATTTTTTCGGCCTCGTCCATTGTAATGCCGACTGGAACTTGTATTACGTCTTCCTGTGAAGACTGGCTTATTGTCGGCGGCAGGTCGTCCAGCGTAACGATTTTTCCTTCACACATAACAACGGCGCTTTCTATGCAGTTCCTTAGCTGGCGGATATTTCCGGGCCAGTCGTATTTGTAAATAGCCGACCGTGCCCTTGAATCGATGCCTTCTATAACTTTGCCGTTCTCTTTTGCGAATTCTGCAAGGAAAGAGTTCACCATAAGAGGGATATCGTCTTTTCGCTCGCGAAGCGGCGGCACGTTTATATGAACGACGTTAAGCCTGTAATAAAGATCCTCACGGAAACGACCGGCGGCGATTTCTTTTTCCAAGTCTTTGTTTGTAGCAGCAATTACGCGGACATCGACTTCAATAGTTTCTTCGCCGCCTACCCGCTCGAATTTATGTTCCTGTAAGACACGAAGAATTTTTATCTGAACGTTCTGGTTAATTTCACCAATTTCGTCAAGGAAGATAGTGCCGCCGTTCGCGAGCTCGAAACGTCCGCGTTTCCGCGCCGTGGCGCCCGTGAACGAACCTTTTTCATGGCCGAAAAGCTCGCTTTCAAGAAGCGATTCGGAGAGAGCGGCGCAATGAACTTTTATAAACGGTTTGTCTTTCCTCTGTGAAAGATTGTGTATTGCATTTGTAATAAGCTCTTTTCCGACGCCGCTCTCGCCTGTTATGAGCACAGAAGCCTTTGACGGGGCGACACGGCGCACCATCTGGAAAATCTTCTGCATTTCTGCGTTTTTCCCGATGATAGACTCGAACGACTTGCGGCTTTCAAGTTCCTCTTGTAACTGTCTGTGCTGCAGGGCAAGCATTCTGCCTTCAAGAGCACGCTTTACAATCATTGTAAGCTGATCAAGATTAAGAGGTTTTGTAAGGAAATCGTAGGCTCCGTTCCGCATTGCGTCTACAGCCGCGTCTATGCTGCCGTGTCCAGTAAGGACGATGACGGGAACGCCCGGGTTTTCCGCAGTTACTTTTGAAAGAACTTGCTCGCCAGTAACTCCGGGCATTCTTAAATCAGTTATAACAAGGTCTATATCACCCTTCGCAATGCGGGCAAGACCTGCTTTACCGTCTTCGGCAACGAATGCTTTGTAGCCTTCAAGCTCCATTGCATCGGCAAGACCTTCGCGTATATTTTTTTCATCATCGATAATAAGAATGTTGAACTGCATTTCCTACTCCAAAAGAAGCTTCTCTTTCTGCGGAATGGGAAGCGAAATTGTGAATATAGTACCTTCTCCGGGGAACGACTTAACATCGATATCGCCGGAAAACTCTTTTATTATTTTATAAACCATCGTAAGGCCAAGTCCTGTTCCTTTTGCCTTAGTCGTAAAATACGGCTCAAAAACGCGTGCCATTGTATCAGCGTCCATTCCGCAGCCGGTGTCCGCGACCGCCACAAGAAACCTGTCGCCTGAAACTTTTGAAGTTACAAGAAGCTTGCCGCCGTCTTCCATAGCGGCAATAGCATTTTGCGCAAGGTTTATAAGCACTTGCTTGAAAAGTTTTGTGTCCAAAAGAATTCTCGGCGGCTTTTCTGCAAGGTGCACTTCAAGACTTATGTTTTTTCTTTCAAGTTCGGGCTGAACAAAAGACGTAAAAGCACGAAGTTCCTCATTAACGTCAACAAGTTCCATGGTCGCGGACACGGGACGCACCGCAAACAAAAATTCAACGATAATCTGGTTTAGACGCTCTATTTCTTCGTTTACAACAGCAAGATGTTTGTCTGTGAACCCGGCATCCGGCAGCATCCCGTCTGTTTTTCTAGCTTTTTCCAGCGCCTTTTGAATCAGCTGAATGTGAATGCTTATGCTTCCAAGCGGATTTTTTATCTCGTGCGCAACGCTCGCCGCTAGATTCGTAAGGCTTGCAAGGCTTTCCATACGGCGCAAAAGAACTTCCTGATTCCGTTTTTCCGTTATATCGTCAATCTTTATGATTATTCCGGCATACTCTTTTTTTTGAACAAGAAGCTGTATGCTGACATTGATAATTCTTGATTTTCCTGACTGCGTAGAAAGAGTGAATTCCTCGCTGATGTTGCATTTTTGTCTCTCACTGCACATTTTAATGAAATCGGCGACATCATCGTCTTCTACGATTTTCCAAACGAACTCCGCCGCTTCACTATATCGATATTCACTGCCACGGATTTTAAGAGGAATATAACGCTCCGCCGCCTTGTTCACTTGCATAAGCTTCCAGTTTTCGTCACAAATGATAAGCCCTGTATTAAGTGATTCAAGTATCGAATAAAGAGACTCATTCTCGTCAGAAAGCGAATCAACAAGCTGTGCAACCTGCTCGGCAGGAAGCTTTGTTATCATCTGTGAAACACGCTTAGAGAATCCTTTCATAAAGCGCCTCCAACGCAGAAACTACAGATTGATTATAAATCGTTATATTGTCGTACGTTGTACGTATTGCTTCAAGAATCTCAGCAGATTTTTCAGTCCTTGACGCAAGTTTTTCGGCATCAACATTCTCGCGTAGGAAGTGTCCAAGATAGTCAAGAACGAACTCAAAGAAAAGTTTCAGTATTACGCGTGGCTCAAAGCCATTAAGATTTTTCACCATCTCGTCAAGGTTTAATCGTTTTCCGGTAAGAAGTGAATTACAAAAAGCAACCGCTTCTTTTTTTATTTCATCATAAGAAACTGGCAGAAAACTAGAAAGGAAACCGTTTACAGAATTCACAGCGCTTCCAGAATGGAACACGCGTGAAACAATTTCTGCTTGCTGAACCGATGTCCTATCTACGAACGTGTATGTTCTTACTCTTGAAAGAATTGTCGGGATTATAGCACCTCGCCTTGCCGTTGTAAGTACAAAAACTGCATCTTCTGGCGGTTCTTCCAGGATTTTAAGAATTGCGTTACGAACGCTGTCCTGCATTTTATCTGCATTCTCAAGGATAATACACTTTTTTGAGTCCGGAGAAGTCATTCTTGCCCAAGTAGCGGCTTTTCGTATTTGGTTCACTGGTACAGTGTCATACATCAAGCTTGATTCGAGCGAAGAACACTGCTTTATGACAGCTTCCACTGTTTTTTTAAGTTTTTCCAGTTCTGGTAAATCTTCTAACGGATTAATTTCTTCAAGGAGCTCTTCTATTGTCGAAAGAAACGGTGCTGCCTTGCTCGCTTTGTCGTCGCCTTCCCACAGCACCGGTGAAAAACGTAGTGTAAGCTTCCGTATACTTCGTATAAAAAGATATACGGCAGCCTTTGCCCATGAAGCAGATTCAGCGACCGCCTTGAGCAAAGTTTCTGCAGAAGCTTTTATTTCAGGAGTACAGTCACCGGGACCGGCAATTATAACATCGGGTGTGTTAAGAGCCTTATGGCGTAAGCACGACGGACATGTACAAAGCCAGTGGCCCTTTGCGCTGCCGGGTGCACGGCATGATAAGACTCTTGCAAGCTCCAACGCGCATGTTAGTTTACCGGATGAGTCCGGTCCCGAAAAGAGGACGGCATTCGGCAAAGTTCCGCCAGATATGTCTTTTATCAGCATTTCAGACGCAGGCTGATAAAGCACATTTTCAAACATTATTAGATACCATTTCCTTAATTTCGTTCACGGGAGCTGATAAAATTCCCGAGAGCATTTTGTGGAATATACTGTTTTCAAGCAAATCCTCATAATCAAACCACGGTTGCATATAAATGATTCCCAGTATAACCGCGATTATCGCAAAACCTTCGGCGATACCAACGAACACGCCGAGCGAATGGTCTAAGCCAGACATAATCTCGCCTGAAAAAGCCTTTTTCACGATAACCTGAATGAGCCGCATAACAATATAAACAACGATAAAAATCGACAGGAAAGAAACTATTTTAGAAAGAATTTCTATTTTAATTCCTTTACTCATATAAATATCGAGTTTCGGATAAAAAACTGCGGCAAGGAAAATGCCAAGGAAAAATGCTGCTTTGCTGAAAAATTCATGAATAAAGCCTTTTATAGCCGCATTAATAACTGTAAATATCAGTATTACAATAAAAAAGATGTCAATATAAG
>JAEEGJ010026141.1_pt1 | contig 11873 bp, 9 predicted proteins | sample 8958761 | NCBI WGS metagenome assembly JAEEGJ01 (sample SAMN16246546, study PRJNA631951) | gut metagenome | biome: gut microbiome; feature: rumen; material: RS-attached | host: Bos | place: Iran: Karaj | collected 2018-10
AAATCTTGTGGAATTTGTTCATTATATATTAATCTTCCTACTGTTGTTTCTATTGTTTTTGTTTTTACTTCTTCATTTATTTCTTTAGATAATCTTACTTTTACTTTTGCATGTAAACCTACATCTCCATTTTGGTATGCAAGAAGTGCTTCATCTATATCTTTAAAGTACATACCTTCACCTTTTTCACCATCAATTTGAACTGTTAGGTAATATGAACCTAAAATCATATCTTGTGATGGAACAGTAACTGGTTTACCATCTTGTGGTTTAAGTAAGTTATTTACAGAAAGCATTAAGAATCTAGCTTCTGCAATAGCTTCTGGTGTTAAAGGAACGTGAACAGCCATCTGGTCACCATCAAAGTCAGCATTAAATGCTGTACATACTAATGGGTGAAGTTTAATAGCTCTACCTTCAACAAGTATTGGTTGGAATGCTTGAATACCTAATCTATGAAGTGTAGGAGCACGGTTAAGCATAACTGGATGATCTTGAATAACCTCTTCTAATATATCCCATACTTCTGGTCTTAATCTTTCAACCATTCTTTTTGCATTTTTAATATTATGTGCTAATCCTCTTCCAACTAATTCTTTCATTACAAATGGTTTGAATAACTCAACTGCCATTTCTTTTGGAAGTCCGCATTGATATATTTTAAGTTCTGGTCCTACAACGATAACTGAACGTCCTGAATAGTCAACACGTTTTCCAAGTAAGTTTTGACGGAAACGTCCTTGTTTTCCTTTAAGCATTGAAGATAAACTCTTTAATGGTCTATTTGATGCAGAAGTAACACTTCTACCACGTCTACCATTATCAAGTAAACTATCTACTGCTTCTTGAAGCATTCTCTTTTCATTTTGAACAATGATAGTTGGAGCTCCAAGTTCAAGTAATTTCTTTAGACGATTATTTCTATTAATAATTCTTCTATATAAGTCATTTAAATCTGATGTAGCAAATCTTCCACCATCTAATTGAATCATTGGTCTTAATTCAGGAGCGATTACTGGAAGAACATCAAGAATCATCCATTCAGGTTTATTTCCTGATTCATCAAATGCTACTAAGCAGTCTAAACGTTTTACTAAACGAATACGTTTTTGACCAGTAGCTGTTTCTAATTCTTTTCTAATTGCTTCTACTTCAGCATGAACATCTACTTCATGTAGTAATTCTTTAATTGCTTCAGCACCCATACCTACTTTGAAATTATTTCCATATTTTTCATAGTAAGCACGATATTCTTTATCAGATAATGTTTGTTTTTTCTCTAAAGGAGCTTGTCCTGGATCGATTACTACATAACTTACGAAATATAGTACTTCTTCTAGATCTCTTGGTGACATATCTAGTACTAAACCCATCTTTGATGGTACTCCTTTGAAGTACCAAATGTGTGAACATGGAGAAGCTAAATCTATATGTCCCATACGTTCACGACGTACTTTGGAAGAAGTAACTTCTACTCCACATCTATCACATATTACATTTTTGTATCTTAATCTCTTGTATTTTCCACAAGAACATTCAAAATCTTTTGAAGGTCCAAAGATCTTTTCACAGAATAATCCATCTCTTTCAGGTTTTAATGTTCTGTAATTTATAGTTTCTGGTTTTTTAACTTCTCCATAAGACCAACTTCTGATTTTTTCAGGAGATGCAATTCCTATTCTGATACCCTTTATTACATTAGCATCTATCATAGTTCTTCACCTTCCCCTTCTTCTATATCGCCAGGAAATTCTAAATCATCCAAATCATCTAATTCATCCTCATCCTCAAATTCATCTTCATAATCATCATCTGGATCAGGTAATTCTTCTGGTTCTTCTGGTTCTGGCATACTTAAATCTTTACCTATTTCATTTACTGAAATTGGTTCGTCATCTTCATCTTCTTTTTCTAATTCTTGAATATCAACATATTGATCATCTTGATTTAGAATTTGAATATCTAAGCCTAATGCTTGGAATTCTTTTAATAATACTCTGAAGCTTTCTGGAATAGCTGCTTGTGACATTACTTTTCCTTTAACCATAGCTTCATAGATCTTAACACGGCCGACTACGTCATCTGACTTAACAGTCATCATTTCTTGTAGAACATGTGCTGCACCATAAGCATATAGTGCCCAAACTTCCATTTCTCCAAATCTTTGTCCACCGAATTGTGCTTTACCACCAAGAGGTTGTTGAGTAACCATTGAGTATGGTCCAGTTGAACGAGCATGTAATTTATCATCAACCATGTGATGTAATTTAATCATGTACATAACACCAACTGATACACGACTTTCGAATGGTTCACCTGTACGTCCGTTGTAAAGAACTGTTTTTCCGTCTGGATCAATACCAGCATCTTTTAATTCTTTACTGATATCAGCCATTGATGCACCATCAAATACTGGTGTTGCATAATGTAAGCCTAATTTCTTACCAGCCATACCTAAGTGTAATTCTAGGATTTGGCCAATGTTCATACGAGATGGAACACCTTGTGGGTTAAGAACAATATCTACTGGACGACCATCTGGTAAGTATGGCATATCTTCTTCTGGTAAGATTAATGAGATAACACCTTTGTTACCATGACGTCCTGACATCTTGTCACCAACTTGGATCTTACGTTTTTGGATAATGTATACACGTACTACTTTAGATACACCAGCAGGTAGTTCATCAGAGTTTTCTTTAGTATAAATTTTAACATCATGAATAATACCGCCAGCTCCGTGATCAACACGTAATGAAGTATCTCTTACTTCACGAGTTTTTTCACCAAAGATTGCATGTAATAATTTTTCTTCTGAAGTTAATTCTTGAACACCTTTTGGAGTAACTTTACCAACTAGGATATCTCCATCTTTTACTTCAGTACCAATTCTTACAATACCGTTAGCATCTAGATTCTTTCTAGCTTCTTCACCAACATTTGGAATATCTCTTGTAATTTCTTCAGGTCCTAATTTAGTATCTCTACATTCAATATCATAATGTTCGATATGTAATGATGTATAAGCATCATCTTTAACTAATCTTTCAGATAATACTACAGCATCTTCGTAGTTATAACCGTTACATGTCATGAATGCAACTGTCATGTTTCTACCTAATGCTAATTCACCTTTTTGTGTTGAAGGACCATCAGCGATAACTTCACCACGTTTAACTTTATCACCTTTTTTAACTAATGGTTTATGGTTAATTGTAGTTGAAGCATTACTTCTTTCGAAGTTTGCTAAATAATAAGTATCTTCACCCTTAGCATTTTTAACAACGATTTTTAAAGAGTCAGCATATTCTACTACACCATCAGCTTTAGCAATGATTGTAGCACCACTATATTTAGCAGCAACATATTCAACACCAGTACCAACGATTGGACTTTCTGGTTGTAATAGTGGAACAGCTTGTCTTTGCATGTTGGCACCCATTAGGGCACGGTGTGCATCGTCGTGTTCTAAGAATGGAATACAACTTGTTGTGATTGAAACAATTTGAGCTGGTGCAACATCCATAAAGTCAACTTTTTCTTTGTTAACCATTACAGTTTCACCATTAAGTCTAGCTACAACTTGTTTATCTTTAATAGTTCCGTCTTCATTTAGAGGGATAGTTGCAGATGTAATATAATAATTAGCTTCTTCATCAGCAGTTAAATATTCTACTTCATCTGTTACTTTTAAATCTACTACTCTTCTATATGGAGTTTGAATAAATCCAAATTCATTAACTTTAGCATAAGAAGCTAAAGATGTAATAAGACCGATATTTTGACCTTCTGGTGATTCAATAGGACAAATTCTACCGTAGTGTGATGGGTTAACGTCACGAACTTCGAATGATGCTCTATCTCTTGAGATACCACCTGGTCCTAAAGATGATAAACGTCTCTTATTAGTTAATTCTGAAATTGGGTTTACTTGATCCATGAATTCTGAAAGTTGTGATGAACCAAAGAATTCTTTTAAAGCAGCAGTAACTGGTCTAATATTAATTAATGTTTTTGGTGTTACACTATCAAGTTCTTGAGTAGTCATTCTTTCTCTGATTACTCTTTCCATTCTTGACATACCTACACCAAATTGTTTTTGAACTAATTCACCAACTTGTCTTACACGTCTATTTGATAAGTGATCGATTTCATCATCTTTACCAATACCTACATGTAATCCTAAATAATAAGATAGTGAAGCATAAATATCAGATGTAGTTAATCTTCTTGAATCGATAGCTTGATCATTACCAATTAAAGTAATAGTCTTTCTACCATCTTTTGGATCAACAACTTTAACAGTTTGAATCTTGTTATAGTTATCTAATTCTTCATTAATTTTTACTTCTTTTACATTGATTCCTGTAGCAAATACTTCTTTTAATTTTTCTAAAATATCTTTATCAACTACTGTTCCTTTTTCAGCAACTACTTTTCCATCTTGATCTTTGATATCTTCAGCAAGTGTTTGATTGATAAGTCTATCAACAACATTTAACTTTTTGTTAAATTTATATCTACCTACTTTAGCTAAATCATATCTAAAATGATCAAAGAATCTAGTAATTAATTGGTTCTTAGCTGAATCTAGAGTAGCTGGTTCTCCTGGTCTTAATTTTTCATAGATTTCAATTAAAGCTTCATCAGTGTTTTTAGTGTTATCTTTTTCAATTGTATTGATAACATATTGATTTTCACCAAATACTGCTTTAATGTCTTCGTCTGAAGATAAACCTAATGCTCTTAAGAATGTAGTAACTGGAACTTTTCTAGTTCTATCAATTCTTACGTATAATACGTCTCTTGCATCAAGTTCGTATTCTAACCAAGTACCTTTGTTTGGAATTACTTCTGAAGTAATAATATGACGTCCACTCTTATCTATTTCTCTCTTGTAATAAATAGATGGACTTCTTACTAATTGTGAAACTACAACTCTTTCTGCTCCATTTATAATAAATGTTCCAGCATCAGTCATCATAGGAATGTCACCTAAGAAGATTTCTTGTTCTTTAACTTCTCCAGTTTCATGAATGAATACTCTAGCTTGTACCTTTAATGGTGCAGCATAGTTTACCATTCTTTCCTTTGATTCCTTTATAGAGTATCTAGGTTCATCAAAATAATAATCTCCAAACTCTAATGAGATATTTCCTGTAAAACTTTCTACTGGGAATAAGTCATCAAAAGTTTCTTTGATTCCTTCATCCAAAAACCATTGGTAGGAATCTTTTTGAATTGAAAGTAGATCTGTCAATTCAAGTGTGTTATTAATTTTTGAGAAAGTTCTTCTCTCTGCATGGTCACCAAACTTTTTAGTCTTAAATGCCATAAACAAATCACCCCGTACCTATAATATTTTTAGTGCATTTTTAAAACAAGACACAGTGTTTAATTTTAATAAAATTAAAGTAATATGTCAATTGTTTTTTCTACTATGCACAATAGTAGTTTTAAGCAGCATTATTATTTCTTTAGCCCTAATATAAGAAATATGCTGTTAATATATTTTTAATAGGCTTTTCGCATCCACCTTATTAATATCAATTTAACATTTTTGCCTCACGAAAAAACATCCATTAGTAGATCTATTAATGGATTTTTAATTAAATTATTTTTCGATTGTAGGAGATAATAATATATTCAAATTGCTCACCAGTTCCCTCTTTGAGACAAATATAGTTAAATTATATAAGATTTTACGCGTAAATGCAAGTGTTTTTGGACTTTTTTTACATTTTTTATTGACAAGATTTATTAGTAGTTGTTATAATGTATTTGTTATTGTGTTATGGCGCTTTAGCTCAGCTGGCTAGAGCAACCGGTTCATACCCGGTAGGTCGTGTGTTCGAATCACACAGGCGCTACCAATTTGTAAATAATCGAACTTTTAAGTTCGATTTTTATTTTTTTAACTTAGATAATAATAATGTGCTTTCAATTCTTTTATTTTTTTGTTATTATGTTTCATTATATATTCATTATTGTTTCTATATAGTGGTTCATTTATATCATCTGGTACACTTATTGTTGCTTCTTCATTTTTATACTTATCATATAACTCTTTTAAAAGCTTATTTTTACACTCTTTTGTTTTATATGAGGTAATTTTATTAATAAGTTCATTTCTAACATCAGAGGCCTTTATTTTAACTAATACATCGGTATTAAATAATCTTTCATAATAATTCTTTTTAGTTATTAAATTAAATACTGGATCAAATACGTAATCTATTGAATTATAATTAAAACAGATCCATGAATGATAATATCTAGAATGAATATTATTAAACGTTAAATAACCTCTTTCAATGTAATCATTATCATCTAAAAATACTATAGAGGATTCAGTTGTTTCCCAACACCAACCTTCTAATACATTTTGATTCATTAAATCAAAGATGTTACCTTGATACTCTCCTCCTACTTTTATATAAAGATTAGATAATCTATTTTTTAAATAATTAATTACATTAGTATCAATATTTATTAGTTTAAGTTTACTTATCTTAGTATTAATATCTAACATAATAATCCCCCTTTAAGTACTATATATTTTAATACAAAAAGACATTATATTCAACTATAATATTTTATGATACTATTCCATATATACTATAAAGTTGAAAATTTATTAAATATATTATATAATTATTTTGTTTTAAAGGATGATTAGATATGAATGTAGGAATCGACATTGATGGATTCTTAACAGATATTGCTACATTTCAAATAGAACAAGGTATGAAATACTTTGGTAATATAGTTAATAGAAATGGTTACTCTATTAGAGAAATCTATAACTGTAGTAAGAAAGAAGAAGCAAGATTCTGGAGAAAGAATTTTAAATATTGTTTTAAAGAAGTTAGACCTCAAGCTAGAGAGTTTATTGAATACATCAGAAATAATGGTGGTAAAGTCTATATTATTACATCAAGAGCATTAAGTGCTGAAAAGAATTTACTAGGATTATTTATGAGAGGTGTTGTAAAAGGATGGCTTGCTAAGAATGGTATAAAATATGATGGTATAGCTTTTTGTAACGAAGATAAAACTAAAGTTATAAAGAAATTTGATATTAAAGTTATGGGTGAAGATAATCCTCATAATATTAATGCTATTAGTGATTATGTAAAAGTTATTTGTATGAGTGCTCCATATAACATGGAAGTTGAATCAGATAACGTATATAAAGTTGTTAATTTTGATGAAGCAATTGATGCTTATAAAAAGATATTAAAAAAAGGAGCTTAATTTAAGCTCTTTTCTTATTAAAGTTATTATTAAATGATTTTACTAATCCATATCTTTTAAACTCTTGTAGAGTTACTTTTTTATCCATTAAAGATACAATCCATGATTCTTTAAATTTAGGCATATTATAAGATAATGGATACATATGAGATATTATTATATCTTCTTGTAATTCATTTAATTCAAAATGCTTTTTAGCATTCTCTAAAGATATTAGTGGATGATTATTTAATCTATCACTTTGAGAATCAGATAAATCATCATCAAAGAAGAAATCGTGTAAAAGTGCTGCACGTGTTACATCAACATAGTTTAAGTTTTTCTTTCTTAGTTTCTTGTATACTTCATATGCCACTCTAAGCGAGTGATTAAATCTGGTTGTTGAATGATGTACTTCATCTTGTAGTCTTATGAATTCTTCATTAGTTATTATATCTTTTATTATATTGTTAAATTCTTTTTGCATTATTTCACCTGTCTTTTTTAAAGACTAACACATTGTACTATATAATTAATAAAAATACAAGCAAACAAAGTATTCCCTTTTTTATAATTATTGTTGTATAATTATTGTTAGTAATTGCCTAGTAGCCAAGCGGTAAGGCAGAAGGCTCTGACCCTTCGATTTCGTAGGTTCGAATCCTACCTAGGCAGCCAAGTTTGAATAATAAAATAAAGACTACGAAATGTAGTCTTTATTTTATGGTAAATTAGTGCTAATCTACCAACCCTTATTCTTTTTTATAACATTAGATTATAGAATCTAAAGCTAACGTAATCATGTCATCTAGTGATTTTTCTCTATCTTTAACTGATAGTACTACATCACTAAATTTTGAGTCTACTGCAGTAACAATTGCTGTTGCTTCCCTTTTAAATACTTTAGCAACATGTAATAATGCATAGGCTTCCATTTCTTCTGCAATTGGAGTGTTCTTTTTAGGAATCATCTTTAATACTCTATCCATATTAATATATGGTCCAAATTGATCACATGTAAGTACAGTACCAACATTTAATTTCTTTCCTTGTTTCTTAGCTGTTTCAATAATCTTTTTATTTAATTTTGAAGATGGTTTTTCAATATGTGTTCTAGTACCATCATAGATGTATGCAAAGTTAGATAAACTATATACATCTTTAGCTAAGATTAATTCTGGAACTTCAATGTTAGGAGATACTACTCCACATGTTCCGATTCTTATAACTCTTTGTACATTGTAAAAATAGAATAATTCAAATGCATAGATACTCATTGAAGGCATACCCATACCTGAACCCATTACTGTTACTCTTTTACCTTTGTATGTTCCAGTGTAACCAAACATATTTCTTACACTAGTAACTAGCTTAGCGTTCTTTAAATATTTCTTTGCTATATATTTTGCTCTTAGTGGATCACCAGGCATAAGAACTGCTTCAGCAATTTGATTCTTCTTAGCATCTATATGAATTGGATAATCTTGTGGTTTCATTTGTCTACTCTCCTTTACATTAACATTGTAACATATAATGTTAATCATGTTGTAAATTATCATTTAACTTTACACTTGCGTTTTACACGCGATTGATTTATAATAATACGTACTTGAAAGGAATGACAAAATCATGCAACATCAATTGGTAAAGACAAGATTATTAAAAAATCCTAAAATTTATACTCAAACAAATGAAAATTTAGATGAACTATTTAAGCATTTTGATTTTAATAACAAGGAAGTATTTAGTGTTTTAGGTTCTTCAGATCAAATGATAGCTTCATACTATTATGGAGCAAAAAGTGTTGACACTTTTGATAGAGATTTAAGAGCAGCTTATTATACTTTTTTTAGAAGATGGTTAATTAACTCTACAGGAGAAGCTTACCCTTCTTATTTCAATAATGTAAATTTAAATAATTGTACTAGAATTGCTAAGGAAGCTATTCCTCAAGAATCTTTTGAAGCAATGGCTAAAAAGTTTTGGATGACTACTTTTGGTAATAATTTTAATCAATATGCTGTATTTGAATATCTTCCATACTGTGAAAGAAATTTATTTGAAAAAGACAAAGATTTAATCAAAGAAGTATTAAATCGAAGATTAAACTTTCAGCATATTAATATGTTTCAAAAATTAGATATTGATAAAAAATATGACATACTTGTATTATCCAATATGTTAGAATATTTAAAAGGTAATGAAGAATTATTAATAAATGTAAGAAATAATATAGAAAGATTATTAAAAGATAATGGTAAAGTAATATGCAGTTATATTTGCTTAGATCATGAGGAAGATAATTTTAAAAAAGAAGTTGAAATATTAACTCAAGGCTCACTAGAATATGATCAACATTATGAATATTATGAACCACTTATTGGCTCTAATCGTGATGCTGGTTATTCATATACTAAAAAAAGAACTAGATAGTTCTTTTTTATTTTGATAATAGTACATGAATTAACACAAAAAAGTAAGTGCTATAAGCACTTACTTTTTATTTCTTATTATTTTACTAATCTCTGAGTATAGAACTCTTAGTTTACCTTTAGCTTCACCATTCATGTTTCTGAATTTTAATACTAAAGGATGTCCACTATCTAAATAGAATATTAATGCTGCTCTAGTTAGTTCATATAAAATAGCAGATGATGACATAGAGTTATAAGGTATTGTGTGTATTTGTTTAGTTATACTTAAACCTTTAACATCAAATAATAGTATTTTCTTATCTGTAAATACACCTTTATCTCTACGTGTTGCGTATGCAGCTATTATTTTTTCATCACTATCAATATAGTCTGTAACATATTTAGGTAATTCTTTAATATCTAATTCTTTATAAAAGTAGAAATATTTAGTTATTTCTTTTGTTTTCATGTATGCCATAATTTATCTCTCCTTTAAAACATCTTCATTTTATTAACTGGCCAGAATCTAAAGACTACTTTACCAATTATCTTATCTTTTTCTATACATCCTAATTCTCTTGAGTCTTGTGAATTAGGTCTGTTGTCTCCTAACACTAAATAACAATTATCTGGTATTACATCACTCTTGAAATCATAAGTTACAATACCTTCACCTAAATAATCTTCTTTATATGGTTGATCATTTAAATATAAAGTATTATCCTTAAATTCTATTTTATCTCCAGGTAATCCTATAACTCTTTTAATTAAGTTTTTAAGTCCATTGTTTTCGAATACAAGGATATCTCCTCTTTTAGGTTCACCAAATCTATAGTGAAGTTTTGAAATAAACACTAAGTCTCCGGCTTTAAATGTTGGTTCCATAGATGGTCCAGAAACTTGCATGAATGATATAACATAAAGGAATAATAATATTGCGACAACAACAACAATTATGTATTTACCAAAATCTCTAAAAAATTCATTAATTTCTCTAAAATCCATAAGTACCCTACCTCACCTATATAATAGCATTATTAAGAAAAAAAATAAAGCATAAACTTTATTGTTTATGCCTTATTATTATTTAATTACTTAACTTCGTATTCATCGATGCAGTAGAATCCACCTTCAACTTCTGGATCATATTTGAATACTACATCAAAATATCCTTCAGTTTCATTGTCATCTGTATTTGCATCTCTGTGATATCTTACAGTAACTGTATCAATTACATGTGAGTTATCCATAACATCTTTTGAACCATTATCTCTTGTTGCAATATATACTGGATCATGATATCCATATGTAATATTTACTTCAGCACTTACAAATTCAGCATTACTATTTAATTCATAGTATGTTGTATTTTTGTCATATTCAGTAGCTTTATCAAATGTATAATATGAACAAGAGTAAGACCAACATGTTCCTGTTGCTTTCTTATAATGTACATGTCCCCATGTTTCTCTAGTATATGCATTTGATGGATATGAAGAACGCCAACCTATTGATTTTTCATCAGATCTTACATACTTATTATCTAAGTCAGCAAATGTTTCAACATATGACCATCTAACTTTTTCAGATAAGTCTAATGATTTTGTTTGTCCATTAGTATATTTAACTGTTGCACCTTGAACTTTAACAAATTGATTGTAATGTTCAGTTATTTCTAAGAAGTTATGTGGTAATGTTTGTGATCCAATATTTGGAGATTGGTCACATCTCTTGCCATCTGTTCCCATACATTCACTATTTAGTGTATATGTATAAGTATTCTTGATACTTACATCTACTTCAAATTTTGAATTGTATGCTAAGTAGATAACACTATATCTTAATTTATTATTTGTTAGAGTTAAGTTTCCACTTGTATATGTAATATTTAATGTTTTAGATTTAACAAATTCAGTATTATTAAAGTCTGTAGTATATTCATTCTTAGCTAATACTTTATCTGCTCCACCTAAATTTTCAACTGTTACAGTAATATCATCTTTAACTAATTCTGGTTTATTACCATTATATGATTTAGTATATGATAATTGATGATTTGCTTTAATCTTAGCTGTTAATGTTACAAGTTGAGCTTTGAATGTAGTATTTGCTTTAATAGCTACATTTTCATCATTACCATTAGCGTCTTTCCATCCTAAATATGTATATCCATTCTTAGTTGGAGTTTGTCCATTGTAAATTGCTTTAGTGTTATATTTAACG
>JAEEGJ010026142.1_pt1 | contig 11872 bp, 7 predicted proteins | sample 8958761 | NCBI WGS metagenome assembly JAEEGJ01 (sample SAMN16246546, study PRJNA631951) | gut metagenome | biome: gut microbiome; feature: rumen; material: RS-attached | host: Bos | place: Iran: Karaj | collected 2018-10
GAGTCGGTCGAGATAGAGCCTGTGATCGACGACGCCTTGCCGAATGTTGTGATGGATTACGACCTTGTGCTTGACAAGGCGCTGAACAATTCCTCGTTCAATCTCCAGAACGAGATCGACGAGCTCAACGCCGCATCGGCCGTCGCCAAGGCCAAGGCCGACAGGGGTATATCGATGAGCCTTAACGCCAGATTCGGCCTCTCCCAGTCCGGGGCCGGATTGCCGGACGTGTACCGGGATCTCCTGAACCAGGAGGTGGTCGGACTGACTTTCAGTGTACCCATCTTCGACTGGGGACTTGGCAAGGGTAAGGTCCAGAAGGCGAAGGCCGCCGAGGAGGTGGTGAAAGCCCAGAACCTCCAGGACGAGAATGATTTCAGGAGGAAGATCTTCACCGCCGTGGGGCAGTTCAACAACCAGCGGCAGCAATGCGTCGCCAGCAAGCGCGCGATGGAGATCGCCACGGAAAGATATTCACTGATGATGGACAAGTTCCGCGGCGGTAACGCCACCGTGACCGACCTCACCAATGCCCAGAACGACTCGGACTCCGCCCTCTCCAAGTACGTTGGGGACCTGTCCAATTACTGGAACTACTACTACACTCTGAGGAAACTCACCCTTTATGACTTCCTCACCGGGCGTGACATAGATATCGATGTCAAGGAAATGGTTGAATGATTATGAGATCAAGAATACTCGCGATATGCACCTTCGCGGCGGCCCTGTCGCTCTCCTCTTGCGGAGGCAAGAAGGCCTCGGAAGAGGGGAGGGACGGCAAGCTCCAGTACTCGCCCCAGATCAACGAGGTGGAGGTGATCACGCTTGAACGGACCGATTTCGCCAGGCAGCTGCTCTCCAACGGCAAGCTGGCCGCCTCTAAGAAGAGCGCGCTATTATTCGGCACTTCCGGAAATATAGCTTCTATCAATGTGAAGAACGGCAGTGTGGTTGGCGCCGGAGCGACCATAGCGACCCTGGACCGGCCGGATCTCAGGCTCGCTCTCGAATCGGCGGACATCGCCCTGAAGAAGGCGGAGATAGACCTCTATGACTTCCTCGCCGGCCAGGGCTATTCCGCCCGTGACACTGTGTCGGTCCCCAAAGACCTCATGGCTACGGCCAGGATGAGATCCGGCTACACGACAGCCGAGAACGGCTTGTCCAAAGCCAGGTACGATATCTCCGGGACGGTGCTCAGGGCCCCGTTCCACGGGAGGGTGGCTGATGTTAAGCTCCGCCGTTATGACCAGTACTCCGGGACAGAACCGTTCTGTACAATCATAGACGACCGCGTCCTGGACGTGGATTTCACGGTCATGGAATCCGAGTATTCATTCCTTTCCATAGGTCTTCCCGTCAAGATCCGTCCCTTCGCTGACGAGGGGAAGGAATACACCGGTAAGATCACCGGGATCAACCCGTCGGTTGACTCCAAGGGCCAGATCTCCGTGCGGGCACAGGTCGTGAACGACGGCTCCCTGATCGACGGCATGAACGTAAAGGTCGTGGTAGAGCGCATGATCCCCGGCCAACTCGTTGTTCCAAGGAGCGCCGTGGTGATCCGTGACAATCTCGATGTCCTGTTCACCTACACCCCTGACGGACGGGCCCATTGGACCTATGTGAAGATCCTTTACTCCAACGGCGATTCCCATGTGGTCACCGCCAACACGGACAGGAACGCCACGCTGAGCGAGGGTGACCAGGTGATTGTCTCAGGCAATCTCAACCTGGCGGACAACTCCGAGGTGACTCTTAAGGATTGACGATGCTTAAAAGGCTCATAGACAGACCAGTGACAGTGACGATGATAACTCTCGTTGTCGTCGTCCTGGGGCTCGTCAGCATGCGCCTTCTTCCTGTCTCCCTGATCCCCGAGGTTGACATCCCCTACATAACGGTCCAGGCCTCGTCGGCCGACCTTTCCGCCAGGGAGATGGACGAGACCGTCCTGAGACCCCTTCGCCAGCAACTCATCCAGATCAACGGTCTGGAGGATATCGTCAGCGAGGCGAAGGACGGTAGCGGAACCATCAGGCTCACCTTCAGTCACGGCTCGGACATAAGCTACCTTTTCATAGAGGTCAACGAGAAGATCGACCGGAGCATGTCCTCCCTTCCGGACATAGCCCGCCCGAAGGTGCTCAAGGCCAGCGCCACCGACATCCCGGCGTTCTACCTGAACATAACAGGAAACGAGTCCGCCGAGTTCGTTCCTGACAACGATCTTTTCCCTGTCAGTGAGGGTTTCTCTCAACTCAGCCGCTTCGCCACCGATGTGATCATCAAACGCGTCGAGCAGCTTCCCGAGGTCGCCATGGCCGACATCAGCGGCACGGTGGACGAGGAGATACTGATCCTCCCCGACCAGGACAGGCTCCGCCAGGTCGGTATGACCATGGACGAGTTCGAGACCTTGATAAAGGGAGTGAATATCAGTCTTGGGAGCCTCACGATCAGGGACGGCGAGTACCGTTATAATGTCAAGTTCGACTCCAGGGCCTCATCGGCTGAAGACATCTCCTCCATTTGGCTCAAGCGTGAGGGCAGGATGCTGCAAGTCAAGGATATAGCCAAGGTCGTGACGCATCCGGCCAAACGTACCGGGCTTGTCCGCTCGGACGGGAAGGACGCCGTGTGCCTAGCCGTCATCAAGCAGAGCGAGACCAGGATGTCAGCCCTGAAGAAGTCGATGGAAGAACTGATGGACCAGTTCAAGGCGGACTATCCCAGTTTGGATTTCAAGATCACGAGGGACCAGACGGAGCTTCTGGAATATTCGATCAGCAACCTCCTGCAGAATATCGTCATGGCGCTCCTGCTGGCCTGCGTGGTGATCTTCCTCTTTATGAGGGACTTCCGCTCCCCGGCCCTGGTGGCTCTGACCATGCCCGTGGCTCTGGTGTTCTCGATGCTCTGCTTCCATGCGGTAGGCCTCTCGCTGAATATCATCTCCCTGTCCGGACTCCTTCTCGGAGTTGGAATGATGACTGACAACACGATAGTTCTGGTGGACAACATTACCGGACGTTGGCAGCGGGACGGCGATCTTCGCCAGGCCGTGCTGAAGGGTACCTCCGAGGTGATGGGGCCTATGCTGAGCTCCGTCCTCACCACGTGCGCCGTGTTCATCCCCCTTGTCTTCCTCGGGGGCATAGCCGGCGCCATGTTCCATGACCAGGCCATATCCGTGACGATAGTCCTGCTGACCTCATACGTGGTCACCATCACTGTCATACCAGTCTTCTATTACTGGTGGTACAAGGGCAAGGACAGGTTTGCCCCGAGCCGTTTCCTTGAGAGGATCAATTTCGAGAGGCCTCTCCAGATGTGGGACGACAGGTGGATGGAGTGGTGCCTGAGGCACCGCGGGTTCTCCTGGAGTCTTCTCGCGGTCTCGCTGGCCGGCACGGTCGTCTGCTTCCTGCTGATGCCGAAGGAGAGGCTTCCCGAGATGACCCAGACCGACACCATCCTGAGGATCGAGTGGAACGAGCATCTGGCCATCGAGAGCAACACGGACAGGATAAGGTCTATCGAGACCCTGCTCTCCGGGAAGGTCTCCCAGATGACCGCCCTTGTCGGTGCCCAGCAGTTCGCGCTCAGCCATAGCGGTGACCAGGGGGTCTCTGAGGCGTCTGTCTATCTGGATTGTGGTAACCAGCGGACCCTGGACAAGGTCAAGGGGGAACTGGAGGCTTACCTCGCCTCCTCGTGGCCCGCGGCGACATATTCATTCTCCCCGTCCGGGAATATTTTCGACATGGTCTTCGCCGGAAATGAGGCCACCCTGACAGCCAAGCTCCGTCCGGTGAGGGCGGAGGGGATGGAGGTGGCCCCCGTGAGAGAGGTCGTCTCCGGCATCAGGGACGCCCTTCCCGGGGCGGGAGTGTCTGATCCGGCTGTCAAGACGGACGCGCTTTTCGTCGCTGATCCGGACCTTCTCGCCCTCTACGGTGTGAGCGTGTCCGACCTCCTCTCCATCCTCCGCAACTCCCTTAACGAGAACAGGCTCTTCAACATAGTCCAGGGCTCCAGGTCCGTGTCGGTGGTGACTGGCTCGAACGCCGGAAGCCTGTCAGAGATCCTCTCCCGGACCTTTGTCGAGAAGAGGGGGGAAGACGGTGCGACCCTGCGGATACCCGCCTCTGACCTCATGAGACAGACCCTCGTGGAGGACTTCAAGACAGTGGTGGCGGGCGCCGAGGGTAATTACTATCCGGTTGACCTGGATGTTCCCTCAAAGGATGTCAGGAAGGCGATGGACGCCGTCAAGGACGTGGTCAGGAAGGACGGGGCCTTCGAGGCCGGCTTCTCCGGATCCTGGTTCTCGAACAGGAAGATGGTGGACCAGATGATCCTCATCCTGCTCATCGCCGTGACCCTCCTCTACCTTATCCTGGCCTCCCAGTTCGAGTCTCTCGTCCAGCCGCTCATCATCCTGTCAGAGATTGTGATTGACATCTTCTTCGCCCTGCTGGCCCTCTGGATCTTCGGCGTGAGCGTCAACCTGATGTCTATGATCGGATTGATCGTGATCACGGGTATCGTGATCAATGACTCCATCCTCAAGATCGACACCATCAACCGTATGCGAAAGGAGGGGGAGAGCCTTGAGAGGGCAGTCCTTGACGCCTCATCAAGGAGGATGAAGGCCATCATCATGACATCCCTGACAACGATCCTGGCCGTCTGCCCGTTCCTTGCCAGGGGAAGCATGGGGGCCGACCTTCAGTATCCCATGTCCCTTGTGATCATAGCCGGGATGCTGGTCGGCACGCTCGTCAGCCTTTTCGTCGTGCCGGCAATATATTACTCGATCTACAATGGACGGAAGGACAAATAGGATCCCCCCGTTCTCGGTTGTGCTGATCATGGTGGCGCTGTCGCTTATCGGTGTGGCGTCGATCCGGCGCCTGAACATCCAGTACACCCCGACCGCCGAGGAGAGGACTCTCACCGTATCCTTCAACTATCCGAACGCCTCGGCCGAGACTGTCGAGGCGGAGGCCACCTCCAAACTGGAAGGGGTGCTGTCAGGACTCGACCATGTGTCCGGCGTGTCCTCGACCTCGTCCAAGGGGGGCGGTACGATACAGGTCTCCTTCAATAAGGGAACCGATATGGACGCCGCGCGTTTCGAGGCGGCATCTGCGGTCCGTAACATCTGGTCCTCGCTTCCGAGGGAGATCACATATCCGACCATATCCAGGGGAAGCGGCGAGTCGGTCTCGAGGGTATCTTACCTTGTCAAGGGCGACATCCCCTCCAGGGAGATCTCACGCTACCTCAATGAGCATGTCCTCAGTCCTCTCGCGGCCGTCCCCGGGGTTGACAAGGTTGAGATCGGAGGCGGGGTCCCATTCCATTGGGTGATCACTTTCGACGCCACGAAGGCAGCCTCGGCCGGGATAACAGCGGACGAGATCGCCAGCGCCTTCCGCTCCTATTATGGCTCCGAGATCGTCGGCATGGCCAGGACAGGGGATGGCATGATGTCCGTGCGTCTGGAGGAAGAGAGCGGGCCTGATTTCGGGGCGGTCCCCGTGAAGAATGTCGGCGGGGAGATCATCCACTTGAGAGACATCGCGACCTGGCGTTACGAGGAGTCCGTTCCCACCTCCTACTACAGGGTGAACGGCCTGAACACCATCACAATGACGGCGGAGATAGCCTCCTCGGCCAACCTGCTGACCACAGCCGCGGCGGTGAGGGCGAAGATGGATGAGCTGCGATGCGGTTTTCCCGGCGAGATCACGGCCTCGGTCGCGTACGATTCCTCTGAATATGTCCGGGACGAGTTGAACAGGATCTATCTCAGGACAGGCCTCTGCGTGCTGATACTCCTGCTGTTCGTCCTCATCATCTACCGCTCGTGGAGATACATGCTGATCATCCTTTCCACTCTCGCGGTGAACATACTCACGGCTCTGGCGATCTATTCGTTTGCCGGGCTTCAGATCCATATCTACACCCTTGCGGGAATCACGGTCTCGCTGGGGATCATCATCGACACGTCGATCGTGATGATCGACCATTACAGCCGTTACCGTGATCGGAAGGTCTTCCCGGCCATCCTTTCCGCGGTGGCGACCACGGTGGGCGCCCTCCTGATGGTGCTCCTGCTTCCCGAGAGCGAGAAGGCCAACCTGGTGGACTTTATCTGGGTCATAGTCATCAACCTTTGCCTCTCGCTTCTTATCTCCTATCTCTTTATCCCATCGTTGATGGAGTATATTCCAGTCTCGCAAGTCTCGGGCGTGTCCGGCTCCGGTGCTGCCCTGTCGGCCTGCGCTCCGCGCCCTGTCCGGGTAAATGGCCGCCAGAACAGCACTGGAGCCGGAAGGAGAAGACTCCGTTCGCTACGACGCACCGTGAAATGGAACAAACGGTATGAAAAATATATCAGTTGGGGCACAAGACACCGGTGGGTGTACATAGTGTTATTCATCGCGGCGTTCGGCCTTCCGTTCTGCGCCTTGCCGAAAGCGTTGTCCGAGAAGGAGAAGGCCACGGCCAGCCGGGCCCGAAAGGCGGTGGACAAACTCGTGACGTGGAAGCCATACGAATCCAACAGGGTCAAGATTGACAAGTACACCGGATCCTCTTTCGCCCTGTTCTACGGCGCCTTGGACCGGTTCAACTTCTACCGTCAGCCGCAGAAGAAGCAGTTGAACATCCGCGCGGGTATGCTTGAAGGCTGCACGGTGAACCAGCTCAACGAGGTCGTGAAGGCGATGGAGAACTACCTCTCGAAGTTTGACGAGATCTCGGTGTTCACGACAAGGATCAGCTCCTACAATAACGCCAACATAACCGTGGAATTCAAGCCGGAGTTCGAGAACACATCCTTCCCCGCTACCCTTAAGTCCGAGGTCACGAGGATGGCGATCAATTTCGGAGGGGCCAACTGGAGTGTATGGGGGATTGACGACAACTCATTTAACAACAACATAGTCTCGAGCTACAAGAGCGACGGGATAATCCTCAGGGGCTATAATTACCAGCGTCTCCACGACTACGCCTCGATGATGGTGGAATATGTCTCCGGCAACCGAAGGGTACAGGAACCCGAGATCTGGGGCGGTGGGCGGTACGGCAGGCCTTCATCCGAGTTCGTCCTCGACTATGACTTCGGCAGGATGACGATGGCAGACGTGAATCCGTATTCCTACTATGGGACACTGTCGTCCCTTCTGTACGAGGAGGTCATCGGGAAGGCGGATCACGACGGGGAGCCCGCAGATGTCGTGTTGAGATCTTCTGACCTGGACGCTTACGACCTCTGGCATGTCGTCAACTCCCCGGTCGAGATAGGGGAGTCGAAGGTCACGCTCTCCGGCTTGGGCTCGATAGACAAGAGGCGGACCGGACTGGAGATACAGAAGGAGAACCAGTCATACACCCTTGAGGTCCGTTACGATTTCATCGGAAGCTATGAGCTCTCCAGACGACTGAGGACACAGGTGGTGGATCACTTTAATAATGAGATACTTCCGGTAGGTTTCAAAGCAGAGGATCCATCAGGTGGATGGTTCTATGGTAACAAAGAAAGGTACGCCTGGCTGATATTCCTGATCATCGCCGTGATCTATGTCATGCTCGCCATGACCTTCGAGTCGTTCCGGTATCCGCTGCCGGTGATATTCATGATCCCGATCTCGTTTATCGGGTTGTTCCTGGTGTTCGGACTCACTGACTTCGCCTTCGACCAGGGCGGCTTCGCCGCATTCGTGATGCTCTGCGGAATAGTTGTCAACGCGGGAATATATCTGGTCACGACGTATCAAGCCCTTCGACCCTTCGACAAGCTCAGGGACCTGCAGGACACCGCTCGGGGACCGGAGGCAATAAGTTTGTACATCAAAGCCTTCTCGCGTAAGATCACCCCGATCAGCCTCACCATCGTGTCAACCATCCTGGGACTTCTTCCCTTCCTCTCCGACGGCCCCGAGGAAGTATTCTGGTTCGACTTCGCCATCGGAACCATCGCCGGGATGGCCTTCTCTATCATAGCTATTATATTTGTTTTACCAATCATTTGCGTGAGTAATAAATAAATTCTGTTTCGTTATTATTTTGTAATTGTTTCAAATTATGGCCTTTTTTTATCTCGGACACCCCAAAACAATCACTGATTTGAGATCAATTGTCGGAATGAGACAAATAAATGATCGTAGTTCTATTCGCATTATTGTAATTGATGATGAACCATTCCCTTATTCAGATAATCTTAGGAAACACGGTTTTAATATTGAACAGTTTCGGGATCTTGAAACACTTGATTCTATTAGTTCCTACGAAATTGTTCTATGTGATGTCCAAGGGATAGGGACTAAGTTTCATCAAGAGCTACAAGGAGCATATCTTGTTAAAGAGATTCGCAGAAGATTTCCCTTTAAATACATTATATCTTATACAGCGTATGATAATGATGCGAGATATACAGCATTACTCAAGAATGCTGACATCAGTATTATAAAAGACGAGAATACCGATGTATGGGTAGAGAAACTGGATTATGCCATTTCATCTGTGAGTAATATTGAGGAGCAATGGGCGAAGACATGTAACCATTTACTTGATTTAAAAGTGCCTCTATTTCAAATAGCATTATTAGAAAACGAGGTTGTTACAAAAATCCAAAATAAAAAAAGTTTTGATGATTTCCCAAACGTAAACAAGTCAATTGAGCTTGAAAGTAACGCAAAAGAGGTCTTGCTATCTTTTATTGGAAGTGCTGCAGTAAAACTATTATTGGGATGAAAGCTCTTTACCCTTATCCATATAAGTTGTTTCCGTCAGATAGTTTATCAGATGGAGTAGTATTTCAAGTCCCTTGTTTTTGCAGACAGAATTGTTCGTCAAATATTTGCCGCAAGTTCTATGAGGAGAATTGTAATTCTATTGGAATTAAACAATGCCCTTATGGATTTGCTGTAGAAGTTTTGAGACTAGGAAATAATACTGTTGTTTTTTCCTGTCTCAATGTCGAGATTATATCTGATAAGAAATCTGTTCAGAAAAGATTACGCGATAAAGACTATTTGCCACGTATTCCATATGATTCTTATAAACAGTCTAAATCATCAATCCGCTCATTAGTGGAAGAGGCTTCTGACTTTTATCAACAAGAATCCAATTTCAAAATAACAAAAGCATCATATGATGAAAAAACGGAAATGTTAGATGATACTTTCCATGAACTGAGGAAGCTTAATCAACAATTAAAACCAGCAGCTGAGCGTTTGATACTTGAATTGGATCATTTTGATGGTGAAGATCCTTCTCAAATCGAATACTACACTCGTCAACTACATGCGACATCACAGTTAATTTCAATTCGATTAAGCACTTACGACCTTAGCATTACTTCTGATTTTTCTGTTTTTGAAAAAAAAGGCCCTATTGCGATTTACAAGAAGTTTGACAAGGTTTCAAAATTACTCGAGGTGCAGGCAAATGAGAGACATCTTAAGATAATCCGGAAGGGAGAATCTTTCCGTTCTTGCTTAGCCAACGACTTGGTCGAACTAATTCCTTATCTATTACTAGATAACGCAATTAAGTATTCGATGTGCTATAATACTATCACTGTTATTTTCGAAGAAGGACTGAATCATTTAATTGTTATAGTTAAAAGTTTAAGTCAACGTCCAGATAAAAAAGAAATACCACATTTAAAAGAGCGAGGGTTTAGAAGCAAAAATAATTCAAAAGAAGTTGGAGGGAAAGGGCTTGGTCTTTATTTGGCAGATCTAATTTGCATTAATAGTGATATTAATATGGATATAACAATAGGGAATAATATTTCTGAGGATTTTGCTGGCCAAAAGTATTCGGATTTCGTTGTGAGACTGGATTTCAGTAATATTTTGTTACCCACTATTCAGTAATTTAGGAGACACTAGAATTATAACTGAAGGTATTGTTTTTTAACTTAAAAAAAATTGACCCATCAATTATAGTCATTCTGCCAGTGTTTTGCATTAGTAAGATAGACAGGTAGGTAGTTATTTATTTGTACATTGTGTGAAAAAGAGTTTTATTCAACTATCATGTAAGTGGTAATCAATATCGTTTTATATTGCATTATTGGTATATTTTACTAAATTTGTATAGTTACGTATCGTACGTAACATATGTACGATATTCGGCCGACTTCAGGGTTCTTGGATTTTTTGTCCCTGGCTTTAGTGGATAGAGGCGAGGTTTTTTATTAATTGTTTTTTGGAAACATCCGATGAAGCGAATTTTATTTCTAAAAGTTTGCGGCAGTATAGCAGAACCTCACGAGTGTAATGGCACCTGTGAGCAGGCTAAGTTGTATGGGTTAGATCCCGTCTGCATTGATGTGAAGAATAATAATGAATTGGAGCAAGCGCTTTGTTCCAATGGTGCTTTTGATTATATCTATTTGAGTGCGCATGGTAACGCTGAGAGTTTTTCGAGCGAGGATGAACAAGTGAATTTGTTGTGGACCGATTTCGCAAGTTCTTTGTGTTTGGCCGGCTGCATGAATGATGGTTGTGTTCTCATGCTTTCATGTTGTAGAGGTGGATTGATGCAGGTGGCGTATACTCTTTTTTATAGTTGTTCTCATATTTCGTATGTCGTTGGCCCCCGCCAAAGTTTGTCATCGGCCGATATGTCAATTTGTTTTGGTGTATTTTTGTACAACATTGAGATAAGGGGAACGGATCCCGTGGTTGCTTGCGAAAAGATTAAATGTGCGACTGACCAACGTTTTTCGTGTTATGATCGGCAAGAAGAAGAGATTAACATTGAGAACTATTATAACGCAGATCGAATCTATGATATCTATAACAAGTTGTGTTTAGGGGAGGACTAAAGGAGCGTTTTGACGAAAGAATTCCTTTGGTTAGACAAGGATTCGTATCTTTGTTAATTGGTACTTGTTTCTCCTTGAAGGTAGGAGTTCCAAAGGTGAATAGTCTTAAGCGTGCTCTTATACGGAGACTACGTTTTGGGTATAAGAAAAGTATTATGAACATGCCACTTGACGATGTAGCTCAGGAAGTGATTAAGTATTATCGTAGATATCGGACAAGGCTTTTTTCTGTACTTTAGAGAGGGTTAGCATTTCCAAGGAAAGATCTGTTAGACTATATGGCGGTGTCTATGATTACTTACTTTAATAGATTGTTCACTACGAATTATGATACGCTTTTTGAAGAGGCTTATGGAGAGGATAGCATTAACGTTGTAAGTTGTGGCGAAGAATGTGCCAAACCTGAGAAGGATGTTAACCTATATAAGATTCCTAGGGGTCTTAAGCATCCAAATCAATTGGTTATAACCCTAACTGACTGAGTTATATTCTTATGGCTAAGAAAACTGATAAACAACTTGAACGGAATTTGCCCGTGAGAAAGGATCAAGTGAATGAACCTGCAGTGCGGGAGTCTTTATATGAGAAACTAAGGGACGAACTGTTCCATTATCGGGTTGAAATTCAATCCTATAAGCGATCTATGAGTACACTTTGGGCATGCGTTTCTGTAGTTGTTGCCCTCCTTGGGTTCTTTGGTTATAACCGTGTTGAGGCCCTTCTCGACAGAGTTGAGAAAAGTGCTAATGAGAGATTATCCAAGACTGATTCTCTTCTCGTAAGAATTGATTCTCATTTCCTAGACTCTTTAATGACAGTCGTTGACGAGAGAACAACGGCATATCATGACGCAATCGCGGCCCTCGAGAAAGGTGCTCGGGTAAATAATGAGTTATATAAGAAGTTAATCAGTGGGCTTCCCTATAATAAACGTGATACGACATCTATCAAATCATATATCAGAGATGATGCAACGAGTCTGTTTGACATCGTTTATTATCCAAATCCATATTCTTA
>JAEEGJ010026144.1_pt1 | contig 11870 bp, 10 predicted proteins | sample 8958761 | NCBI WGS metagenome assembly JAEEGJ01 (sample SAMN16246546, study PRJNA631951) | gut metagenome | biome: gut microbiome; feature: rumen; material: RS-attached | host: Bos | place: Iran: Karaj | collected 2018-10
CAACTTCCTGAAATCGTTCAAACTGGATACTCACGTGGACGATATAACCTACGACGAAAAGAATCAGATTCTCTACGGAATGGATGCTGCCAATGACCGCATCCTGCGCTTCGATCTGAAGAATCTGCGCCATTAGGGTCAGACCCCAATGGTATCATTTTGTGCTTTTTGACGCAAAACGAAACGACCCCTTTGCGTCAAAGACATCTGCCCTACTTCTGGTTGGGGTCAGGGTTATTGGGATCAACTTCCAACATTTCGGGAACACGGGTCAGGGCGCGGCCATCGGGAGTGATAAGCTCGTGATGCGGTATTGCCGTGAAGTTGAAGAGACCGCTCAGGGCATTGTAATCATCGGTTGATATTCGATATGATTCCGCACCTTCAAGCCACTCTTTGCGAAACGGTTCATACCGGCTTTGAGAATCATCGGTTATAAAGACCATAACGAAATTATCATATTTCCGGGTCATTATATAATGGCGGTTATTGAAGGTATTCTTGATCCCTGAGATACAAGGTCCGCAGGTGGTGGACCAGAAGTCCAGATAGACATACTTGCCGGGGTATTTGTCAAGGATGGTCTGCATGACTCTCTTGCCGGTGCAATCGGGCAGTTCCTTGTAGGGGACGCGACTCAGGTTAAATTGCTCATATACGGCATCGGCCATTGATTCAAGGCGCTTGTCTTTTATCTGGCTGCGGGCCGATATAAAGTAGCGTGCTATAACCTCATCGGCCGTAGTTGACGGTTCATCTTTAAGTATGCTGGCATACCATTCGATAATATCACCTATCCACTGGATAAAGCATATCTTACCCATCAATGACGGTTCATCGGTTTTAAAGAGACGGCTGTCATTGGCAAGGTAATATGCTCCATTGATGATATCCGCATCACAGCTGGTATTGGCGTATATCACACGGTCATTATTCCACACTCTTGATATGGAATCCTTATAGTAAACTGGATCATATTTGTATCTGTTGAAAAGAGCCCATTTGTAAGGCATGGCCAGCATCAACGTGTCATTATAGGGGAATTCACGCATGAGGCTGTAAAAAGTGGTATCGGTGAGATAGGCTTTTGAGATGGAATCCAATTGATGGTATCTGTCCATATCAGAAGCACCGAAACGGAGGTAATGCTGGTCTGCCATATCCCTCACCTGATTGCGATAGCTAAGGAGGCAGGTGATTAACTCCATGTCATTCATCAGGCTCTCATACTGATATTCAAAGGCAGTATAGTGATACTTACGGGCATTATTGTTAAGGATTTCACGGCATTGCTCCTTACACTGACGTGCATACTCCACTACCTGAGTTATGTTGTGGGAGTCATCATAACGGAACATGCTGTTATCAAACTTAAGTCCGCTGCGGGACACCTGGTCAATATGTTCCAGAAGATACGGGCGGCCATCAGACAGGGAAAAAGTACAGTTTCCCAGCAAGCTGAACTCGGCAAGCAGCGTATCGCCTGCCTGGGCAATGAAATTATGCCATTTGTCACGGCTGTCAACTATGCAGCCGCCTATGGTAAAGGGAACATCAAATGATACCTCAAAGTGACCAAGAGAGTCAATGTCAAGTGTCTTTGAGTTATGTATATCATCAAAATAATTGCAATAGTACAACTGGTAGGTCTTGACACCGAGTTTACTGTTGTATCCTTTTATGGTGCCGCGTATTGTTACTGAGCCAGGGGTGAAAAGGTGGTTGCGTATCTGTTCTGCCTGTTGCAGCTCTGCTGCGCTGAATTTGGGAGCTTTAGTGCTACTTGACTGGTTGATGCAACCTATCAGCAAACTGAACAGGATGATGTATATTGGGATTAACAGGCGTTTCTTCATATTGGAATTCATTAGGTTTATTGATTGACGCAAAGGTAAGGAATAATAAGTAAGTTAAGCCTTGTTATATTAATTACGCTATTTGACAATTTTGAATAAGATACACTCTGTTTAACGCAGATGATAATGTGACAGATTAGGTACATTCCTATTTTTGTTCAACAAAAAGACTATCACCAACTTTAAAACTGTTTTTTATATGAGAAAAACCTTGTTACTAATTGCATTAATGACGGCATGTTCCTTTGTTACTGCTCAGACTTCAAATGCTTCCTCAGAGGGAGAACCCGAATGTGAAATAATACTTGATTCAGGTTTAAGCCATAAGGGAGACTATCGCTTTTATCAGCCTTTCGAGTTCTCTGTAAACTTAGGTACGACCTCATCCGGCATATCTTATCCCAATACTCATGTTGCAACTGGTAACGGCATTGGATGGAATGCTGGTTTTACAGCACAATTCAACAAAAACGCCTGGGGGCTCAGAACCGGTCTTTCATATGAGCTGAACAAATCATTCTTAATTGATCAGAATAACCCTCTTGGGTCAGATTTCTCATTCCGCCAATCTGTTGTTAACATACCTGTGACATTAATGTATCACGGTAACCGCCAAGAGGCTTTCGGCTTTTACCTTGGCGCAGGTTTCAACATGCGTTATTCATTTGATTCATCATTGCAGACTCTAGACTATAAGACCAACAACTTGCAGTGGTACGGACATGGTGTATTTGGTTTCAGATTAGCCAATATCTATATTGAGGATGAAATCAGCACCCAGATTAACAGCTTGTTCAAAACGGGTACAGGTGTTCCAAAAGCCAACCTTACGACCGTATCTTTGAAAATTGGTTGGATACTCCCACTTGATTTCGGGAAAAAACGACACAAGAAGTTAAGACTATAAAAAAGAGATGGGCAGAATGCTATTCACTGCCCATCTTTTTTTATGTCAGAACTGCTCTTGAGTGAGGTCCGCGCCCATCTGGTTGATGCAGTGCTCGGCGTTGCGGATGTCTTGCTGGAGGAAGGCATCGGCTGTTTTCTCTGTGATGAGCATGCCACGGTTGACCCCTGCGGTGTGACCGTAGCCGATTGTCCAGACGCCTGCCGGACATAGGTATGAGTTGAGGCGTAGCTGCTCAAAACTCTTTATAAGTAAAAGTGCGTAATTTGTTGCTTTCATGGTTGTTATGGATTTATGTTAGTGTTTAAACGGTGTGTGTTTGGCGGATTACCAGCTTCAATACTATGATGAAGATTGTGGCCGCTATGATTAGGATTATTAGGCGGTCGATGATGGGTGATGCTTTTGGTGCTGTGGCAGGCTGGCATCAAAAGGGCCATTGCGATGATGGCGAAAAGGTGGTACGGTGGTAAATTTTTTGGACTTTGAAAAAATAAAACCGCTTCAGGAGATAATCTGAAGCGATTTTCTGGTGATCCGCTCGGGTATCGAGCAGCCGGCGGTTGCTCAGGCGGCTATCAGTAACGGGAGTTTTATGTTCCGACTGAACTCTGTTCCGGAACATGTTGATGGCCTTAGATTAGTGATCATGGCTACGGGGCCTCAGACTGTGGGCACGGTTACGGTGAGCCCACAGAAGGAGGCGTACCATACGGATGAGCGTGTGGAGCTGACGGCCACTCCTGCTGAGGGTTGGCGGTTTGCCGGATGGCACAGCCGGTACTGGTCTGACAACAGCCGGGAGACTGATATTGATATCTACAGGGATATGACTATTGAGGCCCGGTTTGTGGAGATTGAACCGGATGACGATTGACTTATTGGGCTTTTTTAATGATGCAGGGACGGTCGTGGTGGCCGCCCCTGCTATGTTTATAATTTGAGAGTTATGGACGATTGCAGACCGCACGGACAGTGCAGCCGTTGAAACGGCGGGTGCTCTTGAAGTTGGTATGTGCTATAAGACGCGGGGTGAAGCGCAGGCAATAGGCATTATCGGGCACGAAAAGGCTTTGGGAAGACCAATAGTAGCCCTCTTGGCCGCCGAGCATGTGTCTGGAGCCTGTATAGATGCCAGCCGCAGGCAGGAAGATGGAATTGCCATTAGGGCCTGTGACACGGTAGCCCGGGTTGGGGTCATCTTCTACCCAATCCCACTGGCATTCCCTGGTCAGCTCCATCAGTTCATCGTAGAGAGGAGTACGCCAGCTGCTGCCCATCATCACGGTTGCCACGTCATCATCCGGTTCAAGAACGGTCTTGCCGTCGGGCACAGTGAGGACCTCGTCAGGATTATAGGCGTAGTATTTGGTTGGTGAGCAGAAATCGCCGGTACAGAAGCGGTAGTTTGACATGAGATACTCACTCTTGGGTTCCAGTTCCCCCCACGATACAAAGATGCCGGGAGAGCCGGGGCTGTCGGCTCCGACGTTGCGGTCAGCCCATAAGACACTGAGCCCCAGGTCAACCGCATGCTGTGCATACATGAGGTGTGCCAGCAGCAGGGATAAGACGGAAGAAAGGATACGTTTCATCTGACAAGTGTTTTTTTGTTGCCCTGAATGTACAGGCCTTTGGAGTTAAAGTAAGGATATTGGCCTACATACCGGCCCTGCATGTCATAGACGGGGTTAGAGGCATCATCCTGAACCGGGCTGATGACGCCGGTGATGTATGGCGTAAGCAGTTCATCAAGACGCTGGTGGTTGGCACTGTACCATTGGACCATATAATCAGCCTCATCACGGGCGGTCTCTCCAAGTGTGACAGGGTTGTAGTTCCATGTGTCACGCTCATTCTGCCACGCCCCGGTACTATCAAACAAATCAGCGTAACCGTAGATGAGCTCTGATACGTTATTGACTGACAACACTCCGTCACGCAGCTGCGCCCACCTGTTGGCAAGCGCCGTGACAAAGCCCAGGTCGGGGTTCTGCAACAGCCGCCTGAACGGAATGACCTTGCTCCAGTTGGACTGGCCCATAAGCGTGTTGACATCAATGAGCGGAACACCGCAATAGGTTGCGCCGAAGCTGTGGTCCATATCCCATGGGGTGATGATGAAGCGTTGTGCGGCGGTGAAGTCCTGCAGGCTGAGATAGCTGTTCTTATAGCCCATATCGGCCACGCCTGCCACAAGGGTAAGCAGATACAGGTCAACCAGGTTATCCCAATAGAAGTGCTGACGGACCAGGTCCGGATAATCTTGATCAGGGGTGGTGTCCCATGGGACATCCATGAGCTGACACAAGGGGTCCCACACATGGGCAGGATATTGATTGGGATATTTGACCTCCCAGGCGTTCCATGAGCTGTCGCCTGATTGAGGCTGGGTGCCATCAGTCTTAAGGAAGCTGCCGCTACCGAATGACTTGCACTTGTAGATGACACCCCTTACCTGTGAGTCTTTAGTCTTCTTGACTCCAAGCAGCTTGCGGTTAACACGGTCTGTCATGCAGTAAAGACCGCTGTAGCGGCCATCGGTCCACACCTGCACGTATGTGCCGGTTATGCCGTGACGGCCATCCGTTTCTGTGGCATACGGCAGGCGCGAGTAGCTGTTGAACAGTTCCATGGCTATGCGGTTGCGTATATGAGAACGGTCAACACTGGCTGCATCAAGATTGATCTTGCTGTCTGTACGCCCAAGTCCAGGCAGGAGGACATCACGCTCTGAATCAGTTTCATCATTGATGAAGGCTATCTTCATGGATTTCTTGTCATACAGTATAGAGGTTGAGCCGCGCCAGGTTACTAGGCAACGGTACCGGTCACGTGTGTCACTGACAGTGTCACGGATTGTGAAGGTGGCTGTGACAGGGCTGTCGGCATTGATGGTTCCGCTTATGTTGTCAAGGAAGACCTGATGCAGCGCCATGCCTGCTGATGTGCCGGACTGCGCCTGTATGCGATGCAGGCCCCAGGGGAGGATAAAACAAGCGAACAGGGGCATCAGTCTGATATATTTCATATTCTACAATATTGTGACAGACTTTTAATAACCCAAAGATAGGGATTTTTGTGAAAAGGAAAGGCGTTAGTGAGGTAATCTTTGCCAATTGTTTCTATATTCTGTAAGCTTAATCTCTGAGAGAAAGTTTGTATCTTTGGCCTTAAGCATAGGATTGGTAGCTTTTTGTTTGGTCACTTTAAAGTTACTTATTTTTCTGCCATTTGCAGAATAATCCTATGCTTTATTTTGAATACTTTCTAAGAAATAATTAACTTGCGAAACTTAAATAAAAATTTAATCAATTATCGTATGAGAGCTCGTGTATCTTTTTTAATCAAAAGTGTCTTGTCGGTTTTGTTCGCCTTAACCCTCGTTACTTCGTGCGAAAAGGAAAACACCTCTGAACCCGAACAGAAAGAGACACCCATAGTTGTTAATCTTGATGCATTAACTGTCAGGGAATCAGGTACTTTCTCTCCCGCTGACCTCTGCTATGACGCACTTCAGGAGATCCAGGAGGGCAATTCCCCAGAAGACTCTGTGAGGGCACAGATATACCGGACGCTGCTGGATAACCTCTACTCGGCCAATCTTTACGCAACTCAGGAATTCATCGACATCAACGGCGGGAACTTAAGCCTTTGGACTCTCATCAAAACCGGCACCGAAGCAGCGTGGAACAAATTCTCTGAATGGGTGGAAGAGACCGTGGATGAGGGTGTCGAGGCTGTCAAGGAGGCTTGGAACCACGTTCTCACGGCCTACGAATGGCTACGTATGGGCTATGCGATAGTGGATTATCCCAGCACTTCAGCCGACGGCACGCCCATAACGCTGAGTATGCTGGTCTGCTGGCCGGAGCGCGTAGGTCTTCCGGATCCCAGCCCCAACACGCTTGTTATAGGTAACCATGTGACTCGCACCCGTTACGATGAAGTCCCTTCATACTTCAAGACGTTGAGTTCGGCTACGGACGTTCACTTGCTGGCCACGACCTGGGCTACGGCTTCGTTCATTTTACCGGATGTGATAGATGGAATCAGAGAAATAATTGGAGACCCCCGCGAAGCATTGCTGGTTATGCCTGACTATGAAGGCTATGGCGCATCTCTTTCCCGTACGCACCCCTACCTTAATCGCAACGTCCAGGCCCGTCAGAGCCTGGAGGCAGCTCTCTATGCCAAGGAGTGGTTTGAGAAAAACAAGAAAAAGGAGTTCACCGATGACTACAAGACCATCGCTATAGGCTATTCCCAGGGTGGCGCCGTGTCGGCTGCAACCTACCGGTATGCGCTGGAAAACGGATACGCTGATGACCTGAATTTTGTAGGAGCAGTCTGCGGAGACGGCCCCTATGAGCCTGAGCAGACACTCAAGACTTACATCAGCTCAAATATACTGTCTATGCCAGTGTCCATTGCCCTGGTATTGAAGGGCCTTTGCGAAACTGATCCGGAAATGATCAAGGTAGGTGCAAAGCCACAGGACTTCTCCACGGAATCCTTCTACAAATGCGGTATTTACGAAAAGATTGGCGCCAAGATTTATACGACCGATGAATGCGGCGACTGTACCTGGCATTATGCGGATGAGCACCCCGGCGCGTTCCAGTGGAAGACTTACGTGGAGCCAGACGGTAAGGAGCAGCACACGCACCTGTGTACCAACACAGCGGCCAATAAGGCAACAATAGATTACTTTACCGATGGAACATTGCCCGATGACAAGACGCTGGCTTTAAAACTACAGACTCTGGGGCACTGCCTGCAAAAACACGGCCTTACCTACAGCGAGGGAGGTACCTGGGTTCCGCCGTCTGACGCAAAATTCACCTTCTTCCACGCCAGGAGAGATGATGTGGTCCCTTATGAGAATATGGATCTGGTCAGATTGAGATGGGGGTATGACAAAGCCAAGTATATTGAGTATAACACGGACACTTGGATCCATAGCAGCGTGGGCAGCCCCTTTTTCATCTATTACAGCTTCAGGGAAGCCCTGAAGATACTTGAGGGCGATTGGAAATCCGGTGCATCCGTCGTCAGTGGCGGCTCGTTCTAATCGGTCTTGACGAAGAACTCATTCGGACCGGTGACATAAAGATTGCCGAATAGCGGCCCCGGAATAATCTGGGGATGCGATCCCAGCGTATTGGATGCGCAATACAGGAACAGGTCCCGGTATGTGGCCGAGGAATGCTCCTCCAGATATTCCACGACATTCCGCGTGAAGCGGTCGCACATCCAGAAACCTTTATCGGCATCCCAGCAATCCGCCCATGACTGTTCGTAGGCATTGGCACCGGAGATTCCCAGTGTGCCCGGGACATCCGCCAACGGACGCAGCACGGCCTCACCGTAACAGGGCTCGGCTATGACAAGCAGTTTTCGGATACTCATTGCGGCGACGGCATCCCGCAGCATGGACGCGGTGTAGCCGGAGCCTTCAGGCGACCCGCGCCAGATGAACTCGGCCTCCTGACCGGGCCTGGCTTTCTGGCCATGCCCGCTCCAGTACAGCAGGACATTGTTTCCTTCGCCTTGCGGCAAAACCACAGGAAGGCGCTCGCTGCTTTTGCCCAACAGGATATCTGTGATGTCGGCCGTCGTGAGGGAGGCAGCATCGTAGTCCACCACGGCCTTTGGCAGGTCTTCCGTGCCACCGTACAGATCCTGGCTGGTGACAAGATTGGCCCGGATAACACCGGGCGAGGGGTTTTTAGGATCCGTGGGGAGCGACTTGTCAAAAATCAGTATGATGTGCTCATCGTCAAAACCTCCCTTGCGCAGGAGCTGATACACCGACAGCACGTCTGAACCGTGGCGGTAATCCTGAAAGCGGTCGCTTGCATGGACCAGAACGGCATATTGACCGGACAGGGGTGCATAGTCTGCCTCCTGGCCGTTGCCGGCCTGATTGGCAAAGTCATCGATGGCGTGCCGCTCATCGTAGCTGTTTTGCCAGTCGGCAATCACTTCGGCCGCACCATTCCGGTAGTAGTGCAGGTGCCGGAATTTCCCGTCTTTGATGTCCCATTGCAGATAAGTGGTCTGCGTAGTGGAGAGGAAGGACTCATCGTCAAATGACAGAACTCCCGATACACCGTGGAGCGGTGTGACGGGAAGGACGCTCCGGTTGAAACGTTCATTGTCAGACAGATTGTCGGGCCACCCTTTATCCTGCTCCATGTAACCGGCCGCGTTTTGCACAAGAAGCAGGGCGTCATAGAACTTGCATTCAGCAAAGCAGGGCATTATGCCGAATTTATTTTCATAGCGCTGCTCAAAGCCCGTTTCAGGATCGGCGTATGGCGAGAGCCCTTGATATCCTTCCAGCAGATGGATCTGTGTGCCCACCGCCTGCAGGTCTTCTTCTTTCAGGTCGGACAGGGAGAACCAGGTGCGGTAATAGTCCAGGAAAACCGACTGGAATGCATCGTTGGCAAGGTCTGCCGGATCCGTAGAAGGAAAAGCATATCTATCCTGAAGGAACTGATCGGAAAGCATCCAACGACGCCGTTCCCGAGCCACGTCCAACAGTTGGGAGACGGATTCCAACACACAGAATCCGCTCAGGTATAGCCAGAAGAAGCCGCCATCGCTGATACGGTCCATCTGCTCCCTGAGCAGCCTTACCAGCTCTTCCGTATCGCCAAACTCCTCATATTCTTTGATGGGGAAATCCTGCTGCATGGCGAAAAATGGTGCCCAGTCGATGAAGGTCTTTCCGTAGGCATTATCCGGCGCAAAGAAGGCGGGCCAGGCAAAGCGTGTGTATTCTTTGTTCTCCTCCTGCCAAGCGCCGTAATGGCTCAGGAGCAGTTCCGTGAGTGGGATGTCGGTCGATGTGAGCGACCACAGGAATGGGTCAGCCGTCTTATATTTTCCGGCCGTTTTCACGGCATAGCGGCGGGTCACCTCCTCGCTGCTGGCCACGGGCGCTATGACTGGCTTGAGCGTCTGCTTGCATTCCTGCGCCAATAGGGCCAGCCGGTCGTTATCGAACGGGCCTATCACGGCCAGAATGTCATCCCTGCCCGCAAGCGTCCGGCCCAGAGAAACCATGTCCTCTGCTTCCTCGTCGAACCACTCCAACGTCAGTTTGACAGCTGGCGCTCCCGGCACCGACATGGATGGGGTTTCCTCCCGGAACCATTGCGCCGTCCGCTCAAGCCGTTCCCGGAGCGATGCCGGAGCCACAACAGCCACAGTCCGGCTGACGGCGTTGGCTTCCACATGCGGATCACGCTCACAGGAGAACAGTGCCGTCCCGGCCAACAGAAAAAGGATGATGACCGCCAGCATCATCAGGAATTCCTTATAGTCCGTTTTTTTAGTCATAATATCTGGCACACTTGTTTGCGGGACCTCCAAAGATACTAATAATATCGGGTTGTTACCATAGCAACAGGCTGTTTCTATGCAACGGACATCCATGAAAGAGTAAATGATGGACACACTTACCGTTTGGGTAGGTGTTTTTTTCTGCAAGAAAACCGCTATAATTGCGGGCAATTCAACGACTGATGGCAATGCAGACAAAAGACAAATACATCACACCTAAAACCGAGGTGTTGGAATTACAGACCAAGGGCGTAGTATTAGTAGGTAGCGGCGGTACCGACCCCTTGATACCAGAGGATATTTAATAGGTTAAATCGCAGAGAACCACTAGTGCTTATCATGTCCGATACGTATGTCCACACGTCCCACACGCAACCACAGTTGAACACTAGTTCGTGAAGTTGGGCCACCTGGACATTTCGGGTGATGAAATGATGGCAAAAAGTTGAGGGTGGACATTTGGGGTGATAATATTATGAAAAACACATCATACTGTCTGTCATCATCGGAGTTATTCTGGCTGTAACCCTTTCCTCAAGCAACACAACCCGTACCGTGGTTGCCGTTGTCCTCTGTCTCATTAGCTTCATAGCCGGCAGATTGAGTAACAGGAAGCGCGGTGATAACCAGCCAGACTAGCCCAAAGGGTAACTCTGCAAGCTGCAGCATCCCGCACAGATAAGCTACGAATGGAAAAATCAATGATTATCTTCACGTTCTGTGCCTGAATACACTGCTTCTGGTACTATCTCTATAAAATTCAACAAACAGGTTGATTTAGGGTCTTCATCCGTTTTTTTAATACTGATATAGTAGTCTTTGTCGGCACACATGTATTTATTGCAGATAATCTTACGGTAGCAGTTTGCGTCTTTTGAAAGCAGGTTGCTGGAGCCGTTATTGTGGTATGAGTCCATCGCCCTCATGTAGCCCAGGTTTCTCATTGACCTGTCATTGATTGCCTGGTCTTCTTGAATCCTTTCATCAGTCCATCCTTCATATCTGTTACCTTGGTCATAATCTGATGTCTTTCCATCTGGAGTAATCATTCCTATACGTGAATCATATCCACTTATTCTAAGGTCAACAGGATTTCCTTCAGGTGTCCAGTCCCATACACGCCACAATCACCGGCTATCGCAATAATTGGAAAAGGCTACCCTTAACCCTCAGGATAGCCTTTCGTCGTTTACCATTTCAAGCATCCCAGCGGGATGATCTTGACCCCATCGGGGCGTGTATATGCATATTCTCCGCCGTGTTTTTCTGTTATATGAACAAAGATAGCTATAAATCTGGAGTGTAGATACCTCTTGGCGGGGTTTTGTTGCTCAGTATCAAGGAGATAGGTTGATAGAGAGTGATGGAGTGTAAAGATAGACTGACTTGGTGTTTTGGTGATGGTATTATTTTTTTGGTCCAGGTGGATGGAGTATATTTGTGTCAGAATAGTGCGTGAGTACTATATTTTTGATCTACACAGAAGCCGGTGTTCTTCACACTTGAAGGGCACCGGCTTCACTATTTACACCTTTATGAAAACCGATAGGCACCGAAAATTATGGTACATTTTTAAAATCTTGCAAAATAAAAGTCCCCTACAGGGTGTTGTAGGGGGCTTTTCTGGTGATCCGCTCGGGGTTCGAACCCGAGACCCCATCCTTAAAAGGGATGTGCTCTACCTGCTGAGCTAGCGGATCTACCTCTAATTGCCGTTAAGCGGGTGCAAAATTATGCCTTTTTGCGGAGGT
>JAEEGJ010026145.1_pt1 | contig 11870 bp, 2 predicted proteins | sample 8958761 | NCBI WGS metagenome assembly JAEEGJ01 (sample SAMN16246546, study PRJNA631951) | gut metagenome | biome: gut microbiome; feature: rumen; material: RS-attached | host: Bos | place: Iran: Karaj | collected 2018-10
TGGACGGACCTTAAATTTACTTGACGCCGCTAACGCACTGTCACTTCCCATTACCTGTGAAGTTGTATCGTAAGCGTAAGGAACAATAGTAGCAACATTACTGCTACTTGGAACATTATTTCCGGTGACTGCGATTTTTATACCATTTCCAAGGTAAACGTCATTCTTTTTGGCAGTTCCATTGTAAGGTACGCTCGCTCCGCCTGCAAAGGTGATGTCTTTTTGAGCGTATATAGCGCCGCCCATATCCGTGACGCTAGTATTTTCATTACCGGAAGTTCCGCCAATAATACCGCCGGACATAGTAAAGGAGCTGCCAGAAGTATTGCTTACATGCACTCCGCCGCCGCCATTGTTAGCGGAATTTTTATAGATTGAGCCGGCGCTCATTTCTATAGAGCCACCAGTTAAGGAAATACCGCCGCCAAATTTAGCGTGATTACTATAGATATTTCCACCGCTGATTATACAATTCTTTGAATTGCAACAAATTCCGCCACCCTCGCCGTTTAATGCGTTGTTGTAACGTATATATCCTTTAGCAATTTTAAGATTTGCCTCTTTTCCGCTATAATAAATGCCGCCGCCATTAAAACCATCTCCACAACAGTTATAGGAAATACCGCCATCAAAAGTGTCAGCGACATTTGACGCATTAGTGTAGCCAAGCAAGACTGTGGTGTTAGTATCATTGGCGGCATACACTCCGCCACCGTTTTTAGCCGCATAGTTTGAGCATGCATTTGAGCCTGTCGCATAGGTGTCTGCAGAAGTTCCTATAACCGCCGATCCATACATATACAACTTTGCGCCAACTAAACCAACGCCGCCGCCGTGCGAGCTTGCCTTGTTGCCGCTGATATTGCCGCCGGACATCGTAAAGGTAGAGCTATAAGCATAAACGCCGCCGCCCGAAGGGCTGTCATCTTCTGAATAAGTTGCTGTATTGTTTTCTATCGATCCGCCGTTCATAGTCAAGGTCTTAGCAGAATAAATTCCACCGCCAATCCAGGAATAATTATAAGAAACATTTCCTGACTTGATTACACATTCAATACCTGTACCGCTTGCATTATAAATACCGCCACCCTTGCCAGCATTTACTGTGTTGCCGCTTTTTCCAATCGCATAATTTTGAGTAATGCCGCCATTAAATTCTGCTACATGAGTATTCTGAGAGTCAATGTAAACATCATAGCCAAGATACAGTTTTCCCGCATTTAAGATTCCGCCACCCAAGTTTGTAGCGTAATTTCCGGTAGAAGCTGTCGCAGTTCCAGTTCCTGTTCCTCCAATACGCGCATCTCCAAATATAAGGAGCTTTCCGTAATTCGCTATGCCGCCGCCGCTTGTCGCTTTGTTTTCTGTTACCACCACGCCACCGGACATATACACCGTAGAATCAGAAGAAATATACACTCCTCCGCCATTCGTGGCCCAGCCTTTTATAATTTTAAGATTTCTAATCGAAACAGAAACCGCTGTATCAATTTTAAGCGTATGATTGTCGTCGCCAAGAGATGCAAAACCACCATTTAAAATTGCAGTCGATGATGCGTTGCTTAATGGATTTCCATCTAAGATTATTTTGTCCGCCAATCCAGTATTATTGGTTGTATCTTTTGCCGGAACAGTCTGTGCCCCGCCAAGAGTGCCGTCGATATTTATCGTAAATGTCTTGCTTGTAGACCAGCACTGCTCTACTGCTTTTTTTATCGTTGCATAAGGTTGAGATTTAGTTCCGCGGTTTGAATCGTTCGGAGCTTTTCCGCCAGTAGCATTTGTTCCAACGCCAGTAGAAAGAGTTCCACTGTTATAAGTTCCTGCGACCCATAGAGCAGCATCGATTTTTCCTTTATGCGTTGAATCATTTAAAACGCTCCATTCGCTGTCTGTAATCTTAAAGTAACCCGCATTTGTTGTATTACAACTTGCTCCACCGAGAACGTAAGAACCACGTTTCCAGTTCGCAGGAGTTAAAGCCATTTTGTTTGATGTATTATTTCCAGAACCATTATAGTTAGAGTTAATTGTGACAACCTTTTCGCTTGGCAAGTATACATCGTTATTCTTTTCACTGCCAGCAGAAACCGTTGCACTGCCACTTACGTTAAACGTTGCGCCCTGATAAATGGCGCCGCCGTTTCTTGTTGCGGTATTTGAGCTTATGGTGCCGCCGGTCATTACAAGATTTCCACTTGTGCCATTTGTTGTAATGTAAACACCACCGCCATCAGCGGCTTTGTTGTCTGAAATTACTGCATCTCCTTTTAGATTAAAAGTATATGCTGTTGAAATTCCACCGCCGCTGCCTACATCGGTATCGCCAGTTTGTGGTCCGTGAGCATAGTTATATTTTATATTTCCTTTTGCAAAATTAATGGTTCCTTGATTGTTATCAATTCCACCGCCATGACATGCGCCGGAAGAACTTGCAACCAGATTGTAAATGACACCTCCACTTGTATCTACTGCCTGAGGCTGTGTTTCACTTTGCAGGGGAGGTCTATAGCCAAGCCATAAGGCACCACTTTCAATTGATATTCCACCGCCTGTTAAAGTTGCCTTGTTAGCATAAGTTCCGGTAGTAGTTCCTGCACATGAGCTAACAGTACCAGGCTTTCCTACAACCGCACTTCCATTTAAAAATAGATTACCGGAATAAAGATAAACGCCACCGCCTTTTTCAGCTGTGTTTCCATTTACTACCGCGCCATCAGAAAGGATAAGGACTGTATCGCTGCCGGAAACATAAATTCCGCCGCCGCTTCCACTAATTTCTGCGCCCGTAAGCAGAAGGTCTTTAATAGTAACCGGGACCTTCTTTGCCTGAACCGTAAGAACACGGCCTTTTCCCGATGTACTGGTATTTATACTGTCTTTAGGAATGTGGGTGCTTGAATCAAGGCCATTGGTTCCCTTTACCAAAAGGCTTTTTGCCATGTAAGTTGTATCGCCGTCTGAACCGTCTGTCAGTGTAGTAGGCAGCGACTGTGAACCGGTAACTGTTCCGTCTATTTCGATTGTATAATCCAGGTTTTTATCTTTTACAAGAGAAAGAGCGGCTTCAATTGTAGCAAAAGGTTTTGTTTTAATACCGTTTGCTCCAGATTCCGGTGGTGCAGAACAGACAAGTCTGCCAGTTGAACCTGCTACATAAATTGGTGAATTAATGCAAACATAATTTATATTACTTACGGTTTTATCTTCTTTGTTCCAACCGTCGTTGTCCTGTGAAAGTGCAAATTTTGATTTATCTATTGTGATTGAGCTGGCTGCTGAAACAATATCTCTTCCGCGAATAAATTGATTTGGAGTAACTGTAGCAACCGTTGTTTTATTTAGAGTTCCAGTTACTGTGATGGTTTCTCCGGCTGCGAGGTATACGTCATTTGAACTGGCAACTTCTGCGTTATTCTGAACATTGAAAGTGCCATGATTAAGGCAGATACCGTTTCCGGTTCCTGCAGTAGCGGTTACCTGGTTACTGCTGATTGTTCCCCCAGATAGGGTGAAGGATGCGTTGTTCATAGCGATATTTACACCACCACCATATTGAACAGCTTTATTTCCGCTTATACTTCCGCCACCCATTGTGAAAGCTGAAGTACTGCCTGTAGTAACAGCACAGTAAACACCGCCGCCTGCACTTGAAGATCCTTTAGCCTGATTTCCGCTGATTGTACCGGCATTCATTGCGAAGGTTTTTAAATTGTAAACTCCAGCGCCGTCACCATATGCGCCGGCAGTTCCGTTATACATAATATTTCCAGAATTTAAGTACAGATTATTGGCGTTATAAATACCACCGCCGTAACCATTCGCCACAGATGTAAAGTTTCCGTTTACACCACCTGTAAGCGTTGCGGCCGCTGTACCAAGGTAAAGAGAACCCGCATTGTAGATTCCACCTCCCAGGGTTGCAGTATTTGAACCTGCACTTGTTGCCTGATTCTGGCTTTCTGGAGCGGCACTTGCCGTAGAGCTTCCTACAAGAGCTGTTCCTGACATATACACTGTAGAGCCGCCTGCTATGTAAAGGCCGCCGCCGTTTATTGCCTTATTTCCGTAAATTTTTGCGCCGCCTACAAGCTTAAGAGTTCCTTTTTTTAAGTTGATTCCGCCGCCATCACTAACAGCGTTACCACCTGTAATTTTCAGATTTTCAATTGTTACAGGGAAATCTGCAGAGCTTGCATCTACTGTAAGTGTTGTTGTACCAGACGCCCCTTCAGCATCCAAGGTTGCATTTGAATCATAGCCTGTAAGGGTTACAGAAGTTGGATTAAAGCTTCCGCTGATTGACTGAGCTCCGGTTACTGTTCCATCGATTGTAATTGTTGCCGCTGTGGTTCCTGATCCAAAGAATGACAGTGCCTGAGCAACACTTGCAAAAGGATTTGTTTTCAGTCCCTTTGAAGCAGAACCTGTTGGTGCAGAACAGACTGTTCCTCCCGAGCTGCCCGAAACAAAATAAGGAGAATTAATTTTTACCTGTGTTGAATCAGTTTCTTTAAACCAGCCGTCGTCGTCCTGACTAAGCTTGAATTTTCCTTTATTATCATCCAGCAATTGAGTTGTACCGGAAAGAATTGCCGTTCCTCGTTTCCAGCTTGTAGCAGTAATTGTTGCTACGGTTGTTTCTATAAGATCTGCTGAAATTGAAACGGTTTTATCTGCAGCTAAATAAATATCGTTATTTTTTTCTGAGTTATTTGCAAAATACAGCTTTGCAGAACCACCAATGCTGAAAGTTCCAGTTGCTACATAAACTGCACCACCCTTTTCTTCTGCAACATTCCGGTAGTCATCTGTACTGCTGCCAAATTCACCGGCACTTATGGTAATGCTATTCTGGCTATAAATTGCTCCTCCATTTCTTGCCTTGTTACCAGCCATTACAAGTTTATTTGCCTCTGTAACCGGACCTTCAATAATTACAGCATTTCCCATTGTATCATGGTTGTAAATTCCTCCACCATCGGCCTGTGTATCATGCTGGACATTTTTTTCACACTGATTAAAAGAAATTGCTCCACTGGCTATCTGAAGAAGGCCACCTGCATTATAGATACCACCACCACCTTGACTAACACTGTTTGAACTGGAAGCATAATTTCTGCGGACCCCATAACCGGCAGCCATATCGCACTTTACAGGAGTTGAGCCGTCAAGCCCGCTGTAACCAATGTAAACTTTACCAGCTGAGTTATAAATTCCACCACCACAATGAGAAACTTTGTTGGCATAGGTTGTAGAATCTGTCCCCTCTGCTGTAACAGTAGAAGTTACGCTGTCACCTATCAAAGAAGAACCGTACATAAAGAGACGTGCATTCATACCACCAAGATAGACTCCTCCACCATAGGATGCAGTATTTCCGCTAACCAGAGCCTTGTCTCCAAGTTTTACAGTTCCAGTGTCAATCTTAATTCCTCCTCCATAATCTGAGTCACCACCGGTAATCATAAGATTTTCAATAGTTATTGGAACCGCAGTATTAACTGTAAGGACAGATGCATTTGCTCCATCCGGTATTGTAAGTTTATCTGTAGGATTTGAAGCTGGATCTATCGGATTTCCCTGTAAATCAAAGCCGTTTGCGCCTTTTAATTTGAGGGCTGAACACTGTGCTGTAGTAAAAGTATCACCAATTGACTGGGCTCCAGAAAGTGTACCATCTATAAGAATAGTAGCTTCTACTCCACCACCAAGCTGGCTGAGAGCATAAGCAAGTGTTGCATAAGGAGCAGCCCTTGTTCCGCTGTTGGTATTGCTTGGATTTTTTGAAGAATCACTTGAAACTACAATAGGCGCATTTAGTTTTGAAGTTAAAGCATCAACCTGATTTGTAAAGCTGAAGTCATTGTCTGTTGTCTTAAAATAGCCTTTATAAGTATTGATTACGCCGCTGTTTGTTTTAAGGATTTCAAGACCGCGCTGCCAGCCGTCTGGAGTAAGGGTCGCAATTTTGGTATCGGCCGCAGCGGTAATGGCGCTGGCAATTTCTACAGGTGAGTATTCTCCGCCGTCTGGTGATGTAGGATTTGCTCGTACTATATATACGTCGTTCTGTGTCTGGCCTATTACTCCATTTACTCCGAAAGGAATTGTTGCCGAACCACCAAGCTTTAATTTTGAATGTGTATAAGAGCTTGTTCCTGAATCATAAGTTGAATCAACATAAAAAGCACCGCCGTCGTTGTTGGCAACGGTTCCGCCTGTCATTGTAAATTCAGAAGCGTCAGTAAGGCGAACTGCTCCATACTGGAGGTCACCAGTCTTGCTGTTACCAGAAATCTCGCCACCGCTCATGGTAACTTCGGCACATTCCGCGAAAATTGCCATGCCGCCTTTACCACTCCCCTCACCGGTTATTGTGTTTGATTTTATTTCTACATCATTTTTGATGGTCAGTTTAGGTTTATTTGAAGAGTTAGCACCTTTGATGTAAATACCACCGCCAATATCGCTGGCTGTGTTGCTGATAATTTTTGTTCCCGCATTAAGTGTTACATTGGCACCATCATTTCCACCTAAGATTACGAGTCCGCCGCCAAGAGTTCCACCGTTACCGTTGTCACGTCCCTGGCCACCGGTAATTTTGATATTGCTGAGCTTTACCGGTACTGCCGTGTTTACAGTTAATACGGTTCCAGGATTTGTTGCAGACGGATTAAGGGTTGCCTGATTGTCTCCTGAACCAAGTCCTATGATTTCAATTGATTTTGCCTTGGCAGAAGTAATGCTGGTTGGAATTATGAAGTTCGCCTGCTGAAGCTGAGGCTGAGCGTCTGCAACTGGAGCGGCAGTTGTAACGAAAATTCTGTAGTCTCTGGTGCTGCCATCGCCGCTGGAATTTGCCTGAATTATATTAAAGGCTCTGGTAAGGGTAAGCAGCGGTGCATAAGGGCTTCCTACATAATCATCATTTGGTGCAATAGGAACACCTGCCGGTGCTCCTACATAAATTGTAGAGGAAGCAAAATTTTGAAGAAGATTTGTAGTAAGCTGGAAGGTATTGCCTGTTATAACCGAAGCTGTGCTGGAAGAAACTTCGCTTACCCAGACACTGGTATGCATGCCGTCAAAAACATTGATTGTCTGATAGGTAATAAAGGCCTGGAAGTCTGTATTAAGAGTGTCGTCGTGTCTGTAGAAAATCATGGTAACTTCGTAAGAGCCCGAAGCAATGGTCATATTTTCTGTTGTTTTGATATGATTAAGAGTTACTTCGAGTTCTGCCGGCTGCCACAATTGGGCAACTCCATCGGCCCCTGTTCTAAAGAGCTTGAGCGAAGTGATTCCAAGGTCTGAAGGAATTGTCATTGAAAGATTAATTGTTCCTGAACCGCCGCTGGTCTGGAGAGGCTTTAATATAAAGGTTTTTGTTTCTGCATTTGTGAGTACTGTTTCTGTAAGTGCAAGTACATAGGGATGTCCTGAATCGCTTTCATAATCAATTAAAATATCCTGGGGGCCAACATAACCTTCCTGCCCCGGAGTTCCAGTTGCCTTTTTACGGAGGCCTGCAACGAAGCTCCAGGTTTTTCGTGTTTCGAGCTGGAGCGTATAATTGATTGTAGTTTCAGTGGCATCTATTGTAGATTCATGGGAAAGACCGTCTGTTGAAGTTGCTCTTATATAATATTCGTAAGCTGATGTATTTGGAATTGTAGGATTTGCCGAGCGGCTGGAAACCTGCTCCTCTGTATTCTGCTGGGCCTGTACCATCTGGGCAGGCATGGCTCCGTTTACTCTGAGGCAGCCGCCAAAGGTAAAAAACTCCGGAAGATCTGCAGCCGGTTCTGCCGGATTTTGCGGCGTCGGTGTTAACCTGTCTGCGGGAGTTGCCGGCTGTTCCGGCACACTTGTATTTTGTTCTTCTTCTGAAGAAATTGAATTTTCAAATACGTTGTTACAGGAAGTAAAATTTAATAAACAAAACAGAGAAAAAAGGAAAAAATATTTAGAGAGGTTACGCATAATAATCTCCTGAATATAATAGTATAATATTTTACACTATATAGAAAGAATTGTCATCTTTTTGATAAAGTGCTAAAATAGCGGAGCATTTTCATTATAAGGGGGGTACATTTTATGGTACCAGTATTAATTAAAGATTTACTGTCTTCTAAGCCAGAGGGGCAGAAGGTTACAGTATGTGGTTGGGTGCGAACTGTTCGCGACTCAAAGGGTCTTGTTTTTATTCAGGTGAACGATGGATCTTCTTTCGCTAATATCCAGCTCACTTTTGACCGCAATAATCCTTCTAATAATGCAAATGTAAATGAAATCGAAGCTGAACTCAAAAAGCTCAACACAGGAGCAAGCCTCCGCGCTGAAGGTATTCTCATCGAATCTCCTGCAAGCGGACAGGCTGTTGAAGTAACTCTGGAAAGCCTTAAGTGTCTTGGCGAAGCAAATCCGGATGAATATCCTTTGCAGAAAAACAAGATGTCTATGGAATACCTGCGCGATGTTGCTCACCTTCGTGCACGTACAAACACCTTTGGTGCTGTTTACCGTGTTCGTAACCAGATGGCTTTTGCAGTTCACAGTTTCTTCCAGGAGCGCGGCTTCCAGTACATCAACGCTCCAGAAATTACCTGCTCTGACTGTGAAGGCGCCGGAGAAATGTTCCAGGTAACAACTTTGAGCATGGAAAAAATTGCTGAGATGGCAGTTAAAGCTGGAAACGGCGGAATGAAGCCTGAAGACGCATACAAGATTGTAGACTATAAAAAGGACTTCTTTGGAAAGAAGGCTTCGCTCACAGTAAGTGGCCAGCTCGAAGCAGAGACTCTTGCTACAGCCCTGAGCCGTGTTTACACCTTTGGACCTACTTTCCGTGCAGAAAACTCTAACACTCCGCGCCACCTTGCTGAGTTCTGGATGATTGAACCTGAAATGGCTTTCTTCGACCTGGATGACGACATGGATATTCAGGAAGACTTTGTAAAATATCTTTTGAACTGGGCTTTGACAAAGTGCCGCTCAGATCTCGAGTTCTTTGACAAGAGAATTCAGCCGGGCCTTATTGAAAGTCTTGAAAAGGTTGCTAAGGCTAAGTTCACAAGAATCAGCTATACACAGGCTATTGAAGATCTTGAAAAGGCAGCGGCTAACGGCGCTAAGTTTGAGTTCAAGCCATACTGGGGCTGCGACATTGCAACTGAGCACGAACGCTATCTTACAGAAAAAATCTACAACGGTCCTGTTATGGTTTTCAACTATCCAAAGGAAATCAAGTCTTTCTATATGAAGCAGAATGACGACGGCAAGACTGTAAAGGCTGTTGACGTTCTTGTTCCTGGAATCGGCGAACTTATCGGCGGTTCTGAACGCGAAGAAAACTACGACAAGCTTCTTGCTGCCTGCAAAGAGCGCAACATGGATATGTCAAACTACGAGTGGTATTTAGACCTTCGCCGCTTTGGTACTGTTCCACACTCAGGCTTCGGTCTGGGCTTTGAACGCCTTATGCGCTACGTAACAGGTATGGAAAACATCCGCGATGTTATTCCTTACCCACGCGCTCCTAAGCTGGCTGACTTCTAATGGCGAGAGCACAGGCTTACTTCAAGAAGATTTTCTCAAGATTCGGGCAGATGCTTTACCTGACGCTTTCGAACTTTACGAAAAACGCGATGTGGGAAAGTGCTTCGGCCTGTGCTTTCGGTTTTATTTTTTCTTTCATTCCGGTTACCATGATTATCTTTACGGTGCTCGTGGGAATCTTACGCATTTACCCAAATATCTATAATTTTATTGTCAGCTTTACCGGACAGTTCGACTCGGTTGTTAAGATTACGCCGGTGCTGGACAGGCTGCTGCAAATCCGTTCCTTTTCTTCCTTTAATATTTTTCTTGCGGTATGGATTATCTGGATGGCCCGCAAGCTTTTTAATTCCATCATTATTGCGATGAATAAGGTTTTCCGTTCTGTGTCGCGACGCAAGGGCTGGTTTAATCAGGTTCTGACTTTTATTATTGAATTTTCTATTACGCTGATTATTGCGGTTGTAATTATTTCGGCTTTTGTTTTTTCGCAGATTATGTCCCTGCCTTTTTTTCAGACGATTCTTGCTTATTTCCCTCTGCTGGAAAAACAGTCTTCTTCTAATCTTGCGACTTTTGTTCTTTACTTTATTCTTTTTATAAGCACGGTGATTGCCTACCGTGTAATTCCAGGAACTAAGCCGATGCTCCGCCGCTGTATTTTTTATGCGGCTTTGAGTACGGCGGCTTTCTTTATTGTTTCCTGCTTCCTCAACATGTTTATGAATGTCACAAACTACAATACCGTTTATGGAACAATCAGTTCGCTTGTAGTTTTGATGATGAAGGTTTACCTCTTCTTTATAATCTTCCTTTTCTGCGCTCAGATGATTTATGTTTCGCAGTTTTTCCATACTCTGCTGAAATCTGAAATCTACCAGCTGCCGCCGTCTGGCACTAAGGGCATTGGTGCCTACCTGCGCCGCTTTCTCTTCATCAATCCTTCGCAGATTCAGACACAAGATAATACTGTAAAGCTTGCTGCCGGCGATATTTTGTATAAGGCCGACGATAAGGTTGAAAAGGTTTACTACCTCAAGTCTGGTGCCATAAACGAGGCTTCGACTCTGGGCTATACTTTACGTTCTCAAGGAACCTTCCTGGGAGATGTTCAGTGCATTTTGAATCAGCCTTACCAGGCAACTGCCGAAGCCCTTGCAGACTGCGAACTGATTTCCTTTACTGCCGAAGAGTTCATGCAGATTATTGAACGCAGCCACCATGCTGCAAGAAAAGCTATTTCGAAAATCTCTGAATACACGGCAACTGCCTACAACGCTGAAAATGAATAGGTTGTAAACCCGGCCCAAAGTCGCTATAATCTTTCTATGTCAAGAGAAAAGATTGTTATTTTAGACTTCGGTTCACAGTATGCACATTTGATTGCCAAGCGTTTCCGTATGCTCGGCTACTATTCTGAAATTGCCCTTCCTTCGGCAGACACTGCTAGTCTGGCTGATGCAAAGGGCATTGTTTTTTCCGGGGGACCTGCTTCGGTTTATGATGAAAACACTCCGGATTTTAATTCTGAAATTTTAAATCTTGATATTCCGATTCTTGGGCTCTGCTACGGCCACTACATGGTTCAGCTTGGTTACAATGGAAAGGTTGGTAAAGCTGAGGTTGGTGAATTCGGTTTTGCTGAACTTAATTTTGCTGATGGTATGAACGGCACCGGGGCTAAGTGCCCTCTTTTCAATGGCATTGAAGGCAGCCAGCAGGTATGGATGAGCCATCAGGACGGAGTTCTCCAGATGGGAGAAGGCTTCGAGGTTGTAGGTTCTACAAAGGATTGTCCTTACGCTGCAACACAGAATCTTGCAAAGCGCCGTTTTTCTCTCCAGTTCCACTGCGAGGTAAAAGACACTCCTTGCGGCAATCAGATTTTCCAGAACTTTGCAGATTACTGCGGTATGGAAAAGAACTGGGACCAGGACACTGTATTAAACATCATTCTTGAAAATATTAAAAAAGAAGCTGATGGACGTAACGTTCTTCTTTTCCTTAGCGGTGGTGTAGATTCAACAATCACATTTGCTCTTTTGAATAAGGCTCTGGGTCAGGACCGTGTTCTCGGCCTTCATATTGATAACGGCTTTATGAGAAAGAATGAGTCAGCACAGGTTGCCGAGGCTTACCGCAAGTTTGGCTTCACTAACTTTATTGTTGAAGATGCTTCGGAAAGCTTTTTGAAGGCAATTGCAGGCCTCACTGACCCTCAGAAAAAACGAATGGCTGTCGGCGAAAACTTTATCACCGTTCGTAACGAAGTAACTGCCCGCCAGAATCTTGATGACAGCTGGCTGCTT
>JAEEGJ010026149.1_pt1 | contig 11870 bp, 4 predicted proteins | sample 8958761 | NCBI WGS metagenome assembly JAEEGJ01 (sample SAMN16246546, study PRJNA631951) | gut metagenome | biome: gut microbiome; feature: rumen; material: RS-attached | host: Bos | place: Iran: Karaj | collected 2018-10
TGCAGCAATTACCTTAACAAGCCAGTCGGCAACGATGGGATATGGCCTTATCTCCGGCTGAATCTCGGTAAACTCTGCCTGCATCACTGGTAGTACTTTCTCTTTGAAGCGTTCGGGGTTGAACACAGCTTCGTCTTGTGCACGGAAGTTAGCATACATCATATCGCCCATCTGTGACATTATGCTGTTATAAAGGTCGTGATTTTGGAAGAGACGACGGAATGCGTCCATTTGGTCTCCATAACATTCCTGCGCTGCCTCTGCAAATACCTCAGGAAAGATGCTTTCTGCAAACTGCTTCGGGTCGTTGTTCTTTGCTTGCTTTGTCAGTTTACGACGTACCTTGGGCTGATTGAGTTTGTCATATATACTTTCAACCAAAACACGGTCTTCTTTGGTGAAGTTACCTCGGAACATCATATTTACTTTATCTATGATATTCGAAAGCAAGTCACGCTTGTCATCAGGGCCATTACCAGTACCAGGCTTAGGCGTTGTCAAACCACCTGAATTCTTGTCAAGGTGAATGCTTTGTGTTTCACCTGCTTCGATGCGAGAGTTTACCAGCATCAGTTGTTTATTAAGGTCTATACGCTCATGGTGCTTTGCCTTGATAAGTTTCAAAAGTAAATCGCAGAAAACGTATGTGCGATAAAGGTCACGGTTATAAGTACGCTCCACCTGTGCAAGATAGTTGTAGAAGCGCACAAACTGTTTGATTTGACTACGTACAGTGTAAAATGTATCTTCGTCTAACTGGTTAATACGGTCAACTACGCCCTTGAATGCGTTTGACAGTTTTCCTAATCGTGTTGGATCATCCTTCTTTACAGTCTTTACTATCTCCTCTACCCTTTGTTCGTCTTGATCTGTCCAAAGATTCAGTTCACGAATATTGTCACGCAGTGTAAAGACAGAATTCAAGTCCATAGGCTTGATGAGTTCGGTACCAGTATAGAACGGCTCAAAGCTCTTCTTGATATCCTCTGGGTCATTCACGAAATCAAGTACATAGGTATCTATCTTGTCAGGATGGGCACGGTTCAAACGGCTTAATGTCTGAACGGCCTTTACATCACGCAGTTTCTTGTCAACAAACATAGAGTGTAATAGCGGCTCATCGAATCCAGTCTGATATTTGTCAGCTACAACCAATACGTTATAGAGGTCTGATGCGAAGAACAACGGTAGTCCAGCCTCACTAATCTTATATTCAGGTGTAGAGTTCATAGCTGTCTCTGTGTATTCTTTATCTTGGTAGACTACCTTACCAGAGAAAGCTACAAGCGGATGTACATTTGTATATCCCTGTAACTCACAATATGCCTTGATGGCCATATAGTAACGTACGGCATGGGCACGACTGGCTGTAACAACCATAGCTTTAGCTTTGCCTTGCATTGCTGGTAGAGTTACCTCACGGAACTTTTCAACGATAATGGCACATTTCTTATCTATGACGTGTTGGTGGTTGTCATGGAAAGCCTTTACTGCCTTTGTCGCAGGAGTTTCCTCGTATTCTGGATCTTCTGAAATACGCTTTGTTATTTCGTAGCTTACACCATAAGGAGTATAGCTAAGCAGTACGTCTTTAATAAATCCTTCCTCAATAGCCTGCAGCATTGAATAGGTATGGAATGCCTCGTAACGGCACTTTGTCGGGTCTACGTCCTGATGTGTGCAAATGCCAAAAGTGCGTAGTGTTTTAGGCTTAGGTGTTGCAGTGAATGCATAGAATGACAAATTACTATGTTGACCTTGTGCCAACAACGTATCCATTATCTCATCGCGTTGCTTTTCCAGCTCTTCTTCGGCAATGTCCTGCAGAGCTGCCATCTCACGTAAGGCTTCATCTGTATCTGCCAGTGCAGCTTTCATTTTCTCTGCAGCCTTACCCGTTTGAGACGAGTGCGCTTCATCCACAATAAGAGCATATCTCTTACCTGTATTCTTGTTTACCTCCTTATAAATCAGTGGGAAGCGGTGTAGTGTACAAATAATGATACGCGAATTGTCATCATTGATTAAAGTGCGCAACTTGGCTGACGGGTCGCTATCCTTCACTGTATCCACTGTACCATCTACATGGTCGAAACCGAGGATGGTCTTCTGCAGCTGAGAGTTAAGTATACGACGGTCTGTAATAACAAACACACAGTTAAACATTGGTTTTAACTCTGTATTTTGTAATGCTCCTAAGCGATAAGCCACCCATGCAATGGAATTTGACTTACCTGAGCCTGCCGAGTGTTGAATAAGATAATTCTTACCAGATCCATGTTCTGCAGTGTCAGCCAGTAGTTTTTCTACCACGTCGAGCTGATGGTATCGTGGGAAGATAATCTTAACGCTTTTGCGTTTTTCCTGACGAATCTGGCCATCATGCGTCTTATAAATGCTGATACGTTCTTCTTCCTGACGGGATATATATCGTTGTAAGATGCAGAGTAACATACGGCGGTTAAGTACACGCTCCCACAGGTAACTTGTTGTATATTGTCCTTCTGGTGCTTCAGGGTTTCCTTTGCCACCAACGTTACCTGCTCCATTGCTGCCTTGGTTGAATGGCATGAAGAATGTCTGTGGACCTCGTAGTTCGGTTGCCATGATAGCCTCGTAGAGATCAACACCAAAGTATGCTAATATACGATGGTTGAACTGAAACAGTTCTTCACGCTGGTCACGGTCATTCATCCATTGGTCGCGGGAATTTTCCACATTCTGACCTGTCAACTGGTTCTTCAGTTCCAGAGCTACCAAAGGAATGCCATTCACCGAGAGAACCATATCAATAGTTTTATGGTTTTGGGTGGAATAAGCGAACTGTCTCGTACACTCCAAAATATTCTGCTCGTATTTTAAGTTTAGCTCTTCGTTTAGCGGACTGGATGGTTCGAAATAGACCAACTTAAACTTAAAGCCCAGGTCTTCTATACCATTGCGTAGTACCCATATAAGGCCACGCTCATGTATTTTGTCTTGTAGCACGTTATAAAGACGGTCTTCCGTTTGGGCACCATACTTTTTCTCATACAACTCCCACTTCTTCGTCTGGGTCATACGTAAGTACTTAACCATTGTTTTCAAATCAATGGCACGTTCTTTATCGTAAGTGGCTTGATTACCTTTCTGGTAACCACCTTTTGTAGTTAGCCAGTGCTCGATGTAGGCTTCAAAGTCCCGTTCTTTCAAGTCGTTGTTGTCCATATCTTCTTTTTTTATGATTCAATGTTTATCTTTCCTGTAACTGCCTCGTAAATTACACTCTTCTTGTATTCCTTCAGTTTCTCAATCTTTAGTTGTTTTAAATCTATCAGTTTGTCAATCTCTGAGCATTTCTTGTCAAGGTAGGAGGCGATAGCTTGCTGTTCAGCGATCGGAGGAATTGTAATCTTTAGATTTCCCAATATGGATTGTGTCATACTTGGTAATGCTGTTGATGTTGAATATTTGTCGTAAGGTAAAGTTGTTGCGACATAGTACATGAATTTGCAATTACATGCTTCAGAAGGGATAGTGTAATACATCGTGTCCACTGTCCAAAAACAGCAATTAACGTACAATGGTTTATTAACAGTTCCCTTTCTTCCAAATAGAACAGATTCTCCATTGTACATGTATTTTGCGGCATAAGCAAAAACTCCTCCAGAACCATAAACAGGGAATCCTTCACTTTCTTTTGTTTCAATAGCCTTATAATCCTGACCATTTTGAAATGTAAGGAATCTCTTCAGTTGAGCAATTTCCCACCCTTCAGGAATCTCTCCAATCCAATCGATGCCAGTGGGAACGAGTTTTGCGTCAGGATTAAGACCTTTTGTGACTGCCTCAATGATAACGCTCTGCTTATATGTTTTCAGCTTTCCAATCATCTGCTCTTGAAGTTCAATGAGAGAATCTATTTCCCCACACTTCTCGTCAAGGTACTTAGCTATATGCTGCTGTTCAGGAATAGGTGGACATGGAGTGCTGAATAAGCCAAGCGTACTTTGACTTATAGAGTTCATAGTAGTACCTGATTGAAATAGATTATAGAATTGTACAAAAATGTCACTTAACATTGTCCAATACAGGTACTTGTTGTCCATCAAATTTGTTATCTGTCTTATTATTAACAAATGACTATTTAAAGAAGCTTCTTCTGGCAAATCATCAATATACGCCATTTTTCCAATGGTGCCATCTTTAGTCATCAATAAATCTCCTTTTTTTATATGAAGCAGTTCGTCTTCATCAAATCTATCTTTGGATATTCTATAACAAGTATTCCAGTTAATGCCACCTCTATTATCAAAGTCAGTTCCTGTAATAAGACAATACCCCTCGTCAATAAAATCATTAGAATTCAAGCCTTGCCATCCAATTCTACCTTTGAGAAATGTGTTGTACTTGATTCTGTAGATTTTCCATGTGTCAGGAATCCTACCAATCCACTCTATACCACTTTCTTTATAATGTCTCTCCATGTCACTCATGGTTTAGTGCAACAATTTCTCCATTAACTCACTCTCCTGCTGCTCCAACACCTTCAGCTCCTCAAAGATGTCTGCAGAGGGCTTCAACGGCGTATATTTGTAGAACTCGCGGGTGAAGGGTATTTCATAACCTATGCGGGTTTTCTTCTCGTCAACAACGAAATTCGGAGAATAGGGAGCCACATTCTTCTGCAAGTATTCGTCGCGGTCAGTCTGCCAAGGGATAATCTCGGTGTCCTTCTCTGGAGCCTTGATAAAAATCTTACTATATTTGAAGTAGTCGTTCTCGCGCACCTTGCTCTCCACACGAATCTCCGTGCCATCAGCAGCGGTCTGAGTCACCACGCCATCGTTGAACTCGTGGTAGGCCTGCATGATGAGTTGTCGGGCAGTCTCGGTAATCTCTACACGCTTATTACCAAGTGGTTTGCGGCGCTTCTCGTAGCATTGAGAGGCATCAATGAGCTGCACCTTTCCGCGACGCTCAGCAGACTTATTGCGAGTAATAACCCAGATGTAGGTAGCAATACCCGTGTTGTAGAAGAGGTCGTTAGGAAGTTGAACGATGGCTTCTAACCAGTCGTTTTCCAACAGATAGCCGCGGATGTTACTTTCACCGCTGCCTGCATCGCCCTTGAACATAGGAGAACCATTCTGAATGATAGCCATACGCCCCGTGTCCTTCAGCTTCGCTACTCCGTTAAGCAGGAACAGTTGTTGACCATCGCCAATGGCAGGCAATCCAGGTTCAAAGCGTCCTGCAGCACCTTTCTTGTTCTCTGCCTCCACAGCAGCTTTACTTGTCTTCCACTCAATGCCGAAAGGCGGATTGGAAATGATATAGTCGAACTTATACCCATCAAACTTGTCGTCGCCCAGCGTATCGCCCTGACGCATATTGTCAGCATTGCCTCCCTTAATGAGCGTGTCAGCTTTGGCAATAGCAAAGGTCTGTTCGTTCAGTTCCTGTCCGTAGGTGGTGATGTCGGCTTCGGGGTCAATCTCCAAAAGGCGGTCACTCATGCAACCCAGCATCTGACTGGTACCCATTGCCATGTCATAAATTGTTGCTGAGATTCCTTCTTCCTCTAGGCGTTCTTCGTCTTCACCCACCAGTAACTCAGTCATCAGATTGATGATGTCACGGGCGGTAAAGTGTGCTCCGGCATGTTCGTCATAACTTTCAGAGAACTTGCGTACCAGTTCCTCGAAGATGTAGCCCATATCAACTGAACTTACCTTGTCGGCACCCAGATAAGCCTTCTCCGTGCAAAACTCCTTGATGACCAGATAGAGCAATCCGTTCTCAGCCATCGTCTCTATCTCCTGTTGGAACTTCATGCGGTGGATCACATCGATTACGTTCTCAGAGAAGTGGTTCAAGTACGACTCAAAGTTTTCACGGATGTTCTCGGGGTCGCTAAGCAGCGTCTCAAAGGTGAAGGGCGAGAGGTTGTAGAATTTCTGACCTGCAGCCTTCTCCAAGAAGCCCTGCTTCACAGTAATGCCGTCAGCGTCCAGTTGCTTGTTCATATCCAGCACCTTCTGCTTGGTCGGTGCCAGTGTATCTTCGAAGCGTTTCACCACGCACATCGGTAGTATTACGTTGCCATATTCGTGCGGCTTATATACACCAACCAATTTGTCTGCAATCGCCCAAATAAGGTTGGCTTTCTCTTGTACATTAACAGTTGTTTGTTGTTGTAATTCGTTTGTGCTCATATTTAATATCTCTATTTACGTTTGATTTTTTTGTATATTCTTTCTATTATGCTCATAAATTTTGTATTGTAATATGCCTTTTCTGCTACGCCAAATTCCCTTATTCCTTCATAGTATTCTTCAATACTCTTAAGCGCCTTATTTTTGCAGAAATCAGCAAAAGCTTTTCCAAATACTGTCATATTGAATGACCTCTGCCCTCTGGATGAATAGAACTGGACGAAATGAGCAGCCGACTGGTATTTAATTTTAATACTCTCAGCCATGCTTTCCTTCTCAACATCTTTCATCACCTGTTTAAAAGCAGACTTGAACACCTTGGGGTCCACCTCTTGTAACTCGTCGTTTAGTGGGGCTTCTGTGGTTCCTTTAGTCGGCTGACTGGGAGTTTCCTCTTGGGGTGCCTCATACGGGATTCTTTTCCTACCAGTCAGATTATCTTCCTCACTAATAATTATGTCAGAATAGTAAGGAAGTTCTTTTTTGTAGTATTCAACAGAATCAGTCGGTACAACGATTTTCTCCAGTTTGGGGCATTCGATAATCGGGAATTTGCCAAACAAGGTATTCCTTCTCAGGAAAGTGATAGACTTCAAGTTCGGGCAATAAGCGAATGCCGTATCACCAATGTACTCAACCGTTTCTCTTACGATATATTCGTCAATTCTGTCGTTAAGCAGGTATGAACAAGGCTTTATAGTCCTGTTCCAATTATCCTTATCGCTTTTGTCAATACCATTGTAATACGCGGAGATGTTTCTATATTCCGGTCTTCTAGTTTTGTCTTTAAAGGTTTGTTTTGTTTCTTCAGACAGATATTCGTTGGAAACAGCCTCCATGAGTACGGCGAAAATATCACGGAAAACATCATCATCTATACAGTCATTTATAACGCGATGACTAAGCCAAGATAGAGAATGACGAGAAACCAAAGGGAATAAAAGATAGTTGTCGCTACATTCTGATAGCCAATGTGGCTTGATGATCAAAGTACGTACAGACAATACGTATCCTAAGTTTTCGTACAACGATTTTTTCCCTTTCGGCAAGTTAATCTCAATATCCTTTCCTAGGAAACGGCCATCGATATTAAAACCATCGGCATTATTATTGCCGAACTGTGTATGCGTCACAACTTTACGCACATGGTAGTATAAGACTTCCATGGCATATGGATCGTCGATGTATTTTTCTATGTACTTTTTTATATTCATATCAGCATACATCCTTATCTATTTCCCTTCTCTCATATTTTGATTCACCATCATCATCCTTTGGGAAGAGAGATTCAAAATCACATAACTCGACTTCCGCATCACTATTAGAAACGGCAAGTCCATAAGAGGTGGCCAGTAACATGACTACCCGTTTGATATCTTTTATATCCTTGATATTCTCCTCTTCCCAGAATTTTACATCGTGCGACTTAACATCTGAAAAGTGAGAAACAGGAACTGAAAGGAATTCATAATTGCTACCGCCACCGTTATATATTACGACTCGGTCGTGCAGTGCAGCCAGGAACTGCCCCTTTGAGACACTAGAAGTTTTCAGCATTTCTAACAATTCCCTTTCTATCTTCTGCCCAACTTCAAGTTTCATTCTGTTATATGTTTCAACTGCTTCAGACTCTGCGAGAGGAGAGAAGTCGCCGTCGGCATAGTCAAATCCTGATGACTCAGCGATGTAGTTCAGTCCGTACGGTATAGACCAATATCTGTAGATCATCGGTTTTTTGTCATTCACCGTAAAAAATGAAATATCAGTCGTACCACCGCCAATGTCAACATTCAAGCTCATACCATCAGATATTTTGCCTCTTGATGTCATACCTACCAGACTTGCATAAGCTTCTGGGAAAATATTCAGGCCAAACTCCTCTTTATCTGCTTCGTTATACGGAAGGAGAATGGTTTGGTCCAAAAGGTCCTGGTATTTTGCAGACAAGAATTTTTCCACACTTCCTTCGAATACATCTTCGGCTAAATAGAATGCACTTCTTAGTATTCTTACGGCATGTATTTTCAGCATTTCATATTGTCGTTCATCAGTTGGTACCCCCATATTGATGTCAAACCCAGTCCCAAATCTTTTCTCCAAAATGAATATAATATAGGTTAGATACCAAATACAAAGAGTGTCTGATGCGATAGGTCTATTCCATTCATACCCAGCAAATGTAGCTTGCTTAAAGTAGCGAAATAAGTTCCTATTTCTCTTGTAATCCTCCAAAGCACTTTCATACCGGGCCTTTTCGGCAGAAGCCAACTTTTCATGCTTGGTTTCCAATATCTCCAGCTTTCTATCCAGCAGGTAATGGATAGCATTCACATCCTCCTGGGATGTTTCTCCAACTGCATATTTGTCAAGAAGTTGTTTTGTTTCTAACTCTTTATCTATCTTATCAACCTCAGGAACTATCTTCATAATAGGAAGTGGAACACTATTCTGTTTCTCCTGAATTGGGACAACAAAGCCATATGATAATCTGTCATCCTGGTTAATTTGGATTACAGAAGGTAGAGAATATTGTTCTATTCCATCTTTGTCGACAAAAGTCATGAATTCATATTCAGGGATGCCATGACCTTCGTCTGGCGTCCTCTGGATGCAGATTTTGGTTTGGTGTGTGCCAAAGTCTAACCCGATTTTTATTATATCCCTTATCTCATCCATTTATATTAAACCACATGAACAAGGTTTAGAGATCTAATCTCTCCAATAACCTTTAGTTGTACATCCTTGTTAATTCTCTCGATGTCCTCGTCCTTCTTCTGCTGGAGGGTCTGGAGGTTTGATTTCATCAGACGAAGAGTTCCCTCTACTGTTCTAAGGGTTGCATCATCCTTCAACATGAGAGCAGCCTCACGTAGGGACTCTTGTGTATCAATAGAGTTCTTTAAGCTATTGATACGCGTGTCGTGATATTGTACCGTTTGCTGGAGACGCATTTTTTTGCTGTTCTCCAGACGTTTTTGTGTTTCTTTCCGTTGTTCAGACAGTTGATTATCGATGAATTCATTAAAATCATAGCGTATCTCCTCAATCGTTTCATTGTCGATACGGTATTCATTTTTCATCGGAGAGTAGCGCCCGTTCACCTGAGCAACACCCATGAACCTCTCGGATGTATCCCTGTCTTCAATTAACTTATCGTTGTCTATATCATATACTATTGGGAAGAGAGACTCCACATTTACAGGTTTGTCGAAAAGGGTCCTGCTAGATGAAATCCTGTAAATAGCCAATAAGTACTTACCTTTTCCAATACCTTTAGGCATAGATTTTCCATCCATTTCAAAGAAGAACGTCCGTTGAGTGTTGTTTGGGCTGTTCTCATACATCTTCACTCCAGCTTGGATGATGGGATGGTAAATATTGACGAACGATATAGATTTATCCTTAAATGCCTGTTCCTGATCAAAGGTAAATAGAATTTCCAATTTCCCTTCAATCTCTCTCTTGTATTGTGAGAATAAAATCTTGCTATCCCTGTCGTTTGGTTCATAGTCGCTCAGGAACTTCATTAGAATCTTTGGGTCGCTCTTTGACAGAACCAGCTTATAGACTTCAGGCACTTCTGTTTCCTCCAACGAGCACGTTGTCAGGTAATCCTTCAGAATTTGAATCACAAACTGGTATAGTTCATGCTGAGTCACGTAAGCATTATTATTGATGATTTTGTTAATCTCCTCCTTGAAATACGCGTCATTCGTGAACGTGTTGGTTAGGTTTTCTTCAATTTTCTCCAGATTCTGTCGTTCATTAGCGATTGCCTGCTCTATCTCATGTTGTTTCCTTTCGATTTCCTCTTTAGTCAACTTGTCGCTGTAGTAGTCCTGCTGCATATTCTTCAATGCCTCCTTGATGGTCATTCCATTGCTACCCATCTCCAACTCGGCATCCAGAATAGCCTCGAGGTCACCAATAGACTCACGGAAAATGCCAATACGTCTCAAAAGCCTTTCATAGATATTCTCCAATATTGAGTCTTGAATGACAATATTGTAGATATTGACTTTTGGAGATTCCTGTCCAAAACGATCAATACGACCGATACGCTGTTCCACTACCATCGGGTTCCATGGCAAGTCATAGTTTACCATTGAATTGCAGAACTGCATATCAAGACCCTCGCTGCCCACTTCAGTTGACAGAAGGACTTGTATTGATTCATCTTCTCTAAACTGCTTCAGCATCTCGTCCTTATCAAGGCCAGAACCGCCATATATCATCACGCTATTGTAGCCAGCTTCCTTCAGGCGAATTGACAGGTATTTAACCGTCTTCTTGAAGATGGCAAAGATAATGATTTTCTTATTACCATTCTTGAAAACCTCATTTCTGAAGATATTGAGAAGCTCATTGAACTTAGCATCCTCTTTTTCTCTGAATTCGTCAACGCCACGATCTAACAAGTGATCTTCACTTAGTGTGGCCCACACGCTGCTGGCCAACTGTCGACGCAAAGTAATCAAACCGAGATTACCAGATCGCATCCTCCCGTACTCATCATAGTAACCACCGCCTTTTGAGTTGATGTATTCGTCAATGGCGGTACTGGATGCCACCAGTTCCTCTGTTGTCCGTTTGACGTATCTCGTCATGGGGTTGCGCACAGCCTGAGACCAGTCCTGTGTCACTTCATTTTTCCTCGTTCGAGAAAAAATGGTGCTCATAGGACTCATCTCCGACAAATCATATTGTACTTTGGCCCTTGTCGTAGCATTGTTTTCTCCTGCCAGCAATTGCATGATTTCCTGATAAATTGGATACTCTTTGAAGTATTCGCCTATTTGAACAGGAATAGTCTTTGTTAAATCTCCGACCTTTGTGATTGTGATAACTTCTGATTCAGACAACCTCTTTGAGATCGTAGCGAAGTCGGCTCCTTTTGAAAGCATACTCAAAGCACGGACAAAAGGTTTGTTCAGCTGTACGTTGTTAAGATATACTTCTTCATTGTCATATAAGTCAGCATCAAGCAACCTCAATTGGTTAAACAAGTTCAACTCGTTCATCATGATAGGTGTCGCCGACATGAATACTGCGCTGTCTGCTACTTCCAGAATCGTGCGAGCTCCACGGTAGATATGGGTTCCCTGGTTTCTCAGTCTATGAGACTCGTCGCATACAACTAAGCTAAATTTGATGTTTCTCTCTTTAATAAAAGGCAATACTTCACTTGTATCTCTAATTTTGTCATAATTCACCACAACTTTTACAAATCCATTGTGGTAGCGAAGCTCATGCATAAACTGGTCTTTATCTTCTATCATGACAAAATCCAGTCCAAATTTCTCGTTCAGCTCAGTAGTCCATTTCTCCTGTAAAGCCAACGGGCATATCACAAGAGCATTATGCAGTTCGTTTCTGGCTTTTAATTCCAGCATGATATGACCAGCTTCGATGGTTTTACCAAGACCCACCTCGTCTGCTATCAATAATCTTCTATTATCAGAATACAGGAATTTCAAGAGTGGTTTGAATTGATATGGTCTGAACAGTGTTTTAGAAGCCTTTAATGAGGAAATAGTACTATTATTCGAACTCCTAATCTTAAATGATGTATTGCCCTTCAGATATTCTGTATAGTTGCCATAAAGGTTTTGGCGAACCCGCTCAAACGGGTCTGTCAAATCTACATCTAGCATCAGGTTTATACTGTTCTCG
>JAEEGJ010026151.1_pt1 | contig 11869 bp, 12 predicted proteins | sample 8958761 | NCBI WGS metagenome assembly JAEEGJ01 (sample SAMN16246546, study PRJNA631951) | gut metagenome | biome: gut microbiome; feature: rumen; material: RS-attached | host: Bos | place: Iran: Karaj | collected 2018-10
CTCCTATGCTCCACAAAATACGCTGAAAATCAGCAAGTTACAGAGGTTATACACAATTTCGTACACAGTTTTTACGAGTTGTGTATATTTTCTTTTATTGTCCCCCACTATACTCAAACCGCCCCGGAAGCCCGTTCCGAGGTGGACAAAAGTTTACCACTTCCGAGAATTTTCCGCGAAACTTCCACGCCATACGTCCGTCCGGACACAAAAAAATCCTGCCCCCTGAAAAGAAGGCAGGAAATTTTTTTCGCTCTCGGTCCGGAGACCTGGAAGGAAGACTAAGGCTCGCCGCCAGCTGCAGCCGCGCTCCACGTCACCTCGGCCAGCATGGTGCCGGACTTCTCGCCGGTGCTGGAGTTGACGTAGTAGTAGCGGAAGAAAATCTTCGGGGCAGCTGCGCTGGGCGCACCGTTCTTGGCCACGTAGTCGGCGCGGATGTCCACGGCCGCGGCGGTGGGCTCTTCCACCATCTTGATGGCAGAGGCCTTTGCGTGTGCGCGGGACACACCGTTCGACTGACCCTCAGAGGCCTCGATGACCAGATAGATGCCACCATTGTCGGCCAGCGCCTGATCCAGCTTGAAGGTGAAGGTGTCACCCTGGCACACGATGGTGGCGCTGGAGGGGTTCTCGACGCCCAGGAGGGTCGGAGGCACAACCACCGGCTGGCCGCCGCAAGCGACAATCCAGTAGTTCAGGCGGGTGAACAGGTTGGCTCCGGAGATCTTGGCGCCGGTGCCCAGGACGCTGCGGCCCTGCTGAGAGAGGGCCAGCTTGTTCCAGGCGAGAATGTTCTCGTTGGTGAGGGTCTTCCACATGGTGGTCAGACGCTTGAAAATACCCTTGACCTTGGCCTGGTCCTGGGTCCTGACAGAACCGCCATAGCCGCGGTTGCGGATATACTTGCGGTTCTTCATCTTTGCAGCGGTCACGCCCTTGGCGCTGCCGCTCATCTCCTCGAAGGCGATGGAAGGAATGTACTTCATAGTTAGAAGAGGTTAAGTTTATGGATGGATGTAATAAGGAAATAAAGTCCTATCAAAATCACAGCAAAGAAACAGAATCCCCCTACCCTGAGTTTTGCCTGCTGCCAACCGGTAAGCTGCCGCGGCACTTCAACGGTCACAGTCTGCACTCGGTCCTTGTATATTATGGAATCCCGGTACACAATCTGTTTGTCAACAAAGGCGGGCAGCTTCACTGGTTTCGTTTCCAGGCTGTGTTTCAGCACTCCGCCGGAAACCACAGCCGCCGAAGCAGCGAACTCATTCTCCAGATGTGACACCGTATCGAGAACGGCCACCCGTTCCACAACACGCGGCAGCTCCACGAAGACCGTGTCCTTCTGAAACACCGTTTCAGTACGAATCTCCACCCGAGTACTGTCCGCCACAGTGGGAAGCTGGCGAACAGTACTGCAGGAGGAGCCGGGCAGAAGCAGAGGCAGAACGCAGAGAAATATGGCCCGATAGAATTTCATAGGTTAGGTTTAGTTTGTATGCTGTTTTTCATTTTCAATCACTTGGTCCAACTCGGCCTGGAACTTCCGGAACTTGACATCGTAACTGGCTTTCACACCCAGGATGGCACCACAGAGGATAAGCAGTTCACTCACGATACTCACGGCACTGGTGTCAATCTGGCCCAGGGGCTCGATGAAGAAAAGGCACACGCACGCGATGAGCACGCCGGCGCTGAAACTTGCGATGGCGATGATGCCCTGAAGGCGCGTGAGTTGCATTTTCTTCTCGTTGGACATAATCAGTCAGGCATTTAGTTGTTGTCACGGACGACAATCATCCGGGTGAATTTGGTCCCAACATTGGCGGGCTCATCTGCGGCTCCGTCTTTGCTGATGGTCAGGATGCCGTTCAGGAGCGTAGCCGGATAGCATTTGCTCCCCAGGTTGCTCCAAAGGGATTCGTTGTAGATGATGGGCGGGTTTATCGAGATGTCGGAGGGAAAACCAGGCAGCTGGATTTCCACCGTCTGGTCATCCGAGTCAAACACCAGGTTGGAGGACTTCAGCACGAACATCATCCAGTGAGGGTTCTCTACCGTGTACACCTCGACGCCGTCACCGGTGCCCTTGTTGAACTGCGGGACGTATGTCTTCATCAAGTTCAGTGCGACTTGACCGGCATTGTTCGTCGGAATCAGCATCGTATTCAAGTGGATGGTATAACTGCCCAGGCTCTTGTAAGGGATAATCTTACCGATGCAGATGGTGTTCTTGTCGGCTATCCAGACCTTGGCCAGCGTGCAGTAATTCACACCCTCAGAAGCAGCGGTCACCAGCGCGTTCGAAACCCTGCTCTTGGCAAAGGGAAGATCTGCCACGGTCAGTTTCATGGGCCTGATACCGGCATACTCCGCAGCTGTGGTGTCCACCGAGATGTTGCCCTCCAGCACCAGCAGGTTCTGCTCGTGATATTCCTTGATTTGAATGTCGGAGGGGTTGACTCCGAAGTTGGTTGCAGTGATACTGAGCATAACGGTTCTATTCGGTTATGGCCATGGCGACGGCCGTGTCAAACATCTTGAAGGAAAGGTTTTTCATGCCGGAGAGGTCATCCACTTTGATGGTGCCTGTGGCGATATCTGTCCGGTATTCCATCTTGACCAGCTGGATGGAAAGTCCCTGGCCTCCGTTAAAGTTGTCAAGGAAGAAGGCGTCGAAAGCAGGAATCTCTGCCGGACGGCTCTCAGGGATGAAAGTCACCGTGCTCTTGCCGTAGATGCCGGTGGTTCCGGAGCAAGCTGCCAACGCCGGACTGGGAACCAATTCCAGGTCAAAGACCGAGAAGGTTTCGTAGCGACCTCCGTTCAAGGCTTCCTGTGCCAGACGCAGGCGCCCGGGCACATCCGGCGTGGCATCGAAGTCGCGCACCAGATAACCAAAGGAGAACACGTAGTTGGCGGTGTTCTCGAACCCGTCCCCACGCTCATCCTTAGGAAGCATCCAGTAGCCGCCTTCAAGGCGAGACTCCGTGATGCCGCCCAGCTTGTCATTGCCGTAGTTGTACGAAGCGATAACCGGGACGTCAGCATTTACATCATCTGGAAGTGTATCGAAGAAGGCCTCCCAGTCCAGGTTCCGGAACGCCCACGAGACACCGTCGAACATCATATGGTAGAAGATCCATTTCTCGAATACGACGCAGATGGTGTAGGAAGTGTCGAAACGGAGCGCATTGTCTTCCGAGGTAGCCGTGATGCGTTTCTCCTTCCCCTTGGAGGCGTTCCCACCCTGGCCCAGCATACAGTAGAGCGTCTGGATGTAGATGATGATTTCCTGCTTGTCGTCGAAGCAGCTCAGTTTCTCAATACACAGCGTATTGGCATCTTTTATCCAGGACTTGAGCACCGTGCCGCCATCACGGACATAAGGATAACCGTAGGAAGTCCCGCGTTCCTTGTACCTGGCCACGACACCGGCAATGGTACTGCGGGCGATCGAGAGAGCCGGCACCTTAATCTCCAGCACCTCAGCGGCCTGGTACTCCGCGCTCTGCGGGCTGCAGGTGAACTTGGCGTTCAGTACGATGTAGTTGCTTTCCTGAACGTCTTTGAAAGCTATCACGCCAGCTCCGAAATTGTTTCCTGTAGAGTTGAACATAGCGCAGATGGTTTACTGTTGATAGAAAACGCCCGGGCCGAAGACCTCAGTAGGCTTGACATACTTGCCGCCACGGTGCATGAAATGGAGTTCAGACTTGCCGCTCCAGTTCATCGCCTGGATCTGGTACGACTGCGGATGCAGATCGCCTTCTTCGCCCACACCGCGTGCAAGTGCATAAGAGAGGCCTATCAGATCTTCAGGGAGTTCCTTATCCAGGATGGCCTCGGAGGACGCGATATTGCTGTGTCCAAGGCACACGGTATCAAAGTAGATGACCGGCGCATTGGTAGAGAAGTCCATATCGAGAGCGGAGACGTGCTGCTCCTCGGTAGGGTCCAGGTTATCCATTGTTACGCGGGTTCGGCCCTGATAGCTGGACTCTCCGGTCACGATGACGGAATCCTTGAACACCTGGCCCGTGAATCCGGTGCTGGTATCCATCCAGTACGCCTCGATGAAGACCTTCTGGCCGGGCGTAGGCTCCACCCCGATGGTCTTGAGATAGAGCTTCGTGAGGTCCGCTTCGCCCCAGTCATCCTCCGTGTCAGAGCTGATGATGACAGTCTTGCTCCAGCCGTTGGTGATGCCGGAAGACTGGCTCCCGGACATCTTCACAACCAGTTTGAACGGTGCAGACTCGTGCTTGATGCCACCGAAGATGACGAGTTGCGGCGTCACTATGACCGATTCATAGCTCACATTCGGCACGGCTACCTGCCCCATCGGAGCATCGGCAACAATCGTTTCTCCGGCCATCACACGGTTTGCGTTCAACCGCACATACAGGTTCATGCCGGACAGCTCGGCCTTCTGGCCAAGCGACGAAGCGCCGGTGGCGTGCTCCGCCAGCCGGTCCCAATCCTGACGCTGCTCATTCGTGAGCGCGACCCAACTCTTGGAGATCTTTTTCAGGGAAGCCCGCCTGGCCAGCTGCGCTCCGGTCGTGACCCCGGTCGGGTAGCATTTCAGCGAAAGGATGCTACGGCCACCGACCTGGCGAGCCGTAACACCCTTTGCTGACCCAGAAAAGCCCCCGAAAGCAATGGAAGGAAGCGCTATCATAGTTTAAGTAAATTTTCCGTAACTCTTTGATTCAAATTTACTTATAATTCACAAATGAATCAATCCCCTTAACTGCGACCTTGACAACTATTTGACACTTCCACCCACCCATATTACCAAACCATACTAAACTATACCCAAATCACACACCCACTTTACAAAATCCCCGAAATATGTCAAGTCCGGCTCCATTTTAAAGCGCTTTGAATATACTTGGCGGTATTGAAGTTTACTCTAATTAAATACCTGTAAACCACACTATATCAACATATTGCGCACAACGAAAAAGCAATATACCTTTGTTCCAGCGCTAGCAGAAATACCTGCACAACCGGTTGTGTTTTGTTAAACTTCAAATCAAGACGATTATGATCTTTGATGAAACCACCCCCATCGCCGCCCTCACCGTCGGCGACCTCAAAGAACTCCTCCGCGAGCTCAAGCTGGACCGCTCCAGCGCCACCGTCAAGCCCAACCAGGGCAACGGAAAACGTTACGTCTATGGCCTCAAGGGAATCCAGTCCCTGTTTGGCTGCTCCCACCTCACGGCGCAGCGCTACAAGGACACCTTCCTCGCCCCCGCCGTCATGCAGCAGGGCCGCAAGATCGTCATCGACGTAGAACAGGCCGTTGAACTCTTCAAGACCCACAAAGATGGAAACAACGGATAGCCTGAACCCCATTGAAGCCATCACCGCTGCAGTGGAAGGAAACGCGCATACCAGCACCGTCGGCATGCTTGCCATCAAGAAAGTCAACGACTCCCTCTCCGATGCCTCCAAGATGCCCAACCCGGTGCCCCTCTTCCTCGAACTCTGGTACCAGGGCGAAGTCTCCTGCCTCTTCTCGGACTCCAACCTTGGAAAATCCATCTACGCCGTGCAGATTGCCGAAGAAATCGCCAAACGGCACAGCATCCTCTACCTCGACTGCGAGCTCTCCGAAAAGCAGTTCCAGCTCCGCTACACCGACGATGCCACCGGCACCCTGCACCCCTTCCCCGAGCGCATGTACCGGGCCGAGATCGACAACATGCACCTGGACCTCAAGGACTACGAAGACCGCATCCTCCAGAACATCGAAGCCGCCGCCCTCCAGCTGCACTGCAACATCATCGTCATCGACAACCTCACCTACCTCTGCAACAGCTCGGACAAAGGCGTCGATGCCGGCCTCTTCATGATGAAACTCATGCAGCTCAAGAAAAAGCACGGCTGGTCCATCCTCATCATCGCCCACACGCCCAAGCGTAGCCTCTCCAGCCCCATCACCCAGAACGACCTCGCCGGCTCCAAGAAGCTCTACAACTTCTTTGACAGCGTCTTCGCCATCGGCAAATCCGCCAAGGACGAGCGCCTCCGCTACGTCAAGCAGCTGAAAGTCCGCGCCGGAGCCTTCCGTTACGACTCCGACAACGTCATCGTCTACGAGATCGAGAAGGCTGATGGCTTCACCCACTTCGAATTCAAGGAATACTCCACCGAGCGCGAGCATCTCCGTGAACAGAAGGAAACTGAGACCATGAACCGCGTAGAGAACATCATCCAGCTCTTCCAGCAAGGCAAATCCTACCGGGAAATCGCCCAGGAAGTCGGCCTCAGCAAGTCCATGGTCGCCAAGATCATCAAGCAGGCCGCCTCGTCCACCAAGGACACGGCAGCGGACGGAGTGGACACAGTGGACAAGGTGGACAGCGGTGGACAAGAACTCTTCACCCCTCAAAACGACGAGTAACATGGACTACGAATACCACCTCCAGAAATACGCAGGCCCCGCCTCCCGCCACACCTGCCCAAATTGCGGCGGCAAACGCTGCTTCACCCTCTACGTCGACAGCCAGGGCCAGCCCCTGGCCGACAACGTAGGCCGATGCGACCACGAATCCGGCTGCAACTACCACTACACCCCTGGCCAGTACTTCAAGGACCACCCGGAAGCCCGGCCCAATGCCGAGGACTGGCGCAAGGCTCCTGATTGGCTGGATAAATCCGTCCACCAGCGTCCACCCTGTCCACCCGTCCACCCGGTGGACAAAGTGGACACGCTCCCCGAGGACATCGTGGCCAAGACCCTGAGACCCGACCGCCCTTCGGACTTCACCCAGTTCCTTGCCACCCTCTTCGATCCCATCATCCTGGAAGGCCTCATCGACGAATACCGCATCGGTGTCACCCGCGACCGTGCCGTTATCTTCTACCAGATTGACGTTCAGGGCCGCATCCGCACCGGTAAGGTCATGAAATACGACCCCGAGTCCGGCCACCGCATCAAGGACGAGAACACCAAAGGCCGCATCACCTGGGTGCATTCCCTCCTCAAATACTCCGGCCAGCTTCCGCAGGAATGGACGCTGACCCAGTGCCTCTTCGGCGAACACCTGCTGCCGCTCTTCCCTGAGAAGCCGGTTGCCCTGGTGGAGTCCGAGAAGACCGCCATCATCTGCGCCGGGCTCATTCCCAAGTTCATCTGGCTGGCCACTGGCGGGAAGTCCCAGCTCAATGCGCGGCTGAACGTGCTGAAGGGCCGTTCCATCACCGCTTTTCCGGACATTGATGGCTACGATACATGGTGCCAGAAAGCCGCGGAATTCCCGGAGCTGGGCATCAAGGTGGCCGACCTCCTCCAGAAGCACGGGACCGAGCAGGACCGGGCCGACCACATCGACATTGCCGACTGGCTCATCCGCTGGCACCGCACGCCCAATCCCCGGGCCGATGCCACCTTTGCCGCCGTCGCGCAGTATTTCTCTCCGGAGGTACATGAGGAGATCCGGGCGCTCATTCACGACCTGGATCTGGAGTTTGTGGGAGTCGAAAAGATTGAAGACGATGCGGAATGACAACTTTATCTTTGACCTATCTTTGAGGTATCTTTTAGGTGACCATAAGCCTTTGAAAATCACGGATTTTTTGTTATATATTTGTACCCGGAGCCGAAAAACGACTCTGGGATTTTTGTTCTGAGGCCTCATTTCAAGAACCCGTTGTACAACCCGAAAGCAAGTAACAATGGATTCATCAGACAAAAAGATCACCTTTGACAACCTGCCTCAGGCGGTTGTAGAATTACAAGACCAAATCAAGGAACTCAAGACCTTGATGGAGAATCACACCACTTATGGCGGTTTTTCGCCGTGGATGGATGTAGATGAGCTGTGCGAATACCTACCGGGACACCCGGCTAAATGCACCATCTACTCCTGGATTCATGATGGGTTTATCCCTTTCCACCGTTGCGGCAAGACATTCTGTTTTTACAGGCCGGATATAGACCGCTGGATCAGACGAAAATAGGAAAAACCATCACCCCAATTTTACCGCCCTGGAATGCCTTTTTCCGGGGCTTTTCGTTTTGTTTATACCTTATTATATCCAAATTGCCGCCAAAAAATCTTATATTTGTAAATTAAAGCAACACAAACACAAGATTTTTAACGCCTCGGTTAGCATTTCGAGCCCTTATTGTGGGCTCATTGTGCATAACCGTGCTTAAACCAAGATATAATGAAGTACGAGAGCACTTTTAACGCGATCGACAAGATATTGCGAAACGAAGCCGGCTGTAGTAATGAACTCGACTATATTGAGCAAACCTCCTGGCTCCTCTTCCTCAAGTATCTCGACGACCTTGAGACCGAGCTGGAATTCAAAGCCGAACTCGCAAACAAAACCTACAAACGCATTGTCACAGGTTTCAACCGCTGGTCTTCCTGGGCGGCTCCCAAGACTGCAACGGGCGAGCTGGACAAAATCAACGCGATGACCGGTGATGACCTCGTCACTTTCGTAAACACCAAACTTTTCCCTTCACTGGCCAAATACAAGGATACAGCCACCGACTACAGTTCTCTGGAATACAAAATCGGCGAAATCTTCTCTGAAATCAAGAACAAGATTCAGTCCGGATACAATCTCCGTGACATCATCGATAAGATTGACTCTCTCAAATTCCAGTCTGCAGATGACAAACACGAGATGACGGTCCTCTATGAGGATAAAATCCGCCGAATGGGTAATGCCGGCCGTAATGGTGGTGAGTATTACACTCCTCGTCCCCTCATACGCTCCATCATCAAGGTTGTCAATCCCAAGATAGGTGAAACGGTATATGATCCGGCCTGCGGATCGGCGGGCTTCCTCTGCGAGGCGTTCAACTATATGTCGGAAAAGATTGGCTCAACCTCCGACAGCAACACGCTCCAGAAGAAAACCTTCTACGGCAAGGAGAAGAAGCCGCTTCCGTACATCATCGCCACAATGAATATGATTTTCCACGGCATTGCTGCCCCGAATATCATCCGCGGAAATACTCTCTCTGAGAATCTGGCTTCAATCCAGGAAAAAGACCGTTATAATGTGATTCTTGCGAATCCACCCTTTGGTGGTTCAGAGCGTCAGGACGTTCAGCAGAACTTCCCTATAAAGACCTCTGAGACTGCCTATATGTTCATGCAACACTTTGTCAAGATGCTCAAGGCGGGTGGACGTGCTGGTATTGTTATAAAAAATACATTCTTGAGCAATGATGATGCAATCGAATTGAGAAAGTTTTTATTAGAAGAAACGAACCTTCATACTATTTTGGATTTGCCTTCGGGTGTTTTTACTGGAGCAGGTGTACGTACAGTTGTTCTGTTTTTTGATAAAGGGAAAGCAACAAAAAATATATGGTATTATCAGCTTAATCCAGGACGGACTCTTGGAAAGACCACGGCACTAACGGAGAGTGACCTGGAAGAGTTTTTACGTCTTCAGAAAACCCGTGAAGAAAGCGCTAATTCTTGGCTTTTGGATGTTTCACAGATAGACTCATCTTATGATCTATCTGTTATAAACCCTCATAAGGTAGAATCAGTAGACAAAAGGACTCCTCTTCAGATAATCAATCACATAGAAAGCCTAACTGCTTCAAACCTGAATCTTTTGGCTGAACTCAAAGCGTTGGTTGAAAGATGAGAAAGGATTGGAAGTATTATGATTTTGGATCTCTTTTCCCTATTTCAATGGGGAAAACTCCTCCACGTGCTGGTGCACAGTATTGGGACACAGAAAAGAAAACTTCAAATCTTTGGGTGTCAATTGCCGATATTTCTCAAAACGAGGGTCGTGAAATTCTTGATACGAAAGAATACGTGTCTGATCTTGGAGCATCTGGTATTTCTCTGGTGAAAAAAGGGTCCCTTTTACTAAGTTTCAAATTATCTATTGGTAAAATGGCCTTCGCTGGGAGGGATTTGTATACCAACGAGGCTATAATTGCAATACCTGAAACAAAGGGATTTGATCAGCAGTTTTTATACTATTATCTATCATCACTTGATTGGAATACGTTATCAGGAGGTAGTGTCAAAGTAAAAGGAAAGACATTTAATAAAAAGTCTTTAAGCAAGATACAGATTCCTATAATTCCGTTTACTGAGCAGCAAGAAATTGTTTCATTGATAGATAAGGAATTCCGAAAGGTGGATAGCATTATTGATAACTCTCTATCTATCTTAAATGAAGCTCGTTTTCTGTTCTACTCTTTTTTAAGGGAAGAAACCTTCTCAAAGAGATGGGGCTCAAAGACGCTTGAGCAGATTTGCAGCAAGATTGGTGCAGGCGCCACTCCAAAAGGAGGACGTAAGGTTTACACCAAAGAAGGATGTTCCTTGATTAGAAGCATGAATGTTCATCGTTGTTTCTTCAAATATGATGATCTTGCCCATATTACGCCCAGCGCCGCTGAAATTTTAAAAGGGGTAACAATTCACGAGAATGATGTTCTCTTCAATATTACGGGAGCTTCTATTGCCCGTTGTTGTGTTGTCCCCAAAGATGTTATTCCGGCAAGGGTCAATCAGCATGTCGCCATACTAAGAATTCAAGATTACGTCCTTCCAGATTTTCTTAGTTACGCACTGAATAGTGAAATGCATCAAAAACAACTCCTTGTTATTGGTGAGACAGGATCGACACGCCAGGCTTTAACCAAGGAGGATTTAAAAAAACATCAAGTGGCATTCCCTTCGATAGAAGAACAGCGTAGGATTATTGAAAAGTTGGACGCGGCTTCAAGAAAGATATCCGAATTGGAAGACCATTATTCGACAATCTATAAAGAATGCACCGAACTAAAGCGTTCAATATTAAAGGTTTATTTTGACTAATATGGACGAGTCAGCAACCAGAAGGAAAAAAATCGATCCGAAACTCTACGAGGTCGGATGGGAGCAGGTTCCGGAGAGTGTGATTCTCACCGAGCAGCGGGCATACCTAATTGCCCCGGGCCGTGTCGAACGCATCAAGCACTCCAAGCCCAAGAAGGCGGACTATATCCTGGAGTACAAAGGACGTAAACTGGCCATCATCGAAGCCAAGAGAGATGAAGTTGATGTATCCGAAGGCGTTGACCAGGCAAAGCAGTATGCGGAGATGCTCCAGATCCGCTACACCTACTCTTGCAACGGCGACCGCATCTGGTTCATTGACATGGGCGTCAAAGACGTCAAAGGCGAATATATCATCCCCAGCACAGAGAAGGAAGTTACCCGTTTCCCGTCCCCGCAGGAACTCTGGCAGATGACCTATCCGGAGGCTGACCCTTGGCGTGACAAATTCAACCTCCAGCCCTTCAACCGTGACGGTGGCCGTACTCCTCGTTATTACCAGGAAAACGCCGTCAACAACGTTCTCAATGCCGTGGCAAAGAAGCAGAAACGTATTCTGCTCACAATGGCCACCGGAACCGGTAAGACCTATGTTGCCTTCCAGATCTGCTGGAAACTTTTCAAGACTGGCTGGAACCGCACTGAGACTCCTGACCGCAAGCCGCGCATCCTCTTCATCTCTGACCGTAACATCCTGGCCAACCAGGCTCGTAACGACTTTGACAATTTCCCGGAGGACGCTATGGTCCGCATTACTCCGGAAACCCTGCATAAGTTGGGCAATCAAGTTCCCACCAGCCGTCACATCTACTTCACCATCTTCCAGACCTTCATGGGTACGCCCAAAGGCCACGACCGGCCCTACTTCATGCAGTACCCGCAGGAATTCTTCGACTTCATCATCATTGATGAGTGCCATCGTGGTGGAGCCAATGACGAGAGCGAATGGCGTCGCTTGATGGACTGGTTCCAGCCCGCCTATCAAATGGGCATGACCGCAACTCCACGTCGCATTGTCAATGCCAACACCTACA
>JAEEGJ010026152.1_pt1 | contig 11868 bp, 10 predicted proteins | sample 8958761 | NCBI WGS metagenome assembly JAEEGJ01 (sample SAMN16246546, study PRJNA631951) | gut metagenome | biome: gut microbiome; feature: rumen; material: RS-attached | host: Bos | place: Iran: Karaj | collected 2018-10
AGATGACGTCACCCTTACCTTGTTTACCGATTCCCCATCCATCGAGAATCATGAGTAATGCTTTCTTTGCCATAATTTTTCTAATTAACCTTTATATTTAATGTTTCACTCTTCACTCTTCGTTATTCACTCTTCACTAGGGCGCAGGCCGCCTACAGCACCCTCAGACACATCATCGTCAGGTCGTCGTTAGGCTCTGCGCCATTGCGGTGCTTCTCGACTTCTGCGTCCAGATGGTCTATCAGCTCTTTACAGCTGTTGAAGTGGCGGTGGTTCAGGATCTCCAGCAGACGGTCCTCACCAAACTGCTCCTTCTGCAGGTTCTCCGCCTCGTTCAGTCCGTCGGTATATACCAGCAGCATCTTGTTGCGGATGTTCTCTACCGATTCGCCGACGTATTCCAGGTTGGGCCACAGACCGATAGGCGCATTGGTTTCTATGCCCTCCATGAAGTGGTGGTCGCCGTCGACACCCAGCACGGGCGGGTTATGACCTGCATTGCAGTAGTCCATCCTGCCGCTGTTCAGGTCCACCAGTCCGATGAACATCGTGATGAACATACCCTGCTCGTTGCTTTCCGTCAGCACGCTGTTCATGCGCGTCACTATCTCGGCAGGCATCATGTGCTGTGTGGCCAGAATGCGGAACAGTCGCGTAGCCTGGGCCATGAATAGTGAGGCAGGAACACCCTTGCCGCTGACGTCGCCTACACAGAAGTAGAGCTCGTCATCAATTATCACATAGCCATAGAGGTCGCCACCGACTTCACGGGCAGGTGTCATCGAGGCAAACATGTCCAGCCCCTCGCGGGTGGGGAAGGTGTTGGGCACCATCGACATCTGGATGTTACGTGCAATTCGCAACTCACTCTCAATGCGCTCCTTGGCCTGCGTGGTCTCCTCCAGCTTGTCGTAGGCCGACTGCAGTTTCTCGTGGGCCTCCTCCAACTTCTCATGGGCTGCACGCAGACGGTGGGCCGCCTGACGTTTGTACCACGTGTAGAACAGCAGAAAGACGATGATGAGTGCCAGCGTCGCCAGTCCGGCAATCATCTGTATCTTCGACATCTTAGCGTGCTGGTAGGCTATCTCTGCCTCCTTCTCGTTGGTGTGGTAGATGGTGGCCAACTCTGCCGAAGCACTCTGCTTCTGAGTGGTAATGGCCGAGTCCAGAATATCCAGAATGCGAATGCCCATGGCGCGTGCCGAGTCCTCACGATGGGCCTGATAGTTGGCGTGGTATTTGGGCAGCATATACAGCTGGATGACGTCCAGTGTGGGCTCCAGCCCCTGCTCCTGCATGGCCTTGCCTAGATAGCGGTAGTTGTCGGCAGCCTCCTTGTAGCGCTGGGCAGAGATGAGGTAGCCTGTGCAGTGAACCTTACCCGCACCAGTCTGCGAGAATGCGGTCGTCTGGAAACGCTTATAGGCCTCGTAGGCCTCCTTCGTCTTACCCAGTCCCTGCAGGGCGGTGGCACGCATAATCTCAATGCGGCCCTGATACTCATCGAAGTATTGTTTACGGGCATCAGGCAGCTGACGGTACTTGTCCAGCAGCATCTCTGTGCGGTCTATCCAGTAGATGGACTCTTCGTAGTGGCGGGTGTTGATATACGCCAGACTGGTATATACCGTAGCCAGCACGGCCTCTTGGTAGCCACGGCTCGTTGTGTCCGTCTCACAGCGCTTGGCATATTTGTCGCGGGCCTTCAGGAAACTCTCCTTGGCTTCCTTCTCCTGTCCCAGGTTCAACTGGCACACACCCATGTTGTTGTAGAGAATGGCGTAGTCCACGTCCGACCCGATGCCCGTCTTGGCCATGCGCTCAATGGCGGGTATAGCTATTTGCAGGGCTCCGTCGTAGTCGCCACGCACCACCAGCAGTTCTGACATACGGCGCACCACCTTGTTGTAGCACACCTGGTCGAAGTCGGTCTTCACCTCGCAGTCCAAGGCCTTGTGGTAACACACCTCAGCCGTACGATACTGGTTCTGGTGGTAGTAGTAGGTGCCACGCCAGCGGTAGGCATCCAGCTTGTTGATATCGCCCGTCTCCTCAAAGCTGTCAACGAGCGCCAACATGCGGTCGTATTGCATCTTGGCACCAGCACCAAAAATCAGACTGTCAGCATGACCAGCCTTCAGTTCTGCCTGTTGCGTCTTGTTACACGAAAATAACCCCGTGACTATCAGTATGATAGCCACGACAGCGGCCGCAAGCCGCAGTCCTTTCGTCTTTTCATTTCCCATTAACGCTGCAAAGGTACGAATAAGTGAGCACAATACAAAACAAAAAAACAACTTTTTGTTTTTATTGTCGAACGGAAATACTTTCCATAGATAACAGTGTCTAAATGATTGACACTTTTTCGTCATCAGTTTCTTATATTTGTCTTACCTTTGTAGCACAAATTCGAAGGTTAAATTTATAATTAGAAAGGATGCTTATGAACATTGAAAAAGACATTCACCCCAGCATTATCGCCGCCATGAACGGCCAGCAGTACGAAACAGAGACAACCGAGGTTACCACCGACGACGGCGATACGTTAGAGGTGGAACGCTTCACCTTTGGTGACAAGGAACCGACACTGGTAGACGCCATTAAGGTCATCATCGACCTGTCGGAGAACACGGAGCTGTGTGGCGACTTCTTCATCGAGGCTGAAGAGGCGCTGAACTATGTGGCCCAACGACTTGACATTAACAACAATCAAGCGCTAATGCTGGCTTTGGTCATCAACAACTTTGCCGACCAGCGCATCGACATGAACGACTTCGGACGCCACTTGCGCTGTACGCCCATCGCATTGCTGCCCTATCTCAAGGAGATGGATGTGCTAGAGGAGCGCGGCTTCGTAGTGTGCAATCACAGTGGCGACCGTCCTACCTATCGTATCCCTTATTATATTTTGGAGGCGCTGAACGACAACAAGGTGCCTGAGCAACGTCAGTTGTCAGGTCTGAGCTGTGAGGAGCTCATCAACGAGCTGGACAAGATCTTCGACCAGCGCAGTGACCACGAGCTGACCTACGAGGGACTACGACTGCGTGTGAAGTCGCTGCTCAACAGCAATAGGGAGCTGCAGTTTGTGGAGCAGGTGACGAGTTACGAAATCAACGACGATGAAATCATAGCCCTCTTATTTATGTGCAGCCAGTGTGTGCTCTTCAGCGACAACCACATTCTGATGCACCAACTGAGTCAGCTCTACGAGCGTCGCCGTGAGTGGAGCATGCTTCATCAGCAGTTAAAGAACGAGAAGAGTAAGCTGCAAAAATTAGGACTCATCGAACACGCCCACGATGGGGGCTTTAACGACAGCAATGCCTTCTGTCTGACCATGCAGGCCAAGCGCGCGCTGTTTACAGAATTGGATGTTAAGTTGGATGACGAGGATCGTCCTCAGCGTGGCATGATGCGTCACAGCGATATCACAGCCCACCAGCTGTTCTACGACGAGGCTACCAGTCGTCAGGTTGACGAACTGACAGATCTGCTCAGCGAAGATAACTATCAGAAGATTCGCCAGCGTCTGCAGGACAAGGGCTTCCGTTGCGGATTTACCTGTCTGTTCTATGGCTCGCCTGGCACGGGTAAGACAGAGACCGTTCTTCAACTGGCTCGTCAGACGGGTCGTGACATCATGCAGGTGAACGTCTCGGAGATAAAGAGCAAGTGGGTCGGCGACTCGGAGAAGAACATCAAGGCCCTGTTCGACGACTATCGCAAGAAGGTGAAGGACTGCAAGCTTACACCCATCCTGTTGTTCAACGAAGCCGATGCCATCATCAATCGTCGTCAGGAGATGGCAGAGCGGGGTGTGGACAAGATGGAGAACAGCATCCAGAACATCATTCTGCAGGAGATGGAAACCCTCGATGGCATCCTCATCGCCACCACCAATCTGGAGCAGAATATGGATAAAGCTTTCGAGCGCCGCTTCCTGTATAAAATCAAGTTCAACAAACCTACCGTTGAGGCCCGCCAACGCATCTGGCAGAGCATGATTCCTTCGCTCTCAGCTGATGCCGCCAGCCAATTAGCCGCCCGTTACGACTTCAGCGGAGGTCAGATAGAAAACATCGCCCGTCACCACGCCATCGACAGCATCCTTCATGGTGACGAGGCTGACGACCTGCAATCCCTCATCACCCATTGTGACCAAGAGCGGTTGGAAAAGAAAGTGCGTAGGATTGGTTTCTAAACGAAAATTGCACAACGGGGTCGGTTCCGTTGTGCAATTTTAAGTTAAACGTTTCTATTATCGGCAGCAAAGGTACATACTATTATTTTATAGGCAAAGGATTAAGTGTCAATATTCCTGACACCATCACCCATTACGGCCAAAAACCATTGAAAATGAGGTACGTAGGATTGGGCTCTAGAAGATCTTCCAATCCTTACCCGTGATGATAGAGATGGGCTTCACCACTCGGCAAAGCACCAGCCCTACCACCACGAGCCCCACCCTCACCCAAAAGCTGACATTCGGGCCCACAAAGCCAATGTAAACCAAGTATAATAGGCTACATACCAGCGCTAATGTCAGCAGGAGCGAGAGGGCAGCAAGGAGGAGTTTCATATTATATTATATCGATAATATCCTTTAATGTGAAGTTGGGATCCTGATTAACATCCTGACCATTAAGACTTGCACTATTACTATAAGCAATAGAGAGGTTGCCCGTTTGAATAAGAACGTCTGTCAGTTCTTGATATAAAGTCATGCTCTTACCATTTGGATAATTTTCCATTTTAATATCCTCTTCAATAATACCAATATACTTATCTTTGGTAATTTTACGAATTTCTTTAAATGTCTCACCATTACTTTTTTGAGAATTGTATTTTGAATCCATAAGACGCAAGAGTCCATCATTTCCTATAGTTATAAGCTCTTGTTGTAAAAGTGCTAAGTTGAGTTTCTTATACAGTTCTTCTGCTTTGGCGTTTTCATCATACTCTTCCTCTTCCACCATATCCTTGTAGAAATCAGAAACTTTTTTTAGCTCTATCAAGTATTGTTCCTTCTCTCTCAACGTTGCATCGATAGACTTTACATGGTCTATATCAATTTCTGATATGCTTTTAACCTTCATAGGCACTTTTTGATTGCCTTTGCCTGTTGGAGTGAGTACCCTGAATTCATCTTTATGGCCATTGTTTATCTGCCAAACAAACACATCATAACCTTCTTTGTCTTTGTTTGTAAAAACTAACGACAAATTCTTATTAAATGTCAAATGAGATACTTTTCCTGTGTTGGTGTCATCGTAATGAACACTGATTCCATTAACTAATGAGTCAAGCCATTGGGAGAACGGATTGTTTTTCTTTTTTTTATTTTTTTTGTCTATACTATATAATTTAGCGATAAAACGCAAAGGGAGCCATATCTTGTCACCAGAAGTCCTGTCCTGGCATCTAAGTCTAGATTTGAATTTAGTCCGCAAAGCGCTATAGAGGTAGATTTCACCATCAAAGCCTTGTATGAGAGCATTTTTTGCAGCAGTGGCAGCAGCATTCATTTTCAAACCCTTTTGTAAGAGTGACAAGCTGTTATGATTGTTATTGTCCCTTAGAAATTTAAAGAAACGATTTAAGTATGATTTATAACTTTTTTTATATTCCGCAGGAGTTTTGTTCCTAAACTCACTGAGGTGCTTATCCATAGCATCTACAATTTTCTCAATTTCTGACCATTTTTGTCTGTTAACCTTAATACTGTCATTGTTTGAAGGTATCATTCTTACTAATAACTCCAAAAAAAGTCGCCCTTTGTTGGGTCCATAAATTTCTTCTGTATTTAAGGCATTTACTACTTGCTTGTACTCTTTTTTGCTTTTTATGTTGAGAGAATCGACAAACAATTTTATGAGCTCATTTTGTGCTTCTTTGATATCTGCCTCATTGATTCTTTTCTTTGCCATAATTATAATGTTTTAAGTTAAGCGTTTCTATTATCGGCTGCAAATGTACAAACTTTTTTTTAATAGACAAAGGTTATATCGTCTATATTTTTGACACCAATGGTGTATAGAGGGTTCGTGCATTGAGAAACTATTCAATACCTGTCTAAAAGATTGACACTTTTTGCTTGGATTGTATTAAATAATGTTGTATCTTTGCCTGCGGAAATAAAAGTTGAACCTCTAAAACAATTAAGATTATGGCATTCGATTTTAATTCAGTAAAAAACGACCCCCAAGACAAAACAAAGAAACTTACCCAGAATGCTCAACGCGAATTACTTCGAGAGGAAATAAAGAAAGAACGTAAGCCCGCTCTTGAGAAAAATGACTGGGGGCTATTGTTCTACTACTACTTCCTGGATGAGTTTGTCCGCTCATGTCATCCCGATTCGATACCACCAATAATAAAATCGATGATAAAGGACCCCGAAGACCTGCTAGCCAGCATGGAAATTGTAGCCAAACTTTATGACACGTATTGTGAGAGCTGTGGCGAAGATATCCACCGTGTACTGGACATTATGCGAGAAATTGCGCCTAAAAATGGGAAATAAATTTGCACCTCCGACTTAAATTGCGTAACTTTGCATTCATAAATATTACAACGCTTATGGATATTAATACTGAAATTAATATTGGAAGACTCATTGCAGAAGAGAGGAGGCGCCAGGGTATAAACCATACAAAGATGGGCAGGCTCATCCATACTACTAGAAGCAATGTGAATAACATCGAAGAACGCGAAAGAATGGATACAGAACTGCTGTATCGCATCAGTTGTGTACTCAAAACCAACTTCTTTGCCCCTTTCGCCAAAGAGCTGGAGGGAAAAGGATATCAAGAACCTGCAGAGCCCACAACGGATATGCTGAAATTCACGCTGCAAGACGACGAGAAGGAGCTTTTTGTTAGTGAGGATATCAATGATGGCTATCAGGAAATCAAAGTGCTTGACGTTAGTCTCATCATCAATGGTGTGAACTACGATGAAACCATTGAACTGCCTCAGGAAATATTTCCACTCCTCATGTACGCTTATAGTTGTGCATTAGATGGTCCTTTGAGGAATTTAGACGATGAGTCTCTTGAATTTCGTTTCTTCCCTTGGTTGGAAAGAAACCATCCACGTCTTGCTGGCGCAATTATGGAAGCTACAGAAGGTCTGCTAATTGAAAGAATTGAAGATGATGTAGATGGAAAATATCGCAATCATATCAACTATGAGGAGCCAACCAATGAAGATGACTGGTTCGAATTAGGCGATAACGATATCAGATATCTGATAGGTAATCTGCCCGACCGTATTCATAATGCTAAAAGACCCTTATCATGGCTGCTACCAACTTTAGATTTCTGACCAAATCAGCGTTTAAGATTGCGCTGAGCTGTCCGCATAAGCTGTATTACTACGGACGGCCTGACGAGTATGAGAACGCCAATGCCAACGACGAGTTCTTAGAGTCGCTGGCTGAGGGCGGTTTCCAAGTAGGTGAACTGGCAAAGATCTATTGCGACGTACCTGACGACTGTGACCTGAAGGATATCATGGGCCACGAGGAGTCGCTACAACGCACCCAGGAACTGATGCAGCGCGACCAGGTGAACATCGCTGAGGCGGCTTTCTGTTTCGGCAATCTGTTTGTGCGTGTGGATATTCTGAAGAAAGATGGCAACCGTATCGAACTGATAGAGGTAAAGGCTAAGTCGTGGAATCCTGAAACGGATAATTTTATCAGCTCTAGGCCCAAGGGAGCCGTAGCCAGCGGCATTCGTCCCTACGTCTATGATGTAGCCTTCCAGAAGTATGTGGTATGCCAAGCCCTGAAAGAGTTGTATCCCAACGAGGACTACAGCGTCAAGGCTTTCCTGATGATGGCCGACAAGAGCAAACGTGCTGACATCGATGGTCTGAACCAACTGTTCAAGATTGAGGAGAACCAGCAGGGTCGTGCTGAGGCCGTGATGGCGCCCGATGCTCGTCAACGGATAGCCCAAAGTAAGGTGCAGGTGGTAACACCCTTCGATGTAGATGAACTCTGCGACACCATTATTGCTGGCGAAACCACTGAGCAGACGACAGGTAAGAATTCTACCTGCATGGGGATGCGCTTTGTGCAGTTTATCCATTGGGTAGCCGATTACTATTGCAAGGGCCTTCGTTGTCCTGACCGTGTTGAACTGGCAGGCAAATGCCTGAAGTGCGAGTTCCATTGCATAGCCGATAGCGACAAGAAGGATGGTAAGCGTGAATGCTGGATGACGCAGGTAACAGAAGACGACTATGATCATCGTCCGCTCATCGCCACGCTGAACGGCAGCAGTCTGAGCACTAATCGCGGCAAATGGGTCAGCGAGGGGAAATACTTCATGGACCAGTTGACGGAAACGGAACTGAAGCCTTATAACGAGAAGACACCTGATGCCCCAGGCTTGGACGACTATCAGCGCAAATGGTTGCAGATAGGTCTGGAAACGAAGAACGAAGGCATCCTGAGCCGATTCAGAGAGCATATGAATGGCAACGTCTATCTGGATGTAGACGGTCTGCGCCAAGAGATGGCTACTTGGAAGTACCCACTCCACATGATTGACTTCGAAACCACAGCCGTTGCCCTGCCTTATTACAATGGCATGAAGCCCTACGAGCAGGTGGCCTTTCAGTTCTCGCACCACACCATCGATCAAAATGGGAATATCAAACATGCTGGTCAGTATCTGAACGAGAACGTGACGAAGTTCCCCAACTTCGAGTTTGTTCGCGAACTGTATCATCAGCTGAAGGACGACGACGGCACCATCTTCCGTTACGCCACCCACGAGAACAGCATCCTGCGTGCTATCGCTGGTCAGTTGGCCGATAGCGACGAACCAGACAAGGACGAGTTGATTGCCTTCATCCGTAGCATCACCCACGAAAAGGACAAGAACCACAATCTGGTGTATCAGGGCGAACGCGACATGGTGGATCTGTTGCAGGTGGTCAAGCGCTACTTCTACCAGTTGGACGAGATGCATGGCAGCAACAGCATCAAGCAGGTTCTGCCAGCCGTATTGAACAGTAGCGACTATCTGAAACAGAAGTACTGCCAGCCTATCTATGGCTCCATCATCCCAAGCTGCAACATCAAAGAGACGGAACCTTTGGCATGGATTAAGCTGGAAGCCGACGGTCACGTAGACAGTCCTTACCACCAGTTGCCTTCTGTAGGTGAACTGATTGGCATGAGTGAAGAAGATATGAACCAAATGGAACAGCTATCCACCAATGATACAGACTTCGAAGTGGCCAACGGTGGTGCCGCCCTGACAGCTTACAACAAGCTGATGTTCTGCGAGGGCCAAGGCATGAACGATGCCCTACGGCAAGCTCTGCTACGCTACTGCGAGCTCGACACGATGTCTATGGTATTCATTTGGGAGTACTTTCACGATATGGTTACAAAGAAGAAATGAGGCTGAAAATTCAAACCTCATTTTTTCTTTAATACTCATCCTCGTTGAAAACTTGGTTTATGAGATTTCTATACTGATTTTCAATTAGTTGCATCATAATTAACTATTTTAGCCAAATAAACCGCACGGTCTGAGGCTATCAGAGGCGACTCGCTGGCGGGTTGGACAAACAAATTATGCACATATTTATCTACAATCATTTCATGATGATGCCGTCTTTGTTCCAATAATCTGGGATTTGTCTATCTATTTATCCAATGTCTTTAACCATTCGGCACATACATCCGCAAGAACAGCAATAAGTTTCATGTAGTATGTATTCAACTCTGCTGTTGTCTTCTTATTCAGTCCTGCCATATTATGCTGCAAAGACAGGAGAATTCGAAGCATGCTGCGGGTAAACTGTTCGTCATCAAAATAACTGATGAGTGCAACGATATGCTTGTAAGGACAAAGGCGATGTCCACACTCCCAGGCATTGTATGTAGCCTGCGATATGTCAAGGGAAAAAGCAATCTGTTCTTGTGTTACACCTTTTCGCTGCCGGGCTTGCAAAAGTGCGGAAGAGAAATCATATAGCATATTCATTTTGCGCCTCCTTTCAGATAATAGGGCATAAACTCATCCGGTTCGTTTACACTGATTGCTATAGGCATACCCTTTGTGCGATAAATAAGGAATGACTTCTTTGCATTTGTTACATAAGAGCGATATGTGCCAATTCCTTTTGTACGGAACCATCCAATATATCCAAATACGCCTCCCACGCCCAACAAGCGGATGGTATTGGTAGCACCTAATAGTGGTTTATCCTCACTCACTCGCTCTATATGGTCTATGTTTTCGTAAGGGATTCGTATAGTTCTGAGAAGAGTACGAATACCTATCCCCTCATCATCAGCAATGATATACATAGGGAAGATGAGGAAACACGAGAGACAAGCAGCAATTAGAACTGTAGATACGATAATTGCACCTGTGACGTTCATTCCCTTAGAGACATGGTACATTTCGGTTAATACACCGAGAACCATCGCCAAGATGAAAATGGCGGTAATCCACTTCACCGATTTACTTTGCGAACATTCATAAATTGTTTTCATACCTTTTTGTTTATTTGTTTATAAATCGTTTGCAAAGATACTAGTCAATTCTCAATATCCCTATCAGTTTTGCTGATAAAATGAATTGCATTTATTTCGATTTATCTTTTCTTCTTCGGCTCCGGCAATTCCTTGCAGGTCTCGCGGACGAGGCCGGAGAACAAAGAAAACAAAGTGTCAATGGTACCTGTCCCGGTGTCATCAGAATTCTCACGCTCGGCAGAGTTCAAACTCATTTGGCTTTGCTCTCTCTTAATCGAATCTTTCATACTTTTTCTCTCAATTTGGCGACAAAATTACACAAAAATAGGAAAAAATACTCAATTCTGTAGTGAAGATGTGTTATTTTGGCAATTTTCAACTGAAAATTGAGTAATTTTGTAGCCGATTATAAATACAGTACAGAAACAATGATAAGATTGGAAAGATTAAGGACCTGGTTTCTGATAGCAGTTCTGACCATTTGCGGCGCTCGACCTATGGTCGCTTTGCCCCAGCAAAGAACCTATACAGATATTCCCATCAATGGCAAAGTAGCAGAAATTCTGGATCGGGGCACAATCATCTTTGGTACTACTGGTGACTACAGACCGTTATCATTCTGTGAACCCGATGGAACCTATTGGGGCTTTGGAATTGATGTTGCAAACGAAATAGCAAGAAGGTTAGGAGTAGATATTGAATTCAAAAAGACCTCATGGCCTACATTGACAGCCGACGTACTTACAGAGCCTCAAATATTCGACCTTGCCATTGGCGGGATTACCATAACAAATACCAGACAGGAAACGATGCTAATGAGCGACGGCTATCTAGCTAACGGCAAGACCATCCTTTGCAGGGCTTCGGAGGCAAACCGCTACAAGTCGTTGGCCGACATAGACCAGCCCGAAGTGACAGTAATGGTGAATCCTGGTGGACTGAATGAGAAGTTTGCAAAAGAGAATCTGATTCGCGCAAATATAGTCGTTCATCAGAAGAACGAGGAAATACCAACACTTGTGGCCGAAGGTGCTGCCGACGTGATGATAACGGAAATTACAGAGGCGCCTTATTATGTGCAGACTGACACCCGACTAGCAGCCCCACTATTGAACACTCCTTTTACTCATGGCGAAATTGGTGTACTCATGCGGAAGGGGCAGGAGAATCTTTTGCAGATGGTGAACAATGTCATCCGTGAGATGAAGGCCGATGGCTCTCTTCGGAAGTTGCATGAGAAGTACGGGCTGGTGTATGCCTACGAATAAAAAGAGATAATTATCGATGGACTACCTGCCTAAAGACCCTGCAATACTGGTTTCAAGCGTCAACATGCTTCTGAGGGATGAAGAGTT
>JAEEGJ010026156.1_pt1 | contig 11867 bp, 7 predicted proteins | sample 8958761 | NCBI WGS metagenome assembly JAEEGJ01 (sample SAMN16246546, study PRJNA631951) | gut metagenome | biome: gut microbiome; feature: rumen; material: RS-attached | host: Bos | place: Iran: Karaj | collected 2018-10
GTGCCATTTTTCATTCTCCAAATTATATAAGGTTGATTTTCAAATGCAAGAGACAGAATTATAATATAGCGCCTCCCCGTGAAAAGTCAAGCCGGAATCTTGTTTTTGTTTTGAAAATCATGCTTTTCTGTTCACTTCCCCTGACACGGGATGCGGCATTCTCCGTGTCCGAGCGAAGCCGGACACTGGAACGGCTCCGTCTGCAGTGTGCCGTCGCGAAGCACGGCACTGCCGCTGTGGAGGCTTTGCCTCCTCGGACCTTTTTTGATAAAAAACGAAAATATTGGTTTGATTTTCCCGAAAAGTCGTGATATAGTGAAAGTTGTATGAAAGGAAACAACCCGAGACTCCATTTTGATGAAGCCCCCCAATCCGAAAGGATTCCGCCATGAAACGCCACAAATCCCATTTCTTCTCGCTCATCGAACTCCTGGTTGTGATCGCGGTCATCATGATCCTCGCCGGCATCCTGTTCCCCGCGTTCCGGTCTTCCCGCGAGGCCGCCAGAAAGGCGCAGTGCCTCTCCAACCAGAAGAACATCCATCTGTACGTGCAGCAGTTCGCGAACAACAACAATATGTCGCTCAAAGGCGTGCTCTCGGACTGGAAGTACTGGTACCGCAACATGATCGAGGCGAACGACGGTTTCGTGAGCGGCGACGTCCCGAGCAGCGGCTATCTCCGGCCCGACAACAAGTATCTGAACCCCACTGGCTGGGCGATGGCGAAAGTCTTCCAGTGCCCCAGCGACGCTTCGCTTCATTTCGACGCCCAGGGCAAGCCCGTCAGCTTCGGTTCGGGCGCGCTCGCCAGCTACGGCCGCAACGACCCGTCCACCGGCGGCACCATGAAGTATAAGGAAGGCTCCAACGGACGCAGCACCAGCGACGCCCTCCGCGATCCCCGCCTCGTCGACAGCCGGATCAGCGACATCACCAAGCCGTCCGACCTCATCCTCGCCACCGACCACTGGGGACCGGCGCACCGTCCCGGCGAATCCGACGACAGCGAGGAATACGAGTCGAACAACGTGTACCACCTGCGCCCCCGCGAAGGCGACACCAGCATCGGAGAACTCGGCACGAAGCGCGACAACGTGTCGCGTCACAGAGGCGCCCCGCCGATCGTCTTCATGGATGGACACGTGACTGCGACCGACTGGAAGCAGACCATCCCGAAGCGGTTCTACGACGACACCAAGGAATACAGCATGGGCCTCGGCTGGCAGGGCCGCGCCGTCGGCAGCTGGTCCGACTCAAGCATCGTGAAGAAGTAGGAGGACAAGTCCTCCACTGAAGTAGTGCGCTCAGCTTCGCTTGCGCACAGGAGAACAAGTTCTCCACTGAAGTAGTGCTGCGCTTCGCGGCGGCACGGGAACAGGTTCTCTGCCTCATTTCCCCTCAAAAAAACTGAGCCGCCCGGATTTGAACCCGGACGGCTCTTTTCGTATTTGGAAAAAAGTGTTTCAGTTCATTTCGCAGTGGATTCCGGCGAGGATGGGATGCGCTGTCCCCAGACGGCGATGCCTTTGTCGGTCATGCCGGTGAAGAACACGGTCTGGCATTTGCGATCCTGGTCCCAGCCGTAGGCGCAGACGCCGTCCGCCTTCACGCCGTTCGGGAGCTCGACGTGGGTGATAATGCCGTTCTCACACTCGACATAGCCTCCATACAGGCCGTCCGCGAACATTGTAATCGATTTGTCGTCATCGAGCTCCCATTTGCCGCCGCCCTCGATGGTCCCGTCCGCCTTGAGCGAGTAGATCGTCGATTCGTCGATGCGCCGGAACGTGGTGTCGTCCGTGACGCTGAAGACGATGAAATCCCACTGCGCGGAGTCGCCGGAGTTCAGGATGCCGTCTTTTTCGACGATATTTTTGCCCCAGGTCCGTTTGCCATCGACGACTTTGACCCCGCTGCCGATCTCCAGATCCTCGCCGGCGTAGATGCAGGGCGAGAGCAGCGGCCAGCCGTCCTTCGACCAGAAGACCCGCCGCAGGCCGACGAACGACGCGCCGTTGGCGCGGTCCTTGCTGTTGCTGCCGAAGAAGAGATGGCTGTAATTGCTCCTCGGGTCTTTTCGGAAGAGCGTGGTGTGTCCGGTGCCGACCCAGCCCGCGCCGGTCGATTTCCAGCGGTACGGCCCGATGAGCTTGGTGCCGTTCACTTCTTCGTGCCCCTGTTTCTCCTGATCGTAGACCAGCGGTTTGCCGTTGTAATCCAGATACGGCCCCTCGACATCTTTCGAACGTCCGACGCGCGTATGGTAAGTCAGGGCGAGGCGGTCGTAGGAGACGAAGAGATAGTAGTATTTCGTTTTGGGATTGTAAACGATGCTCGCGCCTTCGATGCCGTAGGCGGTGAAACGCTGCCCGTCGACGCTCACGGTCGGCTTGCCCTCGAATCCGTCCTGCTCGTAGACTTTTTCATAGCCGCGGCAGGCGATGGTCTTGCCGTGCGTGCCGGGGTGGAGCAGTTTCGAGGGATCCTCCGGGTTCAGCTGCACGATGGCGATGCCGCCGAAGAACGAGCCGTAGATCATCCACAGTTTGCCGTCGGCGTCCTTGATGACGACCGGGTCGATGGCGTTGTACTGTTTGCCGTCGCCGGTGCGCGTGTGGATGAGCTGGCCGCAGTCCTCCCAGCCTTTATCTAATGTCTTGCTCTTCGCGCAGCCGATGAACGAATTGCGCGTGCCGTATGCGGAGCAGGAGTAGTAGAGATAATAGGTCTTGTCCGCCTCGCTGAAGTAGACGCACGGGGCCCAGAACGGCTGGCCGCCGCCGAGACGGTAGTTGTTCGCGCCGGGCTTGCGTTCGGTCAGAAACCCGTATTCGCCTTTGTCGTCGATGGTCACGGCGTTGAAGTCGTAGCTCCAGCCGCGCGGCCCCACGTTCAGGATCTTCGGCGCGTTCTCCTGCGTGAAGACCTTCCCGACGTCCTTCCAGTTCACCAGGTCGTCCGACTGCCAGATCGTGATGCCCTGTCCGCGGACGTCCGTGCCGACCGCGAAATAATGCTGCTTGCCGTCGGAGCCGAGGCCGTAGATCATTTCCTCGTCGTGCGAGGGGCCGAGCATCCCGGCTGTGCGCGGGCCGTCCTTGTTCACTTTGAATTCGAGCACGGGCTCCGCGGCGAACGCGGAAACGAGCGTCGCACATCCGAGGATGGCGGCAATGCAGGTCGTTTTGTATTTCATAATAAATCCTCCGTGGTATCGGGGTTAATTTGCTTTTGTTGAAGAGGGGGGAATCCTTTGTCCCCAGACGGCGACGCCCTTGTCGGTGAGTCCGGTGAAGAACACGGTCTGGCATTTGCGGTCCTGGTCCCAGCCGTAGGCGCAGACGCCGTCCGCCTTCACGCCGACGGGGAGCTCGACCAGCATGGAAACGCCGTTTGTGAGGATGTGTTGGCCGAAGCCTTTCCCGTCCTTCGTGCGGCCGTCCGCGATCAGCATAACGGAATTCCATGTGCCGATCTTCCACGTGCCGCCGCCCTCGATGGTCCCGTCCGCCTTGAGCGTGTAAATCGTCGATTCGTCGGTGCGTCGGTTCGTGCGGTCCTGCGACTGGCTGAAGACGATGAAATCCCACTGAGCGGACTCGCCGGAGTTCAGGATGCCGTCTTTTTTGACCGTGTTATCGAAAGGAATCAGTTCATCATCGACATATTCTTCCCCGCTTCCGATGGAGAATCCTTCGCCCGCGTACAGGCAGGGCGAGAGCAGGGGCCAGCCGTCCTTCGACCAGAAGACCCGGCGCAGGCCGAGGAACGATCCGGGCGTGCCCTGCCATTTGCTGTTGCTGCCGAACATGATCCTGTTTCCCTCGCCGAAGACCGTGGTGTGTCCGGTTCCCGCCCAGCCGGTCCCGGTGGATTTCCAGCGGTACGGGCCGATGATCTTCGTGCCGTACACGGTGTCCTCGCCGAGCTTCCGCTGGTCGTAGATCAGCGGCTTGCCGTTGTAGTCGAGGTACGGCCCCTCGATGTCTTTTGAACGTCCGACGCGGCAGTGGTAGCTCCACTCCAGATTGTCGTACGAGACGAAGAGGTAATAATAGCCGTCGTGAATATACCTGTGATACAGGATGCTGGCCCCCTCGACGCCCTGGCCCGCGGTCGGGTCGTTCTTCGGCGCGGCCTTCGCCTTCTCCAGCGTGCTGATGTCGAACACGGTATCCGTGGTGCGCGAGGCGACGGTCTTGCCGTGCGTGCCGGGGTGGAGCAGTTTCGAGGGATCCTTCGGGTCAAGTTCGACGAGCGCGATGCCGCCGAAATACGAACCGTAGACCATCCAGACGCGCCCGGTGTTGTTGCCCAGAATGACCGCCGGGTCGATCGCGTTGAAGCGCTTGCCGTCGCCGACTCGCGTGTGGATGAGCACGCCGCAGTCCTCCCAGCCTTTGTCGATCGTCTTGCTCTTCGCGCAGCCGATGAACGAGTTGCGGACGCCGAACGCCGAGCAGCAGTAGTAGAGGTAGTAGGTCTGATCATACACGTGGTAATAGATGCAGGGCGCCCAGAAGGCGTTGCCGAGGCGGTTGTTGCCCTGCGCGGGCGTGTCGAGGAGCTTGTACGCGCCGTCGTCGCCGATCTCGACGTTGCGGAACGTGTAGGCGAAGCCGCGTCCGCCGTTCTCCAGGATCGCGGGCTTGTTCGTCTGCGTGAAGACGCGCCCGACGTCCCGCCAGTTCACCAGGTCGTCCGACTGCCAGATCGTGATGCCGGAGCCGCGGACGTCCGTGCCGACCGCGAAATAGTGCTGTTTGCCGTCGGACCCGAGGCCGTGGATGACCTCCTCGTCGTGCGTTGGGCCGCACATCCCGGCGGTGCGCGGCGCATCCTTGTTCACCTTGAATTCGAGGACGGGTTCCGCGGCGAACGCGGAAACGAGCGTGGCTGCGGCGAGGAGTGCGGCGGTCAGAACGGTTTTGGATATCATAACGAAAACCTTTCCTTTAAGTGTTGCTGGAAATGAGGTCATTGTTTGTTCTTCGCGGTCTTTTTGAGCTCGGCGAGCGTCTTCGCCTCTGGGCGCTTTTTATAGCACTCGTCGAGCGGGTAGCAGCCGGAGATCAGCCCGGCGCGCGGGGCGTTCGTGCAGTCGCCGAAGGTCCGGCAGATGCAGGCGCGGCGCAGGGGGCGTCCGGCGAGGACGTCGGCGCAGAAATCGGGGTAGGAGAGCGCCATGCGCCCGAACCCGACGAAATCCGTGAGGCCGTTCGCCACGGCGTATTCGGCGGCGTGCGGGAGGTATTCCTGAAGCGCGGTGTAACCTGAGCCGACCACGATCAGGCCGAGGCAGAGCTCGCGCAGACGGCGCACCGCCTCGATGTGGAACCACACGCTGCGGAGCGGATCGTGCGGCGGCAGGTAGCCGTCGGAGACCGGATAGAACGCCGGCCGCTGGATGTGTACGCAGTAGTAGGGACTGCCAATCGTGGCGCAGATCATCTTCACGCCGAGCGAACGCATGAGGCCGACGAGCGCGACCGTGTCCTTCAGGTCGGGGTCCATCGTGAGGCCGTCGCCCGCGCCGCCGAACGCGTAAGGGTAGGGGCCGGACCAGTCCATCGGCACGCCGACGCCGTCCGCGCCCTTCACGAACGGGCGGATGTCGAAGATACTGACGCGCGAGGAGAGCTCAAGGCCGGGACAGCGTTTCGCGATGCCCTCCGCGATCTCGCGGAAGAAGCGCGTGCGGTTCTCGAAGGAGCCGCCGAACGGGCCGGGCCGGTCATAGGCGGTGAGGAATTCGTGCCCGAGGTAGCCGTGCGCGAGCTTCACGTCCACGAAGTCGAACCCGGCGTCCTGCGCGAGCTCGGCGGCGCGGATGAAGTGCGCGATGATGTCCGCGACCTCGTCGTCCGTGACCACGTTCGATGCGCCGTTGTGAAACTTCTTGTCGAGCAGGGGATGGGCGTACGCGGTCTTCGAGGCGAGCACGCGGTCGTCGTCGGGATGCGAGAACCGCCCGGAATGCGTGAGCTGGAGCCCGATCTTCAGGTCGGAGTCCGTGCCGAAGCGTTCGCGGTGTGTCCGGCGCATCTCGGCGTTGAGCTGTTTCAGCGCGCCGACGGTGTGGTCGGCGACCAGCAACTGGCGGGTGTTGCTGCGTCCGGAATGCATCACGGCTGCCGCTTCGGTGCCGTAGATGAGCTTCGCCCCGCTCGACGCGAACCGGAGCCAGCGGCGGCGCGTGAACTCGGACGGCGTGCCGTCGTGTCCGCAGTCCCAGCCCTCCATGGGCAGGACCGCCCAGCGGTTGCCGATGCCGTTCAGCGGCTTCGCGAGCGCGGACTCGCCGGCGGGCGGGAGTTCGGCGAGGCCGATGGGGATATTCGATGCGGCGAGGTGCGCGCGGAAATCTTCGAGCGTGCGGAACGAGGCGGGTTTCGGGTAATCCATGCGTCAGTCTCCTGTATTGTCGTAAATGCGATTTTCGCGGCAGGCTTTCCAGACGGTCTCGAACCAGCCGTCCGTCTCCGGGATCGGACGGCACGGGACGCGGCGGACCGAAACGGACCCGTCCGGCGCGGCAGTGACCTCCTGGACCGAGGCGCGGAACGCTTTGTCCTCGTCCGCGATTCTGAACGGCAGTTTGCCGTGAACGGGGCGACCGTCCGGCGTGAGCACGACCGACCCGCCGCGCGAGCCCACGCCCGCCTCGACCTGTTCGAGCATGGCGGCGAGGTAGACTGCGGCGGAGAAGACGAGGCTCCGCGTGCGGAGGCGTTCGGAGAGTTCGGCTGCGGAGTTCGAGGCGAGGCCGTCGTTCTGAAGGTTCGCGAGCTGTTCGCGCGTCTCCTTCAGGGCGGTTTTCAGCGACTCCTTGTCGCGCAGGAACGCCCCGGACCTGCTCATGCGCGCCTGCATGATTGCGCGCTGTTCCTTCCAGTCGAAGAACGTGCCTTTTCCCATTTTGTCGAAGATATCCTCCTCGATCTTTTCGGCTGCGGCGTTGAACGGCGCGTCGAACGAGCCGTCGGGTTCCGCATACTTCGCGGCGATATACTCGGCGGCGCGGAACGCCCCGACCTGGCCCGCGTTCAGCGCGGAGCCGCCGGGCCGGATCACGCCGTGCGAGCCGTTGACCTCGCCGACGGGGAAGAGATGGCGGATGTTTTCGGACTCCCACCAGAGATTCGCGGCGAGTCCGCCGTTGTTGTGCTGGGCGCAGACGGCGATCTCGAGCGTTTCCTGCGCGAGGTCGATGCCGTGTGCGCGATACTGCTCCGCGGCGGGCGCGTTCATCTGCATGAGGCGTTCCAGGGGGGAACGTCCGGTGCAACCGCTCTTTTGCAGATACTCGCGCGTCTCCTGCGAGAGCGCGGCGACGTCGAGGTCGGCGGGATCGGTACGGTAGTCCAGCCACACGCGGCGTCCGCGCAGCTCGGATTCGACGTAGACCATGAGGTCGACGAGCGAGGAGCCGGGCACGTGGACGGCGGCGAACGGCCATTGATAGCCCTTCAGGAACACGGCGTCCTCCAGCGCGCGGACGTCGTCGAAATACTCGCGCAGGAACTCGCGTTCATCCCCGCCGTTTTTGTCCGTGGAGATGAACCTCGGGAGCACCTGCATGTAGCTGCCGGAGACGTTCCAGCGGAATTTCAGCGAGGCGAGTCCGAACTGCGATTCCGGCAGATTGCGCGCCGTCGCACCAGCCTCAAGCGCCACGCCGATGCCGCCCGTATGGACGGCCGGGTACACGCTCCGGGCGTACAGGCCGCCGGGGCCGCCGGTCGCGAACACCACATTTTCCGCGCGGATGAACTCGATCATGTCGGATTTCCGTTCGGCTTTGCGGTTCACGAGCGCCGCGCCGATACAGCGTTTTGCCTCGCCCTCTGGGGCGGTGAGCAGGGAGAAGACCACGCGGTCCTCCAGCACGGGGATCCCGCGCGACTTCACGGCGTCGATGAGGCGCAGACACATGTCGCGCGAGGTGTACGGGCCGCAGCTGGTGGCACGGCGTTTCGGGTCGTGGTCGGTCCTGTAGCCGATGAACTGGCCGAATTCGTCGTGGGGGAAGGGGACGCCGAGCGAGGCGAGGTGGGCGAACGCCTGCTGGGAGACTGCGGCCTCGACCAGCGCCAGGTCGCCGTGGACCGCGCCGCCCGCGAAGAGGTCGCGCGCCATCAGGGCGGGGGAGTCCGGTTCCGCGCCGTACATGCCGAGCTTGTAGTAGGTCTGCTTGTCGCTGCCGGTGTTGACGGAGGTCCCCATGCGGAGCCCTTCGGAACAGATCAGGACGTCGGTCACGCCGAGCGCGTGCAACCTGACGGCGGCGCACAGCCCGGCGGCTCCGCTCCCGATCACGAGCGTATGGACACGGCGGGTCTTCACAGCCTCACGACCTCCAGTCCGCCGCCCACGTTCACGACCTGTCCGGTGGAATACCCGATGTCGCCGCGGAGCATCATGGCGACGGCCTTCGCGACGTCCTCGGGGCGGCCCCAGCGCGGCTGAAGCGTGAGCCCTTCGGCGATGAGCTTGTCGTATTTCTCCTTCACGCAGGCGGTCATGTCCGTGGCGATCACGCCGGGGCGTATCTCGTACACGTTCACGCCGTATTTCGCCATCTCGACGGCGAAGAGCTGCGTCACCATGGCGACTCCGGCCTTCGAGATGCAGTATTCGCCGCGGTTCGTGCTGACGACCGTGGCGGAACAGCTCCCGATGTTCACGATCACGCCGCTTTTCTTTTCGGCGAAATGCCGCGCGACGAGCTGGGAGAGGAAGAGCGTGCCCTTCAGGTTGATGCCCGTTACGTAGTCGAAGCTTTCCTCGCTCATTTCGAGCAGGCCCGCGCGCACTTTCGGCGCGACTCCGGCGTTGTTCACGAGCGCGTCGATGCCGCCGAAATCGCGGATGATCGCTTCGACCGTGTTTTTCCGGTCGTCCGTTTTTGAAATATCGCAGACATAGTAACGTGCCTCGACGCCGTATTTCCGCGCGATCTCCGCGCACTGCGCATCGCCGTCGGCCTGCGGCTTCCGGGCCAGAAGGGCGACGTCCCAGTGTTCCGAAGCGAGTTGTTCCGCGATCGCGGCGCCGATGCCGCGTCCCGCGCCCGTGATGACGGCTGTTTTGCCCATATCAAAAGCCTCCTTGCGTCAAAAAATATATGCTAAAAAAAGATGCGTTTTGAATCGCCATAATATAGTTTCCGGAATGTAAAAAATCAAGAGGAAAGTATGGATAAGGAAAAAATATATGAAAATCGAAATAAATAATTCCGGAAAAATAGAAAAACATGATTGAAAAACGGCGAATTTGTGCTATCTTTTCTAGAACATATTCTAATTAATCGTCCACTCACCCTCACACAGGAAAGACGAATGGATTTACTGCAAACCAAAGGCATTGAGAAGCAATTCCTCGGGGTCAAGGCTCTCAAGGGCGTCGATTTCGCGGTGAAAGCCGGCGAAATCCACGCTCTCATGGGAGAAAACGGCGCGGGGAAAAGCACGCTCATCAAAATCATTACGGGCGTCTATCCCGCCTCCGCGGGTTCGGTCTATTTCAACGGGAAGGAGTGCAAGTTCCGTTCCCCGCTGGACGCCGAACACGCCGGCATCAGCACCGTGTACCAGGAAGTGAACCTGCTGCCCGACCTGTCCGTGGCCGAAAACATCTGCATCGGCCGCGAACCGCGCACGAAGCTCGGGTTCATCGACAAGAAGGAACGCAAGGTGCAGGCCCGCAAGGCGCTCGCCCGGCTCGACATCGACATCAACGTCGGCGAGAACCTTTCCAGCTATTCCATCGCCATTCAGCAGCTCGTGGCAATCGCCCGCGCACTGGACGTGGACTGCAAGCTGCTCATCCTTGACGAACCGACCTCCAGCCTCGACGAAAACGAGGTGAAGGAACTCTTCAAGGTCATGAAGAAGCTCCGCGAGGAAGGCATGGCGATCATCTTCATCACGCACTTCCTCGACCAGGTCTACGAGGTCAGCGACCGCATCACCATCCTGCGCGACGGCCAGCTCGTCGGCTCCTACGATGCGAAGGACCTGCCTCGCATCGAAATGGTCGCGAAGATGATCGGCAAGACTCCGGACGAGATCAACCAGATGCAGGCCGGGATCGTGAAGAACACCAAGTTCGGCGACACCGTGTACGAGGCGAAGGGCATCGGCCGCGTCGGCACCATCAGCCCGGTCGACGTCAGCATCCGCGAGGGCGAACAGCTCGGCCTCGCCGGCCTGCTCGGTTCCGGACGCTCCGAGATCGCGCAGATCATCTTCGGCGTGGATCCGCACGACTCCGGCACCATGACCATGTGCGGCAAGCCCGTGAACTTCAATTCCCCGCAGAAGGCCGTCAAGGCGAAAGTCGCCCTGATCGCCGAAGACCGCAAAGTGACCGGCATCATCCCGGACCTCACCATCCGCGAAAACATCATGCTCGCGCTCCAGGCGTCGAAAGGCATCTGGAAGACCATGACGCTGAAGCAGCAGGAGGAGATGGCCGAGAAATACATCAAGCTGCTCCGCATCAAGACCCCGAGCGGCGAACAGCTGATCAAGCACCTGAGCGGCGGCAACCAGCAGAAAGTCCTGATCGCCCGCTGGCTCGCGACCAATCCGAAGCTCCTGATCCTCGACGAGCCCACGCGCGGCATCGACGTCGGCGCGAAGGCCGAGATCGAGGCACTGACCCAGCAGCTCTGCGGCGAGGGCATGGCCGTCATCTTCATCAGCTCCGAACTCGAGGAAGTCGTCCGCGACTGCGATCGCGTGATCGTGCTCCGCGACCGCAAGAAAGTCGGCGAGGTCGCCGGGTCCGACATTTCCCTCAAGAACGTTATGAAACTCATCGCAGGTTAAGGGACCCCCGACATGAATAAATCATCGAATAAATTCCGCCATCTCGTATGGCCCCTTGTCTCGCTCGCTTTGCTTCTGCTGTTCAATGCGATCTTCACGGACAACTTCTTCAAGATCGAAGTCAAGAAACAGGACTCCGCCCAGGCTGTCCAGTCGACGGCCGTCCCGGACGATCTTCCCGGCGCAGCCGGCACGGCCGCCGCGCAGGCAGCTGCAGAGGAAGTCGAAGCCGCCAAGCAGACCGTGAAAGAATCCGCCGGACAGCAGGCTGTCCCTGAGAAGAAAGACGACAAAGGCGTCTCCATTTTCGGCTACTACCTCTACGGCACCCCGATCGACATCCTGAACCAGGGCTCCAAGGTCATGGTCCTCGCCATCGGCATGACGCTCGTGATCGCCACGGGCGGCATCGACATCTCGGTCGGCGCGGTCATGGCTATCGCGGGCGCGATCGCCGCGCTCCTCATTTCCATGCTTGACGCGGGCAACTGCATCGGCGCGGGCATGGGACCCGCCTGGTACTGGATCATCCCGGTCGCCGCCGCGCTCGTGCTCTCCACGCTCGCCGGGTTCTGGAACGGCATGCTGGTCGCGGGCTTCGGCATCCAGCCGATGGTCGCCACGCTGGTGCTGATGGTCGCCGGACGCGGCGTCGCCCAGCTGATCACAGACGGCCAGATCATCACGTTCGACAACCCCGGACTGGTGTTCCTCTGCAACGGCCACGCGCTCTTCCTGCCGTTCTCGGTGTGGATCGTGGTCGCGATGTACGTAATCGCCGGTCTGCTCACGCGCAAGACCGCGTTCGGGCTCTTCATCGAGTCCGTCGGCAACAACGAACGCGCCAGCCGCTATGCCGGCATCGAGGCGCGCCGCATCAAATGGCTCACCTACGTGATCTGCGGATTCTGCGCGGGCGTCGCGGGCCTGCTCGCCGCTTCCAACATCAAGTGCGCCGACTCCAACAACGCCGGCCTCAACCTTGAACTCGACGCCATCCTCGCCACCGTGATCGGCGGCACCTCGATGG
>JAEEGJ010026159.1_pt1 | contig 11866 bp, 9 predicted proteins | sample 8958761 | NCBI WGS metagenome assembly JAEEGJ01 (sample SAMN16246546, study PRJNA631951) | gut metagenome | biome: gut microbiome; feature: rumen; material: RS-attached | host: Bos | place: Iran: Karaj | collected 2018-10
ATAATGAAGATATGGTAATTAAAAGTGAAAATCTTTTAGGATCCATTTATATAGACCAGGAAAAATATGATGATGCCATGCAGGAATTTGAGAATGTTTTGAAAAAAAACGAAAATTCTGCTGACGCACATTATGGAATTGGTGTAATATATGAGAAGCAGGGTAATATTGTGAAGGCTCGTTCTGAGTGGCGTAAAGCCCTTAAGATTCAGGTTAATCACCCTGGAGCTCTGCAGAAAATGTCAGAAAATTAATTTGTAAAAAAGAGAACCGGGAGGAAATAGATGGGTTTTTTTGATAGTTTTTCAACAGATATTGGTATTGATTTAGGAACCTGTAATACCTTGATTTATGTTCGTGACAAGGGAATTGTTATTGACGAACCTTCAGTAATCGCTGTTGAGAAGGGAACAAAAAGAATTGTTGCCGTTGGTGCAGAAGCTAAGCGAATGCTTGATAAAACTCCTGGAAACATCATGGCTATCCGTCCACTTGCAGATGGTGTTATTGCCGATATAGATAGTACAGAAAAGATGATTAAATACTTCATCTCAAAAATCATTCCACGCCATCAGCTTTTCAAATCTGTAAGAATGAAGATTGGTATTCCTTCCTGCGTAACTGATGTAGAACGCCGTGCAGTTATTGAAGCTGCAATGAAGGCTGGTGCCAAGGAAGTTGAAGTAATTGAAGAAAGCCGTGCTGCCGCTATTGGTGCTGATATTCCTATTTTTGAGCCAGCCGGACACATGATTTGTGATATCGGTGGTGGTACTGCAGAAATCTCTGTAATTTCCCTTGGTGGTATGGTTGTTACTCACTCAATCCGTGTTGGCGGCGACAAGTTCGACGAAGCAATTGTAAAGCACGTAAAGAGTGTTCATAACCTTATTATTGGTCAGCCTGCTGCTGAACGTCTTAAAATCCAGATTGGTAATGCCGCTCCAGAAAAAACTATCGAAAAGATGGAGCTTAAGGGAACTGATGCTATTACCGGTCTTCCTCGCCGTCTTGAAATTGACAGCGTTGAAGTACGCGAGGCCCTCAAAGAGCCGGTAACAAAAATCGTAGAAGAAATTAAGTCTGTACTCAGTGAGACACCTCCTGAGCTTGCTTCAGATATCATTGAACGCGGTATTGTAATGACCGGTGGTGGTTCAATGCTCCGCGAGCTTCCAAAGCTTGTTTCTAAGGAAACCGGTGTACCGGTAATTCTTGTAGAAAAGCCGCTTGAGTGTGTTGCACTTGGAGCTGGTAAGGCCTTTGGACTGTTCAAGGATATGTATTCTGAACGAACAATCTACGACAGTCTGAACGACTAATTCGTGCTTTTTTCCGGGTGGGTGGTATGCGAAGAAAGCCGAATTTTTCCTTCAAAATTAAATTTGCAGAATTTCTTCTCGTTATTTATCTGCTCGTAGGCGGTTTGTCTCTCGGCTTCCATTCCGGAGGCTTTGTTTTAAATTTCAAGCAGATTGGCTTTTCGATTTTCTCTTCCCTTGATAAAGGTGTCCATTTTGTCACAAATGGAATTGCAGATACCTTTAATGCTGTTGGAGAGCTTCGCAAGCTGAAGAAAGACTACAATGACCTGGTAATCAAACTTGAAAATTATGAGGAGATGCAGCGTTCCAATGCAGATATCCGTAAGGAAAATGCCCGCTTAAAGGAACAGCTGGATTTTGCAGTTTCTCTTGATGAAAAAAATATTCCGGCCCAGATAATCGCCCGCGACCTGGATAATGCTTTTACATATCTTACAATAGACAAGGGAAGTGTAAACGGAATCAGAAAAAACATGCCGGTTATTGCCTTCCAGAACGGAAACCAGGGCTTAGTCGGTAAGGTTGTTCAGGTTGGAACCTTTACCAGCCAGATTATGCCGATTTACAACATTAACAATATGGTATCGGCTCGTATTCAGAATTCCCGGGATTTAGGACTTGTAAACGGTCTCGGCAGTCAGGATCAGCCGCTTTTAATGCAGTATATCCGAAAGTCTGTTGTAGACGAACTCAGCTACGGCGACATTGTAGTTACCTCCGGTGAAAACGATAACTACATGCGCGATATTGCGATAGGTACAATTTCAAAAATCACAACCCTTGATTATAACTCTTCGCTTAACATAGAGCTCATACCGATTATAGATTTTGCACGACTGGAAAATGTTGTTGTTGTAAATCAAAAAGAACTGAATGACAGAAAGGCAGATAAGGAGTAGGGCAGATGACAAAATCAATTCTTGTAAGTTCATTTATTCTCTTATGTGCAGTAATTCTGGAATCTTCAATTCTTTCAAACATCAGTTTTATTTATATTGTGCCGGATCTGGTATTAATCTGTTCAATTTATTTTTCACTTCTGAATGGAAAAGTTGTTGGTGAAACAACCGGCTTTATTTCGGGTATTCTTCTTGATTTTATAACAGGCATTCCTTTTGGCTTTAATATGATTTTCCGCACAATTATTGGTTATGTTGCCGGCATTTTTGCAAAGAACGTAATTATATCCGGCTTCCTTCTTCCAATGCTCTGTGTCGGAATTGGAACTATTGCCAAGACTCTTATGGTAGAGCTTTTAGGACTTCTTTTCCCTAATGTTCACATTTATATTTCCGGAATTATTTCTTACGACTTCTTATTTGAATTTATTGAAAATGTTCTGCTTGCTCCCTTTATCTTCAAGTTTTTAAGCTTCTTCAGAAAATCTCTTGCCGTAAGGTCTGTAAAGGATAGTATAGACAATGATTAATTCCGAAGACAGGCTTACCAAAGGTGCAAAAATCTTCATCTTACTCATAGCATTGATTCTTTTTTTCATGATTTATATATACCGCCTCTTTTCAATGCAGATTGTTCAGGGAGAACACTACCGTTCTCAGTCTCAGCGTATTTCGAGTCAGATTACTGTTATTTCTGCACAGCGGGGCGAAATCTTTGACCGCAATGCACTTTTGCCTATTGTTATCAATACAGATTCCTTTGCCGTTGAAGTTACTCCTGGTGAAATTCCTAAAGAACGTTACGATACAGTAATACTTAAGCTGGCCCAGTATCTTGGAATCAGTAAAACAGATATTGATAAAAAGATTCCTAAAAACATGCGCCGTTCATATTCAACGGTTCAGGTAAAATCAAATGTTCCCTTTACTGTAATTTCGAATATTGCAGAAAACATAATAGACCTTCCGGGCGTTTCCTGGGTTTCAAAGCCAATCAGAAACTATCAGCATACAGGTTCTATGTCTCATATCGTTGGTTATGTTGGTGATATTAACCAGGACGAAATGACCGTTCTTTATAACCAGGGCTATAAAAAGACAAGTATTGTCGGAAAAACCGGAATCGAAAAGCAGTATGATTCCCTCCTGCAGGGTAAGGAAGGCCGCGAAATGTCTACGGTAGATGTTCACGGCCGAATCATTTCTGATACACCTATTGTTGAGCCGCCTGAAATGGGAAAGAGCCTGGTGCTTACCATCGATTCTGATATTCAAAAGCTGGTAGAGGAAGCCCTGGGAAACAGAGTAGGGGCTTCAGTTGTATTAAAGCCAGCCAGTGGAGAAGTGCTGGCCATGGTTTCTTACCCATACTATGACTCAAACATCTTCAGTTCAGACGATGCCGGTGTTGAATATGCCAAGCTTGTAAACGATACAACAAAGCCTCTTTTGAACCGTGCAGTACAGGTTTCTTATCCTCCGGCTTCTACATTTAAAATCATTATGTCTGCCGCTATGCTTCAGGAAAATGCTTTCCCTGCCAGCAAGAAAATTGAATGTAAGGGTGTAATGGTTTATGGTGGACGTAAATTCCATTGTCACGTACATGAGCCTGGTCACGGCTGGCTGGATCTCAAAAACGCTATGGCACAATCCTGCGATATTTATTACTGGACTGTGGGTCGAGACTATCTTGGTATTGAAAAGATTGCTTCTTATGCCCGTGAGTTTGGTTTTGGTAAGAGCGCTCAGATAGATTTACCGAGCCAGGTAGCAGGTCTTGTTCCAACCGCAGAATGGAAGGAAAAGAAGTATCACGAAAAATGGCTTGGTGGTGATACAATGTCCTGCTCAATCGGTCAGGGCTATATGGAAGCAACTCCGCTTCAGCTTGCAAATATGGTTGCCATGGTATGCAATGAAGGCGTAATCTATAAGCCTCATCTTCTAAAAGAGGTACGTGACCCTGTAACAGGAGATGTTATTGAAGAAGTAAAGCCTCAGGTTCTTACAGAATCTACAATCGATAAAGATGTATGGAGGCAGATTCAGGAAGCTATGCGCTATACCGTTACAGACGGTACTCCGCAGTATCCTATGCACAATAAGATTGTTCAGATTGCCTGTAAGACAGGTACTGCCGAGGTTGAACCTTATTCTAACGCCAGCAGAAAAGATGATCAGAGCTGGCACTCCTGGCTTGTTGCCTATGCGCCTTATGATGCACCACCGGAAGATCAGATTTGTGTTGCAACAATTGTTGAAGCCTGCAATAAATGGGAATGGTGGGCACCGTATTGTACAAACATAATTATTCAGGGAATTTTCGCTAACCAGACCTGCGAGGAAGCTACAAAGGCTCTTGGTTTCTCATATCTTACACAGAACCGCGGAAGGCAGGAATAGGAGAGGGGAGTATGAAGAATAAATTCTTTTCAATGTTCGATTACCTTCTGATTCTGGTTGTACTGACCCTGGTTTCTCTTGGGGTAATGTTCATTTATTCTTCCAGCATAAACTCGGAAGGTTTACGTGTTACAAACGAATATATAAAACAGATTATCTGGGCCTCTATCGGCTTTGTAATTATGATTGCGATTACAGTTTATGATTACAGACGAACTGAATCGCTTTCCATTTACGGCTTTATTTTCCTTCTTCTGCTTTTGATTTATACCCGTATTTTCGGTCGTTATGTAAATGGTGCAAAAAGCTGGATTGGTATAGGTGAATTTGGTATTCAGCCTTCTGAGTTCGGAAAGGTATTTTATATTCTTTATCTTGCCAGAGTACTTGATGATACGGCTAATGGAGATCAGCTGCGCCGCTTCTTCCTTGCAACCGGAGTATTGCTGCTTCCGATGGGCTTAATTTTACTCCAGCCAGACCTTGGTACAGCTTCTGTTTATCTGCCTATTTACTTTATCATGTGCTTTATTGCGGGGGTACCAATCCGCTATATAGGCTATGTATTCCTCTTTGGTGTATTTACAATTTTCTTTGCAATTCTTCCTGTATGGAATTCAGAAATTGCTGCGACTCCCCTTGCCATTATTTCGATTTTAACGAATCTGCGCCTCCGCATGATTTTGATTTTTGCCTTTCTCGTTATTACGCTTTTAGGCTATGTAATACGCCGTTATCTGCATGGACCGCGTTATATCCACTGGATTATCTATTTTACTTCGATTATCGGCCTTGCTTTGATTTTCTCACTTATACTTGGTAAAGTCCTTAAGGATTATCAGATTAAACGTCTGATTATCTTTATGAATCCGAATAAAGACCCATTGGGAGCCGGCTGGAATATCATTCAGTCTAAGGTTGCTATTGGTGCCGGTGGTGTAATCGGTCAGGGGTATCTGATGGGAACTCAGAGCCATTACCGCTTCCTGCCTCAGCAGAGTACAGACTTTATCTTCAGTATTCTTTCTGAGGAATTCGGCTTTTTGGGTGGTATTCTTGTATTCTCGCTATATTTTGTAATCCTGGTTAAAATCCTCTACATTATACGTAAATGTGTAAACCGTTATGGTTCCTATATCTGTGCGGGAATATTCGGTATGTTCTCTTTCCATTTCTTTATTAACGTTGGTATGGTAATGGGTATAATGCCGATTACAGGTATTCCACTGCAGTTCCTTTCTTACGGTGGTTCTTCGCTGCTTACTGCCATGACCTGCATAGGTCTTGTAATGAATGTAAATTATCGTAAAGCAAACCTGAAGTAGGTTGATATATAATTAAGGTCAATTAAAATACTATTATAGGTAGACAGAACATACATTATAGAAAGTTATATGAGACAGAATTAGATCCCCGAAACAAGTTCGGGATGACCAGGCTTATGCCAGCTGGCTGAGCTTTTCGCGGATAAACTCTGACTTTTCTTTAAGCCCGATTTTTCCAAGCTTGATATATATGTAATTTGGAAGCTTTTGATTCAGATGTACTGTTCCTGGGTTATCATTAATCAGCTTTAGGATTTTATCAATTGATATATTTGATACCTGCTGGAATTCAACCGCAACCTCGCCCTGTCTTTCCTTAATAGATTTAATTGAAAGTTTACGGCATATAATACGGATTTCTGCCAGTGCCAGAAGACTTGAAACTTCTTCTGGAATAGGTCCAAAACGGTCTGCCAGCTCGGCCAGTACTGCATCAAATTCTGCATCGTCTGTAACGGCGGCAATCTTCTTGTAGATTTCCATTTTGATTTGTGGATTGATTATATAGCTGTCCGGGATAAAGCCTGTATACTCCATTTCCATAAGAACTTCGGTATCTTCTTTGTAGTCCTTCTGCAGAGCCAGACGATTTACCGCTTCGTTCAAAAGACGTACATACATATCAAAGCCGACTGAGTATACGTCGCCACTCTGATCGCGGCCAAGCAGGTTTCCGGCCCCGCGGATTTCCATATCCTTCATGGCAATCTTGAAGCCGCTTCCAAGCTCGGTAAAGTCGCTGATAACCTGCAGACGCTTCATTGCGACTTCTGAAAGAGCCTTGTTTTCCGGATATAAAAGATATGCGTAGGCCTGGCGGTCACTGCGTCCAACACGACCTCGCAGCTGATACAACTGGGAAACGCCATACATATCAGCCCGGTCTATAATGATTGTATTTACGTTAGGAATATCAATTCCGTTTTCTATGATTGTAGTTGCAATCAGAACATGGAAGCCGCCCATCTTAAAGCGATGGAAGATTTCTTCCAGTTCTGTACTTGTCATCTGGCCATGGGCTACGTCTACGAGAACTTCCGGTACCAGAGTTTCTACCCGGCGGCGGATTTCCTGCAAAGATTCTACCCTGTTATGCAGATAGAAAACCTGCCCGCCCCGCTCTATTTCCCGCCTTATTGCCTGGGCTACACGCTCGTCCGTAAACTCGTCTACAACAGTTTCAATTGCCTGGCGGTTTTGCGGCGGCGTAGTTAAAAGGCTCATATCGCGGATTTTCAAGAGGCTCATATGAAGGGTTCGAGGAATCGGGGTTGCAGACATGGTAAGACAGTCAATGTTATTCTTCATTACCTTAAGTCTTTCCTTGTCCTTTACACCGAAACGCTGCTCTTCATCAATAATCATTAGGCCCAGCTTCTTAAAGGAAACGTCCTTCTGGATGATTCTGTGAGTTCCAACGAGAATATCAACTTCGCCGCTAGCCACCCGAGCCAGAATCTTTTTCTGTTCTGCCGGGGCTACAAAGCGTGAAAGACGTTCAATCTTTACCGGGAAGTTCTTAAAGCGGCCTTTACAGGTTTCAAAATGCTGTTCTGCCAGGATTGTAGTCGGTGCCAGGAAAGCAACCTGTTTACCGCCCATAACTGCCTTAAAGGCCGCACGCATGGCAATTTCTGTTTTTCCATAGCCTACGTCGCCGCAAATCAGGCGGTCCATAGGAACAGGCTTTTCCATATCGGCCTTGATTTCTTCTGTGACGGTAATCTGGTCCGGAGTATCTTCGTATGGGAATGCAGCTTCAAAGGCGGCCTGCCATTCCGTTTCTTTAGGGAAGGCAAAACCAACCGAAGCCTGGCGTCTTGAATACAAATCAATAAGCTTCTGGGCTATGTCTTCTACAGCCTGTTTTACCTTGTTTTTGCGGTTTTCCCAGGATTTGCTGCCTATGCGGTCTAAGCGGGGTTTATCTCCCTCATTTCCTATATAGCGCTGGACAAGGTTTACCTGCTCAATCGGTACAAAGGCAATTTCGTGGTCGGCATATTCCAGCTTGATATAATCACGTTCATTGCCCATTGCCTTAACGCGTTCAATTCCATGGAAGAGCCCTATTCCCCAGTTTACATGAACTATATAATCACCTGGATTAAGCTCTACAAAGGTGTCTATGGCTTTTGATTTTGCCTTATTTACAGACTTAGGAACATACTGGCGGCGGCCGAAAATCTCGTTTTCCTGAATAACTAAAAGCTTTGCATCAGGAAGTCTGAAGCCGGCTGAGATAGCCTTAGGAATCAGTTTTACAGGATGGATTTCGCCCTGATCTTCAATATCAGTATAATCCTTAAAAATCTCGTGAATACGCAGCTGCTGGTTTTCGTTGTCAGTAAAAATAAAGATATTCCAGCCTGCATTCTGAAGCTGTGTAAGCTCCTCCTTCATAAAGTTGATATTACCGAAGAAAGAACGGGCTGGTTCTGCACCTATCTGATAATGGTAGACAGAATCTTTATCCTCCTGCTTTTGAAGTGTTCTAAAAAGTATACATTTTGAGATATTTTCTAATAGTTTTTCATAGTCTAAGAGCGTCATATCAGGCGGTAAAACCGGATATTCTTCTCTTGAAGTGCGGTAAAGCTTGTTGTATTCGCGGTTTATTGTAAGACGGGCGTTTTCCTGCTTGTCGTAGTTGTAAAAAAGAACAAAGGTCATGTCGTCTATGTAATCAAGCAGCGTATGAGGCTTGTCGCTGATCAGCTGGTATAAAAACTCTTCACCTTCTGCTTCTCCGCTCACTGAAAGGCTGTTCAAAAGGTTTTCCAGGTATTTTTGAGCATTGTCTGTGAGCGGAAGGTGTACGGAAAAGTTTCCGTCTGCTGCAGCAATTTCTGAACTGCCTGCCCCATCCTCTTTTATGGCAGTTTTCTGATATTCTGCCATTTTCGCTCTGGCTTTCTCTATCAGTTCTTCAGTCCAGAGAACCTCTTTTGTCGGATAAATCAATACATTTTCTTTTGATCCTATGGTTGCCTGTGTCTCAGTTTCGAATTCCTTGAAGGATTCAATTTCGTCAAAATCAAAAAGAATACGGGTCGCATGCTCATCACAAGGTAAAAAGATGTCTAAAACTTCACCGCGCAGACTGAATTCGCCCCTTACATTTACCTTTGGAACGCGGGTGTAGCCCATGCTGCTTAGCTTCTGTGCAATGGATGTTGTATCAAATTTGTCGCCCTTATTAAGCGAAAAAGAAAGCTTTTTCAGATAGTCCGGCTCTGGCAGAGGTGACATAAAGGCCCGCTGGGTAAAAATGAAAATGCGGGGCTTGTCGTTAAAGCTGATTGTCTCTTTTTTGGACAAGAGCTTTGAAAGAACTCCGGCTCTTTTACCGAAGGTCACCGAACCGCGGGAAGCTGGTCTGTAGGCTACTGTGCCCCAGTCCGGGAAAACATATACCTCGGCTTCTTCAAAAATTGCTGCAAAATCTTCCTGAATATCCCGGGCATCGGCTTCTGTAGGAACAATAATGATGAGGTCAGAAGAAAAGCTCTGGTATTTTTGTGACCCTCTGCTTGAGTTGGAATACTGCAGGGACTGAATTATCTTGAGGTGGTTAGACTTGCATACTTCGGCAGTAAAATAGCTGAAAAGGCTTCCGTGAAGGCCTTCTATGTTAAGCGGAAAAATGCTTTTCTCATCAAAAAAAGCCTGGGCTGTTTCGCGGATTTCCTTCTGATTATGTAATATTTCGTCTATAGAAGTTAATGATTTCATTTTAAAATACCGATATTATTATAGTAAAAGAAAAACTTTGTTTAGGAGAATATTTTGAAAATCCGTAAACTGCTTTCAATTATATCAGTTCTTTTTGTTTTTGGACAGATGGCAATCTTTGCAGAAGAGAATGTCGTTGATTACAGCAATGCGTCTGTTTCAATAAAATATTATAACAGGACAATTTACTATCCTGGAAATGCGGACGAAGCTCCTGTCTTTGTACACATCACAATCAAAAATAATGGTTCGGAAACTCTTAGATTTAAGCTGGCAGATGACCGTTCCTTCAGTATGGATTTTAATGCCTATACCGTAAAGAACAGCCGTCTTGAGCAGACTTCAAATATCATTGAAAAGCGAACTACAAATCAGACTGTTTACTTCCGCGAAATTGCTCTTGAACAGGGTGAAGAATATTCCTTTGTTGAAAACGTAAAGAGCTTTTTGAATATCGAAGAACCTTCGGTTTATTACCTTGAGCTTTTCTTTTATCCAGAATTGTATAAATCAAAATATCTTACTTTGAAATCTAACCGCCTTACTCTGGAAGTTCGCCCTTCTCCATCTGCCGCTTCTTCAAACTATGTTGCTGTAAAAAATGATTCTGTTGAACTTTTGAAGCCTCAGGATATTTCACCGGATAAGGTTGTTGAGCAGACAATTATTGCAAGACAGAAATCTCTCTGGGATCAGTACTTCCTTTACATGGATGTTGAATCTTTAATTCAGAGAAATCCTAGCCTTAAGAAAAAATACATTTCAGTTTCTGCAGAAGAACGTTCAAGAATGGTTCAGTCATTCAAGGGTGATCTTATGCAGGCTAGAATTGAAAATGATATTGTAGCTGTTCCGGAAAGCTTCCAGATTGAAAAGACAACTTATTCTCCAACCGAAGGAAGTGTAACTGTTATTGAATGGTTTAAGTATCCTAACTTCAGTGAGAAGAAACGCTACACCTACAAGGTCTGGCAGCGTGAAGGAATCTGGAAGATTTACGATTACACAGTAGTTAATCTTGGAACTGAGTAAAAATACTTTAAGGTCTGGCTGCATAAATGAAAGCACTTGTTATTTCGGACAGAGCAGAAATAAATGACTATGTAACTCCCCTCTTAAAAGAAAAGGGCTTTGATATAATTCATTACAGATGGATTATCAAGGCTCTTGATAACATTGAAGAGATTCAGCCGGATATTATTGTTTTGAGTGCAGGAGAATATCCTCGTCACTGGAAAACCCTTGCAGGCTTTGTTCAGAGCGGAATCGGTGGAAATGATGTAAAGGTTTATTTATATGAAACTACTCCCCTTTCTGAAGAGGATATGAAAAAAGCTGAAGAACTCGGAGTTTTGCAGTTTGAATTTATAAATGACCGTTTATATGCAAATGTCGAAGTTGTTTTAAATGAAGCCTTCGGCCCTCTGCAATTTTATTGCGGAAAATATTATGAAGATGAAAATCTTGTAGAAATTGAATCTGATTTAACCAGCGGTAACTATTATAAATATTTCAGTCTGTATGACGGAAATACTGTAAAGTCATTTTCTGCCCGTGTAGAATCTGTAGAAAATGGTCTGGCCTGCCTTAAGGTAAATTCATTATGAGAAAGAAAAAGTCTAAAGAAGCCAAATTTTTCTGTGAAAGCTGTGGTTCAGAGGTACCTCGAAATTCAAAAACCTGTCCGACCTGTGGAAAGTTTTTTGCATCGGTACGCTGTCCTCAGTGCGGAAGAATCGGCAGTAATGAAGAATTTACAAATGGCTGCCCTACCTGCGGTTATGCCGTGAATCCGGATGACGGTTTTGGTCACGGAAGTTACAGACCTGGTCTGGGAAATAACAGGACTTCTTCTAAAAACAGATATGGCAGCAGAAGCCTGCTTGGGCTGGGAAGAAATAAATCACGTAGTGGTGCCGGCAGATATGTAGAATCAAGCTTGCCCTGGTGGGTTTATCTTGTTTCGATTTTGATTCTGATAGTTTTAGTTATCGGCTTATACTCTTGTTTGTAAACCTTGACTAAGAGGACCGTTTTCATTAATATTAAATAACATTTTTAGCCCGGGTGGCGGAATTGGTAGACGCGCTTGGTTCAGGTCCAAGTGTCCTTACGGTCATAGGAGTTCAAGTCTCCTCTCGGGTACTCAAAAGAAATTTTAGTTGCAGAAAACTTC
>JAEEGJ010026161.1_pt1 | contig 11866 bp, 11 predicted proteins | sample 8958761 | NCBI WGS metagenome assembly JAEEGJ01 (sample SAMN16246546, study PRJNA631951) | gut metagenome | biome: gut microbiome; feature: rumen; material: RS-attached | host: Bos | place: Iran: Karaj | collected 2018-10
TAAATGGGGTATTGTTATCCCGGCTTCCATATTTTTCTGCAAAGAGTTCAACAGCTTTTTTCATGGCATCGTCATAGAGGTACATCTTTCGATGTTGTGTGTGGTCAAACCATACCACGGGGCGACGTCCATTGATAAGATTTAATACATCCATTTTTTGAAATATGTCGCCATCAAACTCAAAGAAATTAGTCCCACGGGTGGTAATAATCATAAAAGCTACATACAAATCATTCATCTCCTTTTTTGTTTTTTCTAACCAAAATCATTAGTGCCCATTGAAATACCACAAGTATTGTTACAGGTCTTTGATACTTAGTTCGTTATGTACATTATTTGAGTTAACAGATTTGAAATCACAAATCAATTGATACTTAGTAGATTAATTAAATGCCTGATGGTTTTTAGTTTTTTTATAAAAACAACTCATTCACATCTGTTTTACATTGTTTGCTGTCCATTAAAAATTATCGCAGTTTACCTTGACCAAAAAGTATTGCGGTGGATTGAGGGAATCTCATTTATAGTGGGGTCAGTTGTTCACTACAGTCTTTCTATGATCTTTCTCCCGAAATAGTTGAACATAAAGATAGGGAAAGCATTTAGGATCGCCACTTTGCATTCTTCGGTTTCAACATACTTGGCAAGCTGATTGTCAAAAATCTCAACTTGACTATGTACTTCATCTGGAACCTCATTCTTATTGTTGCAGATATAGTTTGCTTTGCTAACATTCATAACGATTAGGTGGCACCAGTTAATCTTGACCATATCAGTTTTCTCCCGAATCCTGTCAACATCATCTGCGGGCTTCACTGTTAGAATGAGGTGCTCTAAGTTACCGCCATAGAATGAAAACTCATAGACTTGGTGCTTAAATCTCTCTTCCTGGCATCTCTTACGGGTCACAGTGTATGTCCAATAGTCTTTGTCTGGCAGTTCTTTGGTATATCGCAAAGACTCTACCATCGGATAATTGATGAACAATAGGCCATTACCTGTCTCATCCATGAAGAAATTCAACATAGCCTGCAATTTACTATTGTTCTCTTCCAATGTTCCACCTCTCTCTTGGAAGTCGTAGTCAAAGAACAGATAGATTTCAGAGACTTCATCTTCACGGATATTCTCGAGTGTATTATCACCCTTTTCTAACAAAATCTCTCTCAGAACAGATACCGTGTCAACTTCCAACAGTCCATTCAATGCATCGTGGGCATTTAACTTACTATACAGGGAATAGATATTACTATTATAGGTGCAAACGAACGTATCGGACTTCTCCGGAAAGAAAAGTTGCTTTATAGACTCAAAATAAGTCTTATCGTCTCTACCTTCAAATACAAAGAGTATCATACCTCAAATGCACCTCCACGGAATAGCTTCTCCATATTGTGTCCAAAACGCAGTTCCTTGTCAGTACAAGCTTGCAAGGGCTTTATTCTGTTGTTCTGCAGAATGAAGTTGCAGTCAGGTCTGAGCAAATCATTCGTTATCAGATAAGTGTTATGAGAAGACGTGAACACCTGACAATTAAGATTGAACAATCGTTTGCACACCTCAAAAGCCAACTTAAAATGATAAAAGGCATCAAACTCATCAATAAAGACAAAGGACGCATTATCTAAATTTTTCAGCCAATAATACAATAAATGCAGCGATCGGGTACCTGTTGAAATTGTATTATCAAAATTAAGAGACCCTTCTCCTACTTTCCAAAAAAGTTGCTTATCCTTAGATTTCTCCAAATCAAAATTAAACGTTTGTCCACTAACTTTTAATAAAAAGTCTGAGAAATCTGTGATTAAATTGTTTTTTATAATATACTCATCAAGTAATGTTGGCGAGCTCTCAAGCCCCATAAACTCGTTAAACCCCAAACATCTAAACCAAAGCATAGACTCAACAAAACTACGAAGTTTAATTAAATAATGATCTTTAGCCAGCGGGTATGACGTTAATAGATAGTTTATAATTGATATGTTATTCTCATTTATTTCCAGATCCCTTTTTGCATTAGGGTTGATCGGAAATTGTTTTTCATCTAATTCAAAAAAATTTTGTTTGCGATCAAACGTTTTTACACCATCAACCTTTAGAGATTCTTCAACAAGTACTCCATTTGAATTCTTCTTATATTGATATTCAATCTGCTGATTCCCCAAAAGGAAAGTATATTCAAATATCACATATAATTTCGAGCTGCCACCATAAGTGTAATTCTGAAAATATTTATCGTCCCTATACTTTTGAGTCAAGTGAAAAAGTATATCAAATAGAGCCATTCCAAAATTTGACTTTCCGGATCCATTGGGGCCATAGATGATACCGTTCTTGATGATACCATCTTTGATAGCATACGTGTTGAATGTATAGTTACTTGGATGAGACAAATCCCATTCAATTCTTTCTGCGAAACCGCGAAAGTTTTTTACGGCAAATTTTGTAAGCATAACTCTAATGTTTTGGTTTTCGGCACAAAGATAAAGCAAAAAATTGAATTTCCGTAATTTTTTTACGGAAATTTGATATTAATCATCAAAATTCATCTCATCCAATAGGTGTTCATATTCGGTCCCCACAAGCTTCTCGGGCTCATAAAGCTTGTAGTATTCCATGATGTGAAAATGAATTTCATCAGGATATTTCTCCAAATATTTACGGCAGACCTGTTTGAAGAATTCTAGCATTTGGTCATTGCCAAGGAAGTCAAGCATGTAATCTAATAGCCATGCTACTTCCTTTTCTGAAGCATCCCTGCTACAGATATCATCAACAATCGGTTTGTATGCTACGACAGCTTGCTTTCCGAGTTGTTGTGTCATTTTGACTAAATCATTAATAGCATCAAAATTCTCCGATATGTTATATTCGTCTGACATTTGAAAGATGTTTGATTTGGTCACAAAGTTACAAAAACTATTCATTATAGGAAGTAAGGGAAGCAACATTAACGGTCTTGCGGTACCTACCTTGCCCCACACGGATGATACCGGCTTAGGCTTCGTGAACTTCAATTGAAACGCATCTGGTGACTTTGATGGCAACCTTTTTGATAACCTTTCTGTCAACTTTTCTATCAACCTTTCTATCAACTACGGAGTTATATCAGTCCGTTTTCAGTTACTTTTTCAGTTACTTTCATATTGTTTTCAGTTACTCTTTCAGTTCGGTTTCAGTTCGGTTTCAGTTCGGTTTTCTGTTCGGTTTTCAGTTCGCTTTTCTATCACCTTTTCTATCACCTTTTCTGTGACGTATCTATGACGTTTTCTGTGACGTGATTTCATTTACAGTCACCTTTTCAGACACCTTTCCCAATTTACAGTCACCTTTATCTTATTTTACACTCACCTTTGAATGAGGTTCAGCGCATAGATAATTACCTAAAAAATGCCGATGATGGCATTTAATTACAGTAAGCCTTTTTGTAGGAAGAATAGATTTCTCTATCTTCATTGTAAAAAACTGCCAATAGTGGCAAAAAAAATCAAATATGTAATGGAAATCAAAAGAGACCGTGAAGAAAAAGCAAAAAAAGTGTCTCTCTATTCTTGCATTTCCCATAATTCCTTTAGCTCCATGATATCGAGCATGTTGTATTGAGCTCCCTCGTTGTCGATGGCTTGCCAGCTCTGGTGAAAATGCCCATAAAACCAATGACGTAACGGATGTCTTCTAGAATTTAGATAATCAAGAATTTTGTCCATCACCTGACGCTCATTATTTACTTGTTCAGTTAAGTCCTCGTCTCGAACAGCCATTTCAGCTAAAAAGCCGCCCTTTGATGTCAACTCACAAAAAGAGGGAGCGGTATGGGTAATGATGGTGTCAATAGCAAAGTTCTCACTGATGGCATCAAGTTTCTCAATATCAAATACAGGATACTCGTTAGCCCAATAGATATTACGCGCCAAGGGGTCTTCTTGTTTAGGAAGATGGTAGTCAGAATCACTAATGCGATAAGACCTATCAACGGATATGGCGCCACCTACGCAAAGCACGTTATGGCCACAAGCCCTTACCACGGAATAGTCTGGTACAGTCATCCATCGACGATGCTTGATGGGGTAATCATTAAAGTAGGCCGGATTGTCGTGGTTGCCTCTGACAAAAAGAATCCAATTGTTCGACTTAGCCAAGCGATCACGATTACGGTTATAGACATTCTCATAATAACCCTGCTGCTCAAACCCAAAGCCACAATCTCCAGCAACTATTATCACTGAGTCTGTTATTCCGTATTGGATGCAGCACTTATGGACAAGTTTGTTGAACTCGCCATGTATATCTCCACAGATAACAATGCCTTTAGCATCTGGAAAATCGAAATATTGGACTTTTTCTATCACTGTTACTAATTTCTATTTCATTTCTTTATCTCACTAAGATTTTGACTTGGGTACATTTCGCCATTCAATTGTCGCATATCGAGACGATAAGAGACTTGAGGTGTTCTCTACAAGATACCCCATGACAAAACTTGTTATTAGTTTGCAAAAGTACTAAAATCTTTTGAAACCAGTTTTCTATCACCATTGCATGAACAAATGATACCACGTCTTTCGGTCTCTATCACCAAAGTATCGTTTTCTGCTACCTTTTCTGCTACCTTTTCTGCTACCTATTCTACTACCTATTAAAGAATGTACTGGTTTGTAAACATTCTAACACACCTTCTTTATCTCAGCCAATGCATCGTTTGTCAGAGATATGTCGGAGACGAAACTTACTCAATATCAGACGAAACGCACAATCTTTTAAAAATGTCTCCGACAACAATCGGTAAGGTGATGTCGGAGATGCAGTCGGTAAATCAAATATTGCTTTCTGTGACGTTTTCTGTGACGTATCTATGGCATTTTCTGTGACGTGATTCAAATTTTCATCTGGAGTTTTTGAGTTGATTTCTAAAATTGTTGTAAATTTGCGTTCACCATTATTCCCAGAATGGGAATAAACCTGCCAAAGACCATTGAACAACGATATATAGCTGACTCCTTTGCGGTTATATGAACTTTGGTCGGCTCGCAGGGACTGCATTGGAGTTTGTTTTTAAAATAAAACGTTTATTAGTGATATAACAATGCCTTCAGAACCGCTTAAATTTATTGACCTTTTCGCTGGTCTCGGCGGATTCCATTATGCGCTCAAGCAACTTGGGTGCGTTTGCGTATTTGCTTCTGAAATCAAAACTGATCTACAAAAACTGTATCTCAGAAACTTTCCTAATACAAACATGCATGGAGATATCACGAAGATTTCTCCTGCCGATATACCAGCACATGATATCCTATGTGCTGGCTTTCCATGCCAACCTTTCAGTCAAGCCGGGAAAAGAGAAGGATTTAAAGATGAAGAACGAGGTAACTTATTCTATAAAATTTGTGATATTCTTGACCACAATAAACCGAAATACCTTCTACTTGAAAATGTTGCAAATCTTAAAGGACATGATGAAGGACGTACTTGGGAAATAATACAAACAGAACTATCTGGCTTAGGTTATGACATTGATGATATAATCTTATCCCCTCATCAATTTGGTATACCACAACATCGCAAGCGCATCTATATTGTTGGGATTCGACGAGATTTAGGAGACATTAATGATTTCCATTTTCCTAGGCCAACAAACAAACCGTGTGATATACATGATATAATTGATGAGAATGATACAGAGTTTATTCCTTTAAAAGACGAGACTCGTCGATACATAGAAATATGGAGCGAATTTGTGAGGCTTGCAGCTGAGAATGATTGTAAACTTCCTGGTTTCCCCATCTGGGCAATGGAGTTTGGTGCCGATTATGAGTATGAAAATATACCACCTTGCCACCAAAAAGCGAAACAATTAAAAGGGAAACATGGTAAACTAGGTCAGGTGATTACTGGGAGAAGTCATGCTCAAATGATGGCACAATTGCCAATTTATGCTCAGGACATAAGAAAGAAAGGTGAGAAATTCCAGGATTGGAAGATCAGGTATATCAAGCAGAATAGGGCTTTTTATTCAGAAAATAAAGAATGGATTGATACTTGGATTCACAACATTCAAAATTTGCAGAACAGCCATATGAAATTCGAGTGGAATTGTGGCAGTAATGCAACTATGACGCTTAATGATAAAATCATCCAATTCCGTGCGTCAGGGGTGAGAGTAAAACTGCCTACATTTTCACCCGCATTGAATTTAGTAGGGACTCAAATTCCTATTTTTCCGTGGGTGCAAGCGCCTAATTCAAAAAAGCAAGGAAGATACATGACATTAAAAGAGGCAGCCAAGATACAGGGTATGGAGAACTTACATTTTAATGATAATGGTTTCCATATAAGTACAACCAGATGTTTCGAAGCATTAGGTAATGCTGTTAATGTTGAGATTGTTAAACGAATCGCAAAAGAATTAATTAATTAGAGAGATTATCATGGGAAATAATGTGGAGATAAAAGAATTGAACATTCAGCCTCAAGCTGGTGTTATAGGCGTGTTTTCCCGTTTAAATTATAAGGCATGGTACGCAATAGCTGAATTCGTGGACAACTCAACTCAATCATTCTATTCTCATCAAATTGAATTATCTCAAAAAGGTATTAACGATGTTAAGATTTCAATAAACTATGATCCTGATAACGACGTCCTAAAGATTGAAGATAATGCCTTTGGCATGGAATTCGATGACTTTGCAAGGGCAGTAAAAGTTGATTCACCACCAGAAGACAAAAGTGGTCGCAATGAATTTGGCATGGGATTGAAAACGGAAGCTTAATGGTTTGGCAATATATGGTCGGTGCGTTCGACTCAATTAGGATCTGATATCGAGTATTTTACGGAGATTAATATCCCTGAAATGCGCAAGAATAATATTAATACCGTTCTAATTAAGGCATCATTAACAGAGCCATCTCTACATGGTACAACTATCATTATTCGAGAAGTAACTAAGAAAATAGGTTCGGCTCGTACAAAAGGTAAGATTATAGAATTACTCAAAAGCATGTACCGCCGTGACTTAAATAGTGGCAATGTGCAAATAGATTATGATGATGAACCATTGTTTTATGATGGCTATGAATGCCTTTCTTTTCGGAAAAAAATATGGCGAAAAGAATTAGATTTTTCTTTTGAGTTTGATGGTAAGACTCATAATGTTACTGGTTTTGTCGGGATTTTGGCAAATGGCGGTTTTGGCCGAGCTGGTTTTGCCCTGTTTCGCCGAAACCGGGTTGTGATTGGAGGTGATGACTATAACTTCAAACCAGACGAGATTTTTGGCCAAGCGCAAAGCCCCATTGCTCATAAATTATTTGGGGAACTTGATTTAGATGACTTCCCTATTAATCAAGCCAAAGATGGTTTTGTATGGGATGATGGGCTAGAAGAGCAGTTTGTCATTGCATTGAAGGCACAAATTAAAGAATATATTAATATTGCAAAATTAACGAAAAAGGAAAGAGAGAAAGAAGAAGCTACTTCACAACGTGTATCAGATAATGTTTTTAACCAAGTGCAAAGCACCATTGATAATCATTTGTTGAAAGAATCTAATGATGCATCAGAAACTGCTCTTCAATCAAATATTGGTCTAAACTCTTCAGAGGGACAAACAGATCTTGATTTATATAAAGAGTATCAAGCGGCGCAGGATTCTCTCCCTGAAATGACGGATAATAAGATACGTAAGTATACTATCCCTTTGGACAGTGCAAACAAGTGCACAATTACAGTTCAATGGACAATTGGGAATTCTTCTACGTGGATTAAGGTTGATGCAGCGGAAGATTGTAATAGCGCAGAAATAAAACTGAATATTAATCATCCCTTCTTTAAGCCCTTTTCTGAAAAAGAGGACTTTAAGTTGGTGCTTGAGAAATTTGCTATCGCATTTGCCTTAGCCGAAATACGTGCAAGAAGGAATGCGAATTCCGATGGCATGATTAGCCCTAATGCTTTTAGAACACATATAAATAATTACTTAAAAGAATTAACCGACGAAGAATAATGGAGCAATATACTGTTAATAGGCCAAATTGGGTATCTTCTATTGTTGAAGGAAAATACTTCAATCGTATTCATCAGAAACATGTTGAGTCGTATGGAGAAAAAGGTGCAAAAAATATAGTTCAGAACGTTCGTGCAACATACCAAAAACTCATGTTGCACATTTCATCTGATCCAGAAGAGAATCACAACTCTCTCTTAGTTGGAAAAGTACAATCTGGAAAAACCTCCAACTTAGAATTACTAACAGCTTTGGCTTTTGATAATGGTTATAATCTTCTCCTCATCTTTGGAGGCTATGATAAAGAATTACTCCGCCAAAGTACCGAACGTTTTGGCAGCACGTTTGAAACTGCGGGAGGAGAAGAAGTATTGTATTCTGAAAATCCCGTTTTATTTACGACAAATGATTTAACGAAAGAATCGTTGCCCATTCTTAGTTTAGATTCGGAATTTACGAAACAACTACTTGAAGATGGACGGCCAATCATAATAACATGTTTGAAACGTCCACCCGCAATGAAGACTGTTCTGAAGGCGATTACTAAAATTCAAGAATCCGTTTCTGGTATTGTGCCATTCATTATAGATGACGAAGGTGATCAAGCAAGTTTAAATACAGCGAAAGACAAAGCTCGCAATTCTACTCCTACTTATAAAAGTATAGTGAAGATAAAAAAGGAATTACAGAATCCGCTATATCTCTCGGTTACAGCAACTCCCCAAGCAAACATATTTCAAGAGGATATAAGTGCTTTAAATCCTGCTTCTATCCATACTGTTCAACCAGGAATTGGATATGATGGTGCAAGCATTTATCATTTGTCTGAAAATCAGATAATCGAAACATTACAAGAAACTGATTTTTCGTCGTATATGTCGGAACCGCTGAAAGAAGCAATATACTACTTCTTTATAGCAAGTGCAATTAAGCGCATAAGAGCAAAGAATAAAAAAGATATGCGTTCTGATATGATTATTCATGTCGATAGAACTGTCGCTGCTCATGGAAGTATTTATTCTGCAATTCACGATATGCTAGAGGAGGTAAAACAGGCATTTATTAATGAAGATTCTATAGATTTTTATGTAAATCAATTAGAAAAGAGCTACAATGACTTTCTTAATCCAGAAGTAAAATTACAGTATCCTTTAGATGATACACTTCTCGATGAGATTTCTAAGACAATACAGTCAACAGGTGCAATTCTACAGAATGGCATCGGGAAGCACACTAAAGAAAAGGAGTTGACAAAATTACACAAAATCTATATAGGAGGAGATCTTCTTCAACGTGGTTTGACTTTCTCGAATCTATTAGTGTCTTATTTCACTCGCTTTGCAAAAAGTGGTGGCAATATGGATACAACCCTTCAACGAGCACGATGGTTTGGATATCGTAGTAAGTACCTTGATTTGTGTAAAATATTTACAACTAACGAAATCGCTAAAGAATTCACTGTATTAGCCGAAGTTGAAGATGATTTGTGGGAACAATTCGACGACCTGGAGAAAGGACTCTTAGAGATAAAGGATATAATAATTCAGGCTGAGAACACAAAACAAAAGCCAACAGCAAAAAATAAGGCAAAGTATAAAAAGGTCACATTTAAAAATCGTTGGATTAAACAGAAATTTATTGTGGTTAATGATGAAGAGATTGCTTCTAACAATGCACGTGTACAAGATTTGATTTCTTCAATAGATGAATGGACTCTCACAGATGCAGGGAGCACTATTGGGGAACAAACGGCTAAATATGCTGTTTTTACGGCGGAACAATTAATCACTCTTATTCAATCGATTGATACAGCATTTGATCGAGAGCCTTTTTATAAGAAACCTCTACTTGAACTTGTTGGCTCGTCAGATATACCAGTAATTCTTATGTGGTGTAATGACAACGACAAAATGCGTTATCGTTCTATTTATAATGATGATGCTCATGATAGAATCAAGGCGCTTCATCAAGGTGCAAATTCTACAGATGAAGAAAAACTCACATACCTTGGTGATAAAAAAGTGATAGTAGATCCAGATAAAGTGAACATCCAGATCCATTATATATCGCCAGGGCTGTCAAAAGCAAATCGTTTAGGTAAAGAACAATTTATGTTTGCAATCTATATTCCCAAGCATAAGGTTTATTTTATGAAAGATTATGATTGATTTAATAAACAAGATTAAAAACACCCCCCAAGATAATACCCTTTATCTGATAGAAAAGCTACCTTCTGGGACTGGTTTGTTTGCAACAAATGGAAATGTGTTATATTTGGTGCCAAATCAAGAACAATGCGCCTCTTTGAGTATTAAGACGGAGTTTTTGCATTTAGAAACAAATATTTTTGTGACAGCTTTTAATTCATCTGTTTCATCATATGCAAATGGCTATTATAACTCAGTTGAACTTCTTTTGGTGAACTCAAGCGAAAGTGTGGCTAATTTAAGTGCTTTCGTAAATCTTTGTTTGGCACATGCTTCTTATATGAAGGGGGAAGAATTTATTTCTTTTTTTGATTCTTTAGTATCATTATTTCAATTACCAAGAGAACAGCATTACAAGAATTTAGTTGGTTTAATGGGTGAACTTTTGCTAATTGAACATATCTATAATAATTATGGACAGGACATATCTACATACTGGCATACAGACGGTTCCTCTTCTCGCATGGATTTTGTTTGTCCATTTGCAAATTTTGAGGTGAAGTCTACAGTAAGTAATTCCTTGAGATTTACTATTAAGCATAATCAACTTTTTTCTTCGGACAACAACTATTTAGTAGCTGTTGTTTTGGAAGATAATAATACAGGTCGAACTCTTGAGGAACTGATAGCAAATCTATTAAATGCTCCAAAACATTGTAAAAGTCTGAGTTTTTCAATGAATGTTGAGAAAGAAAAGAGGCGTATTTCTCCAGCAGAATATAATAGCAAGCGTTTCCTCCTTAAAAGAATCATTGTTTATAGAGCCAACGACATTAATCCATTTGATAGAATCCCAGATTGTGTTGAAGGGCTGACTTATGTGTTGGATGTATTGCCATTTAAAAGTATTTCGCTATCAAGTATTCTTCCTGTATCAGACAAATAATTGAAATCTGTATGTGATCATTGTCCACTCCAGTTTGCCGCTGGTGTATAATCCTTTCAGCGGCAAAGTTCATAGGTGTCGTGATAACAAGCAACAACGGTGAATGCTATTTATCACAAACTTTGCAACACGAAAGCCTCAAATCCAGATGTGAGTAAAATAACCTTGTCTCGATTTAGCTTATTACAAAGTTGGATAGCTTCATCTTTGTTGTGAAATACCTTTGCTTCAGAGACATCAAATCCAACGATAGTGTTCATTGCATAAGAAACGCCCTTTTTATTAGCTGTCCCTTTGAAATAGAAAACGACATCGGGTTTACCCAATAATAACGTTTTAATGACATACCGTCCCATATCACTTGGTCCAGTTTTCAGGTTTTACATGGAAAACTCGGCTAATTGCTTCTATATCTTGTTGTGTAGCCGGTTCTCTTCTGTCCTCAACAGCGATCAGGTGCCGGAGATCAATACCAGCCTTATCTGCCAGCGCCCTCCTCGTATAAAGTCTGCTGGCCCTAAGTTTTGTTATTGATGATGCAATATCCATAATCTATCGTCTTTAAAAGAAACCGTTGACAAGGCTGCATGAGAGATCGTACAGGGGCGCTCACCATAGACCAGGGGATTTACAATGGACATTATAGCCAGATTCGTGCAGCATACAGCCCTTGTCAATTAAATAGATGGAGGGATTAGCTTTTCGTAAGGAGCGCCGAGAATTGTGTACACGTTCGGCAGACGAATTTCGTGCAGAACCCCTTTATTCCATCT
>JAEEGJ010026163.1_pt1 | contig 11865 bp, 12 predicted proteins | sample 8958761 | NCBI WGS metagenome assembly JAEEGJ01 (sample SAMN16246546, study PRJNA631951) | gut metagenome | biome: gut microbiome; feature: rumen; material: RS-attached | host: Bos | place: Iran: Karaj | collected 2018-10
TGCCGGTTAATCGACTAGAAACATAAACTTGCCAACCAGTAAATGTCGTACTTAATGCATCAATCCACTCTTTTAATCCTGCTTCTCCCTTGTTGATTTCTTGGCCACCACCAACAAGGCAGATAACTACGCCCCAATCCGGCTGTCTATCCATGATTGAGATGAGGAATTTGGGCTCAGAATAAGGAAACCCTTTTATCCGCTTTTTGTCGGCCATGAAACGAGCAATTTCAGAATGCGTCCATGAGCGCTGAGCCTCATCAAAAATAGCCACGTTTTCGGCCGGGACATATGACTTGTTCGAATGACTGACAAAGAATTCCGGCACTTTGACGATCTCGCCGTCGACTATCTTTGTCCCGACCAAATAGTTGTCTTCGAAATGATGAATCATTTGGATGAACGCCTTGACTTTACTCCTGGCTTCATCTTTTGTCACCTTAGCGATGGAGTTATCGTACTTTCTAGCTTCTCTATTGCGCTTGATATAATCTCTGGCCAATGCCTCTTTCAGCACTTCAACCAAAGGGAAGTTTCCAGAAAGATAGACTGCCTTTTTCCCATTATTGAACTCGTTTATCGCAGCTTGCAGACCGACAAGTGTCTTCCCGGCTCCCGGGACACCTGTGATGAAGCAGATCGCCTTTTTCTTAGTCTTTTCACAGTCATTAATAATCTCGGAAATGCGTTGGATGGTTTTTTCTATATCTCCATCATGGCGTGTAATATCCTTGACGGTATGATGACTGTATAATGCCGTGGCAGCTTCAATGATCGTGGGTGTTGGGGAATAACCGCTATTTGCCCAAGCTTCGTCTGTGCCGAATTGGAACGATTGTGTGGGTCGGCAAAATGCCATCAGCACATTCGAAATACAGTCCGAAAGCCTATCATAGTCCGTTAGCTGGGGATAAAACACACCATCCTCATATGGAATCAGTCCCTCTTGTCTCTTTGCTGTGGGTAATCTTTTGAACACAGCTATTGGGAATAGAAGTCTATCGATTGACCCCTCTTGGAAATTCTTGAGATCAAGAGCATAATCCCAGGCCTGAATAATTGCCTCTCTATGGTTTATTTGTTCCGTTCCCGTCTTAAATTCTAATACGAAAACAATATCATCAATTAATAGAATTATATCCACTCGACGCCCCATCCGCGGGATACTGTACTCAAAGAAAATGCTTCCCCTGCCAGAATACTGGGGCAAAATGGATTTCATCACACCTATTTCGTCGAGCCATGACCCTTTTGTTTCATTGTCAACCTTATGTGGGCAGGCCAACGTCAGCAGGCCTACTATTTCCTCAGGCTCCTGTTTGAGGAAGTCTGAAATGGACTTGGAATAATAATAGCGTAGGCTCGCCATATTAAGTGTTAACGGATTTTTGCGCTTAAATTACAAAGTTATAAAAATCCGCGGTATAACAGTTTTAAACTCAATAATTCTGAATCGGGAATGACTGTTTGCGTGTGTAATCGTTCAGCCGGGCTTGAAAAGTGACGAAAGATCCCTATCTTTATAGAAAACTAATTATGCCAGATAATCATACCCCAGACCAGCGCCACCGAAATATGGCGGCCATCCACTCCGCTTCTACGAAACCAGAGCAGATGTTGCGTCATGCGCTCTGGTTCAAGGGGTTCCGTTATCTGGTAAACGATAAGCGTCTTCCAGGGAAACCGGATATTGTGCTACCAAAGTATCGCACCGTTGTCTTTGTTCATGGCTGTTTTTGGCATGGTCACAAAGGCTGTAAGGATTATACTGTCCCTAAGACTAACACCGATTTTTGGGTAGCTAAAGTCGCAAGGAACCAGGAACGGGATGAAGAGGTGTGGCGTAAGCTGGAGGCGAAAGATTGGAGCGTCATCATCGTTTGGGAGTGCCAGCTGAAGAAGGCGAACCTTGAGAAGACGGTTGCTCGGGTCGTTTCCGAAATTGTTCGGAACGGGGAGGTCTACCGGACCGCCCAGAAAGAAAGAAAAATAGTGCGGCTCGAATACCAAAAGGAGAGAATGAAACGTAAGGAAAGAGAGCAATCGCTCATTAAGGAGGCGAAATCTCTATCATGACATCAAGATGAACTTCCCCTAAAGGGACATGGGTTGGGTTCTAGGGATTCTGGCTCTTATCCCTCCACTTTTGATCTCACAAGCGCGTGTCTCTCTTGCTGCTTGATATAACCGGATAGCGTTGAATTAAACCGTTCCTCGCCCATTATTTTCTTAACGGCCGATACTGCTTTCATTTGAATGCAGGAATCAAGGAGCTCCGGGTATTGCGATCTAATGACCTCTATCGCTTTGCTAGCATCCTCATAGGTGCATCTCGTGGTGGTTTTCACCTCGTAGCCATCATAAAATACCCCGTTTTCAACAACCTGTTTTGTCGCGTACTCTTTTACGCGCTTAATCCATTTCTCGAGTTGCCAAATCTTATTCAGGTAATCTGGCATTTCTTCATCAGAGATTTCAGAAGGATCCTTGAAGGAAACGGTTATAGGATCCAAGCGATTCTCGCCATAATCAACTTGCTTTTTCCGATATGGTAGTCTCTTAACACCCAAGAGCCTCCTTAGTTGGATGGAGATCCCGTTCTTTGTCCGCCCTAGTTCTTGAGAGATCTCTTCGATGGTCTTACCCTGTTCAGAGTAGAGGTTGAGAAGAACCTCATTCTCTTTTTCCGTCCACCGGCCAAAAGCATGAGGGTGTATTCTTTTTGTCGCTTCAATATAAGTCTCCACATCCTTTTCTTTGCATACCCTATTAAGTCTCCATGCTTCAGCGTTTTCCTCTATGACGGCACCTTGATCATCTATCATTTGCCACCCATTCAGCAACAATCTATTGTAACCAACATACTCCCCATCAATAAGCGCATAGAATGGCGTACGATCTCCTGGCCGAGCTTCGACTTTTACCCCCTCCTTTGTAAAAAAGATATGACCCGGAACAACCTCCGAATCTTCCGCTTCCCCAGGAACACGTGGCTGTTCAACATTCAAGATCTCGCTGTCTTCAAACACCTCTTCAATCTCTTCCTGTTGAACCGCAGATATTTTCTCAATAATCTTTGCGTTCTTAATCTGGTATGTGAGTTCATTAATGCGCCGGTTGAAGATGTCGACGGGTAACATCATCGACTGAAGTTCCTCGGCGGAGACTCGCTCATCCCTTTCTCTTTTTTCTTTCTCAATCGATTCAACTACCTCGGCTTTTCTCCTTCTTAAGTCAACAAGTTCCTTTTTAGCATCCTCCAGTTCTTCCCGTGTAACGTAAATTGACATGGGTTGCATGGTATGTTCATAGGAAAGATTCCGAAAGAATACCTTACCATCAATATGAGAATAACTCATAGTTTTATTGTTTATCTTGTAAAATATTGTGTTTCAAACCGTTTTCAGTTGTTTACAGCAAAGTATCCTCGCTACAGGACCCTTACACTGATTTGCTTGCCCAAGCCACGAAAAAGTTTGACGAGGGTGGAGAGTTGGATGTCGGCACGACCTTTTTCCACGCGAGAGATGAAGCTTTTCTTGGTTCCGATTCTGTCGGCCAGTTGCTCCTGAGTAAGACCTGCGCGGAGCCTCTCTTCTTTGAGTTGCTCTCCGATAATGAAGGCATCGCACTCTATCTCGAACTGATCCCGCTGCGGGGATCCAATCGGGCCGAAGTCCTCAGTAATAAGGTCTTCGATCGGTGTCATGTTCATCTTCTTGAGGCTCTTCATCTGTTAGATTGTCTTCTGGTCTTCATTGCAAAGTTAACTAATTAGTAAACAAATTGCAAAGAGTTGAGGAGGAATCAACTGACTTTCTCCTTTTATAAAAACCGAGCGCGGACGAATCCCCATTCTACACCCTGAGTAGGAGTTTGACCTGCTTTAGGGGCCTTTAGAAATGGGCCTAAAGCGGGGCAAGTGCCATTGTAGCGCGCGAGAGCAGGGTTGATCCGCTCTCGCTTTTATGTACCCCCTCGGGAAGGTTCGCTCGTGGCGGCGGGGATGGGACTGCGGAATCCGGATTTCAGCTGCTAGTGAGCAGGCGGGAAGGCAGCGGTCCCGGAACGGGATGACGCCGTTTGTTTGAGCGCTAGTTAGGCCCGCGTGCGGGACTAACTGAGCGAGTTCGGCGTCAAGCGCCTTCCCGCCTACGCGAATAGCTGAAATCCGTCATTCCGCAGGCCCGCCCCGCCGCCCGGCAACCTTCCCGCGGCATTCTCTTGCTTATGTCAGGTTGTCTTCGGGAAACGGAGAAGCCATTTCCAGACCGGTACCACATCGATGGAGAGACCATCCTTTTCGTAAGTCTCTTCCTGGTCGAAAGTGACAATCAGTGCCTGGTCCAACCTGAACGACCTGTTGAAACTCACGAGCGTCCCCACCTCCCGGTCACGAGTCTCTTGAGATGAGAGGTCATAGGAAACCTGGATGGCCGTTTTAATTTCGGGAATGTAGAAGTCCAAGTCCACATCGCCTCGCTTATAATAGAATAGACGGGGTTCCTCGGGATTCCAATAATGCTTCCTAAGCCAAAGCGCGACAATGTTTTCCAGCAGTTTCGTCTCCCCCTTGTAAAGATAGAGGTTCAGGAGTCCGTTGTCGATGAAATAGCGTTTGCGAAGCGTCTCCTGCTCCGAGTCCGGTGAGGCATAGTTGGGGATGGAGTAAATCAGGTAGCTTTCCTCCAGGTATTCCAAATAGTCCTTCACCGTGGGGGTGCTGATCTTCTCACCGGAGGACTTGATAACATGTTCAAAACGCGAGATGGAGGTTGGCTGCATCACGTTGTCCGCCACTTTCCGGACCAGGAGCCGGAGCTGGCGGTCGTTCCGGATCTTGTGCCGGGTAAGGATGTCACCCATCAGGATCCGCTGCAGCAGGCTGGTAAGCCATTCGCGCTTTCCGACGATGGGGAATGATTCGGCGAAGCCGCCGTTGTAGAAATAGTCGTCGAAGCGTCTCCTCACCTCCAGTCTGGTATCTGGCTCGTATTCCCAGTTCGGCCCGGGAAGGACACCATGGTAGGACAAGTATTCCCGCCAGGAAAAAGGGAAAACTTCGCGGATAACGAAACTCCCTCCCAGTGTGGACGCGATTTCCTTGCTGAGCATCCTGGCATTGCTGCCGGTAACCATCACACGGAATCCGGTCTCCGCCAGCCGGCGGACGAACTTCTCCCAGCCGTCCACATTCTGGATTTCGTCAAGGTATACCAGTGGTTTCCCCGGACCGAACATCTCCTGATAACAGTCAATGGTCAGTCCGAGTTCCTTGGACTTGATATCAGAGATGCGCTCATCTTCGAAGTTGACGTAGAGGCAGTCCTGGAACGTCGCCTTTGCAGCGGATACCCGTTCTTGGATATCCTGGAACAGCAACCAGGATTTTCCAGCCCGCCGGACACCCACGTTTACGTAGCACATGGCATCCTCGTATGATACCGGACGTTTCACAAGTTTCACTAGAGAGATTTCCCGCTGCTTCTCTCCAATGATGGTTTTGATGATTCCCTTATCCATATCCATCTAAATTATACTTCGCAAAAATAAGAAAATATTTTGAAGTATATTTCAAAATTCAGAAAAACACGCTCAGACCTTTAATCCGGACATCAAGCCTGGCGCAGACATCCCCGAACCGGAGCGCTGTCCTTGATGCCACTACGGCTGCGACTACCTCGAAACCAAGTTCGTGAACTTCTACGCCACCTACCGCGCCCCGGGACAAAAGATTGGGTTCTAACCACGAGCTATCTTCCTTTTGCGGGAAGGTTCGATCGTGGCGGCGGGGATGGGACTGCGAAATCCGGATTTCAGCTGCTAGTGAGCAGGCGGGAAGGCAGCGGTCCCGCAGGGATGACGGCGTGTGTTTGAGCGCTAGTTAGGCCCGCCCCGCCGCCCAGCAACCTTCCCGTACGTTACCTTGCTTATGTCAGTATTATTTACTATATTTGCATAACATAATATGTCATATCGCCATAATTTTGGCTTTTTTAATACTATATTATGGAATATCGGCTAGATAATTATACTCGAAACCCACAAATGCTTTTGGACCGGTTGGCCCAGAATTGCCGGGCGAGACGGTTGGAGAAGGGGTATAGCAGGAAGACACTCTCCGGTCTTACCGGCATTCCCGCCCCGACCATAGAGCGGTTCGAAAGAACAGGAAAGATTTCACTGGAAGCCTTCTGTCGGCTTGTCATCGAATTTGATTACTTCGACGAGATGGCCGCACTGCTCAACCACACCAAGTACTCGACCTCCCGGGAACTCGAGGCGATCAACAAGAACTTGAATAGAAAGAACGGCCGATGATTGATATCAAGAAAATCAATGTCCTGCTCCGGGACGAACCCGTAGGTACTTTGCAGAGGGACCCGGCCAATGGCGTCTGCGTATTTGAATATGACAAGGGTTGGCTTGCCAACGGTTTTTCCCTATCTCCGACCGAACTTCCCCTTCAAAGCGGTCTTTTCTATGCCGACAAAGACAAGTTCGGAGGAGGATTTGCCGTCTTTGAAGACAGCCTCCCGGACGGTTACGGTTTGTATCTGCTTGACCGGATGCTCCGAAAACAAAACACCTCGCTCATTGAGTTGAATCCCCTGCAGCGTCTCTCAATCATTGGAACGGCAGGAATGGGCGCATTGACTTACCTTCCCATGATGACAGGGTTCCATGCCCAAAAGGAACTGGAAGACATCGCGCAATTGGATAATCTGCAAGAAGAGGCCTTGAAGGTACTCGCGGAAAAAGGGGCCGGAGACGAGTCGTATCTGTATTATAATAGCGCCAATTCCGGTGGAGCCCGACCAAAAACCGCCCTGAGGAACCAAGATGGCTCACACTGGCTCGTCAAGTTCCGCCATGTGTATGACCCGGAGGACATCGGCAAGAGCGAATTCCTGTATATGAAGACGGCTCGCGCGTGTGGAATCACGATTCCCCGGATCGGCTTGATGAAAGACCGATACTTCGCCATCGAAAGGTTCGACTTTGCGCCCGATGGGAAGAAACGGCATGTCGTGACGGCCGCCGCGCTTCTGAAAACAGATTTCCGCAAGCAGGATGTCGACTACACCAATCTGCTGGCCTTGACCGGATTCTTGACTCAGGATCCGGACCAGGTGGAAGAGATGTTCCGCAGGATGGTGATGAACCTCGTAGCCGTCAACAAAGATGACCATGCAAAGAACTTCTCTTTCCTCTGCGATGACGGGAAATGGTCCCTTGCTCCCGCCTATGATATCACCTATTCTCCCTTAGGTTCGAATGGCGAGCATGCCACATCCCTTTTTTATAACGGAAATCCGGGCTTCGACTTGGTGCTGAAAGCCGGCACAGATATCCGCATCCCCGAATCGACCTGCCGGACCATCATCAGAGAGGTGGAAGAGACCTGTGAAAAGTTCCTTCCTGCCATAGCCAAACTATCCCACTGAGCCTGCCCCTTCAGTGTTATTCACTATCTTTGACCCACTATGGACATATTCGAAATGAAATTCTCCAAGGTGTTTCCTTTGCTGATCGCCAAGGCGGTGAGGAAGGGGCGGACGGAGGGGGAGGTATTTGCGGTCACTGAGTGGCTTACGGGCTATTCTGAGGAGGAGCTGCGGGCCCTGTTGAGTAGCGATTCAGCTACATATGGGGAGTTCCTAGATGGGGCGCCGTGCATGAATCCGGCGCGGTTCCTGGTGAAGGGAAAGATTTGCGGCATTCGGGTCGAGGAGATCGAGGATCCTCGTATGCGAGATTTGCGGATCCTTGACAAGCTTGTCGATGATTTGGCGAAAGGAAAACCGATCGACAAGATTCTGATGAAGAATTAAAACATTACCTTTGCAAAAACCCGAACCCGCCTTCCATGTTCTACTTCGTTCTTGCAGCTGTTGTGTTTGTTGCGCTGGTGCTCATTTTCCGGGATGACCATGACCGGAGGTATGACCAGCGGAGCGGGAGCGAGAGGCAGTATCTGGCGGAGAAGCAGGCGCCGAGGCCGGAGCCGCGGACGAATGCGCGGAAGACGATGGAGGCGGAGATCGCGGGGCTTCGGTACTATTGTTCGCTGGTGGATATCGGGCCCATCCGCGGAGAGGTGCGGGCGGAGCCGGACAATGCGCACGATCCGCGGGCGCAGGCGGTGGTCCGGGCCGATGGCAAGCTGCTCGGCTACATCCCCCGCGCCGCCCTGGACGAGTTCGAGGCCTTCAATCCCAAGAATCTCCCCTGCCCCTTCACTGGCCGCATCACCGTGGACACATCCAACCACCTCTACGGCACCCTCCACATCACCCAGCCCGGGTTCTGAGCTATCTTACATCGCCAGCACGATGGCAGGATCAATATTCAATCTAGAAGAAATAATACGCGCCTGTTCGAATGTAGGATTGGCTTTCCCGCTCAAGATGGCACAAAGACGAGGAGCGGTCATTCCAAGGATGGAGGCCATTTCTTTCTGACTCCAATTATTCTCCGCCAGACGGGCATTCATCGTCGTAGAAAGAGATGGTGTTTCTATGGGATAATGTTCTTTTTCGTATTCCTCAACCAAGGCTGAAAGCAAATCCAGTTCCTGAAGACGAAGATCGTCTGCGGGCGTGTTCTCGTCCGTCTCAAAGAAAAGCTCGTCTATACGGGCCATCATGGCCTTATACTGTTTTTCATCCTTGATCTGTGCCATAGTCCTATTCCTATATGGTTGATACATCAATCTTGTCATATTCCTCATGGGTCCCCACAAAACGGATATACACGAGTTTCGGAGTGAATTTCACGGCAACAACCAATCGGTAATGGTTCCCTTTGATATTGAATACGTACCGTTGATTCCCCACATAATCCACCGAATTGAAATCCTTTCGCATATCGCTGAGCGAAGTCCATTCGGCCCTGCAAGTCTTGACATACCATTCTTTCAAAGCCTGCTCACTGTCCGGACGTCTTGCCCAGAACTCTTTCAATGTGGAGATGGCGATCACTCTCATGGCGCAAAGATAAAAATTATCGTATAAATAACAAAATTATAAAATTAATAACTGGCACTTGGCATCCTTCATACGGTACAAAGATGGTCAAAAAAGGGGTTATTCTCGCGGCGTTTTCTAGCATCCTCGAGCATCTTGTTATTTATTTGATGACGATTATGTGTTTCTTATCCGAATATCGTAAGAAAAGTGCGGAGAATAAGATTTATTTTAATCCTATTGCAGTATCCCCGCCAACTCGTCCAAACTTCCCGCGACGCCGGCGAAGAGCTTGTACATGAGTTCGGGTTCGACCATTTCGGGGATGTAGGCGATGACGCGCTTGCCGGCGCCGGCCATCCAGCCGGCTTCGGTGTGGGCGCTGCGGCCGCAGGGGAGGACGAGGACGCAGGTGTCGGCCCAGGTGAGGGCGTCGATGTCGGCCTGGAACTGGCGCTCGGCGAGGGGGTGGTGGAGGCCTTCGGCGTACTGGGCGTAGGTCCATGCGGGGGCGTCCGGGTCGATGTCGGTCCAATGGAAGCCGGCGCCGCCGTGGGGCGGGTTGCGGAAGTCGTAGACTTCGTGCCCCGCCTCCCGCAGGCGGGTTACCACTTCGGGAAAGTATGGGTTCCTCCAGCTGGAGGCGACGTAGATCCTGGCCATAATGCGAAACGTTTAATTGTTTCAAAGATACGTATTCTTTCCGGCAATATTCACTATATTTGTTTGTCAATGAAACAGAAATCACAACTTAAGCATATGAAAAGAATCATCGCCATCACCGCTCTCGCGTGCGTCCTGACGTCCGCGTGGGCCCAGGATTACCCGGCCGGCCTGCGGCGGGAAGTCGTCGAGATCGAACAGAACGAAGAAAAATATTCCCTGTTCTCCTACAAGGACGAGGACGGGACCTTCGGGTACTACTTGAGCCTCCGCCACGAGACCCCGGACCTGGAGATCGAACTCTTCGGCATCCAGGGGTCCATCCCCCACGTCGACGAAACCTGCCTGTGCCTGGGCGCGACGAAGGACGAGGTCCTCTCCACCCTCGATTCGCTCCTGGCGCTGACCGACAAAGAGCCCGGGACGACGGCCACCTTCCCCTGCCGGCGGACTTCCCTGACCGAGCGCCTGACCGTTCCCGACACGGCAGAATGCGTCGTGGTCAAGCCCTTCCTGATGAGCAAGCGCCTCCGCTTCCAGTTCGACCACGACGGCAAAACCGCCGAGGTCGACCTCTCCCGCTCCACCATCAAATCCCTCCGCTGGAGCGTCGACCTGGACAAGAAACTCGGTCTTAACGAATAAACCCAATGCGCAAGTTTTCCCATCTTTGCATCGGCCTGGCGCTGCTGGCGGCAGGCGCTCCGGCCTGGGCGCAGCACCCCCGGCCCTCGCACAGCTACCTCGAGATCTATGACCTGGAGACCCGCACGCACCGCGTGATCAAGGAGTTCCCCTACGTCATCGAAGCTCCCAACTGGACCCCCGACGGCCAGTGGCTCGTCATCAACATCGGCGGGAAACTGTACAAACTCTCGCCCGACGGCAAGTCCGACCTCATCCAGATTCCCACCGGCGACATCACCCAGTGCAACAACGACCACGTGGTGACCGCCGACGGCAAGTGGATCGGCCTCAGCAGCAACGACCCCGCCAACAAGCAGTACAACTCCTATGTCTATGTGGTCCCGTTCGAGGGCGGGCAGCCGCGCCGGATCACCCCCGAAGGGCCCAGCTACCTGCACGGCATCAGCCCCGACGGGAAGACGGCCGCCTACTGCGCCTTCCGCGGGCCCAACCAGGAGCAGGACGTGTGGGCCATGCCCGTCAAGGGCGGCCCGGAAGTCCGGCTCACGGACGCCCCCGGCCTGGACGACGGCCCCGAGTACAGCCCCGACGGCAAGCACATCTGGTTCAACAGCGTGCGCACCGGCCGGATGCAAGTCTGGAAGATGCGGGCCAACGGCAAGCAGCAGACCCAGATGACCTTCGACGAGGACCTGAACTCCTGGTTCCCGCACATCTCCCCCGACAACAAGAAGGTCGTGTACATCGCCTATCACGACTATGAAGTCGCCCCCGACTCCCACATCGCGGACCTGAACGTCATGCTCCGCCTCATCCCCGCCGCCGGCGGGAAGCCCGAGACCCTCGTGGAGTTCTTCGGCGGCCAGGGCAGCATCAACGTGAACTCCTGGAGCCCCGACAGCAAGCAGTTCGCCTACGTGAGCTACCGCCTCGCCGACGAGCTCACCGCCCCCAAGCGCGACATGGCCGTCCAGCTGTACTCCGTGCGCTCCCTGATCGGCTCGCCCGAGCAGTTCGCCAAGAACCACGCCTACGTGCTCGCGCGGCTCGCCCAGATGGGCTACACCGCCGCGGAGGCCGTCGGCTATGACAACGGGAAGTTCGTCGGGCTCGCCCCCGCCGCGTACCGCGAAGCGGTGGAAGCGTCCGGGCTGAAGCTCCTCTCCTCGCACGTCTCCCACACGCTGTCGGCCCAGGAGCTCGCCTCCGGCGACTTCTCCAAGGCCCTCGCCTGGTGGGACGACTGCATCGCCGCGCACAAGGCCGCCGGCATCCCCTACCTCGTAATGTCCTGGTCCCAGCCCCTGGAGACCAAGGCCCAGATGTCCACGACCGCCGCGTACCTGGACGCCGTCGGCGCCAAGTGCCGCGCGGCCGGCCTCCGCTTCGGCTACCACTGCCACAGCCACGAGTTCAAGACCGTGGACGGCACCACGATGGCCGACGTCTTCCTCTCCGAGACCAAGCCCGAGAACTTCTTCCTCCAGATGGACGTGTACTGGGCCGTGATGGCCGGCGCCAGCCCCGTGGAATACTTCAAGAAATATCCCGGCCGCTTCGAACTCCTCCACATCAAGGACAAGTT